>Ga0187783_10003772_pt1 | contig 11188 bp, 8 predicted proteins | sample 1015_SJ02_MP02_2_FD_132471 | JGI IMG/M metagenome (GOLD analysis project Ga0187783, IMG submission 132471) | Tropical peat soil microbial communities from peatlands in Department of Meta, Colombia - 1015_SJ02_MP02_20_MG | ecosystem: Environmental > Terrestrial > Soil > Wetlands > Peat | place...
CCCGTGGCACAACCTCCTTTCCCTCGGAATTCCGTCCGCCCTAGACTCGCGGAGTCATTGTCTAGTGGTCTTTCTGTTCTCTGTTTCGATCATGCCTTTCTCGACCATGCTTCTCGCGCAATTCACGGCGTACCGGATCGCGCTTCTCACCTATTGGCTAAACATTGTTCTTGCGGGTGGGTCGCTTTACTTCAGTTGGAACTGTGCGAAGCAGCTGGGCCTCGTCAAGGAGGATATAGCCCCCGACGTTTTCTCCGCCATCCAGCGCCGCATCCTGTTCGCCCAGGCGCTTTACGCCTTTGGTGCCCTACTCTGCGTTTTCAGCACTCATTGGAGCATCGCTTTCATCGTCGTCGTGCAGCTCAACTATGCGATCGCACCCAAAGTCTGGCGGCGATCGACGATCCCTTAGTCAAAACCGCGCGACCCGACCTCAGCTGCCCGCGGATCGTTTTGCGCTCCAGTCCCGACTGTTACCCATCACCGTAAATGTGCCCTTCATTGCGTCTCCATTCACCGTGCCCGTGTAATCGATCTTCATGTCGCCGTTTGGTGTGCTGCGGGTTACGGAGAAGCTGATGTTATTCCCGCTGATCGAGCCGGTTACAGGTGCTTCGCCTCGCTGGCCCTTCAGAGTGCCCGTGAGTTTGGTGCCATCCTGCTGCAGGGTCAGCGTCTGAGTCATCACGTTGCCATCGCGGCCCGGTGAGCTGAGATCCCACGAACCGGCAACCTTGGCATCCTGCGCCAAAGCCGTCGAAGCCAGTGAAAGAAGCATTAAGCAGAGCCACATAATCCCAACGTAGTTTTTCTTCATTTCATCTCCTTCGTGGCACAAGCGATCTTTGAGGACGGTTCTTGATCGATCCGTAGCATCCTGCTGAGTTAAGCGAGGAGCCGGACCTCGTTGAACAGACGCGGCCTGCCCTCTCCGCGTTACACGGATAACTCACGATCGCTTGAATGCGTCGCTCGGTAGCTTTCAGCCGTTGTCTTAGAACACGTCGCCCGCTTGTCAACCCGCTTGAAGCACGCTATAAGCACGTCGTGCCATTGTTCCTCAAGGGGTTACAGCAAAAGTGAAACAAAGCATAACTCGCATATTGACGACTCATGCGGGCAGCCTGCCGCGGCCCGCCGATCTCATCGAGATGTACCGCCACCAGACACCCGCTGAGAAGCTTGAACCGAGACTGCGAAGTGCCGTTGCCGAAGTGGTCGAGCAGCAGATCGAAGCGGGTATCGACATCGTCAACGACGGAGAGTTCGGAAAGCCCATGTCGGATGAGGTCGATTACGGCGCCTGGGCCACTTACGTTTATCCCCGCCTCAGCGGCTTCGAAATGCGAGACCTGCCAGCTGACTTCAACGCCCTCCATTCCATTATGGGCAGCAGCAAGGATCGCGCGGATTTTGCCGAGTATTACAAAACCCCGGAGGCCTATGCCGGCCCCTCATCCCATCCGCTTCGGTTCCCGATGAATGTCGGGCCCATCCAATATACGGGGCACGCACTGATTCAGCGCGACATTCGGAATCTGAAAGCGGCTCTCCCGGGCAGCAGTCTGGAGCCGTTCATGACGGCGGCGGTGACGGGTGTGACGGTCGTACCCGGCGAATACTACAAGCATCCAGAGGAACAAGCCGCCGCCGTGGCCGAGGCCATGCGCGAGGAGTACAAAGCGATCACCGACGCCGGAGTGAACCTGCAACTGGACGATCCCATCCTCGTCAACATGTATGAATGGCGATTCTCGATGAGCGGAGACATGGCCGCCTTCCGAAAATGGGCCGAGTCGCACGTGGAATTGGTGAACCACGCCCTGGCGGGTGTACCGGAGGACAAGGTGCGATACCACGTCTGCTGGGGCAGTTGGAAGGGTCCCCATAGCACCGACCTGCCACTTCGGAATGTGATCGACCTGGTGCTGAAGGTGAAGGCAAGTCAATACTCCGTCGAGGCGGCAAATCCGCAGCACGAACACGAATGGAAGGTTTGGAGGGATGTGAAGCTGCCGGCCGGCAAGGCGGTGATCCCAGGGGTGGTGACTCACAAGACGAATGTGCTGGAACATCCGGAAGTGGTCGCCGAACGGATTATTCGCTATGCCGAGGCCGTAGGGCGGGAGAACGTTATCGCCGGCACGGACTGCGGCTTGGGCGGACGCATCCATCCGCAGTTGGCTTGGGCGAAGCTCCGCGCTTTATCCGCTGGCGCGACCGAGGCGAGCCGACACCTTTGGGCGCGAGCGACTCTTTCAACCAAGATCTGAGTCTCGTGGCCGAGGCCTCCCGTTTGAAAAGGGGCTCGGTTCCCACCCTCTAGTGCGGGTGAACTCTCATAAACGAAAGCCTCGCCGAGTTCGGCCTGCTTTGGTCGTTGTGCCCGGTGCGGGCCAAGCGTACGATGCCTAACGAGCGGGTTCCAATTGGAAATTCCCGCGAACGATGACAAACGGAACTCTGGGGCAGAGGAAGATACATGATCGGAAACAGGCTTCTTAAGGCAGCGACTCTCTTGGCTGTTTTTCTCGCTCTTTTCCGCTCCTCCGCTGCGGTGGCACAGAATCAGGTACTGGGTCAGGTAGAAATCCAGGGAAAAACAAAGGTCGACAAGACATCGGGAGTTTGGGTGGACGGACAATACGTTGGCTATGTCAAGGAGTTGACGGGCGACAAGAAGCTTCTCCTCCTACCTGGTGAGCACGAGATTGCCGTTCGGCAGGCCGGCTATCTCGAGCAGGCGCAAAAAGTCACAGTCGAACCCGGCAAGAAGACGACGATCGAGATCAGCCTGCAAAAGGACCCGAAGGCGCAATTCCCGGGCAGCGTGACTGCCGAGGTCAAATTGGAAGTGACGCCTGACCGTGCCGCGGTCTTCGTCGATGAGGGGTATGTGGGAACGCCGAAGGAGTTTAGCGGCCTGGGACGGGCTATGGTGATCGCGCCTGGCAAGCACCACGTTCGAATCGCCCTGGCTGGCTATCAGGACTTCACGACAGAAATTAATCTTCGGCCCAATCAAAAAATTACGATCAAAACGGACCTCGTCGCCGGAAGCATCACGCAAGCCGGACCTGCCATCAAGAGCAACTAGAAAAAGGTATAGACGGCGATCAGGGGCACGGCCCGATGGGCACATTGCTGGCCAACCGATCCGCAACGTTCTTAGGCTTCCGCGATCGGGCTCGGCGTCAGTAGTTCTTGCGTCCGATGAGGTGCGTTTCGCAAGACAGGCGTCAAGAGCCGCCCGAAATCGTAATTCCGCCATCGATGCGTAGGATGGCTGCTGTGATAAACGATGCTTCTGCAGAAGCTAGAAACACGGCGGCCGCCGCAATATCCTCGGGCGTTCCCAAGCGGCCGAGCGGCGTTCTTTGCCGTCGCGCTTCGTAAATGGCATCACTGTTCATCTGGCGAGCCCCCGGTGTTGGCACCGTTCCCGGACAAACGGCATTGACACGGATTCGGCGAGGGCCGAGTTCGACGGCCAGCGAACGAGTCAAGGACGATACACCACCCTTGATCGCCGAGTAGACGGCCGAGCCGGCCACGCCAAGTTCTGCTGCGGGCGAGGTGTTGTTAATGATCACCCCGCCGAGCTCGGGATCCATATGTTCCAGAGCTGCCTGTGCACTCCAAATCAGTGATTCCAAGCCTACCGCCATCATCTTTTCGCACGTGTCCTCGCGTACTTCCGAGACCGGCTCGCGCCGGAACAGGATGGCGTTGTTGGATATGATATCGAGGCGGCCAAACTCTGCAACGAGCTGATCAACGGCATGGAGTAGGTCGTCTCGTCGGCTGACGTCGATCGGGAATGCCCGCGCTGTCCCGGAGCTATGTTCGATCTCGCTGGCAGTCGCCTCGGCAGTGGCCCGGTCAATGTCCGCGACGCCTACGATCGCACCTTCGGCTGCAAATGCCAGCGCTACGGCACGCCCAATCCCGCGTCCGGCCCCGGTGACGAACGCAACTTGCCCTTTCAGACGCGACACGATTTCTCTCCCGATAGAGTTTAGGATCGAATCAAGACAGCTGAAGCAGCGCTCTTGGTTTCTGAGGGGGCGCCCGCCAGTTGGCCTTCTCTGATAAGATCGGCTGCCTTTTCGGCGATCATAAATACAGCGGGCGCCGGACCAGAAGACGGCAGCGCTGGCATGATCGAGGCGTCAACAACTCGGAGCGATTCGATGCCACGGACGCGCAAGCGCTCATCCACTACCGACATACCATCTTGCCCCATTTTACAAGTGCCGCTCGGGTGGCAAAAGGTGCTGGCTGTTCTATGCAAGAAATCGCGGAGGTCATTGTCGGTCTGGCAGGCATCGCCCGGCGAGTCCTCGCCCAGGACGAGAGATTTGATCGGCTCGGTTTGAAAGATGCGCCGCACCCACTTCACGCCGGCAAGCAGCCCCTCCTCATCGCTTTCCTCCGCCAGATAATTGGGGTACAGGGCCGGTGCTTGGTGGGGATCGGAGGACTTCAGTAACAGTCGTCCTCGCGATTTCGGACGCACGTAGGCAGCACCGCCCGTTACTCTCGGTATCGGATCCGGACTGATTCTCGCACTTCGGTCGTAGACATGGCTCATGGGCCGGAAAACGATTTGTAGGTCGGGACAAGGAGCGTCGGGCAGCCCACGCGCCAAAGCCGTGGCCTGTGACGCACCATTCGTCAGGGGACCACGCTTTGCCAGATAGTAGGTGATGGCGTGCCCGAGCACCCGCAGCCCACGCAACTGGCGGTTGAGCGAGTTCCCAGGGGCGGTCCGGTAGGTACAGGTGATGTACGGGTGATCGTGCAGGTTTTCTCCCACACCGGGCAGGTCCGCTATGACCGCGATCCCGTGTTCCCGTAGGTGCCTGCCGGGGCCTATGCCGGACAGCATCAGAATCTGTGGAGAGCCGATGGCGCCAGCTGCCAAAACCACTTCACGCGTGGCGAGCACCGTGTGAATCGTCCCTTCCTTTTCGTATTCGACGCCAATTGCCTTGCGTCCTTCGATAACCACGCGGTGAGCCAGCGCGGAGGTTTCGACCACGAGATTGGGTCTTTTCCTTGCGGGGCGAAGAAAAGCTTCTGCCGAGGATTGGCGCACCCCCTTGCGGACCGAGTTGGGCATGAGGCTGACGCCCTCGGAAACCGAACCGTTCAGATCGTCGCTCGCGGGCAACCCCGCACGTACACCCGACTCGATAAATGCTCGCGTGATGGGATGGACGTAGGTGGGATAGTTCACCGTCAGCAGGCCTGTACCGCGAGACGTTCCCCATAGGTATTCGCGCCGCTCCATCTTTGTAAAGTAGGGCAGCACATCGGACCATCCCCAGCCGACGTTGCCCAGCCTGCGCCAGCCATCATAGTCCTCGGCTTGCCCGCGGACGTAGGCACTCCCATTGATGGCGCTCGATCCGCCCAGGACTTTCCCACGCGGCCAGAAAATCGGCCGATGGTTTAGTTTCGCTTCCGGCTCCGTATAGAAGCCCCAATTCAGCGTCGGGTGGATGAAGAGCTTGCCCATGGCCAGAGGCATCTTGATCCACGGGCTGGTGGGCTCAGGCCCGGCCTCGAGCATCAGCACACGCACGAGGGGGTCCTCCGTAAGGCGGTTGGCAAGGACGCAGGCGGCAGTTCCGCCGCCCACAATGATGAAATCAAAGCTCCGAAAAGCCGAGGTACCCTCTGACATACGTGAAGTCTCGTCTCACAAGAACAACTCGTAACCAGCCAGGTCTCACTCCGTCAAGAAGCGCCAATTGCGCGTGTCCCGCACGATCCGTCCCACCGGATCGTTAAAATGGACGGCGAACAGCCGCACCGCCCCCTCTTCATAGCGTGACAGGAACTCCCGCCGCGTCTTGCGTGACATGTCCTTATCCACGCAGCCCACCGAACAGATTTCGGGCTCGGCAAACTGGATTGGGTTGTGAAAGACGTCGCCGGTGATGACCGCTTCTTGCCCCTGAGAGGCGATATGCACGCTGACGTGCCCCGGTGTATGCCCGTGCGTCGGTTCCAGCCACATCTCGTCCGTCAGACGGTGGTTGCTTTCGACGAGGTCCGCGAGGCCCGCCTCCAGAATCGGCTGTACGGAATCGAGGATATGCCGTGTGTCGGTGGTCTTTGCACGTAAAAGGGCTTGGCAGTGATCCCATTCGCGACGCCCGAATAGGTAACGCGCCTTCGGAAATGTGGGTACCCAGCGCCCGTTCACCAAGTGTGTGTTCCAGCCAACGTGGTCGAAATGCAAGTGCGTGCAAAGGACCGTGTCAATGGTCTCGGGTGGAAAACCGGCGGCGGTCAGATCCCTTAAGAACGCGGTCTGTAGATTGCTGCAGTGCTCGAATTCACGGAGTTTGTCGTTGCCGACACAGGTGTCGACGATGATGCGTCGGCCGCGCGCGCTAACTACAAACGCCTGCACGGCCAGTATGATCTGCCCTTCGGGGGTGATGAAGCGCGGCACCAGCCAGTCATATTTCTTATAGAGTTCGGAGGTCTCGGCCGGGAAGAGAGGCGCCCATGGAATCCGATCTGCCGATTCCATGATGCTGGTGATTTTCACGTCACCAACATTCCAACGTTGCACCCGCGACTCGCCTGTCTTGTCGCTCTCGACCAATACAGGCTGCCCCGCGTGGCTCACAGCAGGAGCCGCAGCTACTTCTGCCGTACGATGTCCGGTAACGGTTTCTTTGGATGCACTCATGACCCCTCGCTTTTTCGGGGACTTGTTCATCCCATGTATCACGTCTTCACGCTTCGGTGCAAGCTGCGTACGAGCGAAGCGAAGGGAGGCTCTCAAAAATGCGACTCTTGCTATGGTGGATGAACCAGGAGCCGTCGCCGAACTAGTGGATATTCGATGCGGGTTGTGAAACGGGATGTTCGGGGTACATCCGGTCGAAATTCGGATCGCCATGAAGAGGGGCGAGGTCCGGATCACGGCGTGCCCACACGGCGTCCCGGAACCCCGCTTCCCAAGCTTTGCGCAGGGCATCCACCGCCTCGGCATTCCTTTTGAGGCCGCAATACACGCAAGCCGCGTTGTATAGGATCGAGGCTTCGTTGGCGCGCAGGGTAACGGCCAGGTTCAGCTCACGCAACGCGTCATCGGAACGTCCCAAGTTGGCGTAGTCACTGGCCAACAGGATGCGAGCCCGCGCATCTTCAGGCACCTGCTTCAAATGGTTCTCGAGCGCTGCCATCCTTCTTTGAAACATATGGCGGAGGGCTTTCTCTTTGCCCATGGCCCCTAGCGAATTCGAGATGGGGACATAGACATTGTAGTCTTCCCCACTGGCTGCGATGGCATCCTCGGCAATGTCGACCACTTCTTGATAGCGTCCAGCGGCGAATAGGGCACGACAAAGCAGATAGTAGGCCCCCTCGCAGTCGCGCTTGCGTTCGATGGCCTTTTTTACCATGCGGACGGCTTCGTCATGAAGTTCGGCTGCATAAAGAACCCAGGCTTGGCTTACGTGTACTTCGGGTAGGTCCCAGCGCAAGGCCACAGCTTTGCCAGAAGCCTCGCGCGCGCGTTCGACCCACACCGGATCGCGGCTGTAGTTGCAATAGAACATCGCGCAGGCATTCGCGCAGGCGGCATAAGCCAGGGCAAAACTCGCGTCCATGGCCACCGCGTTCTCGAACATCTGCAAAGCGAACTCAAGGTCCTGACGGGTCTGCCTTCGGGCGTACCTTTTGCCGCGCAGATAGAGGTCGTAGGCCTGCAGATTCTCTGTGGGCTTGATGGCCAGAGCCTCCAACTCCTGAGGAGAGAGCGTTACGCGCAAGGCCTCGGCAATTTTGCGAGCCATTTCGTCTTGTATTTCAAAGACGTCCTTCATCTCCCGGTCGAAGCGCTCTGACCAAAGTGGGAAGTCGGTGTGCGTGTCCACAAGTTGGGCGTTGATGCGCAGGCGGTTGCCGGCGCGTCGCAAAGTACCGGTGAGAGCATAGGCCGCACCCAATTGCTGGCCGATCTGTGCCGGGGTCACAGGCTTGTCTCGGAAGGCAAGAACGGTCGGGCGGGAAAAGGTGTTCAGTCCTCGGATTTTAGAGAGTTCCGTGATGACGTCCTCGGTAATACCGTCGCGCAGATACTCGTCTTCCTTCGCGCCACTCAGGTTCTCGAAGTACAGAACCGCCACGGATTTTCCTGTCTGCTTCTGGATAGCGGGATCGGAATCCGTCTTCTCTTTCGCGCGTCGCCGGCCCAACTCGAGATCGCGCTTCAGACGGCTGAGATCGGTTTTCAATTCAGTGGCTGTCTGGCAGCGTAGATTGCGATCCTTTTCGAGAGTTTTCTCGAGGATGCGCACAAAGTCTGCCGGCAGCGAAGGATTTACCTCCCCGGCTGGTTTGGGGTCGCGGTTTAGAATGGCGTCGAAGATGACTGCCGAGGTATCTCCCTGAAATGGCAGAGTTCCAGTGGCCAATTGATATAGCGCCGTACCGGTTGAAAAAAGGTCCGTGCGAGTGTCTACGAGCTGTCCGCGCGCCTGCTCGGGCGACATGTAGGAGACCGTTCCTACGGCCGAACCGGGCGAAGTAAGCTCGTAGTCGACAGGCAAGGTCCTTCCTTGCGCGGCTGAGACCCCGGGTCCCAGGTCGTCCTGGCTAATCTTGGCTAAGCCGAAGTCGAGAATCTTGAGCTGCCCGCGTTCGGTGAGGAAGAGATTGGCGGGCTTGATGTCGCGGTGCACGATGCCTTTGGCGTGAGCCGACTCCAGAGCGTCGGCAATTTCGATCGATAGGGGCAGCAACTGCTCCATATCCATCGGCCGGCGGGTCATTTTCTCTGCCAGTGTCTCCCCCTCCAACAGCTCCATTACAATGAAATGCCGGCGTTCGTGCTGCTCGATCGCGTGGATGGTGCAGATGTTGGGGTGATTGAGCGAGGAAGCGGCGCGCGCCTCCCGTTGGAAGCGCTCAAGCAACTGGCTGTCCTGCTCCATTTCCGGCGGCAGAAACTTAAGGGCTACCCGGCGGCCCAATTGCGAATCCTGCGCTTCATACACCACGCCCATCCCACCAGCGCCCAGCTGTTTGAGGATGCGGTAATGCGAGAAGGTCTCGCCGACCAGGGAACCAGGGTCCGCCATCAGGCGGACATCTTAGATGGTCGGGCAAGGAGAGTCAACGGACAGGTGGGAGCGTTTGAATCATTGAGATCGGCGCCCGAGGTAACTGAAGGGCCGCCTAGTTCTGACGAACGATGCCGAAGCGGCGCCGGAAGACGGCGTCCACAGCCCTGTCGGAGAGCAGGCGCTTGCACCATTTTGCGAAAATGGCCAGGCGTGTGACGGTATAGCGGATTTTGGGGCGCGGCGACTCGATGGCTTCTAAAACCACACGCGCACAGTCCTCGGGAGAGGCTTCCGAAGCGGCGCGACTAGCTGCTACGCTCTCAAGGAATCTGGTGTAAAGCCCGGCGTACGGGCTGGAATTCATTTTGTCGAAATAGGGTTTGGAAAGCTCCATCGCTGCTTGTTGGATTCCCGTGACGATGTATCCCGGTTCAATCAGGACCACTTGAATGCCAAAGGGATAGAGTTCGAGCCGGAGGGCATTGCTCATTGCCTCGAGAGCAAATTTGCTGCTGCTGTAAGGACCTTGGGTGGGTGCGGTAACGAAGCCGGAGACAGAGCTCATCATGAGGATGCGGCCGCTCCTGCGCCGGCGCATGTGTGGAACAACAGCCTGGGTCATGCGCAGGGCCCCAAAGAAGTTGGTTTCGAACTGGCGGCGCCAGTCCTCAATCCGCAGCTCTTCAACGGCTGCCGAGTAGTTGACGCCGGCATTGTTGAAGAGCACATCGATCGCTCCCTCTTTTGCCAGGACATGAGTGACGGCCTGTTGGACGGAAGCGTCACTAGAGACGTCAAGGGCAAGCGTTTCAAGGGGAAGGTTCTTCTCGCGAGCCAGCGCATCGAGTTGGGCGCGCTTTTCCGGCGAGCGACCCGCGGCGAAAACGAGGTATCCACGCTGGGCGAGCAAAAGCGCCGCGGCCCTGCCGAGTCCATCGGTAGCGCCCGTGATCAGCACGCATTTTTGTGAACTCTTGCTTTGCGTCATGGATTCCTCCAAGGCAAGAATTATGCTCGCGTGGTGACGCCGGTGTCTTGCGAAGCGATCCCCGTCGGTCTAGGTCAAGTTGTCTTGGCAGCGCCTTTTGTACCGTTTGCGGTTAACATTATCGACGCATGGGCAAGACGCTAGAAATTTTGAGTGTCGCCGCGATTCTGCTGGCAGGGCCTGCCGCCTTTCAAGCGTCTCCGATCCAAGTCTATGGCGTCTGGCATTGTGGGAGTGATCTGTGCGGCTGGGGTACGGTCCGCGACATGGCCGACTTCGACAGCAAGAACCACTGGCTGATCGATCGAGGTGATGGCTTTCCATCCGTAAATTTGGTCGTTCTCAGTTTTGTCAATCCCGTCAAGTTGCTAAACCTCACCAAGGACCGTCAGACCATGGACGGCATTCCGGTCGGAATGACGCCAGAGGTTGTGAGCTATTTCGTTCGTCGGAAGATCCGGGTGATGCTCTCAATCGGTGGACTCACCTATAGCAAGGATTGGGACAAAGCGCTCGCAACGAATCCCCAAGAGCTGGGCCTCAACGCCGCACGGGCTGCCCAGCGCCTTGGAGTGGGTATTGAGATTGACTATGAGAATGATCGCAGCCCCAATCTTAGCGGCTTGCAAGAATTCGTTGCCGCCTATCGGTCCGTTGTCTCCTACGACGCCACTGCCATGAATCCAGCCGCGCGTCTGACGATTGACCTCGCCCTCGATGACGGATATCTCGTGCGACTTACGCAGTATGCCAGTGCCAACTGGCTCACGACCACGCACCCGGTTTTGGACTACGCAAACGCGATGGTCCCTTTCAAACAACTGAGCGCTTTCGCTTTGCAGAGGGGCTGGGAGGAGCATATTCGGGGTAGATCCCCTATTCCTCCGTTGGCCCCGGCCAAGTTCACTGGCAGCCTATATATTGCAACTCCGGGCGAGGTGTCGCCGGAATGCAACCGTTTCAGCGAGTCTCTTGAGAATGCAACTGGTTCGTTTGTGCAAACTGTCGAACCGCGTGGGTTTGGAAAAACGAACGGAATGCTCGGGTACATGTTTTGGGCCGCGGAATGTTCGGGATCGAAAACAGCATGCACCACGCCACCAAA
>Ga0187783_10003773_pt1 | contig 11188 bp, 6 predicted proteins | sample 1015_SJ02_MP02_2_FD_132471 | JGI IMG/M metagenome (GOLD analysis project Ga0187783, IMG submission 132471) | Tropical peat soil microbial communities from peatlands in Department of Meta, Colombia - 1015_SJ02_MP02_20_MG | ecosystem: Environmental > Terrestrial > Soil > Wetlands > Peat | place...
GCCGGGCGGTGCCGGCGTTGAAGGCGGCGCCGGTACCGTACCGGGTGGCACGGGCGCTGATCCTGGCGGCGCTGCCGCAGGCGGCGCCGCGCCGGCGCCGCCGGCCGGTCCGCCGCCGCCGGGACCGCCCGTCTGCGCGAGCACGGCGAGGCTGAAGCAAAGCGAGCAGAGCAAGGAAGCTGTGATTGAGTGTTTCATACGCGGCATCCTTTCCAGTCCCATGAAACACCCTACTCAGGTCAGCGCGCGCCCAGCACCTCCTGCACATCGCCAAGGGTTGGCGGATGGCGCCCACAGGCGCGCCCGAGGCTCATCGTCAGCCGGGCGCGGCCCCGTCCGCGTTCGGCGCGATCTCCGCGACCGCATCGTTGCCGTAGCCTTGGGCGCGCAACGCCGCGGCCACCGCGGCGCGGTCGGCGGCGGGGCGGTTCTGGCTGCCTTTGAACTTGCCCACCAGGCGCGTCACGCTGATCTCGAGTCCGACGATCGCACGCAGCATCGCATCGACGTAGTCCTGCGGTGCATCGCTCACGTGCCAGCGATCCGCGCGATCGCGCTCGTGCGTGTCGGTGAGTGAGGTCACCAGCTGCCGCAACCAGGCCGGATCCTCGATGAAGCGGATGTTGCCGTTGACGTGGACGGTGGCGTAGTTCCAGGTCGGCACAACCTTGCCGTGCTCGCGCTTGCTCGGATACCAGCGGGGCGACACATAACTATCGGCGCCGCTGAAGATGGCGAGCACGGGCGCCCCGCTCTGCAGTCCGCGCCACAGCGAATTGGCGCGGGCGATGTGTCCGCGAAGCGTGCCGCCGCCCGCACCCGACAGCTGCGCCAGCAGTGGAACGTGGTTGGCGGTAAGACCGTCGCCGGTCACCGCCACCAGCGTCGCGAGCGGATGGCGCTCCACGAAAGCCTGCAACACCTCAACGCGCGTCTCACTAAAGTACTCCGGTACGTACACACCCGCCTCCCGACTTTTCCTCGCGACGGAGGATGCGCTGCCGCCGCGCGCGTGTGCAAGCTTGCGGCCGCCGACGGTGTGGTTGCCGGCGCGGCCGGCGCACGACACGATAGACAAGCGGAGCACGCAAGCGGGGGGCTATGGCTGCGGCATACGATGTGGTCGTCATCGGCTCGGGTCACAACGGGCTGGTATGCGGTGCCTGTCTGGCCAAGGCGGGGTTGCGGACGCTGGTGCTCGAGCGGCGCGAACTCATCGGCGGTGCCTCGGTGACCGAGGAGTTCAGCCCGGGCTTTCGCGCCTCGCGGTTCGCCTACGTGATGAGTCTGCTGCACCCGCGCGTCATCAGGGCGCTCGAGCTCCGCTCGTTCGGGCTCGAAGTGCTGCCGGCGAACGATCTCTTCTGTCCGCTCGGTGGTGACGAGTACATCGTCTTCAGCGACGACGTCGCCAGAACGCAGGCCGAGTTTGCGCGCTTCTCGGCCCATGACGCCGAGATCTATCCTCGGTTCGCACGCTATCTCGAGGAGTCGGCGGCCGTGGTGCGGCAGCTGCTGTTCGAGACTCCGGTCGATCCCGTCAAGCGCAGCTGGCGCAGCTTCAGGCGCAGCGCCTCGCTCCTGTGGCGGCATCGCCGCATCGGCGACCGCGCGTACCGGATCGTCGACCTGCTGACGCAGAGCGCTTACGACTATCTCTCGGCCTGGTTCGAGCACGATGTCATCAAGTCGGTGCTCGCCTATTACGCCTGCATCGGCACGTTCGCCGGGCCGAAGTCCCCGGGAACCGCTTACGTCATCATGCATCACCTCATGGGCGAGCATCAGGGAGCGGGCGGCTGGGGCTTCGTTCGCGGCGGCATGGGCGCGATCCCCGCGGCGATCGCCCGTTCCGGCGCGCGCTTCGGCATGGAGGTGATGACCGGCACGGCGGTCGCGGAAGTGCTGGTGAGCGAAGGGCGCGCGCGCGGCGTGCGCACCGCCGATGGGCGCGAGCTTCTCGCGCGGGTGGTGGTGAGCAACGCCGCCGCACCGACGCTGTTCCGGCGACTCATCGCGCCGCAGCATCTCCCAGCGGAGCTGCTGCGCGACATCGACACGTTCCGGACCTTCTCGACCGCCTTCAAGATGAACATCGCCGCCCACGCCCCGCCACGGTACCGCGCCTTCGATGCGGCAAAGCTCGGCTTTGAATATCCGACCTACGTACACATCGCACCGGGAATCGACTACCTCGAGCGTGCCTACGACGAGGCGAAGTACGGCTGGTTTTCGGCGAAGCCGTTTCTCACGCCGGTAGTGCCGACGATCGTCGATGACTCCCTCGCCCCTGCCGGCAAGCATGTGATCAACGTCTTCGGCGGGCATGCGCCTTATCGGCTGCGCGGCGGCGCCTCCTGGGCAGACGAGAAGGCCAATCTCACCCGCGCGGCTCTCGCCGTGCTCGATGAGATGGCACCTGGCTTCGCGCAGCAGATCATCGACATCGAGACGCTGGTGGCACCCGATCTCGAGTCGATCGTGGGTCTGCCGCAGGGGCATATCTTTCACGGCGAGCTGTCGGCGGACCAGCTCTTCTGGCAGCGTCCCGCGCCACATTGGGCCGACTACCGCACGCCCGTGCGCGGGCTCTACCAATGCGGCTCCTCGACCCACCCTGGCGGGGGTGTTTCGGGAATTCCGGGCTACAACGCGGCACGTGAGATCCGCAAGGACTGGCGACGCCTGTAATGCAATACCCGGCGCTTTAGGCCGCGCCGCAGCGCGAGACTATACTGAGGCGCAGTCTGCGGGCGGCGTGGCGAGGTCTCATGAAGGCATCAGCGGAAAAGATGTGGACACGCTCCGATGCGGAGCGCCGGGCGCGGATCGATCTGGCCGCATGCCATCGCCTGGCGGCCCGCTTTGGTTTCAACGAAGGCATCGACAATCATCTGACGATGCTGGTGCCCGGCCACTCCGACCGTTTTTACCTGGCCCCCTTCGGGCTGCTGTGGTCGGAAGTGCGGGCGAGCGACCTGATGGAGATCGACTTCAGCGGCAAGCTCGTTGCCGGCCGGGGTCTCATCGAGGACACTGCGCTCTACATCCACCTCTCGGTCCACCGTGTGGTTCCCGATGCCCACTGCGTCCTGCACACGCACATGCCGTACGCAACGGCGCTCGGCATGCTGGAAGATCCGCGGCTCGAAATGGCCGGCCAGAGCGCCATCGGCTTTCACGACGAGATTGCCTATGTCGATTACAACGGCCTCGCGCTCGATTACGCCGAAGGCGAGCGGCTGGGGCGCGCCCTCGGTGACAAGCCGATCGGCATGCTGCGCAATCACGGCGTGCTGGTGACGGCGCGCTCGGCCGCGGCGGCGTTCGAGCGGCTATACTTCCTCGAGCGCGCCTGCCAGGCGCAGATCCTGGCGCTCTCCAGCGGAGGCAAGCTCCGCATCGTCCCCGACGCCGTCCTCGAGACGACGGCCGCGCAGTTCAGGGACTGCACGGAGGTCGGCGGCCAGGGGCGTACCGAGCTGCACTTCGCGGCCCTCAAGCGGCTCCTGGATCGCAGCGAAGCCGACTACGCGGACTGACCGGGGCGCACCGGCGTCGGGCGTTTCGCGCCACGCTGCGTGCGCGGCGCAGGCCGCCGTGGTTCAGCGGCGCGCGAGTAAGTCTGCGATCGGAGCCGTGACATATGAGGCGCCGCTGAGCTATTTTAGGCGCGTCGATGCGACGAACTTCCGGTTCAGGGGAAAGCGGAATCGTTGCGGGGGGTGCCGCCGGTCGCACACCGGTGCGCTGACCGATAAGTGGGGTCATTCATACAAGCAGCTGCGCCTGCGCGGGCCATCATTGCGATGCGCGCGCGGCGCGCGCGCACGCAGTGTGCCGCTGTGCCGGGAAGCTGAGCGTTGAGTACCTCGGAGCCCGTCGGGTCAGTTGACGTGGCAGTGACTCATGCCGCGCGGCTGCTGCGGACGAAACCGGCACTCGCGGCCGAGCAGGCTGCCGAGATCCTCAAGGTCGCACCCGATCACCCCATGGCGATGTTGCTTCTCGCGGTGGCGCGGCGCGCCTGCGATGAGGCCGCCGCATCGCGCGGGATCCTGGCGCAGCTGTGCCTCAGGCAACCTCGCTGGGCGGCCGCTCATTACGAGCTCGGACTCACGCTCGGCAGTCTCGGCGAGGGTGAGGCTGCCATCGGCGCACTACGCCGCGCCGTCGCCTTGAAACCCGAGATGTCGGACGCGTGGCGCGTACTCGCCGACCATCTCACCGCCATCGGCGACACTGATGCCGCCGATGCAGCCTGCGCGCGCCACATCAAAGCCGCGACGAAGGACCCGAGGCTCCTTGCCCCGGCGGCGGCGCTCGTCGACAACCGCATTCCGGAAGCCGAGGCGATGCTGCGCGAGCACCTGAAGCGCCACCCGACCGACGTCGCGGCACTGCGAATGCTGGCAGAAGTCGCGGCGCGGCTGCGCCGCTACCAGGATGCGCAGGTGCTTCTCGAGCGTTGTCTCGAGCTCGCGCCGGGCTTCGACGCGGCACGTCACAACTACGCCATCGTGCTCAATCGCCAGGGCAAGGCGGCCGCAGCGCTGCCGCACGTCGAGCAGCTGCTCACGAAGGAGCCGCGCAATCCGGGTTATCGCAATCTCAAGGCCGCGGTGCTCGCTAATCTCGCCGACTACGCGGGTTCGGCACGTATCTACGAGGGGGTGCTGCGGGAGTTTCCGCAGCAGCCGAAGGTGTGGATGAGCTACGGGCACTCGCTGAAGACGAGCGGTCGCCGCGAGGATGCGGTGGACGCCTACCGCCGCGCCGTCACCATGGACCCCAAGCTGGGCGAGGCCTATTGGAGCCTGGCGAACCTGAAAACTTTCCGCTTCTCGGCAGCAGACGTGAGCGGCATCCGCAGCGCGCTCGCGCGCGCGGACCTGAGCGATGAGGAGCGGCTGCACTTCGAATTCTCCCTCGGCAAGGCACTCGAGGACGAGGGCGCGTACCAGGAGTCCTTCGCGCATTACGCAGCGGGCAACGCGCTGCGACGCAAATCCCACCCCTATGACAGCGAGGTAAATGCCGATTTCGTGCGCCGTTCCCGGGCATTGTTCACCGGGGAATTCTTCGCGCAACGCGCCGGTGCCGCGGTCGCAGCCCGCGACCCGATCTTCATCCTCGGACTGCCGCGCGCCGGATCGACTCTCATTGAGCAGGTCCTCGGCAGCCATTCCCGCGTCGAAGGCACCATGGAGTTGCCGGACATCCCGCGGATCGCGCGCGAGCTCGCCCAGCGCGACGGGCGGGAGGACCGTGCGACCTTCTTCGAGGCGATCGCGGCGCTCACCAGCCGCGAGCTGCGCGCGCTCGGTGAGCGCTATCTCGACGGCACGCGCGTCTTTCGCAAGCAGGGGGCGCCGTTCTTCGTCGACAAGATGCCGAACAACTGGGTGTACGTCGGCTTGATTCAACTGATCCTGCCGAACGCTACCATCATCGATACCCGGCGCCACCCCATGGGATGCTGCTTCTCGTGCTTCAAGCAGCATTTCGCGCGCGGCCAGAGCTTCACCTACGGGCTAGGGGATCTTGGCCGCTACTACCGCAGCTACGTCGCGCTCATGGCCCATTTCGATCGGGTTCTGCCTGGGCGCGTGTACCGGGTGTTCTACGAGCGGATGGTCGAAGACACCGAAGCGCAAGTGCGCCGGCTGCTGCTGCACTGCGGGCTCACTTTCGAGGAGGCGTGCCTGCGGTTCTACGAGAACGAGCGCGCGGTGCGCACCGCGAGCTCCGAGCAGGTGCGTCAGCCTATCTTCCGCGACTCACTTGAACGATGGCGACATTATGAGACCTGGCTCGAGCCGCTGGCGGCGGCGCTCGGCTCGGTGCTGCCGGCCTACCCCGCAGTGCCCGCTGATGTGACAATCGATTCACCGGCGCAGGCTCTGAATCCGCGGCTTTCCACTACATCTCAGGGGGCGATCCATGACGCGTAGTCGACGCAGAAAACTGACTCGCCAGGCGAACCGGCGCCGTGTACTCAACAGCGCCCGCATTCCGCTCGCCTCGGCGCTGCTTGCAGCCGTGCCCGTCGCGTATGCCCAGGAGCAGGCCGCCGGCGGTGGAGCTGCGACGCCAAGCGGTCTCGAGGAGGTCGTGGTCACCGCGCAGAAGCGCGTCGAGAGCCTGCAGGACGTACCGGTGAGCATCCAGGCACTCACCACCGAGAAGCTCGAGGAGCTGAACATCACCGACATCGACGACTACGTGAAATACCTCTCCGGCGTCACGACGGTGAAGGGCCTCGGCCAGGGCGGCACCGGTATCGGCACCACCCACATGTACATGCGCGGCGTGGTGAGCGGCCAGGACGGCAATCACTCCGCTTCGCAGCCGAGTGTCGGCACCTATCTCGATGAGCAACCGGTGACGACCATCGACGGCACGCCGGACATTCATGTCTACGACATCGCGCGTATCGAGGTGCTCGAGGGTCCGCAGGGGACTCTCTACGGCGCGAGCTCGGAGGCGGGCACCATCCGCATCATCACCAACAAGCCCGATCCGAGCAAGTTCTCCGCCGGATACGACGTCAACGGCAACTCGGTCGACCACGGCGGGCTCGGGTCGAGCCTCGAGGGCTTCGTGAACATTCCGCTGTCGCCGATCGCGGCGGTTCGTCTGGTCGGCTGGGACGTGCACGATGCGGGCTACATCCACAACGTTGCCGGCACGGACGCCAATGCCGGCATCGTCGACGGCGTGCGTGACTTCCCGGTAGGCACGGGCTGCCCGTGCACCGTCTCCTCGGGCTTCCCCGCAGTCCCCGGCACGGGTCTCAGCAACGTCGACTCTCAGAACAGCGAGTACAACACTGTCGCCACCGCGGGAGGGCGCGGCGCCCTGCGGGTGCTGCTCGGCGACAACTGGACCGTCACGCCGCAGTTCATCGGGCAGCAGATATCCGCCAACGGCTTCTTCGGCTTCGACCCCGCGATGGGCGATCTCGATGTCGCGCGCTTCGGAGCGCCCGAGAGCTTCAGAGATTCCTTCACACAGAGCTCGCTCACCGTCGAGGGCAAGGTGAGCAACTTCGACATCACGTACGCCGGCGGCTGGTTCGTGCGCAACGAGCACACGCTCTCCGATTACAGCGACTACACCTACTTCTACGACAAGTACTTCGCTTCGGGCTGCGACTGGGTGAACAACGCCGGCTATGCCTACCTCAAGGCGCACCCGACGGCGCAGCCGGCCTGTGACACTTCGCCCAGCCCGGCGACCGCATATCCGGCAGGCGATTACACCGAGCCCCAGGAGTACGTGATCACCAACGGGCATTACACCAAGTGGTTCGACGAGCTGCGGCTCACGACGCCCCAGGATCTCCCCGTGAAAGGGCTCGTGGGAGTGTTCGCAGAGCGCCAGGTGCACGAGATCTGGGAGCAGTACACGATTCCGGGCGCCGGCGGGAACCCCTTCACCTACAACCCGCAGGGCCTGGCGCAGGGCCTCAACATCCCCGGAGTGCCCGGCAACACGATCTGGCTCACCGACGAGGAGCGTGTGGATCGTGACGAGGCGGCATTCGGGCAGATGACATGGGACATAACCTCGGCCTGGCAGCTCATCGGCGGTATCCGCTTCTACCAGTACAAGAACTCCCTGGAGGGATTCTACGGCTACTCGGGCAACTACCAGGACCTGAGCGGCTTCTTCCCGGGCCAGAACATCTGCATCCCTGGCGACCCGGCGCCATTCCATGGCGCGCCGTGCACCGACCTGAATCAGACCGTCTCGGACAATGGCCGCACCTATCGGGGAACCCTGACCTACAAGTTCGATCCCGAGCGGCTGATGTACTTCACCTACTCCACCGGATTCCGGCCCGGCGGTGTCAACCGCGTGTTCGACCCCGCGATCCATGCCATCTTCCCGCCCTACAAGGCGGATTTCCTCACGAACTGGGAGATCGGCTGGAAGACGCAGTGGGACGATCGCAAGCTGCGTTGGAACGGCGCGCTGTTCCTCGAGAACTGGGATAACTTCCAGTTCCTCTACCTCGGACCCAACAGCGTGACGGTCGTGCAGAACGCCGCCTCCGCGCAGATCAAGGGCCTCGAGACCGAGCTCGAATGGGCGCCGACCCGCGGTCTGCTCATATCCGGCGGAGCCACCTACCTGCACGCGGTGACGACCGCGAACTACTGCGGCCCGTCAGCGACCGTAGTCGTCAACGGGCAACCCACTCTCTCCCAGGACTGTCCCGACCAGATAAATGGCTATCGCTTCACCGCGGCGAGCGGGTTCGCCGACCCGAGCATAGTCGCGCCGACCGGGCCCGAGGCTCCGGCGGGCACACAGCTCCCGGTGGCACCGAAATTCAAGGGCAACATCGTAGCCCGCTACACGTTCCCGATCGCCGACTGGGACGGCCACGTGCAGGGTGGCTTCGTGTATCAGTCGAGCGCGGAGCCGCTGTTGCGTCTGGTCGACCAGCAGGACCTCGGCCAATTGCCGGCCTACGGCCTGTTTGACGCATCGGGAGGGGTGGCGCACAACGGACTGACGTTAGAGCTCACCGTCACCAACGTGTTCGACAAGCGAGCCGAGCTCACGCGCTTCGTCGAGTGCGCCACGACCACCTGCACGCAGCCGTACGTGATCCCGACACCGCCGCGGACCATCTTCCTGAAGGTCGGACAGAGGTTCTGAGCCGGGGGCTCGCGGCGCTCAGGCACGCTGCTGATGGCAGCAGCAGCGTCGGTGGGCTGCCGTACGCCGCGTGGCTGCGGGCGCTGCAGCGCTCACGCGGCCGCGAGCGCGCGTGCCACCGCGCCGGTGAATTTCTCGATGAGCTCGGCGAGCTCGCTCTCGCTCGCGTTGTAGGGCGGGGCGATGATGATGGTGTCACCCTTGACGCCGCCGACGTTGCCGGCACACGGATAGACGATGAGTCCGCCCGCGAACGCCTCGCGGCCGATCGCCTGGCTCAAGCCCCGCTGCGCCGGAAACGGCTCGCGGCTGGCGCGATCGTGCACCAGCTCGACGCCGATCAGGTAGCCGCGCCCGCGCACGTCGCCGACCTCCTCGAACCGCCCGAGCGCCGCGCGCAACTCACCGCGCAGCGTCTCGCCGCGGGCGCGCACCCGCGCCACGAGGCCGTCGCGCTCGATGATGCGTTGAACCGCGAGCCCGCCCGCGCAGGCGGCCGTGTGTCCGGAATAGGTGTGTCCGGTGAGGATCGGGCCCTGGCGCGAGGTGATCGTTGCGGCGATCTGCCGACGCAACACGGTGGCCGCGAGCGGAATGTAGCCGCCGGCGAGCCCCTTGCCGATCGCCATGATGTCGGGAACGACGCCGTCGTGCTCGAGGGCCCGCCACGTGCCGCAGCGGCCGGAGCCGCTCATCACCTCGTCCGAGATGACGAGCACGTTGTGACGGTCGCATACGGCGCGAACCGCGCGGGCGTAGCCTGGCGGGGCAGGCACCGCGCCACCCGCGGCTCCCACCACCGGCTCAAAGATGAACGCGGCGACGTTCTCGGCGCCGAGCGCGCGAATGCGTGCCTCGAGCTCGTCCGCGAGCGCTGTCACGAGCTCGCTGCCCGCGAGCCCCCGCAATGGGCGGTAGTCGTTCGCCGCCGAAACGAAGGCGACATCGAGCAGGCTTCCCTCGAAGGGACGCCGCCGATCGAGGAAGCCCGACATCGAAAGCGCCCCCAGCGTGTTGCCGTGGTAGGAACGCTCGCGGGCGATGAAGCGCTTCTTCGTGCGCACACCCAGCGCATTCCAGTACTGCAGCGCGACCTTCAGCGCCCCCTCGACAGCTTCCGAGCCGCTGCCCGAGAAGACCATCTGTCCGAACTCGCCCCCGCAGAGCCGCAGCAGCAGGCTCGTGAGCTCCTCGAGCGGCTCGCTGCTGAAGAGGTAGCGATAGCCGCAGGCGACTTTCGCGAGCTGCGCGGCGATCGCCGCGTTCACCTCGCGGTTGCCGTGACCGATGCTGAACGCCGCCGGTCCCCCCGAGCCATCGAGGTAGCGTCGGCCGTCGCTGTCGTAGAGGTAGCTGCCCTCGCCGCGCGCGATACGCGGCAGGGGGCCCATTCCCCAGCCGGCCGCGCGATTGGTGCTCATGGGGAGACCGCCCGGCGAGTGAGCACGGCGGCGGGCGCGCCGCGCCGGCGGATGGCGAGCATCGCGATCGCTGCGACCCCGAAGGGCACACTGAAGAGGAAGTAGAGCTGTGGCGCCGCCCAGCCGCGATCGAGCAGCGCCCCGCTAAGAATCGGCGCTGCGATCGCCCCGAAACGACCGACCCCGATGGCGAAGCCCATGCCCGTCGCACGCACCTCTGTCGGGTAAAGAGGCGGTCCGATCGCATAGAGTCCCGACATGGCGGCGTTCGAGAGCACACCGAGGAGCCACGCAGTCCACATCGCCGGCTCGAGCTGGTGCAGCACTGCGCCGAAGGCGCAGATCAGGAACGCAGAGGCAACGAGCGCGCCGAGGAACAGACGCTGCGCGTCGGCGCGGACCGCTGCGAGAGCAAAGCCACCGCACCCGACGATGCCGCCGAAATTGAGCACCACCCCCGCGGTCAGTCCCTGCGAGGCGGAGAGGCCCGCCGCATTCAGCAGCCGCGGCGTCCAGCTCACGAAAAAGTAGAAGGCCGCCATGGTGCAGAAGAACGTCACCCACACGAGCGCCGTCGCCGGCGTCAGCAGCAGCCGCAGCGGCACACGCGCCTTCCCGGGTGCACCGCCGCTGCTTTCCGGCAGGGAGCGCATCAGCGGCCGACCCATGCGCTTGAGCAGCGCGTTGAGGCGCTCGAGCGCGCCCGGTGGCCGGCGCGTCGCGAGGAACTCGAGCGACTCGGGCAACCGCCAGGCCGCGATGAGCAAAAGCGCCAGCGTCAACACGCCGCCGATGGCGAACGTCGAGCGCCAGCCGTAGCGGGGGATGGCGAGCGTCGCCAGCCAGCCCCCGACCGTGGCGCCGATCGGGTAGCCGGTCGAGTAGGCCGCAAGGGCGGCGCTGCGCCAGCGGTCAGGTGAGTATTCCGAGACCACCACCGCGACACTCGCGATCGTGCCGCCAATCCCGACACCGGTGAGCACGCGCAGCATGAGCAGCTGGCCGAAGTCGCGTGCCCCGACCGAGCCCAGCATTCCCGCTGCGGCGAGAGCGACGCACAAGAGGATGATCCGCCGGCGGCCGATGGCGTCCGC
>Ga0187783_10003774_pt1 | contig 11187 bp, 7 predicted proteins | sample 1015_SJ02_MP02_2_FD_132471 | JGI IMG/M metagenome (GOLD analysis project Ga0187783, IMG submission 132471) | Tropical peat soil microbial communities from peatlands in Department of Meta, Colombia - 1015_SJ02_MP02_20_MG | ecosystem: Environmental > Terrestrial > Soil > Wetlands > Peat | place...
CTCCTATATCAACATCGACGATTGCTGGCAAGGCACACGCGACGAGCAGGGCAAGATCCGGCCCAACGAGAAATTCGGCGACCTGAAGGCGCTCGCGGATTATGTCCACGCGAAAGGGCTGAAGATCGGCATTTACTCCTCTCCCGGTCCGAAGACTTGCGCGGGTTACGAGGGCAGCTATGGACATGAGGAGCAAGATGCCGAGCAATACGCCGCCTGGGGATTTGATTACTTAAAGTATGACTGGTGCAGCGCGGGAAAAGTTTATCCGCGCAGCCAGATGCCAGCCGTTTACAAGAAGATGGATGACGCACTGGTGCGGACGGGAAGACCGTTTGTCTTCAGCTTGTGCCAGTATGGCTTGGACCGGGTATGGCGATGGGGGGCGTCGGCCGGGGGAAACCTATGGCGTACGACCGAGGACATTTCCGATACTTATGACCGCATGTCCGTGATCGGTTTTGCCCAGGCTGGTCTGGAACCCTTTGCCGGGACAGGTCATTGGAATGATCCTGACATGCTCGAAGTTGGCAACGGCGGCATGAATCGTGACGAATACACCACCCATATGAGTCTCTGGGTTCTACTCGCTGCACCGTTACTGGCCGGCAATGACCTCTCCAGCATGACCGAGGAGACGCTGGACCTGCTGACCAATCAGGAGGTCATCGCTGTCGATCAGGATGCAAAGGGAGTGCAAGGGCGGCGGGTTCGGCAAGAGGGACCGCTCGAAGTGTGGGCCAAGCCGCTCAGAGACGGGGCCGTGGCGGTGGGTCTGTTCAATCGAGGGGAGTCCCGCAATCCGGTGACCGTGAACTTCCAGGATCTCGGGTTGCGAGGATCGGCGATGGTTCGCGACTTGTGGAGCCACAAGGACCTGGGATCGTTCCCGGCAAGTTACACTGCGGAGATTCCACGCCACGGTGCGGTTCTGGTTAAGGTCCGCTGACCAGATTCCGCCCGCCATGACCTCGCCGCTGGCCCAATCCGAACCCCGGATATCAAGCGGTTGAACGCCGGTTGCCGTTCCCCGAGTCGGGTTGCGCCGCAGTTCGTTTCTGCTCGAGCGCCTGCTTCAAAGACTCGCCGGCATATTGGATGTGCTGGCGCAGCAGCTTACAGGCAGCGCTCACGTCGCGCTCGCGGCACAATTCGAGAATCTGGTGATGCTCTTCGTTGGCGCGCTTCATACCGTGGGTCAAGTACAGCTGCAGGCGCGTGTACCGCTCCCCGCTGTTATTCACGTTGCGGATAATGGCCATGAATCGCGGCTGATTGGCGCGGGAATAGAGTATGGAATGGAACTCCCAATTCAGCCGTCCCCAAGCGGAAACGTGGTCCTCGCGGCGAAGCTCGCTGGCGTATTTGCGCAACACCGCTTCGGCTTGCGCGAAGTGTTCGGGAGTGAGGTGAGGAATGGAGAGCTTCAGCACTTCGGGTTCGAGCAGGGCGCGAATCGAGAAAAGCTCTTCAATGTCATCCGGAGACAGCGCCGGTACGACCGCTCCCCGGTTGGGAACGATCTCGATCAGGCCCTCCGCATCCAGTTGTCGCAAGGCCTCGCGAACCGGAATCCGGCTGACCCGATACTGCGTGGCGATGGCGTCCTGCCGCAATTGCGCTCCCTCCTGGATTTCACCCCGGATGATCTGGTCGCGCAACTTGTCGGCTACCGCCACGGTGAGTGACTGGCGCGGGATGGCCGTGTCGGATGCAGTTTCGAAATCCATCTCGGTAACGTCCAGGTTCATCAAAACTTGGCTCGCCGCGAACGTGTACGATAACTACTATAACCCAGGTTGTATCTGGCAGACCCACTTTGCAGAGGGGATGCCGCGCGCCGAGGCAAAGCTCCAGGGTCAAGTTTGACCGATTGCATATTGTATCCATAAAATACCGGAATTGCAGAATGAGGCGACGGGACGACCCCAGGGGCCAGAGGACGAAATGACAACCGACGTCCGCCAGAGGGTCAAAGTCATTGATTCTCATACTGGGGGTGAGCCGACACGCTTGGTCGTGTCTGGAGGTCCCGACCTGGGGACGGGTGCGCTCAGGGCAAAACTGGAGCGATTTCGCCTCGAGCACGATTCTTTTCGTTCCGCCGTCGTGAATGAGCCGCGAGGGTCCGATGTGATGGTGGGCGCTCTCCTGTGTGATCCCGCGGACCAGGACTGCGCCGCTGGCGTCATTTTTTTCAACAACGTGGGCTACCTCGGCATGTGCGGTCACGGCATGATCGGCGCGGTTACCACCTTGGCGTACCTGAACCGCATCGCGCCCGGGGAACACAGAATCGAGACCCCGGTTGGAACCGTGAGCGCGATTCTGCATGAAAACGGCCAGGTGACGGTCAACAATGTCGCCAGCTACCGCAGCGCCGCCGATGTAGAAGTGGAGGTGCCGGGCTACGGAAAAGTGCATGGCGATGTCGCCTGGGGTGGAAACTGGTTTTTCCTGGTCCGCGATCACTCGATGGAATTGATGCTGAGCAAGGTTGATCAACTCACGGCCTTCACCTGGGCGGTACGGCAAGGGCTGGTTGCCAGCGGCATTGCGGGTGACGACGGCAAAGAGATTGATCACGTCGAGCTTTTTGCTCCCTCCAGAATTCCCGGAGTCGACAGCAAGAATTTTGTGCTCTGTCCGGGCAAGTCTTACGACCGCTCTCCCTGCGGCACCGGGACGAGCGCCAAGCTGGCTTGTCTCTATGCCGACGGCAAGCTTCGAGAGGGGCAAAGCTATCGCCAAGAGAGCATTGTCGGAAGCGTGTTTGAGGGCAGGGTAAAAGTGCGGCAGGGCAAGGTGTATCCGAGCATTACGGGATCGGCGTTTGTGAATGCGGAGGCAGAGTTGGTGCTGGATCCCAAGGATCCGTTCTGCATGGGCATTCGCGCCTGAGTAAGGCATGAGCAAAGCTGCCTACGAGGTCGTGATTGTTGGCGCCGGGATCGTGGGCGCAGCTTGCGCCGATGAGTTTGCGCGGCGGGAGCTCAAAGTTGCGGTCGTCGACCGCGAGGTGGTCGGGGGCGGGGCCACGGCCGCGGGGATGGGACACATCGTCGTCATGGATGACTCCGACGCGCAGTTTGCGCTGACCCGATACTCCCAACGATTGTGGCAAGAACTCAAGCCGGAACTGCCTGACAACGTCGAATACGAGCAGTGCGGCACGATTTGGGTTGCGGCCGACGAGGAAGAAATGGAGGAGGTGTTGCGCAAGCACCAGCACTACGGAAACCGAGGCGTCCCGACCGAGGTGTGCAGCGCCGAACGTCTGCAGCATCTGGAGCCGAACCTGCGGGACGGGATGAGGGGTGGTTTGTTGGTTCCCGAGGACGGCGTTCTCTACCCGCCGAGCGCGGCCCAGTTTCTCATCGAGCGCGCCCAACAACACGGCACCCGGCTCCGGCTTGGCGTTTCGGTGGAGGAGATCGGTCAAGGACGTGTGCGGCTGAGCGACGGATCGGAGATCAGCGGGGAAATCATTGTCAACGCAACCGGGGCCAGCGCACCCGAACTCACGCCGGGAATGGAAGTCAAGAGCCGCAAGGGTCACCTGGTGATTACCGATCGCTACCCGGGATTCCTGCACCACCAGTTAGTCGAACTCGGGTACTTGAAAAGTGCCCACTCCGTCAGCCGCGATTCGGTTGCGTTCAATGTGCAGCCCCGCTGCACGGGGCAGATTCTGATCGGTTCCTCGCGGCAATTTGGGGTGGAGCACAAAGAGGTGGATCAGGTCATCCTGGCACGCATGCTCGAGCGTGCCCAGCAATACATGCCAAGGCTGCGAGGCATGTTGGCGGTGCGGACCTGGACTGGATTCCGCGCTGCCACGCCCGATAAATTGCCGCTGATCGGTCCCTGGCCGGGCGATAAGTCGCTGTTCCTCGCGACCGGACATGAAGGGCTGGGAATCACGACCTCGCTCGGAACGGCCAGAATCCTCGTGGATCAGATCATGGCCGCGGGGCCGGAGATTCCCATCGAGCCTTATTTGCCATCGCGTGTGGCGAAAGAATACGTGCGGGCTTAGTCAGGTCACACGGTCTGGGCCTGTCCTCGATGGACAAGCCGCGCACATCGTCCCCCGGCTGCCATGGCAGGCCCGGCAAGGACGCTTCGCATGGGGAGACAGCGCAGTTCTAGGAGGTCGGTGATGAACTGGAAAGGCATCCTGCCTGCAATTACAACCTGTTTCGCTAAAAACCTTGGTGTTGATCATGGATTTATGACCGAACACTGCCGCTGGCTGCTCGAGAATGGCTGCTCCGGGATTGTTACGCTGGGCTCGCTGGGGGAGGGCGCAACCTTATCGTTCGACGAGAAACTGGAAATCTTGCGCACCTGTATCCAAGCGGTTCAGCAGCGCGGATCCGTGGTAGCTTCCATCTCGGCGTTGACTACGTCTGAGGCGGTGTCCCTGGCGAAAGCAGCGGCGGACCTGGGCTGCGATGGCTTGATGGTTCTGCCTCCGTATGTCTATCAGGGAAGTTGGCGCGAAATGAAGACCCATGTCGCGGCTGTCTTTGGCGCCACACCGTTATCCTGCATGCTCTACAACAATCCCGTGGCCTACGGAACCGATTTTCTTCCTGAGCAGATTCAGGAACTAGCGACCGAACACCAGAACTTTGCCGCCGTCAAGGAATCGAGCACAGATGCGAGGCGAGTTTCCGCCATCCGCGCGTTGCTGAATCGGCGGCTGGTTATCTCCGTCGGGGTGGATGACGCCGTGCTGGAAGCGATTGGAGTGGGAGCGACGGGATGGATTGCCGGCTTGGCGAATGCGCTGCCGCGGGAGTCCGTAAGCCTTTTCCACCATGCGATCAGCGGAGAAAGCGACCAGGCCTTTGAGCTGTACCGCTGGTTCTTGCCCTTGCTCCGCATGGATACGGTTCCGAATTTTGTTCAACTCATCAAACTCGTACAGGAGGAGGTTGGGATGGGCAACCCCCGCGTGCGCCCGCCGCGGCTCGAGCTTGCGGGCGACGAACGCGATCAAGCCCGAAGGATTATCCGTGACGCTTTACGTTCACGGCCACAGTCGGTGAGCGCATATGCGCTGCCGAATAGGAAGTGAACCATGTTAACTTCGATAGCAAAACTCTCGGGTCGTTCCCTGATCGGATTCCGCGAAGGAGCAGGTGCGGGAGAGCCTCTGTACGCCACCGATCCCACCACCAACGAACCTTTGCAGCCGGGCTTTATTCCCGCAACCGGGGAAGAAGTGGAACTGGCGGCGCGCTTGGCGGCGAAAGCCTTCGACACCTACGGTCATGTTTCCGGCCGTGATCGAGGGACGTTCCTGCGCACGGTTGCCGCAAAACTAGAGTCGATTGCCGAGGAGGTGATTGAGCGCGCAGGGCAGGAGACGGCTTTATCCGCGGCCCGCCTGCAAGCGGAAACCGCGCGCACTTGTGGTCAGCTGCGGTTGTTTGCCCAGGTCGCAGAGGAGGGGTCGTGGGTCAATGCACGCATTGATCTCGCCGATCCCGGCCGCAAGCCTGTGCCTAAGCCCGATATTCGTTCCATGCTGCGGCCGCTCGGCCCGGTGGTGGTGTTCGGTGCCAGTAACTTCCCGCTCGCCTTCTCCGTGGCGGGAGGAGATACGGCTTCCGCGCTGGCCGCCGGGAATACCGTGATCGTGAAAGCCCATGCGGCGCATCCCGGCACCAGCGAATTGGTGGGGCGTGCCCTACAAGAAAGCGTTCGCGAATGCGGCCTGCCCGAGGGGGTGTTCTCGCTACTGTTTGACGGCGGTTCGCAGATTGGCACGGCGCTCGTGAAACATCCTCTGGTCAAAGCTGGAGGGTTCACCGGTTCCGGCGTGGCGGGAAGAACTTTGATGGATCTGGCGGCATCGCGTCCGCTGCCGATTCCCTTTTTTGCGGAGATGAGCAGTACGAATCCTGTCTTTGTTTTGCCGGGCGCTTTGCGCGAGCGGGCCGGGAGCATTGCGGCTGCATTGCACGCGTCCTTCACCCTGGGGGCCGGCCAATTCTGTACCAAACCGGGAATGGTCTTTCTCCCGAACGGCTCCGACGCGGAAGCGTTCACCGATAGTTTGCGCCAGTTGGTGGCCGGATCGGCGCCCTTCCATCTCCTGACCGAGACCATTCACTCGGGTTACGATGCGGCCATCGCCCAGCGCAAAACCGCAGCGAATGTCCAACTGGTTGCCGAGGGTTCGGAGGCGGGAGCCGATGCCGGCTTGGCTGCTTGTTCCGTGCTGTTTCAAACCGACGCAGCGTCGTTTCTCGGCTCGAATCTGGCTGGGGAAATCTTTGGTCCCACCACACTGCTTGTCCGCCACTCCAGCCGAGATCAGATCCTGTCGCTCGCTCGCTCTCTCGAGGGCCACCTGACGGCGACGATTCATGGTACGGAAGAAGACTTGCGCGAGTTCGCTGACCTGGTCGCGATCCTTGAAACTAAGGTCGGAAGACTCATTTTCAATGGCTTTCCTACGGGGGTTGAAGTCTCCCATGCCATGGTGCACGGGGGCCCGTATCCGTCGACTTCGGACGGACGTTTTACCTCGGTGGGAACCCAGGCTATTTTTCGTTTTTCGCGCCTGGTTTGCTATCAAGGATTTCCTGACCTTGCCCTGCCGGACGAACTCAAGGACGCCAATCCGTTGGCCATTTGGCGCATGATCAACGGAGAGATGTCTCGCAATCCCAGCGGTCCTGTGGCCCGGAAGTAGCCGTCAGTGGCAAGATCCAGGGAATGACCTTTAGCGCGGATCGGTCGTCATCGACGAGCGGTGTCCGGTGGTGGTCTCCCAATAGTCGATCCAGCGTTGGCGGATCGCATTCGCTCGTTCGACAAGATCGCGGCTCGGGGAATGCCCGTGTTCGACCACAAGGACGATCCCAGTGTTGAAATTCCTTTGGGAGTGATCCACATCCGGTAAGCGCGGCCCCTCGACGGCGATCACATCTTGAATCGTCACCTTCGTTCGTTCGGCCTTGAAGATCGGATGCCCATTCGTGTCCCTGCCAGCGGGGACGAGATTCTTCAGGATAAAGAAGTCCGGAACCTCAGCGGCAGAAATCAATCCCATCAAATAGAGGTCAAGGTAGGAATAGCCCGTCGCTGGCACATAATAGTCGTCATCGAGTTGCGTGTAGGTTCCATCGAAGTTGTCCTGCCAGACGCCTCCGCCCATCGCCGATGCTTCTGTGGGCCGCTGATAAGGAAATGCGGCGGGAGCTTGCAACCCTTTCGCCCAATGCACCGGGCCGAGGGAAATGGTTTCACCGTTCACTCGGGCAGACACAAACGCGGCCCAGCGATGGCCCATCTCATGCCCGAACTGCGACATCGCGTAGTTGTAGGGACGGATCTTTCGATCGGGAGAGCTCTCCTGCAGTTGGCGCGTGTAAAAGGTGATGTCGCGATCACTTCCGACCGGCGCTCCTTCCGGTGGCCTCTCTTGCATCTGGTTCGATCCCACATACACCGGCTGCACGTATTCCCACTGAAACCTGCCCTGGGTACAGTAATTCTCAAGATCATGGGGTCGCGCCCCGATCCCGGTCACGTTGCTTCCCAGCGGTCCGTCACTCGGAGTGCCCGCTTCCTGATTGTCAATGCGGAAATCGGAATAGTAAGCCAGGAAATCGAACTTGTCGCCGAGACCCTGAAGCACAGTGCAGGACAGATCCTGAGATCGGGGCAAAGACAGGTAATGGAACGATTCATAAACGACGGCAAAGGGGTCATCCTTGCGGGTCAAAGCAGAAAGGTGAGCCTCGGGGCTGCGGATCCCCGCCAACCGAATGACCTGAGGTGCGATCTGTTCAACCGGCTCGGGACTTCCGGGTGCGGCGACCTCGGCGTAGACCGCAACTTGATCAACTCCTCGCAGCGCCGCCGGCAGGAATCCTTGCAGCGTGATCGTGTTTCCAGCCGCCTTCACCTGGCGCGAAGCGCCCGGGCCGAAGGCAATATATCTTGCTGGACGGACGTAGCGTCCAATTCCCCGCACCGTCCAGGCAAGGGTCGCGTGGGTGGAGTGGGCGTTCGCGGCGGGCGGCAGGTGCGTATCAAAGAGGACGCGGTACGTGATTCCCTCCATGGCGGCATCGCCTTCCGCCACGCCTGGCCCGCGCGTTTCGAGCGTGACCGTTAAGCGGGTGCCGTCAACCACTGCCAGTCTGAGTTTCCGGACATCCAAGTGGGCTGGCACCGTGGGTTGCGGCGCGGAAAGCAAGCTGGCCAAAGGTTTCTCCGCGCCCGCCAGTGCCGGGTAGATGCCAACGATGGCGTCCTTCGCCGCCAGCTCCTTATACGACATCTCGATCGATCCGTCGCGATGGAGTACCGCCTGAAAGCGATTGACCGTCTTGAACCAAGTGAAGTCCTGGATATTCCCGAACGGTTCGGTGAGATCCCAGGTGACGAGCACACGGTCCGGAAGTTCCTTCACGTAACGGGGCCCCGACATCCGCGGCTTGAAGAACACGCACATTGCCGGAGCGCTTTCGATTAAAGTGCTGGCCGCTTCCGCCAAGGGGTCGAAACGACCAATCGACAAACCTCCGTCGTTAACCCCAGCAGGGGAAGCACCTCCGTCCCGCTTCGCAGTACCAAAGCGTATGGATCCAGTTCTGCCGACGTGGAACGAGTTCCAGCGCTGACCAGAGAAAGGGAAGGCAAATTGGTGGAGAGTGACTTCGTCGCCCTGAAGTTCCGAACCGAAGTCCGAATCCCATTGCAGGGTCGTACTCTCCAGCTGATAGCGGGAACCGGTGGGAATGAAATGCAGCGTTTTGTCGACCAGGTCGAACGGGTTAGCTTTTCCCAGCGCATCATCGTCCAATTCCATGACGATCAGGTCTCCCTGGGTCGAGACCTTACCGATCGAGTGCCCTGGTTCGGTCGTCTCTGCGTCTTGCGCGTACGACCGATCGAGACACATCGGAGCGAGGAAGAGCCCACATACAACTAGAATTGCGGTCGGCGATAGACAGCCGGTGCCTAACCTCATGCCACCTCCGTCGCTCACGATGCAGAAGGCATTTCTTCGTAGAACACATATGTTATATACAATATCCTGTCCTTCGAGGAACCTGGTTCCGCCATGACCGGAGAACGGGAGAGGTTCCCGCGAGAAGGCCTTTGTCACCTTGGGTCGAGGTCCGAGCGTGACCGGTTGCTCGCACCTCCTCCTTATTTGGACGGGTGGAGCAGATCAGGGTGTCGGCTGGGGTGCGGTGTAGGGGTGACAGCAAGGCTTTTGGGCGGGTGAGAATTCCATAAATTCGACGCGCGTGGCGTCCGGATCGTAGATGTCGACCGCCCACTTGCCATCGCGGCCGATCTCCGGCTGGTCTGTGTTTTTCAGCCCGTGGGCATGGATCCTTTCAACCGCAGCCTTGGCACTAAGGACGCCCAGCGAGAAGTGATTCTGCACGCCGAGCTCTTGATGGTCTGCGGTCGAGGAAATGTTGAGCATGTATTCGATCCAGTCGCTGCCGTCGGGAACCTGGATTTCCTCCCAGTCCGTGTCCGCGTCTTTGAATCCGCCCCGCCAGTACATGCGGAAACCCAGCAAGTCGCGGTAGAAGCGGTCTTCAGCGCGGCTATCGCGGACCACAAAGCCGGCGTGCAGCAGGCGCGTGCTCAATTGCTCAGGTGCTGGTTTGAAAGCAGTTCCCGGTGCGCTTTCGACGAAGGCGATGGGGTGAGCCTCAGGATCAAGAAGCTCGAAGTGCGGTCGACCCTTGGCATCTTCGGAGATAGCGCCCACGCTGACACCGTGGGCCATGAGATAACGGCGCATGGCGCCGACATCCTCGGTGGTAAAGGCAACCTCGGCGAGAAAATTGGGGTTGGGGGGCGTGTTTGCCGCCGTGATTTCGATTTGCTGGTGATCGTTGACCACAAAACAGGATTGCGCAACCGCAGGGCATCCAGCGGTTCGTGAGGCAAGCCCGACAATCGTGCCGTAAAACTGTCGAGAATTGTCCAGGTTGGTTGAATAGATTCGGACATGGGCGATTCCAGTGATCCTTGGGCGTTGGGGCTGGTCGGTCGCGGTGAAGGGAAGCCAGCCCAAAACAGCAGCCAGACCAACAATCACAAAATCGGGGAATTCTCTAGCCAGCACTTGGATTGTACCTCCGCCTGATTGATCTCCCTGCCGGTGTTGGTTCCCTACCGCTTGCCAAGCCACCTCGCCAGCTTTGCCGCCCGATGGCCGGTTCGGAACCGGGGTCCAAGAAGACGACTCTTTGACCTAACTCTCGCATCTGGCCTACAATCCGCGGTTATGCAATGTTTGTGCGCTGAGCACGGAAGGGCAAGGCTTGGCATCAAGCCAACAACTTGCGTTCGCGCGCTCCCAAATTTTACCGGACTTTAACAACTTTCCCGACAAAGGATTCTATCCTGAGATCGTGCTCGCGAACGGCAGAAGGCGCGCAAGGCCGGTTTTTTCGGCCTTATCGTGGACGAAGAGGGATGATCGAATGAGTGGTGCCGCCGCAAACAGCCCGTTGAAGGCCGCTTCCTACTGGCTGACCCGCACGATTGAAGCGTGCCGCGCTGCGCAAGAGGCCGCTGCCGCGGCTGCCGAAGGGATCGCCACCGGGTCGTCGCCCTTGCTCAATAGTCTGCGGGAAAAAGAAAAACAGCTCGACGCTCTGGATCGCGAGATCGATGACGGAGTCACTCTGGCCATTACCCAAGGAGCCGCGACGGCGGAAGTCCGGCAGCTGCTGGCCTGCATGAAATTCATGATCGGGCTGGAGCGCATCGGGGATCTGCTGTTGAGCTTTGGCAGCAGCGCGCAGGCGGCGAACGGCCGGCTCGATTCCCAGGACACGCGCGAGCTTACCCAGATGGCCACCGTGCTCGAAAAAATGCTGAGCGATGTGGGGACCGCGTTTTCCTCGCGCGACCTGAAGAAAGCCATCGAGGTGTTACGCGCCGATGCTGAGATGGACCGGCTGCGGAACCTCATCTTCTTGCGCCATATCGAGAACCCGGAGGGCCGGGAGCGTCAGGCCAGCTTGCAAGTAATCTTCATGACGCAGTCGCTCGAACGCGCCGGCGACCATGCCAAGAATCTGGCGGAAGAGGTTTGCCACTTTGTCGGCGGCCACACGATTCGCCACGTGATGGTGGGCTATGACAAACCCCTGGAGCAGATGTTCCTCGAGTGGCTCCGCC
>Ga0187783_10003775_pt1 | contig 11187 bp, 7 predicted proteins | sample 1015_SJ02_MP02_2_FD_132471 | JGI IMG/M metagenome (GOLD analysis project Ga0187783, IMG submission 132471) | Tropical peat soil microbial communities from peatlands in Department of Meta, Colombia - 1015_SJ02_MP02_20_MG | ecosystem: Environmental > Terrestrial > Soil > Wetlands > Peat | place...
AACATCTCCTCGATCGAGGTGGAGAGCGCACTGCTGCGGCATCCGGCGGTGCTGGAAGCGGCGGTCGTCGGCGTGCCGCACGAGAAGTGGGGTGAGTCGCCGAAAGCGTTCGTGGTGCTGCGCGCGGGACAGTCGGTGACCGAGGGCGAGCTGCGGGAATTCGCCCGCGAGCGGCTGGCGCACTTCAAGGTGCCGAGCGCGTTCGAGTTCGTCAGCGCGCTGCCGAAGACCGCGACCGGGAAGATCCAGAAGTACGTCCTGCGGGGCGGCCGCACCGCTATCGCCCAGCAGTGAACGGCAGCGGGCGGCGGCGTGCCGCTGACGGCGATGCCGCCGCACGCTGCACGCCGCATGCCGCACGCGGCTCGCGGTCAGCTCAGAGGTTGTTGCGGGGGATGCTCGAGCGCCACTGGCGGCGAAAGATCGACTGCGCTCCCTCGAAGGCTTCGATCCAGGCGCTCAACTCGAAGATCGTGGGACTCGCGGTCATCTGCGCGCCGGCGTCGATCTTCACCTGCCACTCCCCGCGGGCCATCTCGTAGCTCTGTTGCATGGTCGCGCAGGCCGAGGCGGGATCCTGCGGCTTGATGCGATACACCCGCTCGAACAGGTGGCTCACCTCCAGCTCGATCGCCTCAAGGCGCAACTTGCCGCAGGCGCCGAATACTCCGCCGTCGATGTAGAGCCGGTGGCTCACCTCGCCGCTGATCTGATCGAGCGTCAGCGAGCGCTCGAGGCGCCCCGGGCGCACCACCGTGACCGGCGAGGTCGCGGCAGATACGGGTGCGGGGTAGGGTCGCAGCTGCGCATCAGCCGGCTGCGGCGCTCGGACCGGCAGCGTCAGCGTCGAGTCGCCGGTGAACAGCGTCAGCCTCACCTGCTCCGGCGACGGCCAGATGATGGGCCAGTAGGCAGTGGACAGAGCCAGCCTGATCCTGTGACCGGCGGCGAACGCGTAAGCGGTGCCGGTGAGACGCACCTCGACGCGGTAGCGGCGATGGGGCACGAGCGGCGTGGGTGTCTCGCGGCTCTCACGATGCGCGAGGTTGAGAAAGCCCCGGGCCACCAGAGTGGCGCTGCCATCGGGGGCGACGTCGATCAGCCGCACCGCCACCAGCGCCGCCGGCCGGTCGGCGGCGAGCTCGAGGGTCGCGTGTGCGTTGCCGAGGATCTCCACCGGCTCCTCGAGCGCTTGCCCGTCGAACTCCAGCGAGCCGAAGGAGTCGAGCCGTTGATCACCGGGAATATCGCCGGCAACACCGAAGCTGCCAAAATCGCCCCCCGCCAGGCCGGTGGATTGCGGCGAGTCGAGTGACAGCGCCCGTTCGCCACGGGGGCGCTCATCGAGTCCGTCGGCATTGATGACGAATGAGCGGCTCTGCACGTTGTGGCTCGGCCACTCGCGCTCGGCGATCCAGCGTCCCGGGCGCTCGGCATAGGCGGGGAGAGGGGCTACGCCGCGCATCATGTAAAAGCGCAATGCCGGCTCCTGCATCAGGCCGTCGTCTTTGCCCTTCAGCCAATGATCCCACCAGCGCACCGCTTCCTGCAGGAAGCCGACGGCCGGCTGCGGCGTTGCCTCGTGCGGATACAAGTGAGCCCAGGGACCCATCGTCACCTTGTGCGGCACGCGCAGCTTGGCCGCCAGGCGCAGCGGCGAATCGCGGTAGAGATCCGCCCAGCCGCCCCAGAACCACAGCGGACACGCGATCGCTTGGTAGTCGAAGCACACCGAGCCGTGCCGCCAGTACTCATCGAGAGTCTGGTGCTCGAGCCACAGTTGCGGCCAGAACCGCTCGGCCTCGAGCCGCTCGCGCCACATCGCGCGCCAACGCTCGCCGACGATCGCCGGGTCGGGCGGTCGTGCGTTGAACACCTGCATGATGCAGCCCCACCAGAAATTGTCGTTGAGCAGGCAGCCACCGGCGTAGTGCACGTCCTCGGCGAAGCGATCATCAGTGCCCATGACGGCGATGATTGCTTTGAGCGCCGGCGGCCGGCGCGCTGCGACCTGCAGCGAATTGAACGCCCCCCACGACTTGCCCATCATGCCCACCTCGCCCGAGCACCAGGGCTGGCGGGCGAGCCAGTCGATCACCTCGAGCGCGTCGTCCTGCTCGCGCGCCAGGTATTCATCGTGCAGCACACCGTCGGAGTCGCCCGAGCCGCGCATGTCGACGCGCACGGCGACGTAACCGGCGCCGGCGAACCAGCGATGCATGCTCTCGTCACGTCGCCGGGTGAAGTCCCGCTTGCGGTAGGGGATGTATTCGAGGATCGCCGGCAGCCTCGCCCGGCCCGCAGCGGCCTCGACCGGCATCCAGATGCGCGCCGCCAGGCGGCAGCCGTCGGACAGCGTGATCCAGCTGTTCTCGATCTCATCCACGGCCATCGCCGGGGCTGGGTGGGACATCGCAGGCTTCTGGCAGGCGCGGGTGCTGCGGTCATGATGGCATAGCGCGCGCGGACGCGGCGACATTGCATGATGCGCCCGGGGGCGGCACGATTTCGGCAGCCGGGCTGGCAACCACATGCGAAAACGCCCCAACGAACTTCCCGCGCTCAGCACGCTGGTCGTGTTCGAAGCGGTCGCACGCCACATGAGCGTCAAGCATGCGGCCGGCGAGCTCGATGTCACACCGGGTGCGGTGAGCCGGCAGATCAGGGCGCTGGAGGCGGAGCTCGGCACCGAGCTGTTCTCGCGCGTGCATCGCGGCGTGGTGCTGACAGCGGCGGGGGCCGAATGCTACGGCGTCTTGAGCCGCTCCCTCGCCGACATCGGCAACGTGTTCCGCAACGTGCGCGCCGCTCGCGGACCGTGCAACGTCACGGTCGCCACCACCATCGCCTTCGCGGCCATGTGGCTCATGCCGCGCCTCGGGCAGTTCTGGCGAGATCATCCGCAGATCGCCATCAACCATTTCATCTGCGAAAGCCCGGCTGACCTGCGGCGCGCGGATATCGACCTGAGGATCCGCTACGGCGGCGGTGCCTGGCCGGGTGAGACCGCGGTCAGGCTGTTTGGCGACCGCATCTTTCCGGTCTGCAGCCCGGTGTTTGCGGAAAAGAGCGCTCTGCACGCGACCACCGACCTGCTGCGGGCCCGGCTGCTGAAGCTGGAAGGCGTCGACCCGGACTGGACGACGTGGGAGCAGTTTCTGTGCAACCTCGGCCTGCCGCTCAACGGGCCGCTCTCCGGGCGGTCCTTCAACAACTACATCGTCGCGATCCAGGCGGCCCTCGACAGCCAGGGCGTAGCGCTCGGCTGGGAGTCGCTCGTCAGCCAGCACCTCGAGCAGCGGGCGCTGCAGCGTGTCACGGATGCCGAGCTCGCTGCGCCGGGAGCGTTCTACGTGACCTGGGCCTCAAGCCGCGCGCTCAAAGCCGAGGCGGCGGTGCTGCGGGACTGGCTGATCGCGCGCGCCGTGATGCGCGGGTCCGCCGAGTCGATTGAGCCGCGGTAACTCGAGGGGTGACAAAAACGCCTGTTGAGCCGCGGCGGCGGTTGTGCTGTCGTTCCGCGTCGATGCCACGACCGGCGGTCGTGGCTGATTAAAACATCAGAGGGGGGTGCCGGAGATGAGGAATCACCACTCGCGGGTTTCGCACCCGGATTGCGCGATCGCTGCCCGGCCGTTTTGCCGCCTGACGATGACTCCGGTCGCCGCCGCGGTGTGCTGCGCTCTCTACGGCGTGCCGCACGGCGCCCGCGCCCAGGAAGCGACTCCAGCCACGGAGCCGCAGCTCGCCGAGATCACCGTAACGGCGACCCGCCGCAAGGAGTCACTGGAGGCGGTGCCTTACAGCATCTCGGCGGTCAGCGGCGAGCAGCTCGAGCAGACCGGGGTCACCGATCTCGCCTCGCTCGCGACCCAGGTGCCGGGACTGAGCATGTACGACTACGGGGCGCGGCTGGTCGGGGCGACGGTGCCGATCATCCGTGGCATCAACGCTGACAGCGAACCCCGCGGATTTCGCACCTTCGAGCAGGCGCCGGTCGGCACCTACATCGGCAACTCACCGATCGACGGTTATTTCGATCTCGAGGATCTCAATCGGGTCGAGGTGCTGCGCGGACCGCAGGGCACCTTGTACGGCGCAGGCGCCTTGGGCGGAGCGCTGCGGCTCATTCCCAATTCCCCGCAGTTGAACACCTGGTCCGGATTGGTGGAAGGCGGCGGGGCGCGGACCGAGCACTCGGACGGCAACGGCTACACGCTCGATGGCTTCTTCAACGTTCCCGTCGGCGACACGGTCGCCTTTCGTGCCTCGGCGAAGTACCTGTACGAGCCCGGTTTCGTCAACGCCTACGGACTTTTCAAGGTGTCGAGCCCGGGTTACCTCGGCACGCCGCTGCCCGCCGACCCGGCCGATCCGGTGAGCAGCCCCGCGATCTACTCCGATCGACCCGACTGGAACTGGCAGAAGACCTTTACCGGGCGGGCGGCGCTGCTGTGGCAACCGGCGGCGGCGTTCAGCGCCGAGCTGGCGATCATCAACTCGAGCGTGCAGGGCGACGGCGGCCCGCAGGTCAACATGACCTTCCCCGGCGGCATCTCGCCGCTCGACCCGGCGACCACGCTGCCGAGCGGCGGCCCTTATCGCGAGTTCACCCAGATCGACCAGCCGTTCTCGCGCTACACCGACCTCTCGAGCCTCGATCTGAGCTATGACGCGGGATTCGCCACGGTGTCGGCGACCAGCTCGTACTACACCACCTCGGGTACGACGGTCGAGGATCAAAGCTACAACCTCGCCGGCGTCGACGGCGGCGCATTCCTGCCCTACTACGCCGGCATCCCCACCAACCCGCGCTTCGTGTTCGCGCAGCAGTTCGCCGATTCGGCGCATACCTTCACGCAGGAGATCCGGCTGGTGTCGCGGACCGACCCCGCCAACATCTTCGATTACGTGCTCGGCGTCTTCTACGAGAACCAGGAGCGCACCGGCGCCTGGCATATCGCGACACCCGGCTCGGCGCAGCGCGCCGTGGACCAGGGCTGCACCACGCCGGTCTACTTCGGGGCGCCGTTTCCCGAGTGCCTGCTGATCGTCGGGCCGAGCGATCTGACTTTCGTGCAGATCGACCGGCAGACCTTCAAGGACCGGTCGGTGTTTGGCGAGCTCACCTGGCATTTCATGCCGCACGGACAAATCACCGTCGGGGCGCGGCATTTCTCCCAGCAGTTCACCGACGCGCAGTCCTATCTCGATTACACCTTCGACACCAACATCCCAGCGATACCGCGCAGCGAGCCGGCGTCGAAGACGGTGGGCAAGGTCAATCCCTCCTACGAGTACGCCAAAAACCAGTACGTCTACGCCATGTGGGCGCAGGGCTTTCGCCGCGGCGGTGCCAACGCGGTACCGGAGACCGGAGTCTTCCAGGAGAGTCCATTGCTGCGGACCTACGCCCCGGACGAGACCAACAATTACGAGATCGGGCTCAAGGGACGCTTCGACAACGGTTTCAGCTACACCTTGGCCGTCTTCGACATCCACTGGGACAAGCCGCAGATCTTCGCCAGCCTGCCGTCCGGCAACCTGGCGGTCTACAACGCCAACACCGCCGAGTCGAAGGGCTTCGAGGTGCAGTCGAGCGGGCCGCTGTTCGCCAACGGCCTCGGCTACACGCTTGGCTTCTCGTACGCCGATGCGAAGCTCACCAGCGATTTCTCGCTGCCGGCCAACAACGGCCTGGGCGTGATCACTCCCGGCGAGCTCACCGGGACTACGGGGGAGCAGCTGCCGGGAAGCCCGCGGACCAGCTGGGATGCGACCCTCACGTACGCGCTCATCCCCGCGCCGAGCTACGACCTGGTGTTCGCCCTCAATGCCAACTACCGCACCCCAATCAAGTTCGCGTTGGCGCCGACGCTGGGCTCCTCGACGGTGAGCCAGAGCACCTCCTATCAAACCGTCAATTTCGCGGCGACGCTCAGCCACCAACCCTGGCGGTTCATCGCCTACGTCAAGAACGTGTTCGACAAGGAGGAGATCCTGGTGCCGCCGGCGCAGCCCGATGAGCTGAACAACCTGACCAACGATGTGGTGGTCAACCGTCCGCGCGAGATCGGGCTTCGTATCGGTTATGCATTCGGCGGCAAGTGACCTCCCGCGCGGCGCCCGCGGTGCCTGACGGCGCGCCGCCGATCAGCCGCGAGCGGCTGCAGCAGGTGCTGCTGCCGATCGGCAGCGCCCGTGGCCTGCCCAATGCTGCCTACACCAGCGGCGAATATTTCCGCTACGAGCGCGAGCAGCTCATCGGCCGCAGCTGGGCCGGGTGCGCCTTCACCGATTCGATCCCCGAGCGGCCGTTCGCACAGCCGCTGGAGTTCATGGGGCTGCCGCTGCTCATCACCCGCGACCGACGCGGAGGGCTCAACGTTTTTCACAACGTCTGCAGCCACCGCGGCATGAAGCTGGTCGCCGAGCCGAGCGAGCTGCCGGGGCTGATCAGCTGCCGCTACCATTGCTGGTCCTACACCGTCCACGGCGAGCTCAAGCGCACGCCGCACATCGGCGGCACGAATCAGCACACGTCGCCCGGTTTCGAGAACGCTGCGCACGGGCTGCGGGCCATCCGCAGCGCCGTGTTCATGGGGGTGCTGTTCATCAACCTCAGCGGCGATGCCGCCGATTTCGACGAGCACATCGCGCCGTTGCGCGGCCGCGCGGCAGCACTGATCGGCGCGCGGGGTTGGTCGCAGCTCGCGGCCGCGCCCGATCACTCGCAACTTTCTCTGCAGGCGCATTCCAACTGGAAGCTGCTGGTCGAGAACTACTGCGAGGCCTACCACCTGCCGTGGGTTCATCCCGGGCTCAACAGCTACTCGCGGCTCGAGGATCACGAGAGCTTCGTCGACGCAGAGAGCTTCTCCGGACAGACCTCGCTCGCCTACCGCCTGAGCGATGTGGCCGGTACCCGGCTGCCGCGCTTCGATGAGTGGCCGCCGGACCGCATCAACCTCGCCGAATATCCCGCCCTGTATCCCAACGTGCTACTGGGCTTTCACGCCGATCATGCCTTCGCAGTCATCCTGACGCCGCTCGCTCCCGATCTCACGCGAGAAGAGCTGCGCATCCTTTACGTCGGCGACGGCGCGACGGCCGACGGGTACGCAGGCTGCCGCGCCGCAACTCATGCCGCCTGGCGCGGCGTCTTCAGTGAAGATCTGTTCGCGGTGGAAGGCATGCAGCAGGGCCGCGCCTCCAGCGCTTACGACGGCGGGGTCTTCTCACCGGTGATGGACCAGCCGTCGCATCATTTTCACCGCTGGGCGGCGGCGCGGCTCATCGAGCGCGCTGGCGGGGCACGCCTCAGTCCTACCTGACTCCCGCCATCAGCCGCTTGAGCCACGGGGCAGCAAGCAGCAGCGCTGCGCCGCTGAGTACACCCCAGCCAGACGTTCTGAGGAACAGCGCCGGCAGCGTGCCGACGTTGCTCGCGTCGTAGGTCGCTGCAAACTGGCCGGCGAGGTCATTGCCGAGCGCGACCGCAAGAAACCACATCCCCATCACCTGGCCGGCAAACCGCGGCGCCGCGAGCTTGGTCATAGAGGACAGTCCGACCGGCGCGAGGCACAGGTCGCCGCACATCTGCACCCCGTAAGAGAGCACCAGCCAGGTCGGCAGCACCCTGTGGCCGGAAAGCACGTAGGAGGCGGCGACGTACATCACCAGGAACCCAAGACCCAACAGTATGAGACCGCAGGCGAACTTCACCGGCGTCGAGGGGTCCCTGCCGCGCCGGTCGAGACTGATCCACAGCGCGCTGAACAGCGGCGCGAGCAGCAGAATGTAGACCGAGCTGATGCTCTGGAAGGCGCCCGCCGGTATCTGCCAGCCGAGCACAGTACGCTCCGTATAGCGCTCGGCGAACAGGGTCAGCGACGTACCGGTCTGCTCCTGGCCGGAGTAATAAATTGTTGCGGCGACGAACAGCGCGACGATCACACCCACGCGTCTGCGTTCCGCGGGCGTCAACCCGGCGAACAACAACAGATAGACGAAGTAAGCCAGCGCCAGCAACCCGATGAGCCACGAGCTCGCGATGGCGAGCCACTGCGGGTCGATGACGAGCCGGCCGGAGCCCGCCAGGAGCGCGATGACGGCGACCGCGATGACGACAGCGACGAGCGGCAGCCACGACCGCAGCGTCGCGCTCGCCGTGCTCGCGGCTACGAGCGCCAGATGGCGGCGGGTGAGGAGGAACTGCGCCACACCGAATGACATTCCGAGCGTCGGCAGCACGAAGCCCCAGTGCCAGCCGAAGCGGGCGGCGCACACGGGTACCAGCAGGGCGCCCAGCAATGCGCCGACGTTGATCCCCATATAGAACAAGGAGAAACCCGCATCGCGGCGCGAACCGCCTTCCGGGTAAAGCTGACCGACCAGCACGCTGACGTTCGGTTTCAGCAGTCCGACGCCGAAAGCGATGACCGCGAGCCCGAGAAAGAACACCGTCGGCGCCCCGGAAGCGAGCATGGCATTGCCGAGCACGATCAGCGCGCCACCGCCGACCACGGCACGTTGGGCACCGACCAGCCGGTCGGCGACCCACCCGCCGAGGAGCGAGAGCAGATAGCAGGATGCGACGAACACGCCGTAGATCGAGCTCGCCGCCTGGTCGGAGATCCCGAAGCCGCCCTCGGCAGTGGCGCTGACCATGAAGAGGACGAGGATGGCGCGCATGCCGTAGTGCGTGAACCGCTCCCACATCTCGGTGAGAAACAGTGTCGCGAGTCCGCGCGGATGACCGAAAAGAGTGCGGGTCGGGGTTTTAGCCGGCGAGCCCGCTGCGGCTGCCTCGACCGAGGTCGGCGAGCTCACGGCTGCTCAGGCGTCGGAATCGAAAAACTCGACTACGCCGGTCTCGAGCGAGTACTCCGCGCCCACGATCATCAGGCCACCCTCGGAGCTCAAACGCTCCAGTACCGCTGAGCCATGCCGCAGGTGATCGACCGATATACGGACGTTGGAGCGTACCGCAGCACGCGTGAGTGCTGCGGCATCATCTCGCAGCTCGGTACGCATCAGTGCTTCGACGGACGGCCGGATGCGATCGACGATCGAGCCGACGTTGCGCGACTCGACGGCGCCGGGCTGCCGCAAGGATTCGATCGTCGCCAGGATGGCGCCGCAATGTGAGTGCCCGAGCACGACCACCAGGCGCGTGCCGTAGCGCGAGGCGGCGAATTCGACGCTGCCGACCTGCGAAGGCGCCACGATGTTGCCGGCGACGCGGATCACGAACAGCTCGCCCAAGCCCTGGTTGAAGACGATCTCGGCGGGTACGCGCGAATCGGAGCAACCGAGGACGATCGCAAACGGCTGTTGTTGCTCGCTGGTCAATACCCCTGGCAGCGCGGTCGGCAGCGACTGCGCACCTCGATTGACGCTGGCGACGAAGCGCCGGTTGCCGTCGCGCAGGCGCGCGAGCGCCTCGGCAGCCGCAACCGTCAACCCGCACCCCTGCCTTGGCTCATTTATCCTCTTCGGCAGCTTCCTCTGCGGGCACGTAGGTCGCCGCAAATACCTCATTCGCAACCGGCCAGTACTCGCCGGCCGCACCGGGGCCCAGCACCCAATCCCCCTTGCGGATCGCCAGGTCGCCGTGATCGGTCGTGATGACTCCCACATCCGACTCCGTCGGGCGCACCAGGTGCCCGTCCCCGGGACCGGGTGCCTTGACCTGCGGGGGCTCGCCAAACTTCCCATGCCACTGCACGGCCTCGATCGGAATCGGCCGTTTGACGTACCGCATCGGCGCTCGCTTGCGTGGCCAGTACTTCTTGCGATGGGCAGTCATTGCACGCCTTCCCGGGTTTACCGGCCGGTACTGTACTGTCTGATCAGGGGCTTGCCAAACGGAGCGGCAATCCCGAGTATCCGCGCAGGCCTCAAGGCCTCGGAAACGCGCCGGGGATGCGGCGCTCAGCCCTCAACGTATGAGCGACGTATAAGCCGCGCGGCGTTCCCGCCCGAAACCGCTGTCAGCGCCGCTCGCCGAGCCCGGTGCGGGCTTGCGCTGGCGCACGTCGCGTGTGACGAGCGCGTATCCGACCTGGCCGCCGCGTGCAGCTCGGCCGTGGGAGTTGGCGTGTACGCAGCCGCTGACGGGCGCGTGCGAGAGGAGCTTCGAATCACGCGACTGCCGGCAGCAGCGTTTCTGGCCGCGGTCGTGCCAGCATCGCTGAAGCTCAGACGCCGCCACCGACTCCGCAGGCGGACCCGAGGAATCCGCGAAAGCGCACGACGCGCAGTCATCTGCAGTTGAAATCAAGCAGTGCTGCCAAAAGGAGCTCGACCCGTCCTCACCGCAGGACTGAGCATCGGCCCGGCGCAGTGCGACGGGCCTCGTCGAAGCCTCCGCCCGCCGCCCGACCTGCGTCATGCGTTTGTCATAATGAAACGCATGACTTAATCGGTCGCGATTCACGGCCGGATCTCTATTGACCCCACTGCGCGTTTGGCGCAGATTCGAAGTGAAGGCGCGCAGCGCGGTCTGCGCAAAAAACGCCGCACACTGGGGAAATCAACATGAAGTCATTCAGCGGGATTCGGTTTTTGTTCGTTCGCGCAATGGTGCTCGCAATAGCGGTGGCCGGCGTACTGGCGCCTGGCCTGGGCCGCGCGGGCGCGCCAGACTCCAGACAGCCCGATGCGTCGGCCGTCGCCAGGGCACACGCGGCGTTCCTCAAGTACATGTCGTCGCACCGGCCGATAGTGCGAGGCAGCCTGGCTCCGCTGGCCGTCGGCGGCGGCGCCACCGAGACGGGGTCGTATAACTGGTCGGGCTTCGCTGACGCCGAGAGCGGCGCCGTGAAGAGAGTCTCGTCCGTCACCGGCGAGTGGCAGATCCCGTACGTGGAGTGCCCCGGTGGCAGCTACCAATACCAGGACACCATCACTTCGAATTGGATCGGCATCGACGGCTTCAGCAGCGACACGGTGGAGCAGCTTGGCACTGCCACGCAATGCTTCGAGGGGGTCGCATACTACTACGTTTGGTACGAGATGTTCCCAGCCGGCACCGTCGAGGAGGGCCCGTTGGCCTGCATCAACAACAACGTCGACTGCCCGCAGCCCGGCGACTATATCGCCGCCTCGGTGACCGCCACAGCGGCCGGTAACTACACGCTGACGCTCACCGACTATACTCGCCCGCAGGAGAGCTTCTCGGTG
>Ga0187783_10003776_pt1 | contig 11187 bp, 11 predicted proteins | sample 1015_SJ02_MP02_2_FD_132471 | JGI IMG/M metagenome (GOLD analysis project Ga0187783, IMG submission 132471) | Tropical peat soil microbial communities from peatlands in Department of Meta, Colombia - 1015_SJ02_MP02_20_MG | ecosystem: Environmental > Terrestrial > Soil > Wetlands > Peat | place...
TTCCGCGCTGATTCGTGAATCCCCGGCGCAATGACTGGTTAAATAACGCGCGACCCAACGAAGAATCATGGGACGCGATGGTTGGGGCGGCGACACAGAGATGAACTGGGTGTACAAACCGATCGGACCGATAATCGCGACCTTCGTTATAGTCTTCGGATGGCTCTTCTTCATACTAATCTTCGCCCTCCTCTGGTCTAGAGGCCTCTCCACGTTTCAGGACGTCATCGTGACCCTGGTCACTCTCGTCATGATGGGCTTGATAATCGGTCTAATCTGGATCGTCTGGGGACTCGGGCATGCTAAGAGATGGACGAGACCAGAAGCTCCATCCGCCAAAACGTTCTAACCACGGTCGTTGCAAGTGTTTTAATAGCAAATCGACCACCTCTCACGCGTTGGCATCTGACATGGGCAGCGGCGACGAAGGCGAGGAGAGCCATGCCATGGACATGGGCTCGTCTATGCACACCAGCGAACCAATGATGGGGACGCAGGAAGGAGCCCAGCCAACCGAGGAGCCGAAACCCGAAGGCAGAAGGACGCAGCTCAAGATAGTCAGAGAGCACCTGGAGTCCCTGAAGAACGACGTCTGGGGCGTTAGGAAACTCCACGAAACAAACCAGAAGAGGCTGGAGGCACAGGTCGCGAAGGTCCGAAGCGAGCTGAAGGCGCACTCAAAGTCGAAGGACGTAATCAAAGAACTCAAGAGGCACGACGCGGCTACCAAGAAGCTGCAAAGAGAACTTTCCGCCGTTCGAAAGGACTTGGCAGCGACGAGAAAGGACATCGCCAGAGAAGCCGTGAAGAGCAGAGCTCGAGAAGAAGCAGCGATTTCAAAGATCGCGGCCAAGGTAAAGTCGAAGTCGAAGGCCGCTCCCAAGCGCTCCAAGAAGAAGTAAGGCCGGCAATCCGTTCCAGTTTTTCGAATCTCCGATTCTCAGAAGATTGATTCGGTCCGGAGCTTCATGTGATACAATTTATTTCTGTGTGTAGTGATATTGACTTTGGGTAATATCAATCTCCCTGAGCTTTACGCGTATCAAGAGGAATTTGAAAGAATGAGCAGGGCGGAAAGTTCGGCTGACGACGCGAAGAAGCTTGCGCAAAGGTGCAAGGCGCTTGAGGCGCAGTTGCGACAGACGATAACGAAGAAGGAGCACCACGAAATCGTGCTCGAGTTTGAAGACAAGATAACCCAAATGGAGAAGTCGGCAGCTGCCCAGCAGAAGAGGTTCGCAGAGCAGGAGAAGGAACTCGCTCGTGCGAAGGTGGATTCCCAGAAGACATCTGCGTTCAGCAAACAACTTTCAGAGTTTGGCGAACAGGTCTCTTTCCTGAACAAGAGTCTGGGTGTCCAGGGCAAGACAGTGGACTCGCTCGCTGTGAAGTTCTCGCAGGGGACGGTCCCATCTCAAGTCTATCAGCAGAGCCTATCGCGAATACGCGAGCTCGAAGAGCAGATTTCGGGGATGGTTAGCAGGTCGGATTACGATTCGCTACAGGGGCGATATGACGAGGCCGCCAGGCAGCTGAGCGGCATGGTTCCGTCGTCCGAGTTCGAGACGCTCAAGGGACGGTTCCAGGAGCTCGAGAACACGATTTCGACGATGGTTCCAAGAGAGCAGCTCGAGTCGAGCGAAGGCAGAGTGAGGGAACTGGAGTCCAGCGTCGCTGAGCGCGTCCCCCAGTCGGCCTACGACGAACTCGTCTCTAAGGTCGTCCAATTGGCCGAAGAGGTCACGGGCGGACAGACGGTCTCTGAGGATCAGGAGGTCGCCGCACCGACAGAGCCTGAGGCACCATCTCCAGCGGAACAGACTGAGACAACGCCCGAACCAATCGCAGTCGAGGTAGAAGCAACGGCCGAGAGCGTACCCGATGCGACCGAAGAGATTAGGGAGATTGGGACACAACTTGCGGAGATAAAGACCGAGGCCGTGACTGAGCCAGCGGAAGCACCTGCGATTGAGACCGCTCCGGTTCCAGAGTCTCCGCCTGAGGAGAGGACAGTCGAGACCGCGCCTGAGGTCGCGCCGACCATAGCGAGCGCGGCGTCTGACACCAGCGCCCCAGCCGGCCAACAGGGCTGACCCGAGTAACAGCTCTTCAGCAGACTTTCTACCTTCGATCACTCCGTAGTCCGGGCTCCCACTGTGCAATTTCAATAGGCGTTAATACTAGTCGGGCAAATCTGCCTCGATGTCAGAAGAGGACGACGAACTAGAGGACGACTACGAAGAGGACGAAGGCACGGATGACGACGATTCCGATGAATAGTCAAGCTTCAGCCGCTTGAAGACTGCAGAATTAAATATCAACCTCACCCACAATCCGTCAGTGAAAACGACAAGGATTCTTGGCTTGGGCTCAGCAATCATAGGCCTACTCCTTCTCCTATTCACCTTCTTTCTCGCATATGGCGTCTTCGTCAGTCATCAGGGCGCCCTAACCTCCACCGATCTGTCCACCAACTTCTCTACACTGCTTCAGGCGGCGATTCAAGCCCTGTTCCTTGGAATCATGGGATGGGCAGGATCTCTCCTGATGATTAGAGGCATCGACTATGAGAAGATTGAGAGAGGGGTGGGGGTCGTCACCTTCAAGGTCGACAAGGGAGTCGGTATAATGACCCAGCAGTCAGAACAGGACGAGCAGCAGAAGAGTGCTTGAAGACTGAGCCTTCGATGGCCGGCAGGTCGCTGCGAGGCGTCTCTTTAGCGATAACCCTCCTTTCTCTAATTATCTTCTCCACTCTGGCATATTCGGCCTATGAGGACACACAAGGGATTCTGAAGATTTCTGCAAACGCGTCAGCTACGCCCGCGATCGTCGCCGTGACTTCTTACAATGGCACTACAGCCACGGTCAAGATGAACATCACGTTGAACAACGAAGGCCTGTATCCGCTGCAATTCTCGGTGGCCTGCGTCCAGACGCCAGGTGGGTTCAACGCCACATGCAGCCTTCCACAAGCGACGATCCAGCCCGGACAGTCAATGACTGTCAGCTTCACTATGACGGTCGATGGAGTCTCCCAGCAGAGCGGTGTGGAAGGGAGGCCCGTCGAGGCCGACTTCGATGTCGCGCTGCAACCCTTCGCATCTCTCCAGATTTCAGCTAATCTCGGCGGGCTGGTCGCGGGAACGGGAGGCGGGTAATCCATGATGGGAGAAAGGGTGAGTTGGAGCAGCAGAATAGCGAATGCGCTCGTCACTTGCGCGCTGAACATAGCTGTGTGGGTCGTAGTGCCTTACTTCATCTGGGGAGACATCTCGAAGATTGCGGGGGCTGGCGGCTCCCCAATTGGGACTGGGATATTTTCTCTGGATTTCATCTACGCGTTCGGCTCAATTATCACCGGGCTGGAAGTCTTGGGGGCTCTGACGCAAGGGATGGCCATCTCGGTACCATTCGTCAGCGGCGGCTATCTAGCTTCTGCGCTCTTCATCTATGACAGCGTCGAGGGAGGGAACCTCGCCCTGCAGGCAGCGGGGGTGAAGTTCGTGATCTCGTTCGTCCCTCTACTCTTCCTGTTGATGATTCCTTCGCTCTTCAGCGCCCTAAAGCAACCAATCACATTTCTGCTTGAAAAGACTGAAGCAGGACGCGAAGCCCCGGACACAGTGTAAGACTCCTTCAGGCGAGCCCTATGCGCTTCAGCGCTTCCCCGAACCTGCGGTCCTTCCTCATGTTGTCGTAGATGGGATCCATCTTCAGCGATGCTACTCCGGCAGCCCTCTGGTCCACAGCGAAATTCAGCAGGAGGAAAGCCTTGTCGACATCGCCCAGATAGTGGTAGGCCATCGCGACATCGAGCGGAAAGAGATAATCATCTCCCTCCTTCTCGTTGACCCTCTCAAGGGTGCTCAGGGCCCGAGCCCTGTCCCCTAGTGCAGCATACGCGTGGGCTTGTTCGCTGGAACTGGAAGGGTCTTCGCCTTCAACGTCGATGATTTTCTGCAGCTGCTTTCTCGCATCGTCGAGCTTCTTAGCGCAGACGAGGGCCCAGAACAGGTTGGCCATGGCCGGTGGAAAGTCTGGGTCTACACTGAGTACCGCCTCCTGCATTCCGATTGCCGCGTCGAAATCTCGACCATAGCATAGGAGAAGTCCCTTTGCGCTCATGATCTGGAGCGAGTTCGGGTCTAGACTCGCCGCCCTCTCAATCTCTGACTGTCCTTCGTCCAAAGATCCCATTTGTGCAAGCAAGAGCGAGTACCAGTGGTGCGCGGTAGCGTAGCTCGGGCTGAGGTCGATGGCTCTCTGGAACTCCTTCTCGGCGGCGTTCCATTCACACTCGGTGGTCAGTATGTATCCTAGCGCGGCGTGTGCTTCTCCCAGCTCATCGTCAAGCCTCAGCGCCATTGCGGCATATTCCCTAGCCTTGGGTGTCCCCTCGAGAGCACTGAGATACCCGTGGTTGACTAGGACCTGGTAACAGTCTGCTACCCCCACGTACGCGAGTGCGTATCCGGGGTCGATCTTTATCGCTCTCTCGAAGTGTCGAATCGCTTCCCTCAGACTCGCTTCGCTCCTTTCGTTCCAGTAGTGCCTCGCTTTCAGGTACAAAGCGTACGCGTCTGGGCTCTTCGTCGGGGTCTTGCCGATTCGCCTGTCTTCGCTCGGCATGATTTTGACCCTGAGCGTGTCCGCCACCCTCCTGGCAATGTCTGACTGAACCGCAAAGACATCGTCGAGCTCTCGATCGTAATTTTGCGACCAGACGTGGCTGTCGCTATTCACGTCGATGAGCTGGGTCGTTACTCTAATCTTGTTTCCCGCTTTTCTGAAGCTTCCCTCAAGCACTGTTCCAGCCTTGAGCTCGTTCCCTATCTCCCAAACCTTCTTCGTCGAACCCTTGTATCCCATTATCGATGTGCGCGAAATCACGCTGAGCCCGCTCACGTTAGAGACCGTGGAGATGATCTCCTCGGTGACACCATCTGCAAAGTAAGAATCGTTAGGGTCTGGGCTCATGCTCGTGAACGGCAAGATTGCCACCCTTCTGGCGTCCAGCTGGCTCGGAGACACGGTTGTTTCTGTCTTCCAAGGCAGAGACATCCTGAACAGTTCGACAGGCACGCTGACGTTCTTGAGTTGCCTGAAGCCTATGCTTGAGAAGGGAAGTTCGAACTTGTTCTGTACGTGGTCGTATACCTGCCGAGTTATGCAGACTCCTCCGTCATCAGCGAAAGCTTCGATCCGAGAGGCGAGGTTCACCGCGTCGCCGGAGATGTCCCTCTCCGATTCGACGACTTCCCCTACATGGACCCCTATCCTGAGGTGTAACCTGCTCTCGGAGTTTAGAGAGAAGTTGAATTCTCTTACTGCCCTCTGTATGTCATAAGCGCATCTCACCGCGTCAAGCGCGTTTGGGAACTCAACCAGGAAGGCGTCGCCTATGGACTTCACCTCCCGACCATCGTGTCTAGCGAGGATGGGCCTGACCAGCTTCTTCTGCTCCCTGACAAGCGCAAGGGAGAGCGGCTCGTTTCTCTGCCCAAGAGCTGTGTAGCCGACCATGTCGGTGAACATTATGGCCGCCAATTTGCGCTGTCCCCTCGTCAAGCAGGTCTGAGGTTTTGGTGGCTCTCTTGTTAAAACCGTTTGGGAGCCCTTGGAATTAGGCGAGAGCTATGAGTGAGTTCCGGACGCACGCCTACCCATTTCGCAGAAGGGAACCTTATCATCAGACGAAGAGGTTTTAACATCCCGCGGAAACGCTTCGGATAGGTTGAGTCTCAAGCTCGGAGACTTCCGGGTCACAAGCTCCGCGTTCAAATCATCAGGACGGATGGACAAGAAGTACGCTGGAGACGGCCAAAATCAATCACCACCTCTGGAGTGGAGCGGGGCACCAAAGGGAACCAAGGAGTTCGCTATCATCTGTCATGATCCCGACGCGCCGCTTCCGCATGGTTTCACCCACTGGGTCGTTTACGGAATCCCTGCGAGCGTTACCAGACTGGCAGAGGGGCAGAAATCCGACGCTTTCACTGCGGGGACCAACGACTCGGGGAAGGCGGGTTATCTGGGACCTTACCCTCCGAACGGGCACGGCGTCCACAACTACTACTTCTGGGTGTATGCTCTCGATGGCGGGCTCAAACTCGGTCCTGGTCTCAAGAGAGCCGCAGTTCTAGATGCGATTTCTGACCACATTCTGGAGCAGGCTCGTCTTGTAGGTACATACGAACGTTAGAAACCAACACTACTCATGAGACATAACGACGGGAAAATGGGAAGGGCCGCCCGTCGCCTGCGGGACGAGCGACCAAACTGTGCTACTTCGGTCCGCCGATCAGGGACTTATTCTGGCGTTTCTTCAGTTTCTTTACTGGTGCCATTGCATCCTAGACACAGCTCCGAGGGAAATTAGAGATTCCTACTACTGGAAGATCTTCTAGTGGTAAGGCGTCTTGTCCAAGCGATGATGCCACTGAAGCTAGGTTGGCTGCTCAACTGCGGAATCCGATTGTTGTGCAGAATTCAGAGAGAAACTCTCAACCGGTTACACGCCCCGTAAGAAACCTGGGGCATTAGTTACTTCGCACGAGAAAAAGAGAGCGGCCGCCCGTCGTTCTTTGGCGGCGGGCGAACCCGCTTACCCCTTGCCCATTCCACCGATTAGTACCTTGTTCTGTCGCTTCCTCAGCTTCTTGACGGGTGCCATTGCCTCCCTGTTAGAAGGGAACGAACTTAGGGATTCCTACCACTGGGGGTTTGCCGAGTGGTAAGCTTGGGCTGGGCGCTAGGTCTGACCTTCCCAGTCAACAGAGCCTCCTTCACGCTTGATGGATGCTCGACCATGAACAGCCTGAGAGCGTTGTCTTTGTGTATGAGTCCCAACCGAAGCAGCCTGTCGCACGACGTCAGGCTCTCCTGCTGCTGAAATTTCCTCTTCGACATCTCTGCAAGCAACACATCCTTGGTAGACGCCCCCTCCTTGGCGAGTGACCTGTAAAGAGCGACATCTGCCTTCCCGAAGCCTACCTCCTTCAGCACCTCGCAGACCTCATCAACCAGGTCTATCATCTTCGGGAGCAAGTCTGAGAGCGGCCTACCCCTCTCCCACATTTTCTCGAAGTGGTCCAAGAAGATCGATGAAACGGCTCTCGACTGCATGGCGAGGGCCACGTAGCCGTAAGCCCGAGACAAGGGGTCGTGAAGGTTGAGGAGCACTGACTGGTTGTCCACAAGCAGGAATTTCTCGGTTATGTCCTGCTCCTTCTCCAAGTACCTTCTTTCAGGAGGCTCCGAGACGTCCAGTCCCAGAAAAGTCGGAATCTCGCTCGCCAGGCCCAACCACCTCATTTTGATTTTTCTCTCCAGGGCATCGAAGAGGAACCTTTGGTTTTCGATGCCTATGATGTAGAACGGGTCGAGAGGCTCCCTCCTTTTCGGGTCGGGTGGCTTCGTAACCCTGATCACCTCGGAGTTTGCCTCCTTGATGAACCCGACCAGGGTGTTCTCTATGTTCTCCCTGTCCTGGATCACCCAGACCCTTTCTCTCACTGGCCCACTCTCGGTTGGGTTGGAGGGGAGTTCCTTCGTCAACGAGACGTAAGAGTCTCGGATTAGCTCGAGTTTTTCCTGAGCTTCCTCTTGTATCTTGACCGTTCGCTCCTGAATCTTCTTCCTTTCAGAGTCGTAGTACGTCTTCAGTATCTTGGTGGGCTCGACCGCGACGTACGTAGGGGGCGACGCCGGAGTGCTCATCGCAAAACCCTTCCTCGCCAGGCTGTCCATAACGTCGTAGGTCCTGCTCTGAGGTATCAGGGCGAGCTGTCCGACGCCCTTCGCTGTCAGCTCCTTCGCGTTGAGCAGCGCGAGGTACGCTCTCGATTCGTACAGGTTAAGCCCTAGGGTTTGAAGTTTGACAATCGCTTCGTCTTCGCTCATAGGCGATTCCATGCTTGAAGGGTGGGGCCCTTCTTCATTTGCGATGTATCTCCATGGGTGTGTTATTTAACAGGGTGCGAGTTTAATTAGCTCAGGCGGTTCTTCGCTCTAAGCCGGACCCTTCCAAATGGTCGAAAGCCCCTCCTCGGTCGACATGTTCGGGTCGATACCTCTCTTCAGAGGTCTCGAAAAAGACGAGCTGATGGCGATAGCAAAACTCTCGAAGGAGATAACATTCCGGGAGGGTGAAGCGATAGTCAAGACCGGGGAGGCAGGGCTGGGCTTCTACATCATAGTCGACGGTCAGGCTGTGGTCAAGAGGAAGAACAAGACCGTCGCGACGCTGCAGCGGGGTAGCTTCTTCGGTGAGATGGCATTGCTAGATGACCAGCCCAGGTCGGCGGACGTCGTGGCCACCGAGCCGACGAAGTGCTTGGTCCTTCTCAGGTGGAACTTCTGGTCACTCGTCTCCAAGAACAAGAACGTAGTCAGGGGCCTCTTCAAGGAGATGGCTCGCCGCCTCCGAGCGACCAACGAAGCGATGGGCGAATAGGTTAAGACGTAAGGAAGACCGAATTCGCGCAGCACCCTTCAATTGGCCACAGGCTCAAGCGATGTCAGCGCAATCTATGAGCTTGTCTACAATCCTGGGTATAGGCCCAAGACTTCGCGGAACGGGCACATTGAGAACCTCACCGTCGACGGAAAGCCCTCTCACATTCTGATGAAAGAACCGCAAGCGGAGTACTATGAGGTCGACGAGCAGACCAACACTATCTGGAGTCTGATGGACGGCAAAAAGACTATTCAGAATATCTACGAGGAGGCAAGGAAGACCGACAGCAAGCTGACCGAAGACCAAGTCAGAGACACAATAGTTTCACTCGCAGAAGAGGGGGTCATCGAAGGGACCGAGCCAGAGTTCAAACACAGGAGAATTGAGCTCGTTTCGGCCTTCCAGCTCGACGTCCACTTGCTGAACGATTCCTCGGAGACTCTGGCGGGCCTCTTCCGGTTCACGAGGAGGCTCATCAGAAAGGAGGAACTCCCCGTCGCTATCGGAGTCGCCGCGCTCGGGTTCGCCCTCTTCTTCGGCAGCTTTCTGGGGCTCTTCGAGCATCCCAGCCTCTTCAACGTGGCGGGTTCTGCGGTCCTGGGGATATTCTTCTATCAACTCCTCGTGCTCCTTCCGGTCTACGCGGTGCACGAGCTGGCACACGCGGCCGTCTGCGATTACTACGGAGGAAAACCCCGAGAGATTGGCACCGGCCTCTACTACCTCGCCCCGTTCTTCTACTGCGACACTTCAGACTCGTGGCGACTCTCTCGCAGGGCACGAATAATGATCTCTGTAGCTGGACCCCTCTCTACGGTTGTCATCGCTTCGATTCTTGTATTCTGTAGCTACTCAGTCGGGCCCGGGACGCTCCAGAACGTACTCAAGATAGCCGCGTTCTTCGGATTTTATGGTACCCTCACAAACTTCTCACCAGTGATAGAGACTGACGGATACTACATTCTCGCCGACACGCTGGGCATACCAAATCTCAGGGACGAGGTCTTCGGCTACGTCAAGCGAGGCGTCCTCAAAGCGCTCGGGAGGCCGGTCGCCTCCGTCCGCCATAGTGCGAAGCACAGAAGGATTGTCGCGGCTTACACGGTCGCCACGATAGCTTGGCTCGCCTTCTTCGGGTACACGACTCTGTGGCTCCTCGGAGTCTACGGCACTGATGCCTATGCGTCCCTCTTGGGCCTCGGCAGAACCCTTCTGTCCATCCAAGCCTTCGACCTCACTTCGGTCGGCGTCAACATAGCCACGATCGCCTACTTCGCACTGACGTTGGCAGGCTTCGCGGTGATGGGAACCGTCGCATACCGACGGGTCAGGATGAAAGGAGTGAAGCTGGAAACCATACACGACAAGAGGGTTTCGGCCTTCCTCCCTCTCCCTTCATCGATGCGGCGCGCGGACGGCTCCGAGCTTGTTTCCAAGGCGAAGAGGCTGGCAAGCAATTTCTCAAAGTCCTATTCAGTCACCCTCGAGCCTCCCCTCTGCGTCACGGCCTTGAAGCTCGGCAAGGTCGACCAGAGCCTGGATGCGATGAGGGGCGAGATGCAAAAGATTGAAAGCTCCTTCAGGGCGATGCACCGCGAATTCCTCTCACGGCACCGCGGTCTCGAAGTGAACTCGAAGGAGAGAGAGATGGCGGACAACCTGTCGAGCTTAGTGGACCACTTCCCTCCGCTCGAGAGGAAGAGGGCTGCGCTGTCGGTCTCCCACTTTCTCAAGAGACAGGATGAAATGGTCGAATCACTCTTGCAGTCCGCCTTCGGTACCGTCTGGACCCTAGAGCTGTCGCCGTCGGACTACGGCCGGATCAGGCGCCAGATCTTCCCCAGCCTCATCGCTGACGACTTGGCGGCGACGGACCTCCCCGGAGAGGTGGAGGAGTTCAAGAAGACCACCGTGGTCGGATACGACGCGATAGCCAAGCTATCCTCCGAGATTGAAGAGGAGTCGAGGGAGGTGTACAAGCGGCCCGAGGTCTATCAGATCACTGCTTTCCTCGAGCCGATGAAGAGCAGGTTGGTGTTCGTGGGCAGGACGGACAAGGTCGAAGGCTCCGTGGTCTGGCTCGGCGGACTATACCTCTATCAAGCGTGGATCGGCTACATTAGCGAAATATTGGACGAAGCGACACTGGGTCTAGTGTCACTAAGGCTCGCGCACTCGTCTTTCACGAAGAACCATGCGGCTAAGCTCAGCGGAGACGAAGTAACAGAGCTCGAACAGGACTTCGGGCGTGTGGAGAAGCTTGTGAAGACAGTCGAAGACGCGATGGTGCGGGTTGAAAGCACTTTCGAGAGCGCTATGAACTTTCACGAAACGCTGGACATGCTGGTGAGCGACGAAATTTTTGACATAGGACTGTACAAGCCGATTCTGAGCGCAAACGGCGCGCACCTTCACGGAGTGAAAGAGGAAATCGAGGAGTTTCGCGTGGAATTCGGGAAGATTTCAAAGAGGCTCGCAACATCAGCCGAAATCATCAGAGGCGAAGCCTCCAGGAGAGCCAAAGAGAGCCCGCAGCGAGCGGGATGGTCGGGCAGGCTCTTCTCAATCTCACCCCTGTTCTCTAGGGGTAATCGGAACCGCTCGGCCTCATACGATGCTCAGGTGAAGCTTATGTTCGCGACTTCGCGCCTTGTCTACGGAGTGGTCGTGGGGAGTGACGTCATACTGTAGCCCCGGTTGATTGGTGTGCGGGCGGGTCGATAGAA
>Ga0187783_10003777_pt1 | contig 11187 bp, 13 predicted proteins | sample 1015_SJ02_MP02_2_FD_132471 | JGI IMG/M metagenome (GOLD analysis project Ga0187783, IMG submission 132471) | Tropical peat soil microbial communities from peatlands in Department of Meta, Colombia - 1015_SJ02_MP02_20_MG | ecosystem: Environmental > Terrestrial > Soil > Wetlands > Peat | place...
GGCCGCGTTCATCCACAGGATGGACCCGCACGCGGTCCGCACCGCGGCGACCGACTCTAAGGGTGGTTAGGGTCCAGGTCATCACCCCGCCCGGGGCGCTGACGCGCGACGGCCAGAAGCGCCTCACAGAGGAGGTGACGGAGGCGGTCGCCAAGGTCTCGGGCGACCCCACCCAGGCCGGCCTGACATGGGTCCTGCTCACGGAGGCGGCCGAGGGCGGCTGGGGGATTTCGGGCACGGCATTTGGGAAGCAGGAGTTCGCCGACCTGGCGGCACGGGCCGCGGCCGCGCGGGGCAAGTAGCCGAGGGCGCCCGTCAAGCCTCCGGCGGCGCCGGAGGTCCCGAAGGCTCCCTTGCGTGGGGCCTTCCTGGGATCAGGAGCGAGGTCAGCACGGCCAAGCCTGCAAAGCTCGCCGCGGCGATGAACGCGTCCTGGAGGGCCAGGACGACCTGGGACGGAGGCCCGAAGAGTCCGGCGCCGTGCGTCACCACTCCCACCACGCTGACGGCCAGTGCCAGCCCCACGGGGCCCCCGACCTGCCTCGAGGTGTTGATGAGACCGGACGCTATGCCCTCCTCCCCCCTCCGCGTCCCCGACAGGGCGGCGATGTTCGACGCGGTCGCGGAGAGCGCCCCGCCCCCGCTGGAGACGACTATCGTGGGCAGGATGTCGACCAGGTAGCTCGACCCTATCGAGAGCCGCGACGTGAGGTACATACCCGCCGCCAGCGCCAGCATCGCCCCGACCAGGACGGGCCTCGCCCCCAGCCACCTGACGAGCCTCGGAGCGCCGAAGCCCCCCAGGAAGAAGTAAATCAGCGAGCCGGGGACGAGCGATGCCGCGGCGTCGAGCGGGGAGTAGGACAGGAAGACCTGGAGGTAGGACGTCATGAAGAAGATCCACGGGACGGTCGTGGCGAAAGTCAGGAGCGCGGTCGCGTTGGCGAAGAATATCGTCCTGCGCTTGAGGAAGCCCAGGTGCACGATCGGCGCGGAGGAGCTCGCCTCTATCGCGAGGAAGGCCAGAATCACGAGGCCAGACAGCCCGAAGGAGGCGTAAGTCAGGTACGACGTGACCCCGTTCCCCACCTCGCTCAGCCCGTAGACGAGGAGCATCAGGCCCAGCGTGATGGAGAGGGCGCCGGGGACGTCCAGGTGCCTGCTGGGCCCCTGCGAGGGCGCGAGGTTCGGGAGGACCCTGAACGAGAGGAGCGTGCCGAGGAGGCCTATGGGGACGTTGACGAAGAAAATCCACCTCCACCCCAGGGCCTCGGTAAGGACGCCCCCGAGCAGGACGCCGGCCGTGAACCCGGCCGACGAGACCGCGGTGAATATCCCGAGCGCCTGGTTGAGCCTCCCGAGAGGAGCGAAGATCCTCGTGATCATGGCCAGGCCCGTCGCGGAGTCGATGGCGGCCCCCACCCCCTGGACGACCCTCGAGCCTATCAAGACCAGCTCCGTGTTCGCCAGGCCGGCGGAGAGCGACGAGAGCGAGAAGACCAGGAGCCCGATCAGGAACAGCCTCTTGCTGCCGTAGATGTCCGAGAGCCGCCCGCTGAGGAGGAGGAGGCCGGCGAAGGTAACCCCGTAGGCGCTGATTATCCACTGGGAGTCCGCGAGAGACATCCCGAGGTCGGCGCGGATCGTGGGCAGGGCTATCTGGACGATGGAGAAGTCCACCACCACCGCGAACTGGGCTGTCACGAGGAGCCCCAGCACCAGGCCGAGCCGCCGATTCGGCCCAGGTCCAGAATCGGAAGGCGACATAGTGTGACGACTGCGGACCGCCGAATCGCCTGACTACTTAAATGTTGCATTACAATCGAACTATTGAACATTTAATAATGGCGGTGTCCCTGGAACCCCCGTGAGGGACCCCCAGCACCCGGCGACCAACTCCATCACGCTCACGGGGGTGCTGTACGCCCTGAGCGACCCCGCCCGCCTAGAGATAGTGAAGTCGCTCCGGGACGGGAGGGAGAAGCAGTGCGGCGAGTTCGGCCTCAGGAGCAAGACAACCATGTCCCACCACTTCAAGGTCCTGAGGGACGCTGGCGTCACGCACACACGGGTCGAGGGAAGGCGCAGGTTCACCTCCCTGCGCGAGCGGGACCTCGACGCGAGGTTCCCGGGCCTCCTCGAGGCTGTGCTGGCCGCCCGGAAGCCGTTCTGAGGGGACCGCACCTGAAGGGAGCCAAGGCGGCCGAGAAGCACGCCCGCTTCAGCTTCCTCTCGAACTTCATCCTGGGGAGCCAGGACGGGATGGTCAACGTGCTGGGCATCCTCCTGGGGCTGACCGCCGCCACGAGCAACACCCGGCTGATCTTCGTCGCGGCCCTCGCGGCCCTGGGGGCCGAGTCGATATCCATGGGCGCGGTGGCCTACACCTCCACCCTCGCGAGGAGGAAGGAGTACCTGAAGGAGGTCGAGCGGGAGACGGCGGAGATGAAGGAGGTCCCCGATACGGAGAAGCAGGAGGTGCGGGACGTCTTCAAGGAGTGGGGCTACGAAGGAGACGAGCTCGAGCGCCTGACCGACATGATTGCCTCGAAGCCCAAGGCGTGGCTCGAGTTCATGATGTCCCACGAGCTCAAGCTCGAGCCGGTCGAGGAGTCCGAGCCGACGATGAACTTCCTGGTGGTCCTGACCTCGACGATATTCGGCTCCATCATCCCGCTGATCCCCTACTTCTTCGTGGGCAGCGACGTCGTAGAGGGAGCCGTCGGCTCGGTGGCGCTGAGCGGGGTCTTCCTCTTCTTCATCGGGCTGTACGAGGCGAGGACGACGGTCGGCTCCCTCTGGAGGAGCGGGCTGCAGATGGCCGCGATAGGGCTGGCCGCCGGGCTCGCCGGGTTCCTCATCGGGCACTTCATCGGCGCCTCGCCGGCGTAGGCGCCGCCCTCGACGGGGTTTAAGTGGAGCGCCCGGCCCCTCGGTCCGGCGCAGAGAGCCTTTGGTGGACGAGCGCGACTTTTCGATCCTCTCGCAGCTGCGGAGGGATCCGTTCTCGTCCTACGAGGCCATGGGCCGGAGCATAGGGTTGTCCGGCAACGCCGTAAAGGCCAGGATCGAGGCGATGAAAGACGCGAGATTCCTGACGTCGCTCCGCGCGGTGCCGGCAGCCCAGGTCTTCGGGAGGACTCCGAGCCTCTTCTTCTTCAAGGAGCCCGTCGCCCTCGAGGAGCTCAACGCTTCGATAGAGGTCGACCCCGTGGTCTTCGCGACGGTGGACGTGAACCGAAGCGCGGCCGCGCTGGTCTATTCCAACTCTCCCGCTCCCGGACCTCCCGAGAAGCTGGTCTCCTTGCTCGGCCCCGTCGCCTCGGCCGTCATCCCACTCTTCCCCTATCCGCGGAGGCAGCTCTCCAGGCCGGTGTCGCTGGCCGAGCTGAGGGTGCTGCGGGCGCTGGTCGAGGACCTCCGCGTCCCCCTGAAGGAGATCTCCGAGTCGACGGGGCTCTCCCAGAAGGTCGTGAAGAAGACCCGAACCCGGCTGCTCGACCAAGGGCTCCTCCAGGTGCAGCCTGTCTTCCAGTCGGCCCGCTCGAGTCGGATTCTCGTCTTCGAGGTCCACGTCCACTCGAGCGACGACTCCGTCCTCTCGCGGATAAGGCGGACCCTCCCGAGGTCCATGTTCGTCAACCAGTGGGATAAGACCGCGGTCGTGCTCTCCTGCTGGGCCGAGTCGATGGCCGAGGTGTCCGAGACCGAGCGGAGGCTCAGGGGCGAACCGGGCGTGAGCGACGTCCGCGTGAAGTTCCACGCGCGAGCCATCCTCGCCACCGCCAGACTGCTCTCGTGGATAGACGACCAGGTCCTCGGTCTGGAAGGAGGGACCCGCGCCTAGGTCTGTCGCCCGGGCCTCAACTCCCTGAAAGGGGTTCCACTTTCCGAAGTCCAACGTTCGGACACGATATATCGCGTCCCGCCCCCGCGGCTTTGTGATCCAAGTGATGTCCAAGATCCAAGTCAAGACGTATCAGGTTCCATACGATGGCTCCGAGGTCAGTCTGGCTGTCGAGGAGCGCGGCGAAGGAAGGCCGTTCCTCTTGCTCCACGGGGGCGCGGGGCCTGCGTCGATGGCGCGTCTGGCAGGCCTCCTGGCCGAGCGGCGCCACGCCCGTGCGTTCACCCCGACGCACCCCGGTTTCGCGCGTACCGCGCGGCCGGAGGCACTCAAGAGCGTCAAGGGCCTGGCACGGGTCTACGCCGGCCTTCTCGAGGAGCTCGGCGTGAGCGGCGTGACCGTGGTCGGCAACTCAGTCGGAGGCTGGATAGCGTGCGAGCTGGCCCTCCTCGCGCCTCCCCAGGTCACAGGCGTCGTCCTGGTGGGCGCCGCGGGCATCGAAGTCCCCGGCCACCAGATCCCCGACGTCTCGAAGCTCACCCTCGAGCAGGTGATGAGCCTCTCCTACTACGACCCGCAACCCTTCCGGGTGGACCCGACGAAGCTGACCGAGGAGCAGCGGGCCGCAGCGGCCTCCAACCGTGCCGCCCTGCAGGTCTACGCGCCGCAGATGACAGACCCGACCCTCGCCGCGCGCCTCTCCGAGATCCGGTTGCCCGTGCTGGCGATCTCCGGCGAGGCCGACCGCGTGGTCCCGGCCGAGTACGGCCGCGCCTTCGCCGCAGCCATCCCGGGGGCGAGGTTCGAGTTGCTCGCCCGGACCGGCCACGTGCCTCAGGTCGAGACGCCCGAGCTCCTCCTCGACGCCATCTGGAACTACCTCGGAGACTCGACCTGAAGTCGGCTCGAGCACCGAACCGGCCTCGGGTCTGAAACCCACGACCGTGCTGGGCGGTCGACTAGGACCAGTGGACGGGTTTGCGGAGAAGCGGACTACGCTCGGCGGACTGCCGAGAGCCGACAGCCTCGTACCCTTCCTCGGTCTGGCATCAAGCGCCGGTGCATCCCCCCGGCCCTTCAGGGTAGAAGACCACGCTGACCCCCCCGGTCCCGAAGAGGTAGGTCCCGTACGCCATCCCATAGGCGGTGCCATCCTTGTTCCAGAGGCCGAACGCGAAGAGGACTCCCGTGGCCTTGAAGTTCGGTGGTACGACCCAAGGGAGTTGCGGGTTCGTCCCCGTATTTGCGGTGTACCCTGGAACGGACGGCCCCCAGAGCTGCAGGCCCCAGGTGTGGCCCTCCACCACCGAGCGGAACGCGGCGCTCCCGACCACCGACGTGTATGCGTTGTTCAGACCGCCCGAGGTGTAGTTCATCGCCGAGAGAACTTGAGAGTAGTTCAGGGGGGTCGAGGGTGGGCCTCCCTGCGCGACGCTGAGGTCCTCCGTGGGCAGCGTTCCGTTCAGCGGCATGGTATATGTCGCGGTAAGGGTGCAACTCGAACCGAAGTGGGTCTGAGTGGTCGTGGTCGTCGAGACGCTGGTAATCGTGCTCAATCCAAAGGCCGTCGAGACCGTCGATGTGACCGTCGCGGTGGCGGTCAGGGTCCCGTAGACCGTGGAGGACGCGATGGTGGTCGTGGAAGTAGGCTGGGTCTGTATCGCGAAGGTCGTGTACACGACCCCACCATAGAACGACAGTAGGAGGCACACCCCCACCACAACGTACGCCATCCTGGGCGCCCTCGGCACGGACATCGGGTGGCCGGGACTGGGCGCCCGATTTAGGGGTTGCGACGGTGACACATCGAAGTGGCCTTGGCATGGTAGAGGTGTGCCAAGGGCAGGATTTGGACCTGCGACAGCTCCCGACAACAATCTATTGACGTTGTTCTCGGTCTTCAGCCGAGTGCTCTCCATAGCCCTCTATGGTCAGGCTGAGCTACCTTGGCGCGACCCTGACTTCCAGCCGTGCGGACTTAAAGTTTCTTCGGGGGCGCCTGCAAATCCCTCAGAGTGCTTCTGGGTCGGGTCTTCGGGAGCCGTGGAGCCCGGCGGGTTCCGCATCCACTGGCGAAGGCTTAACTCGAAGGGCCGGGTGTCCCCGACCGGTTGTCGCGCGGCCCGGTGAGCCAGACCTACAGGATATCTCAGACCTTCGAAGCCCCCATCGAGTTCGTCTTCGACTGGTGCACCGCCTTTCGGGACGACCCCGGCAAGACGGCAGGGCCGGAGGCCGGGCCTCTGCCCATGACGAGGACCAAGGACAAGATAGTCTGGGTCGTGAAGCAGAGGGAGGTGGTCCGCGCCGCGTGGCTCCCGCCCCAGAGCTCCCGGGACGCGGTCGCCGGTGGGGCGGCGACGCGGGTCGGCGAGTACACCCTGACCTCCCTCGGGAGGAACAGGTCCAGGCTCGACGTGAAGTTCACGGTCACCCGCCCCTCCCCGGTGGAGGGGAGTGACGAGAAGGAGCGGGAGGAGGGCGGGAAGAGGCACTGGGAGGCCTACGCCAAGAGCCTCGAGGAGGACTGGCTGGCCTATTCCAGCCGGATGGAGTAGGCGCCAGCTATCAATATTAATCCCGGGCCCGGTTCCCGTCCTGACCCGAGATGGAAGTCTACGAAGCAGTCAAGACGAGGCTGGAGACGAGGCAGTTCGCCGACAAGCCCGTCCCCCAGGAGGTCAAGCGCGACGTCCTCGAGGCCGCGAGGCTCTCCCCGAGCGCGATGAACATGCAGCACTGGCACTTTGTCCTCCTCGACAAGAAGGAGGACGTCAAGGGGCTCGCCGACCTCAGCACGACCGGCAAGTGGATAGGCGGGGCGGGGTTCGCCGTCGTCGTCCTCACGAACCCGAAGGACCCCTACCACATGTTCGACGCGGCGAGGGCGATCACGGGCATGCAGCTCACCGCGTGGGAACGAGGCGTCGGGTCCGGGATGTACACCGGGTTCAAGCAGGCGGAGATGAAGGCCCTCCTCGACGCCCCTCCCGACCTGGAGGTGACCGCGGTGATAGGGTTCGGCTTCCCCGCGAGCAAGACCAAGGGCAAGAAGAACAGGCTCCCGCTCGCGGACGTGGCCTCCTACCGGAGGTACGGCAAGACGGTCGTGAACCTGTAGCCGGCCTCACTGGCCGAGGACGAACGGGACTATCCCGTAGAGCACCAGGGCCCCGAGGGTCCCCTGGACCAGGAAGACGGCCAGGGCGTACTTCGCGGTCCGCCGGTGCGTCCCGTACCACCCCCTCCGCCGCCCGAAGAGGAGCATCCCCAGCCCGAGCCCCCCCTGGATGACTATCGTCCCGAGGGCCACGACGAAGTTCGCTGTGTGGAGTATCAGGACGGGAGGGAAGACGGAGAGCCCGCCCGAGTCCGCGACGAAGTAGAGGCCGATGGGGAAGGCCAGCACGGTCAGGGCGAAGGCCAGCGCCCCGGCCACGTAGTGGGCCAGGAAGTACATCCGCCGGCCCGTCTTGAGGTAGTACGCGGTGACCACGAGGAGGACGACGGCGATGGCTAACGATGGGTGTATCAGGAGGTCGAGGTCCATCTGTGGCGCGGGTTAACCGGGCGTTCAACGGATAAATATTGAGTCCGGAATCAGAGCCTTCTTGGCCTCGGTCTCGGGACTGAACGTCGCGCAGATCCTGAAGGCCTCGCCCTGCACCCTCTACAGCGTCAACGAGGACGAGCCGATAATCTCCGCCGGCCTCCACCTCTCGCAGCTGGACGTCGAGGGGGTGGTCGCGGTCGACAAGGCCGGGAAGGCCGACGGCGTCATCATAGGGTACAACGTCCTCAGGCTCATCAACCCGAAGACCCTCTGGACCACCTTCTACCAGACGAAGATCGCCGACTCGAAGATGAGGGTGCTGCTGGTAAAGCCGGACGACGACGCGCAGAGCGTCTTCAAGAGGATTCTGAACCACGGGTGGGGGTACGCAATCGTGGTGGACTCGGCGGGGAGGCCGAAGAACCTCATCGGGCTCCTGGACATCGCAAACTTCCTGGTCAAGTCGGGATTCTCGGCCATCGTCCGGAACACCCGCGTCCGTGAGAGGGGCTCCAACCCCCTGGTCACCGCGACCGAGGGCACCTCCATCCTCATGGCCATCGCGGTGATGCTGGACAAGCACGTCCGGCGGCTCTTCGTCAGGGAGTCCGAGCTCATCGTCTCGGACAGGGGGCTCATCAAGTGGCTCCTCTCCCCCAAGAACGTGGGGAGGCTGAGGGACTGGCCCCAGGAGGTGCTCGAGTCCCCGATAAGCTCGCTCGGCCCCATGCTCCACAAGCCCGTCTTCGTCGAGGGGGACCTCGATGCCACGACCGCCCTGGAGATGATCCACGACGAGGACGCGAGGTGCCTCATCACCAAGGACAGGAAGACCATCCTCACCCCCTGGGACCTCACCATCAGCCTCGTCGTGAAGTAACATGAGCCTCGAGATTCGGAGCGCCGCCTTTCGGGAGGGCTCCGGGATACCCTCCCAGTATACCTGCGAGGGGCGCGACGTCTCGCCCCCTCTCTCCTGGTCTAGGCCGCCCGAGGGGACCATGTCCCAGGCTCTGATAATGGACGACCCCGACGCGCCCATGGGCGTCTTCACCCACTGGGTCCTGTTCAACATCCCGCCCGGCCTGACCAGCCTCAGGGAGAACCTCCCAAAGGCCGGGTCCATCCCTGCCGTGGGCATGCAAGGGACGAACGACTTTGGGCGGCAGGGATACGGCGGGCCCTGCCCGCCCGGCGGGAGGCCGCACCACTACAGGTTCATCATCCACGCCCTGGACACGACGCTGGGCCTCGCTCCGGGCTCCAGCAAGGAGGAGCTGGTCGAGGCGATGGCGGGGCACACCCTGGCGATGGGCCAGCTGGTGGGCACCTACGAGAGGTAGTGGAAGAGCCAGCGAGGGACTTCTACGTCCGGGTCAGCCCAGCGTAAAGCTTCTGGGGGTCAGACCCCCATTCCGTCAACAAGCAGGCTAGCATGGAGTTGTTGTACTTGAGATGGAGAGTGAACGTGTGTCTCCTTGGCGCCGTTCCAGCCGGAGACATCATTGGCTTGTAGTATTGATTGTTGTCAAGACCAAGTTCATCGTTCCAATACTGTTGAGCCTGATTCCAGTCTTCCGCGTCGTGAAGCTGGATTCGGGCCTTGACCAATGCTCGCGGCACGCCTATTGCCTCAAGAAATTCTAGAAAGAGTCGGTGAGTGCCCGGCGTGGCATTGGAGAATTGAACATCATTATTGCCCCTTGTGTACTTGCTCCCTTCAGTTGTATAGAGAAGCACACCCGACAAGAAGAGGAGCCTTAGAATCCGCCGATTGATTGTCGCCTCTCTTATCCCACCAGGCACTTTCTGCCAGACATGAAGCCTTGTGTCGGCAACAGACTCCACGCACACGGGATAGCCACGGAATGTTTTCGGAATGAATTTGGCTAGATCAATCTCATCAGGAGTGGTTGTTATCGGGTCAAGTTCCCGGATTCGAATGCCGTCGGAGACCTGTTCGAGCAATTCAGACATAGTTGCGAAATGGTGGAAGAGGCTCGCTCCGCTATTGTAGCCAGCTATGAATTCGATGAAATCAGAATTCGCAGTCTGGTCGATTGACAGTGCCAGTCTCGCGGCGGCGACGAGTCTCTTTCTTGGCTCTTCTGCCCGAACTTTGGAGAGGGACGCGCTAGAGATGCCAAGTGAAAGGAGTCTTTTGTCGCGAACTTCCTTCGGCAGCTTTCTCCATTCACGAGTACGAATGTGCACGTTCACTCAGCGCGGTTTGGGATAAAAGCGCCGAGGATTGGATTAGCCAGCGTTGGGATTTGGACCCAAGACCCCCTGATCGTCGCCCTATGCTCTTACGAGGCAAGTGCTCTACCAGGCTGAGCTACGCTGGCGCGAAATTGGGGACTCGGAATCCGTCTTTTAAGTCTGAATGGTCTGCAAATGTCTCGGAAGCTCTCCGCCAAGGGCCTAGCGTGGAAGTCTACAGTCTCACCAGCTTCTGCAGCGTGTGGCAGGGCCCGGGAGAGTTGCGCGTTATCGGGACCTCTCCGACGTAGATGTCGCCGCTCCCGTCCACGCACACCGTGTGGGGGGCGAAGAAGCTCCCGGGGGCGCACTTGTCCTCCCCCTCAATCTTGGCCAGGAGCTCCCCCTCGCGGGACCGGAGCGTCAGCCTCGGGAGGATCCTCCTCCCGTGCGAGGGCACGGAGTACCTCGTGCGGACGGCAGGGTCGTACCCGAACTCCGAGACTAGTAAATTGCCGTCGGCTCCCAGGGAGATCCCCGTCGGGCCGGCAAAGTCCGTCCACTCGGCGACGAACCCTCCACCTAGGTCGAAGACCTGCACCCTGTTGTTCTCCCTGTCGGCCACGTACAGGGTCTCCCCGTCGATCAGGGCGTTGTGGGGGAGGTTGAACTCCCCGGGCCTCCCGCCCGGAGCCCCCCACGAGGAGACCAGCCTCCCGTCCGCGGAGAACCTGTGGACCCGCGCGTTGGCGTAGCCGTCCGTGACGTACAGCTCCCCCGACGGGCCGAACGCGACGTCCGTAGGCCCGTTGAAGGGGCCGGCCGACCGCTTTATCTTGACGTCCCTCCCGTCCCCTCCGGTGTCCGAGGGCGCGTTGGGCGTCCCCAGGGTCATCACCAGCTCCCCCTCGAGGGTGAACTTCCGCACCGTGTGGTCGCGCATGTCCGAGCAGAAGAGGAACCCGTCCGGCGAGACGCGGACGTTGTGCGCCTTTGCGAATGCCCCCTCTCCCCAGGAGGCGACGAACTCGCCGTCTCTGTCGAAGACCATCATCGGGTGCGCGCCCCTGCTGAAGACGTAGACCCGCGAGCGCGAGTCCGTCGCCACGCCGGCCACCTCGCGGAAGGACCAGCCCAGCGGGACCCTGGCCCAGTCGGCGTCGGCCTCGTATGTCCCCACATCGGTCACGACGCGCGTCACGGGCGCGCCCTTCTCCACTGTCAACGGACGGGTCGGGCCAGCCCCGCGTGGCTCCAAGATAAGCGTCGTGCCCCTCCCGGCTCGAAAGCATTTTAGGGGATGCAAAGGTCAGCCGCGCTCGCGCGGGCGTCGCCCAGCCTGGTCAACGGCGTTGGACTGAGGCTCCAATCACTTAGGTGTTCGTGGGTTCGAATCCCACCGCCCGCACCATTCCACTTCTCCTGCCGGGCACCTCAGAGCTCTCCGAGCCTCGAGGAGACGTTGGGCTAGGTCACGATGTGGTGCCGTCGTCTCTCGGGCGATCGGTACCCACGGGTCGGCAGCTTTGTGCTGCTCTTCTCTATCGATGAACAGCGAAAGACGATTGTAATCGAGGATTACGTA
>Ga0187783_10003778_pt1 | contig 11182 bp, 7 predicted proteins | sample 1015_SJ02_MP02_2_FD_132471 | JGI IMG/M metagenome (GOLD analysis project Ga0187783, IMG submission 132471) | Tropical peat soil microbial communities from peatlands in Department of Meta, Colombia - 1015_SJ02_MP02_20_MG | ecosystem: Environmental > Terrestrial > Soil > Wetlands > Peat | place...
CACTCACCACTATCTCGTCGGTGTAGCCGGCAATGATGCCGGCTTCGGGGCTCTTTATGGCGATGTTGACCCAGCCGGGATGGGACATGTTGGACGCGATGGTGATTTCTTCGTGGTCATGTGCGCCGCCTTTTTCATCGAGATCTACGGCCGCGGGCATGAGTGTAATCCGTGGGTTGTCGCTGGTGAGTAAATAGCGTCCGTTTAAACCGCCAACATTTCTTATAGTGAATTTGCCTTTGACACCGGTGCCTGCGGGAATGAGTGCGATAGCAAACTCGTCGGCGTCGACCAGAGCCACTTTGGGCAGGCCATCACGCGCAGCATTCTTGGCCGCCAATACAGCCGCTCCAGCATCAACGCGTCCTGGAGTGCATACTTGCACGCCTCCTTTGCAGCAATCGCGAATGCAATCGGCGCGACCCACACAATAAGCATCGCAATCCATCGGTACCGACGTTGTTTGCAGAAAATAAATGGCCGTTTTCCAACTAAGCTCTCGATAAACCGATTTCATCAGCGAAACGACGCCGGCAACGACGGGAGATGCGAAAGAAGTCCCGCCAGCTAATATGGCACCTCTTTCGCTGACGATGGGAACACGATCTCCCGGAGCCAACACGTCTATTGTATGTCCCCAATTGCTATAATCGGCCGCTTTGCCTTCTTTATTAGTGGCCCCCACCGCAATCACACCGCTCAAGGATCGGGGAAACTCCATGTCTGCGTTTTTACTGGTGTTGCCGCTGGAGGCTACTAAAAGAGTTCCTTTGTCCCGCGCTTTCTGGCTCAAGATCAAAAAGGAAACTTGAATTTCCTGTTGCGCGGCGACGGTTTCACCGGCATTAGAAAATGACATGTTGATGACGTCCGGAGGCTTGGCAAGAACTTTCGTACACTTCCATTTAGCGCAGTCAAGCGCACCCAAAACCCACGCAAGAGCAACATAGGTATTTTGATCGGTGCTAAGCCAAATAACTGGCGATGCATTGTCAACACCAACCAATCCCAGTGAGTTACCTGGACACGTGCTCAGCAACGAGACAACCGCCGCCCCGTGAAAATCCTCTGCCGGCTGTTTTTCCCCGACTGAAATATCAAGATATTTAGATGCGCAGCCAGAAAAGGCTGGTGATGACGGCAAAAACCCATCGTCAACAACCACGATCGTGTTGGTTAACGTGCCGTTGGTAAGATCCCAAGCGGGGATGATGTTAATACCGTTGGCGCCAAATAGATGCCAAAGAACGTCCTTAGGCAAGGTATAACCTAGGTTCTGCTGATTGACCCGCGCTCTCTCGGGAATGTGTACTATTTCGCTTACGGCCGTAGGCTTGCTTACGACGGGAGGCTTGCGCTGCTGTACACGCTCCTCACCGGCAGTCTCAGGTCCACAACTGGAAAAGCCGACCTGCAGGGCAGCTAACGCCAACCATGCTCTTGCTAAGAGCAATAATCTCGTGTTTTCTTTCATGCGTTCAGTATATAAAAAATACTACTGATATGAAAATTTCAACAGCGTCATCATCGCTGCGAACCCTCCGTAAGCGGCTATCCAGCATATCCAACAATACTGATGAATTAATCTATCTCAGCGTGAGACTTTCAAGACGGCGACTGCCGGAACGAGGTTGCTTCCTAAGTTGGTCTGCAAGGCACCAGAAGGTAACGTATTAATGAACCTTCCTGTTTTTTCTCCCTTTACTCTTACTCTCACTACGCAAGATGCGCCGGCACTTATAAAGGCTCCGGTTAATTTTACTGTCGTATTGTGATTAACCACGCTCACGACTCCGCCGCATGTGTTCGTGGCGGAGCTCGCTATGGCTTTTATCCCAGAAGGTAGTAGATCAACGAGTGGTGAAGTTAAAATGGCATTTACATCATTGGGATTGGTCAAACTAATTGTCAATGTGGACGTCTGACAGTCACAGATAACGTTTGGACTGAAGCGTTTAACGAGTGTTGGTGGCGAATTCTTACATTTACCCGAGCTGCCCGCATTAAAGATTGCTTGGATTTCGCTTTGCAGAAGCGCACGCGAGAATATCTCCACTTCATCAATGCCACCGTCAAAACTCAAGTTTTGTGTTGTGCAGTCGGGATAGTTGCCGAAATACAGCGTATTGTCTGGAAAACCGTAGTTTATTGTCAAGGAAGCGGGATTTGATCCCACCAAATTACCATCAACATAAAGGCTGACGGATGCACCATCATAGGTTCCGGCAACGAAATGCCATTGGTTATCCCAGACGCCGGTGCCGGCGTCCGGTGATTCCACCACCGTAGTGCCATCAGAAATATAGAAAAACAAACCTCCAGACTCGCCGGTATAGAGCGCATATGACGCATTTCCGGCACAGTCGATGCTAGAGGCACCTTTGTCGATTATATATTTAAAATCACCTGGGGATCCATTTGCTTTGACCCAAGCATCGACAGTGATATTCTGCGGTTGTAAAGCGGCACTCGACGGCACCGTAACATAATCTATCCCGGTACCTGAAATATTAAACGCTTCTTCGACTTCGCCTGGGATAAAAATTCCGTTAAAACTCCCGTTGTTCGTTCCGGCAATATCATTTGCATTATCATCGCCTGGCCACCAGCCTACAAGTGAACTTGGCGGAGCGACACAAGAAGTAGTGGACGCTGTTGATGGCGTAGACAGGATGAGAAACAAACACAAGGTTACAATAGAACTTATAAAATTACGTAATCGTAAAATTCCTTTTTCCATTGTATTTCTCCGTGTTCTCACAGCGTTTCCCACTGATTTTGATAGCTTATCGCTTGTCCATTTTCCTTATATTTAACGCCCGCTTCCTTTGAATAGGTCCACTATTCGCAGTCAGCGGACATTAAATATAAGAAAACTGTTCTACGCGCTAATCTATCAAAATCAGTGGGAAACGCTGCAATCAAAAACATTACAACTATAAACTAAATTTTTGACTTCTGCTCGTTGCGTTTTACAGTATTACCAAAAAAACAAGGACAGGATTTATGAGAAAAAGAAGCATGACCTTTATTAGGCATCTGACCTCCGCGTTCGCATTATGTGCGCTCTTTGCTCTTCCGGCATCAGAAGTGTGGGCAAGTTCTTGCCTCTTGCCACCGAGCGGGCTTGCAGGATGGTGGCCAGGTAATAATAACGCGAATGACGTGATCGGGTCGAACAACGGGGCCTTTAACGGAAACTATATCCAAGGAGAGGTCCAAGAAGCATTTAACATTTCAGGTTCAGGGTCGGATTTTGTTACGGTGCTGCAAAATAGTAGTTTAGAACCACAAAGTATTACCGTTGACGCTTGGGTTAACGCAAACCAAAGTCCTGGCAACTTTGCCTATATTGTTGATAAAGGTGCTTCCACGATAGATTGTGCAGGCAATGCATCCTATGCACTGTATACCGGCGCAAACGGAGGCTTACAATTCTATGTCTCTGATGGCACAAGCGTCGCGCTTTCCCCTGATGCGGGAACGGGAATTTGGGATGGCCAGTGGCATTTTGTTGCAGGAACCTACGACGGCGCATCGGTTAGCCTTTACGTCGACGGCAACTTGGTAGGATCAACGCCAGCGTCTTTGAGCATAAACTACAGTTTTGCCGACAATAATCTCTATTTCGGCAACTATCCCGACTGCACAGCACAAAACTTGAGCTTCAAGGGCGGTATTGACGAAGTTGAAGTCTTTTCTCGCGCACTTCTCCAAAGCGAAATTCAGGCGATCTACAATGCAGGAAGTGCTGGGAAATGTCAGTCGCCAACGCTCGTAACATATTTTAGCCCGAGCACTGTTAGCTTATATGATGAAGCCACCGTAGTTGTTAAGTTGATTAATAACAACAATACGGATGCCAACATCCTCGAACCGCTAACCGACGTCCTGCCTGACGGCTTAGTGGTATCGGGTGGCTTTACCAGCAACACCTGTGGCGGCGCTACCACCATCGTAGATTCTTCAACCGTGACGATAGATGGCACTTCGATACCTGCCAATGGCTTTTGCACCGCATGGTTTAACGTGACGAGCAATACATGTGGCTACTATACCAATGGCTTCCCCATAGGCGCATTAGAGACTGATGCCGGGTCCAATCAAGATCAAACCATGGCGACCCTGCATGTCTTTACGCCATGCTGTTGTGGCAATTAGGCGCACGCAAGGTAAATAACGCTAGCGCGATAGGGTTAGTTTGTTGAGCAAGGTGGTTTGGCAGGAGAGGCCCTCGGCGCCTAGGGCCTCGATTTTTACGTAGTTGCCATCGTCGTGGAGGCGCCAGGAAGTGAGGTTATCTTCTAGACAGACGTTGAAGGCTTCCTTAATTACGCGCTTTTTTAGCTTGTCGTTTTCAATGGCGAAGGCTATTTCAACCCGCTGGCTGAGGTTTCTCAACATGAGATCGGCGCTTGACAAATAAACCCGCTCATCGCCGTCGTTAAAGAAATAATACGCCCGGGTATGTTCAAGAAATCGTCCGATAATCGAAATGACCCGAATATTCTCTGACAGGCCAACTACACCAGGCCGCAAGCAGCAGGGCCCGCGAATTATCAGATCCACTGGCACCCCGGCGGATGATGCGCGATATAGCGCGTTGATCATATCGGTATCGGTAAGCGCGTTGGCTTTGGCCATAATGTGAGCCTTTTTACCGGCTTTGATATTAGTTATTTCTTGCTCAATGTGGTCCATGAAGCGTTTGCGCATAGTGAAAGGCGCGTGCAAGAGCTTTTTCATCTTGTTCGGCTTGGTCAGCCCGGTGATCTGCAAAAAGATCTGATGCACATCTTCGCAGATATCTTTGTCCGCCGTGAAAAAACCAAAGTCGGTATAGAGCCGCGCAGTTTTTTCGTGATAGTTGCCCGTGCCCAAATGAACATAACGCTTGATGGAATCGTTCTCTCGCCTCACCACCATCAGCATTTTTGCGTGAGTTTTATAGCCCACCACACCGTAAGAAACGTGGGCGCCCGCTTCCTGCAAACGGGTCGCCAAATTGATGTTGGCTTCTTCATCAAACTTGGCGCGAAGCTCCACCACTACCGTAACTTCTTTGCCGCGACGCGCCGCTTCCACCAAATACTCCACCAGCACGGAATCATAACCAGTGCGATAGAGCGTCTGCTTGATCACCAAAACCTTGGGGTCGGCCGCCGCTTGCCGTAAAAAGTCTTGTATCGGTACAAAGGATTCGTAGGGATGGTGTAAAAGGCAATCTTGCTCAGCGATGGCCTCAAAAATCTTGGGGCTGCGAGCCAAACTCTTGGGCACCACGGGAATGATGGGGTCAAATTTATACTGGGCCAGATCGACCAGATCGTAGATAGCCATGAGCCGGCTTAGATTGACCGGGCCATCCGCTAAATAGATGTCATCTTCCGTGAGCTTGAATTGCTTGAGCAGCAAGTGTTTAAGCTGCTCGCTACAGTCGTTTTCTACCTCTAAACGCACTGCTTCGCCATAGCGACGTGAGGGCAGCTCCCATTCAAGACTCTTCATCAAATCGTCGATTTCCTCTTCATCGACAAAGAGGTTACTGTTTCGCGTGACCCTGAATTGATAGACGCCTTTTACCGCGATGTTGGAAAATAGCTCTACCATGAAGGTGCGCACGACGTCAGCCAACAAGACAAAGTCATGGTCCAAGGGCCGCTGTGCGATGGGGAGCCTGATTACTCGCGGAAGAATTCTGGGTGCGGGAACTATGGCAACCTTGACATCACGGCCAAAAGCACCTTTGCCATCAAGTTCGACAATGAAATTGAGGCTCTTGTTGGAGACACGGGGGAAGGGATGGGCGGGGTCAAGTCCCAGCGGGCTTAAAACCGGAAGGACCTGTGATTCAAAATAGGCCAAAAGCCAAGCTGCCTGCTCCTTGGACCACAGTTCCGGGGGCAATATATTAATACCGATGGAGGCTAGTTCAGGTAGGATTTTGTCGTTTAAGGTCGCATATTGGTTTTTGACGATCTCTTTGGTAATGATGGAGATTTGCCGAAGAATTTCGCTTGGGCTCTTTTGATCCGGCTCAATACTTAGCATGCCAGCGGCTCGTTGAGTCCTGAGCAAGGACGCCCGCGTTTCGAAGAATTCGTCAAGATTGGTTGAGGAAATCCCTAAATATTTGAGCCTTTCTAGCAAGGGCCACTTCGCGTCATTGGCTTGCGCCAACACGCGCTGGTTAAAGGTCAAAAAGCCGAGCTCGCGATTAAAAAAACTTTCACCGGGATTTGGCTGAGACATAGGAGTTTGAGCATCGAGCCCACTTTCGCCAGTCTTTTCAGGCTTTTGGCTCGCATCTTTTGCGATGAGCTTCATGGATCCATCGTAATATCCTTGGCGATCCTTTTTATCTGGCACCCATAACTTTCTTTTTTTCGGCGCCGGATCAGTTAGTTCTGTACGCATTTTTTTCCCAACCACCGCTTTGACATTTATCTGCTATGGGTGGCCAACAACCAAGAAATTTGTCATAAAGCCTATGGGGTTTCATGGCCCACCGCCTAAGGAGTTTGTCATTTTTCATCATTACGTAAAGAACGCTTGCCTGCTCACGGATTTCTACCAGTTCACCATGGCTCAGGCTTATTTTCATCAAGGTCGGCATGACAACAAGGCGGTCTTTCATCTCTTCTTTCGCAGGAATCCATTTAACGGCAACTGGGCCTTGGTTTCGGGCATTAATGACGCTCTAGATTTTGTTTCTCATTTTAAATTTGATGGCGACTCCATCAACCATCTAGCCACCATGAAAAACTCCCGCGGAAAACCTTTTTTTTCTGAAGAGTTTCTTAGTTTCTTGAGCCAGGCCAAACCAAGACTAGATATCGCATCGGTAAAAGATGGCGAAATCGTCTTTCCCTTTGAGCCCATTTTACGCATTGAGGGGCCGATTTTTCTCTGTCAGCTACTTGAAACGCCTTTGCTCAACATCGTCAATTTTCAGACCTTGATTGCCACCAAGGCGGCGCGCATGGTGGATGCGGCGCAAAACAAGCCGGTAGTCGATTTTGGCTTTCGCCGCGCCCAAGGCTTTGATGGCGCCATATCTGCGTCAAAGGCGGCCTTTATTGGCGGTATTCGCGCAACTTCCAATATGTGGGCGTCGAAGAATTTCAGCATCCCGGCCAGCGGCACCCAGGGTCATAGCTTCGTCATGAGTTATCGTAAGCAACGTGATGCCTTTCTTGATTTCGCGTCGGTATTTCCCGATGATTGCGTGGTGGTGGTGGATACCTTCAGCGCCATGGCCGGCATTGATGATGCAGTAGCGGTATTTTCTGAGCTCAAGAAAAAGGGGCATCAACCCATGGGGCTAAGGCTCGATTCCGGCGACCTTATTCAGCTGAGCCGCGCGGCCAGGACTGCCCTTGACCGCGCAGGGCTCTATGATTGCAAGATTATTGCGAGCGGCGATCTCGATGAGTATGAAATCGCGCGCTTGGAAGAAGCCAAGGCTCCGATTGACGTTTACGGCGTAGGCACGAGGTTGGTGACGGCCCACGACGATCCTGCTCTGGGCGGCGTTTATAAGCTTGCGGCCCTGGAAGAAAAAGGCATTTGGCGCGATACATTTAAGGCATCGACGGCCATAGGTAAAGAGAGCTGGCCGGGACCGCAGACTATCGTACGCACTTTTCACGAAGGAAAAATGGTGAGTGATCACATCGTTCATCCAAAAGACCGAGCGCTGGCCCAATTAACCGAGGACCAAAAGGAGCTTCTTGGATTGTTGATGCGACAGGGAAGTTTTGCGACACCGAAGCAAGACTTACTTAGCGCTCGCGCCGATGCTGTGAAATCCCTTGCTGCATTACCAGCCGCGTTGAGGAGCCGAAGCAAAGCCCCGCCCTACCCCGTAGTTTTTGACGATGCCATACTCCGGAAAAAAGCTCAGCAAATGAGGCAGATTGCCCATGAGGATCTCACGTGAAAGCTCTCCTTTTGATCGATTTACAAAATGATTTTATGCCTGGCGGCGCGCTACCAGTTCCCGATGGCTTTGCATCCATCAAGGCGGCAAATACGGCTCAGCAATTTTTTAAGATCGTGATTGCCACCAAGGATTGGCATCCCAGAGAACACCTAAGCTTTGCCGAAAATCACTCGGATAGAAGCCCAGGGGAAATCATCGATCTCTTTGGTTTAAGGCAAACCCTGTGGCCGGTGCATTGCGTGCAAAATACTTCCGGAGCTTCCTTAGTAAGAGATCTTGATCAGACACAAATCCAACACGTCGTTACCAAGGGCGAAAACATCAAGCTCGACAGTTACAGCGCTTTTTTTGACAATGCTCATCGTCATACCACGGGCCTGAGCCACTACCTCAACCAACGATCTATCGACGAAGTCTATCTCTTGGGCGTGGCCACGGAATATTGCATTAAATTTAGCGCCATCGATGCTGTGAAACTGGGCATCAAAACCAATGTGATTATCGACGGCTGCCGCGGTATCGGCTTGTTTAAGGATGATATTCCCCAGGCCATCACCGAGATGCTCGATTACGGCGTGCGACTCATCAATCTGGCCGACCTACCCAATGAGTTCTAGTATTTCTTTTTTTGCCCCTCTCCCGCAAGCGGGAGAGGGATCGAGGGAGAGGGCGAAATGGAAATTCCGCATAACTTAGTCCTGCCACCGCTTGCCTTTGGAGCTCGCGTCGGAATTTTGGGTGGATCGTTTGACCCGCCGCACCTTTGTCACCAGCTGTTGGCCTTGAGCTTTCTTGCGGTGGAAGAGCTCGATGAGCTGTGGGTTATTCCCTGCGCCAACCATGCCTATAAAGCAGCGGCCACCGATTTTCATCACCGATTGGCGATGTGTACCATCGCTTTTGCCCGGCTTAATCAAGTGCGAGTTCTCGATCTAGAAGATAAGCTCCCCGCGCCCAACTACACCATCGAGACCCTTCGCGCCATTTTGAACCTCAGGCCTGATCTGAAGCTCTTGCTATGCCTTGGCAGCGACCTGATCGACGGGTTTCCCACGTGGCATGAGGCCGATGAGATAGTGAAGCTCGCCGATATAGGTATATTCGAACGCGCAAACTACCCCATAAAAACCCTGCCAAAAATTCTACAAGGCGCTCACGCCTACCAGGGATACGCCTTGCCCGATGCCGCAAGCACAAATCTTAGAGATGTGTTGAGTAGCCAGGATCGGCCAACTTCAAAGCAATTTCTAGACCGCGAAGTGCGCAACTACATCACAAAAAACCATTTATATAATTAGACTGCGATGCCGCGTATGTCGCCAGCGCCTTGGCGTTCAACTACGGGGTAAGGGCCAGAAAGATCGATGATGGTGGAGTCCTTGGGCTCGATCTCGCCCACGTCCAATATAAGATCCAGACCATGGCCAAATTCCTGATTCACGTCGCTACCATTACGACAAACGCGATTATTGAGCACGGTGGAAGTAGAGACGATGGGTTTTCGGAAAATGCGTGTCATCATCAAGGCCACGGGATGATCCGGTACTCTGATACCCACAGTTTGCCGCTCCGAACGAAAAATCCGCGGTACTTCGGGCGTAGCCCGCAGAATGAAGGTATAGGGCCCGGGCAAATGACGCTTCATAATGTGGTAGGCGTTGTTTTCTAAAATGGCATAACGGGCGATATCGGCCAGATCGGGGCATACGATGGACAGAAGGTGATGCTTATCCAGATTCTTGAGCTTTAAAATGCGGTTAATCGCATCGTTCTCATAAATCGCGCAGCCCATGCCGTAATTGGTATCAGTTGGGTAGGCGACCACACCACCGCGTTCAAGCACCGCGACAGCATGGGAGATGATTCTTGGCTCCGGAAAGTCGCGATCGATTTTAAGCTGCATGCACGTTGAAAAACTCATCGATTCTCCGAAGACCTAAAGTCACACCCTAGGCTCTGTTGATGCCTAAACCTTGTTTATGCAGTATCTTTTTCATGTGGCTAGTGGGTAGAGCCAGGGAATTATCGGGGGCGTTCAGCGGATGAAAAAGCCGAATTATTCAATCGTTATGACCTTAGTCCTGATTTGCTTGCTGGGCGTGGGCCTAGGCCTGTTCTTTCTGCGCGAAGCGAAAATGCCGTGGCCCATCGGGCACGAAATCACCATTCAAGCTCGAAAGTCCACGCAACGCATTATAACCGACCAATTTCTGATTCTGGTTAGTAAGAATCATGTCGGAAAACTTGATGAAATTTTGGCACCTTTGGCGCTCGAACTAAAAATGCCCATCCTCAATTGGTTGCTGGTAGAAAAACGAGACCAGCGTTCTGCCAGGATGGTTGCCCTAAGCTCTGAGGAAGCGAGCGAATCAGCATTAGTGTTGAACTCATTGCAAAAACATCCCCATGTCCTGGATGCGCAGCATAACTTTATATTGGACCCGGCAGACATCCCAAACAATCGATTTTTTTCCCAGGAATGGCAATTACAAAGACCCGACGCAAGACATGTGGCGGCGATGAATTTGCCCACAGCTTGGGCCATCACGCAAGGTGCCGACAACCTGACTATCGGAGTGGTGGATCAGTTCAAAGCCGATGGGCGTTTCACCTTTCGCGAGCGCTTTTCTCAGTGCCAAGATCGGATAGAATTTTTTGCGCCGTCTTTGGGACAAGAGTTTAGAACGGAGCAAAACTCCGTGCCCCACGGCGAACCGCTCTTACTCGCCCTAGGCGCTTGTAATAATCGCAAGGCCTACAGTGCCGGCATCGATTCTAAAGCTGCAATCCTCGCCGCCAATCGGCCTTCTTTGGGGCATGCGCAAACCTTCGTTTCAGCGCTTTTAGCCAGTCACATTAACCCCTGCGACAAGGGTCTTGTGCCCTGCCCCAAGGAGCTCCACCTAACCTTCCCACAAAAAAAGCCAGATATCTTGCTTCTGCCCTTTGGTAGCGATGCGCCCGAGCTTCTGCAGTTCACTACCGACATGACCTTTGCCCTTCGGCAAAATCAAATCATTGTGGTAACCGCGGCGGGCAACAATCAGAGCAACGCGCAAAACTATTTTCCCGGCGGCGGTCCTGACGCGATAAATGTCGGCGCTCTTGGCAAAAACTATGAAAGGGCGCCATTTAGCAATTGGGGGCCAAGGGTGGATCTGCTGGCTCCTGGCGCCGAAATTGCCTTCATTTATCCAAACGGCGACAAAAAAGTCTTTGGCACGTCGTTGTCTGCAG
>Ga0187783_10003779_pt1 | contig 11182 bp, 8 predicted proteins | sample 1015_SJ02_MP02_2_FD_132471 | JGI IMG/M metagenome (GOLD analysis project Ga0187783, IMG submission 132471) | Tropical peat soil microbial communities from peatlands in Department of Meta, Colombia - 1015_SJ02_MP02_20_MG | ecosystem: Environmental > Terrestrial > Soil > Wetlands > Peat | place...
CGCAGGTACTTCCAGGTTCACCTGGCAAGCGCTGGCTGGGGTTGGTTATTCCTTTCGCTGGGGTGACCTGGTGTTGGTGTATCGGTATCTGTCCTTCGAGCAGGGCGACGACCAGCCCGTGCAGCGCCTCGAGTTTGCCGGCCCGGCGCTCGGAGCGACGTTTCGCTTTTAGGCGGGCACAACGGGGGAGGCCGGGCAGCGAGCTCGCATCAGCGACGACTGCGCCGCCGTGCGATGCGGGCACGGTAGTCGAGAAAGGCCTGGATCTGGCTTCGCAGGAAGCGGTGGACCTCATCCTGCGAGGTGGGCAAGGGGACGGCCTGCGCGCACGGCAGCCCCCCGGTGGCTCTGCGCCAGTGCCGCGCCATTTCGCTCATCATGTCGTCGGTTGCCGCCTGCGTGGCGTCGAAGCGAAACTTCGCCGCCGGCCGGGCGAGGGCGCTCGGTGCATCAGTGCGTGGCTCCGTGAGCAGGAGGCCGTCGAAGGCCGCGGCCGCGGCGTCGCGCTTCGTGAGTGAGCCCGAGATACCAAACAGCCTGCGTACCGTCGTCAGCACGGAGGTGTGCTGCAAAGGCATCGAGCACACCATGCCTCTGGGAAGATAGGGTGAGGCGAGGAGCGTCGGGACGCGAAGTCCGAGGCGGTCGAAAGCGAACCGGGGAGCAAAAGAGGCGTTGTCACCCGGGGCGGGCGAGTCGATGCCGTCGGGATTCACTGCAGCGGGTGGATCGGTGTGATCGAAATAGCCACCGTGCTCATCGAAGGTGACGACGAGCAGACTCTGTGGCCACTGCGGGCCGCTGCGTAACGCGCCATAGACGTCCGCCATAAGCTGATCGCCAGGCCGTACGTCCTGCGGAGGGTGCATCGACGTTACGGGGCCGTCGGTGGCGGAGCCGGCGAAGCGCGGGATGATGAAGTTGTAGCTGGCGAGCTTGCCGGCTGCCGCGTCCGCGGCGAACGCCGACTCGTAGAGCTTGAAGCTCTGCCGCTGCGTGTTGATCCGGCTGTATTGCGCTACCTCGTTCTGATCGCTGTAGTACACCGCCCACGTGCGTCCCTCGTTTTGCAGCTGCTCGTAGATCGTCACCGAGCTGAGCGGCACGCTCCAATCATTGCGGGCCCAGCCCGCCGAGGTCGCCGCGTGAATGTAGAGCCTGTTGGGCATCGTGGGCCCCGGCACCTCGGCGTACCATTGATCGCAGAGCACGAAATTCTCGGCGAGCGTGGTGAGCGCGGGTAACTGTCCGGCGGTGAACGTCTGCATCACCGCCGCGAGATCCGCTGCCGGCCCGCCGAAGCCATCGGTAGCGAGCGTGCTGCGGTAGTTCTGCACGAACCCGCGGTCGTCGACCGGCTTGAGCAGCGCGCCGGAAGGAACGACCTTTGTCGTGAAGAGCTGCACGTTGGTGTCGTCGACGGAGTGCCCCGGCCCCTGGCCCTGGGGGACCGCAAAGAGCGCGGGCTGGCCGGCGGCGATCGCAGCGTTGCTGGTGCTGTTGGCCGGGGCGGCTGGATCCGGGCGGTTGGAAAAGGGACCCTGGGCAAGTCCAGACACCCCCGGCCACCTGCCGAACAGGTGATCGAAGGAGCGGTTCTCGAGCATCAGAACCACGACGCACTGAATCGGCGCGGGTGGCGCTCGCGGCGACCTGGCTGCCGATGCGGCCGGTGACCGGCGCGAGGGCTTCCCCGGCGTGCGGTTTCGTCGCGTGATACTCGGCGACCTGGCCTTCGAGCGAGCCATGGCTCCCATCGTCCGCCTGTTACCCCGAGGGCAACAGCCTCACCGGCATCTTTCGCGCGTGTGTCCGGGCGGGCCGCCGCGAAGTGGAACGCTTCGCTTACGTGCTCGACTTCGGCTTGCCGGACTTGGCGGGCTCCTCGACCGAGATGGCCAGCGCTTCGATGTAAGTCACCTTGACGTGATCACCTTTTTTCACGTTCTTCAGCTGCGTCGGGTCCTGCACGTTGAGATCGACTTCCTTGCCCTCGGGGCCGCGCAACTTCACCAGCCCGCTGGCGGGGTCGACCGCGATGACGTCGGCTGTCGCGGTGATCTTGCGGGCTACCGCTCCGCCCGGCTTGGCGCCCGCGGGCGGCGGCGGGCTCGCGATATTCTCGACCTTCGGCGGACCCGCGTCGGCGGGCGCGCCCTCCTTCAGTTCCAGTGCTACCGCCCGTGAATAGTGGGCACGGACGACGTCGCCCATCTTGATCTGCTCGAAGTTGTGAACCTGATCGCCGACCGCGAATTCGGAAACTTCACCGTTGGCGCGCTTAAGCGACACGGTGTGGTTGGCGGGGTCGATCGCCACCACGGTCCCGGTCAGATCGGCGGTGACGGCGGTGGCGGTCATGCCGGGTGTGGTCGTGACGGCACCCTTGACGCTCGGGGAGCTCTGCGCCTGCGCGCGGGGCGCGGCAGCGCCGGCGAGCGCCGCACCGATCAGCGCGACCGCCATGGTTCTGACGAGCTTCATTGGCAAGATCTCCGGTTGTCTGTGAACGCTCTGCGAGAGTCTAGCGTGGCGAATCGTTCGCGCGCTTTGCTATTTGCCCGTAGGCTTCCCGTGCACCGCATCGAGGTGCCGGACGAGCTCGTCTGCCCAGTTGCGCAGCACGGTGTCAGCGGCCGCCGTGTTGGTAACGCGATTCGCGGCTTCGGCGAAAGGGTACTGGGCCGCCTCGGTATCCATCACCCGGGCGAGAATGGTATTCGAGGTCGAGTCCCACAGTTCCAGGTAGAGCGTGGCCTGGCCTGCGGATCTGACCACCACGGGGTCGATGCCAGGGGTCATCAGGTCGGGCGCCGTGACCGCGACGTTCACCAGCGCCGGGCGTAGCACCAGTACGTCTGCAGCTCCAAAGTCGACCACCGGGTAACCCCCTTTGGTCAGCTCGGCGACGAACACCTTCTTGAATTCACTCGAGAGCGCGCTTTTCATTCGCTGGATGTCCGCGTCCGTGACCTGCTGGTCGGGACTGATCACGTCCTGGTTGTACTCGCGCGCCCAGTTCTTCTGAAACTCGACGTAGCAGTCGAGCACGGCCATGCGCGCGTACTGGGAGAATTTTGCGCCCGGCCTGAGGTACACGAGCCGCTGCGGCGTCTGCTTCTGCAGCACCAGGCCATCCTTGGTCACCTGTGGAGGAGTTTGCTCGGCGGAAAGCGCCGGCGCCCCAGCGAAGGTGAGGCAGACACAAAGACCGAGAAGTGCACCGCCGAGGTGCGATAGTACTGACTTCCTCATGAGCCCTCCCATGGCGACCCGATGCGATCGCCCGCGGCGGCAGCCTGCTGCGACGGCTGGCTGCGTGCGCTGCTCGCAATTGAATGTCGCACATTAACTCACGGCACGCGCATGCGCCGCTAGTTCCGAGCTTTCACCTCGAAGTGGTCCGGCTCGCTCCAGGCAGCGCCGGTGCGCTCTGCGGCATCGAAGCGCACCATCGTGCCGGTCAGCCGATCGTTCCCCAGGCTGAAGCGGATGTAGTGGTAATTCACCGCGGTGTGCAACTTCGACAGCTCGCCGAACAGCCGCACGGCAGGCACGGGCTTGGCGCCGCCGCCGCCGCTCACGAGGTACGTGACGCCGTTGCGGCTGTAGCGCTCGTAGTTGTGCACGTGACTGCCGACCACCACGACCTGTGCGCGCAGCGAGTGTGCTTTTTTTGCGAGGTACCGCGCCACTTCCTTCTCATCGAGCATCGACGGATAGAAGGGGTCACGCACGGGTGGGTAATGCAGCATGATGAGAATGAACTTGATCTGCGGGTCCGCATCTGCGGCGCGGATCTGCTGCTCGAACCAGGCACGCTGCTCGCTGCCCGTCCGCAGGCGGGCATCGGAATCGAGGATTACTGCGCGAAGCGTCCCGCCGATCGTCACCGAGTACCACCGGTAGGGGCGTAGCGCGGTGAACGTGTCCCACCAGTTCTCGAGACAGGGGTTGACGTCGTCTCCACAGTCGCGGAATTCGTGGTTGCCGAGCGCGGGGAACACCGGGATCTTCCGACTCGCCCACTGCTGCGTCTCGCTCCGGTAAGTCTCGTAGTCGTCCGGGCTATCGCCTTCGTAGACGAGATCCCCGCCGATCAGGATGGCCGCCGGGTTCTCGCCGGCGATCTTGTCCACCAGCGCCCGCCGTGCCGGTGCATTTGCGACGCCGTCACGCCGGGTGAAGCGGGTATCGCCATAGACCACGAAGGTGACCGTCCCCCCGGGATCGGGTGCCGGCACCTCGAATCGTGGTGGTTCAGCGGACTCGGTAGCGGAGGTCGGGAGCGCGGCAACGGCTATGACGAGCGCCAGCGACACCGACCAGAACTTCAACGATGTCTCGGACATCCTTGACCTCTCAGGAGCGCTCCGGCTCATTACCAATGGACACGCCCTGCGGCGCTGCGTGCCAGCTGCGGCGCTCCGTGCCAGCTGCGCCGCCCCGTGCCAAAGCGCTAGCGTAAGTCGTGCAGATGACAGCCCGCGCGCGGTGGAGATGTCCGCGTCGCTCAAGCACTTACGAGCGGATCAGCGCTGCCCACCCGCGAGAAGATGGCGGCATTCTTCTCGAGTGCCTCGCTGGCATGGCGATAGCCGAGCTCGATAGTACGGTCGAACGCCCGCCAATCGAGCAGATCGATGCGCTCGAGCGGCGGTTTCAGCACCAGGTCCGCCAGCGCGCGCTGACTGACGGTGGCGGCGACGCTGTTGATCATGCTGGCTCGCAGCAGGATCTGCAGGATGTTGATCGAGGCGGGCCGGCGGCGCAACCAGGCCGCCACGTGCCAGGCCGACGGAACCTCCGTCATTTCGATGCTCGTCTCCAGCATCCGGTCCGCACCCGCATCGACGGCGACCACGGTGCCGTCGAGCGTCTCGCGCATCACGTCGACGGGAAGATTGTTGATCGTGGCGCCGTCGACGTACACCTGTTTCTCGGTGATCACGGGCGGCAGCACGCCGGGGATGGCGGCCGATGCGCGCAACCACAGCCATAGCTTCCCGCGGCGGTGAATCGCCGCCTGCCCGCTGGTGAGGTTGGCCGATACACAGAAGTAGGGCAGCTGCAGATCCTCCACGTGCATCTCACCGAACTCCGCGCGCAGCCGCCGGCTGACGCGCCGACCGGCGACCAGCGAGATGAAGGGCAGCGTGTAATCGCCGAGCGGATTGGAATCGACGAAGGAGCGCCGGAAGCGAGCGATGATCTCCTCGTAGCTCCACCCCGCCGCCCAGCCCGCCCCGACGATGGCACCGATGCTGGTGGCCCCGATGGCATCGAGCGGCAGCCGCGCCGCCTGCAGTGCCCGCAGCACACCAATGTGAGCGAAGCCGCGCGCGCCGCCGCCGGAGAGAACGACGCCGAGCGCGTGCCCGCTGAGCAGCCGCGCCACGCGCGCGATATCACCGGACGAGCGCACGTGGTGATGGCGCTTAACCCGCTGGAGCTCGAGCCAACGTCGCGCATGCGGCGAGGCCCGCGAACCGTCGTGCATCAGCACGATCTCCGCGGCGGAAGCCGTGCTCGGGTCGTCGCGCACCGCCTGCAGCGCTGCCCAAGGCCGCGGCGCACGGTCGCAGCGCGCCAGCAGCAACACGGAGTCCGCCCGATGCAGGCACAGCTTGCTCCAGGTGCTTGACTGTGCATCGGACACGTAAAGCACGAAGTCGTTGCCGCGCTCGAGACGGTGAAACCAGTGACTCGTCCGATCGCTCCCCTGGCTGCTCAGCACGAGCTCGGCGCGACCGAAGCGGCGCAACTCCTCGGCGAGGGTCAGGCCGAACGCCGCTGCATCGATGTCCAGCGCGTTGGGCACGATGGCGAAGGTCTTCGGTTTGGTGCGCGGCTGTGATTCGGCGCGCTGCAGGAACTCGACACGCTGGATGAGGTTGTTGGCGATGTAGCGCAGGCTTTGCGGATGGCTCGCGACCAGCTTCTCGAAGGTCCTCACCGGAAGCCGGGCGACCTCGGTGTTGCGCAGCGATATGAGGGTCGCCGTCCGGCGGGTGCCCGAAATGACCTCCATTTCGCCTGCCGTCCCGCCGGCCTCGATCTGTCCGGCAAGGTGTGCACCCCCGGCAGCGGAGGGCACGTACACTCCGAGCGAGCCGTTGACGATCACATACAGCCCATCGACCGCGTCGCCGGCGCTGTAGAGGGTGCTCCCCCCGGGAAGCGAGAACCATTCGACCTCACGGGCCACCTCCTCGAGCAGCGTGGGATCGAGATCCCGCAGCAGGGGCAGGGCGGCCATGAGCGCAAGGAGGTTGCGCCGTTCGAGCGCACTCTGAATCAGTGTGTCGGGACCTGGCATGACGTGCGGGAGCGATTCTTACGATCGACTGTGCACCGCAGCAATTTGGGTGGTCGGGGGCCCTCAGTCCACCCCCGGGTGATCGGGGCGCCGGTTGACTGACCCAAGCCTAATGCGTAGCCTTCCTGTGAAATCATACATATAAATGTCCGGCAATGTTCCGGTCCCTCCGCGCCCCCGGTGCACCCATGAGCATGTGGGGAGACGTCGTCTTCAAGTGCATGATCGCCATCGCGCTTATCGCAAGCGCGCACGCGGCGCCCGCGACGCGACCAGCGGGCATCGTGACGATCCTCCAGGGTCGGGCGATCGTCATCCGCGCACTCTCCCAATTCGAGGCCGCGGAGGGCATGCGGCTGCTCGCTGACGACCTGGTGAAGACCGACAAGGACACCTTTGTGCGCATCGAGTACGAGGATCAGTCCTCGATCGAGCTCGGGTCGGAAACACAGCTGCAGGTCAATCATCCCGCAGCGCGCAAGAAATCGAACCGGCCGGCCCTCTATGTGCTCGAGGGCTGGCTGAAGGTGGGAGCCGGCAAAGGTGACAGTGCCGGCAAGCCGGCCTTTGGCTCGGTGGGGATGGACGTCGTCGACGTGACGGGCGTCATGGTGATGCGCGGCGACAGTGCCTCCCGCGAGCTCTTCGCCGAGCAGGGCGCGGCACGATGGATCGATCGCGATCCGCGCGGCGCCGAGCCCGTGACGCTCAAACAGGGCGATTTCCTCGTAGCCGCTCAGGACCGGCCGCCCAAGACGCAGGCCCGTCCGAGTGCCGACTTCACCGCTGCGCTGCCGCGTCCGTTCCGCGACACGCTGCCCTTCCGCTACGACCTGTTCAAGGACCGCTCGGTGGCCCCCAAGGGGCAGGTGCCGTTCAACTATGCGGACGTGGAACCCTGGTTGAACGCCGAGCCCTCGATCCGGCGGCAGTTCGTCGTCATGTGGCGGCGCAAGGCGGACAATCCCGCCTTCCGCGCCTCGCTCGATCGTGACCTGCAGAAGCACCCGGAGTGGGACCCGGTGCTGCACCCGGAGAAATACGAGCCGAAGCCACCCCCGGTCCCCCCGACCCCGAGTCCGGCTGCGGCATCTCAACCCCCACCGGCGCAGCCGGCGACGACGCTTCCGCAAAACCCGTGACGCACCCGGAGAAAGACAATTGAAACTGCTCCTCAAATTCAATCTGGTGTTCGTGGCGCTGTTCCTGTTGGGAATCGCGGCGAGCGGCTACATATCCTGGCAGCTGTTGCAGAAGAATGCCCAGGAGGAGATCGCCGCGGACGCGCGGCTGATCATGTCCGTGGCGCTGGCGGTGCGCTCCTACACCAACACGCAGATCAACCCGCTGCTGAAGACGCAGATGGTCTATAGCTTCCTGCCGCAGTCGGTACCGGCCTACTCGGCGACCGAAGTGCTCAACGAGTTGCGCAAGAAGTACCCCAACTACGCCTATAAGGAGGCACTCCTCAATCCGACCAACCCGCGCGACCGTGCCATCGAGTGGGAGGCGGATATCGTCAATCAGTTCCGCAACGGCTTGGCCAAGGAGCTCTACGGGGTGCGCGACACGCCCACCGGCTCCTCGCTCTATTTTGCCCGGCCGCTCACGATCACCGACCGTGCCTGTCTACGATGTCACAGCACCGTGGACGTCGCGCCGAAGCCGATGGTCGATGTCTACGGGCCGGCGAACGGCTTCGGCTGGAACTTTATGGAGACGGTCGGGGCGCAGGTGGTGTCGGTACCGACCGAGGTACCGCTCGCGCGCGCCAAGAAGGCGTTCGTTACTTTCATGGGCTCACTGATCGGTGTGCTGGTCATGATCGGCCTGATCCTGAACGTGCTGCTGTGGTGGATGTTCATCCGCCCGGTCACCCGCATATCGGCGCTCGCGGATCGCATCAGTCTCGGCGAGCTCGAGGCCCCCGACTTCCGCGTGCGCAGCCGCGATGAAATCCGCACGCTCGCCGACTCGCTCGCCCGACTGCGCAAGAGCCTGGTGCAGGCGATGAAGATGCTGGAAGCCTAACGGTCTGCATGGAGTCTCCCCCTAAGGGCTTCCCAAAAGCCATCACCGAGCAGGCGGCACCCGAGCGGCTGGGCAAGTACCCGCTGCTGGGCGTCATCGGCAAGGGCTCAATGGGGGTGCTCTACAAGTCGGTTGATCCGCACATCAAACGCGCGGTGGCGCTCAAGACCATCCGCCGCGACCTGCTCGAGGACGACGGCACCGAGAACTTCTCGGCGCGCTTTCGCAACGAGGCACAGGCGGCCGGGAGCCTGGCGCACCCCGGCATCGTCTCCGTGTACGAGTACGGCGAAGACGGCGCGTATGCCTATATCGCCATGGAGTATGTGGAAGGACGGAGCCTGCGCGAGTGCTTCGAGCAGCGCGTGGCCTTCAGCGTCACGCAAGTGGTCGACGTCGTGTCGCAGCTTCTCGAGGCGTTGCAGTACGCGCACGAGCGCGGCGTGTGGCACCGCGACATCAAGCCGGCCAACATCCTCATCCAGGGCGACGGGCGGGTGAAGGTCACCGACTTCGGCATCGCGCGCATCGAGTCGTCGATGCTGACGCAGGTCGGGGCGATCATGGGTACTCCGGGCTTCATCGCGCCAGAGATGTACCTCGGCGACACCTTCGACAGCCGCATCGACGTGTTTGCCGCGGGCGTCGTGCTTTACCAGCTGCTCGCCGGTGCTCCCCCCTTCACCGGGACCGCGGAGAAAGTGATGTTCAAGGTGTGTTATGAGACGCCGGTGCCGCCTTCTGTGGCCGGGCGGCTCGCCACGCTGCAGCCCTTCGACGGCGTGGTGATGCGCGCCCTGGCGCGCGAGCCGGGCGAGCGCTTCACGACTGCCGCGCAGTTTCTGGCTGCGCTGAAGGTAGCGCACGGCCAGTTCAGCGGACCGGGTGGGTCCGACGAGACCATCATCCGCCCACGTGTCAGCGCCTCTGCCGCCTCGCGCCCGAGCACCAAGGACCCGGCGAGCCAGCCGCCGGCAAGTCAACCCGCGGCAGGTCAACCCGCGGCAGGTCAACCCGCGGCAAGTCAGCCGCGGGCGAGTCAGCCGCAGGCGAGTCAGCCGCAGGCCAGTCAGCCGCAGGCCAGTCAGCCGCAGGCCAGTCAGCAGCCAGCCAGCCAGCCGCCGGCCAGTCAGCCGCCTTCCACGAGCACGCTCACGGCCTCGGGGTGGGACATGGACGAGCTCGCACGCCTCGAGAAACGACTCGCGCAGTTCGTCGGCCCGGTCGCGAAGGTCATGGTGCGGCGCGCCGCCAGCAGCAACAACGATATCGTAGCGATGACGCTGTGGCTCGCCGGGAAGATCCAGGGCCCGGCAGATCGCGATGAATTCCTCAAGGGGGCGGGAGTGTCTCCGACGCCGGCGAAGCACCCGGCGCGACGCTCCTCCGACCAGGAGACGATCCCGCCAGGAGCGCCCGTAACACCGGCACGGACCGCGCGTCCACTCACCCCTGATGACGTCAACCGTGCGGCGCAGCTGCTGGCGGTGCGCGTCGGTCCGATTGCCCCCGTGCTGGCGAAGCGCGCCGCAAAGCCCGGCTGCAGCCGCGAGCAGTTCATCGCCACGCTCGCCGCCTACCTCACCGACGACGGGGAGCGGGCCCGTTTTCTCGCCGCGCTCGACTAGCGGGCGCGGTGCCGCGACCAGCCGAGAGCCGCGCGCAGCTCCGGGAGCTGCACGCCGGCCGCGAGCCCATGCCGGGCGGCGGTCCCCGCGCGCAGCTTCCAACATTCCACGGGCGCCCCAGGCGATGCGCGTCCTGCCTGCCCGGACGTCGGTGCACACGCGCAGCACGCGAGCCTGCCGGTCGACGAACACGACGTCGATGGCGTAGCGCATGCCGAAGGTGTGAATACTCCTCGCGTAGGGATTACTCGCACCCCGCCATCACAGTCACGACTTCAGCAACTGAATGACAGCCGGGAATGCGATTACCATGGAGGTGCACCGAACGATGTACAGGGTCAGGGGGCCGAGCATCCTGGCTGTGCGCGCGATGTTACGACGGTCGAGCACCTGTGCCTCGCGGCGGTAACAGCGTGAGCAGCGGCGCCTTGACGACCTGACCGGACAAGGGGCTTTCAGGGCCACGGTCGGTTGCGGCACGCGCCGTGCCTCCCGAGCCGGCTGGGGCGGACGGTGGCACCGATGCGACCGCGGGCGGCGACTCGGGGTGGTGCTGCGCGGCGCCGTTGATGGCGGCCAGCGCTAACCGCAAGCCGAGACTCAGGGCGATCATGTAACGCTGACGATTCGCTTTCATAACGGGTTCTGGTTTCGAGTTGTGTTCGGCTGCTGCGTTGGTCCGATAGCGCGATGCTGCGTGAGCGCCGCGGTGACGCCTAGTGACCAACTACATGTCCACGAGCGTTGCAGCAGTGACCAAAGCCACACGTGCGCAGCGGCGGGCGCTGAGTGATGGTCGGCGTGGTTTAGCGCACCGCGGCGGCGTTCGCCGCGGCAGGCCCTCAGCACTGCTTCGCGTCTGGCAGCTGAAATTCGGGAAAGGCCTTCGCTCGGAACAGGCGGTGCGTCTTAGCTCGCAGGAGCGGAGCCTCTGTCTATCAAACTACAGGCGATGGGCACACGAGGCACAAGCGCGGGAAGAGTCCTGCGTGGAATTGCTCGATGTGTGCAGGTGTCTCGAGCAGACCAACAGATTCCTCGCGCACAGTTGCCCGACGCCCGTCAAATCACGAGCCGCGCCTAGCCTGTAGAAGGACTCGAAGTGGAAGCTATTTCTACTATTTCAATGACTTGGCGTAAGTCCGCGCGGTCGCGATCCCGCCTGGCACGGCGCCTGCACTGTAGATCACCGAGCACAATGCTC
>Ga0187783_10003780_pt1 | contig 11181 bp, 9 predicted proteins | sample 1015_SJ02_MP02_2_FD_132471 | JGI IMG/M metagenome (GOLD analysis project Ga0187783, IMG submission 132471) | Tropical peat soil microbial communities from peatlands in Department of Meta, Colombia - 1015_SJ02_MP02_20_MG | ecosystem: Environmental > Terrestrial > Soil > Wetlands > Peat | place...
CGCGAGATCGTGAGCGTCTCGGCGAACAGACCGTGGGCCATTGCGAGCACGACCAGCGCGCCGCCCAGGACAGGAGCCCAACGCCGGCCGACACCGCGCGCGACTAGCACGATGAAGATCGCGTACAGCGGCAGCAGGGGGAACAGGTAGCGCGCCTGCGCGAACGGGTACCCGGTGCTCAGCTGGTAGCGCACGCCGGCGTAGCCGATCGCCCCGAGCAGGCCGAGCGCCATCACGCCGAAGCAGGCGAAGATCGGCAGGACCGACCTGAGCGCGCGGCCGAGACGCAGGAGCCCGACCAGTGCGAGCGCAACGAACAGATAGAGCAGCCAGCGCGCGTCGCTGTACACCCACGGCGGGAACGTGTAGTCCAGCCAGCCGAAGTGACCGATCGAGCCATCAAACCACGTGCTCCACAGCGGGTAGGTCGTAAAGTACTTGTGCTGCATGAACCACAGGCGGGGGAGGTAGAGCTCCCACGTGTAGTCCAGTGTCTGGCGCAGGGTCACCGCGCCGCCGCTGGGCAACGCGCTGTGGGTCGCCCCGGCGAAGCCCCCCGCAGTGATCCCACCGCGATGCCACACGGCGACGTTGAGCAGGGCGTACAGCGCCACCGGTGCGGCCGCAACGCCAACGGCGGCGCCGGCCGCCGCGAGCGCCTTCCCTTTGTCCTGTGGGAGCGCGCGCCAGCACAGCAGCACGAGCGCGAGCGCAACTCCGGGCACAAGCGCAATGAACGTCAGCTTCGAGAGGACGCCGATCGCCACACATGCGCCGATCGCGAGCCCGCGGCGCATCGTGAGGCCGCGCCTGTACGTGCGCAGCAGTGCAACGCACGTGAGCGCAGAGGCGAGGAACAGCAGGTTGTCACCCTGCACGCCGGCGGCGATGAAGGCGAAGGTGGGCTGAAACGCAACGGCCAGCGCGCCGACAGTCCAGGTCCACTGCGAGCGCGGCATCAGCTCGCGCAGGAACATGAAGACGGCGAGCACGGTCCCCGCCGCCATCAGCGCCGACAGCAGGCGCATGAAGGCCAATCGCGTGAAAATGTTGTTCGACGGTGACAGCCAGTAAGGGATCACCTCAAGTGCGTAGTACAGCGGCGGCTGGTTGGTCTGGGAGCTCGCGCCGCCTTCACCCAGCGGGCTGCTGCCCCGGAGCGCCGCTCGCATCGTCTGGTTTTCGAACGAATTGAAGATGCCGCGCTGACTCGCCGTGCCGATCACCTCGGAGAAGTAGGTTTCGTCCATCGCCAGCTGCTCTTGGGGGGAGTACTGAGCACCTGGACCCTGGGGCGGCGCGTTGCCGGTCTCGGCCATGTACTGGGCGTAGGCGAAGTGCGTGATCTCGTCGGGGACCTGAAACGGTGGCACGACGATTCCCCAGATCGCAGCGTTGACGAAAGCGATCACAAAGCAGACGCGACCGGCCCGGGGGATCAAGCGCACGGCGCCGAGTACCGCGTGCGGGATCCCCCACAGCCGTTCGACGGCGGTTTCCATCCACGCCCACAGCGGCGCGCCGGTCGCGCTCAACCGGAGCTGTGCTCCGGTGCCAGCTGTGCTCATGCCAGCTCCCGCAGCAGCAGTCGCACCGTGGCGATCCAGACGCCGAGCAGCAGCAGCGCCAGCACTACGAACGTCCAGTCGCCGAACACCGGCGACTTGCCCAGACCGAAGCGCTGATCGAGCGTCGGCAGCAACTGCCACCACGATTCGCTGCCCGCGCGCATGTAGTCGACGTAGATGCGCCCCGGCACGGCGCGGCCGTCGATTTTCTCAGACTCGGTCCCCGTCGCGAAGGGCGCCCCGCCGAGCACGATCTTGTGGATCCCGTCGGCGCGTATGCAGAGGGTTCCTCCGACGGCCGGGCCGTGCGGATGGGCGATCGGAATGTAGACGTAGCCCTGCTTCGCCCCAGCCGGGAGAATTCCCGCGGTGAGCGTTCTCCCCGTGCTCGACACGAAGAAGCGAGCGCCCAGTTCGGGCACCAGACGACCGTAAGTGCCGACGAGCACTTGCAGGCGCGCCGCTTCGCTGGGCAGCACCATGTGCGGCTGGCACAGTTCCTGGCCGCCGTACAGGGCCGCGACGAAGCTGACGGCGTTGGTGTGGTCGGTGGCGGCTAGCCGCGGCGCCCGCCCGGACATGTCCAGGAGGAGCCCGCCCACGACAAGCAGGAGCGCAATGGCGAGCGCCACGCAAACGCGCACGTCAGCGGCGGCGCAACCCGAGGATGCTCAACAAGAACGAGGAGAAGAAGATCTGGATGCCGACGATCAGAAGCGTGGCAGCGATCACCGCGAGGTGTTCGTCGGCCAGGGACCCGAATCCGCGCCCGATCCAAGTGGCCACGATCACGGCTCCCATGACGAAACCGACGAGAGCGAAGGCCCCGCCGAGCAGCAGCCCGTGCTCGAGGCGAAAGCGCGCCCGCATGCGGTCGAACCAGGGGTCTTTCTCGTTCATGAAGTACGTGCCGTAGGCATGCGCGCACAGCCCAAGCGCGAGCACCTGGGTTCCAACGATCATCAGCAGCGCGCCGCCGATCAGGGCATGCAGACCCCACGCGCGCCCGAACAAGTCGAGGCCCGAGGCGACGGCAACGACTATCAGCGTGCCGAGTGCGGCGAGCGCCGCACCGGGAATGATGAACAGGTGCGTGGGGCTGTGCACGAGCAAAAAGCGCAGGTGGCGCCAGCCGTCACGGAAGCTCGACAGCTTGCTCTCGCCGCCGCGGGGGTGGTACTCGATCGGGAACTCGGCGATGCGCAGCTTCTCCTTGGAGGCCCTAATCACCATCTCCGAGGCGAACTCCATCCCGGTCGTGCGCAGGTCCAGGCGCTCGAGCACGTCGCGGCGCAGCGCGCGCATGCCGCAATGGGCGTCGTTGACGCCGGTCCCGAAGAACAGGTTCAGCACGCCGGTCAGGATCGGGTTGCCGACATAGCGGTGCAGCCACGGCATCGCCCCGGGCTGGATGTTGTCCATGCGATCGCCGATCACCATCTCCGCCCCGTCCTCCAGCGCCGCGACGAAGCGCGGGATCTCCTTGAAGTCGTACGTCAGGTCGGCGTCGGCCATCACGATGTAGCGCCCGCGGCTTGTGGCGAAGCCCGCGAGGTAGGCGCTGCCGTACCCCCGACGCTGCTCGACGACCACGTGCGCTCCGGCCTCGCGCGCCAGCCGGGCGGAGTCGTCCTCGGAGTTGTTGTCGGCGACCACCACCTCGCCCTCGACCCCCATCTCGCGCAGCGCCCGCAGGGCGGCGGTCACGCACAGCTCGATGTTCTCGGCCTCGTTGAGGCAGGGGATCACGACCGAAACGAGCGGCGTCGGAGCACGATCGACGTCGACCGCCGAGGGGTTGCTTGTCTGCAGGAGTGTGCTCATCGGCCTGAGCTCTCCACTACCCGTCCGGGCGCACGGCGAGCCAACCGGTTATAACGCGCCGCATGGCGGAAAGTGGCGCTCGACACGAGCGCCTCACCAGATTGATCCTATCGGCAGGCGATAGGGCATGCTACGGCCGTGCGCGCGCGCGTGGTCTACGACTGCCTGTTCCCGTACACCGTGGGCGGCGCCGAGCGCTGGTATCGCAACCTCGCGGAGCGCCTGTCGCTCGAGCACTCGCTGCAGCGCGTGCTCGACAGCTACGCCGCCAGGGCGCGCATGTAGCTGTCGAGAGTCAGGCGCGCCGTGCGCCGCCAGGTGAACTGACCCGCTCGCTCGCGGCCGAGGGCGACCAGACGTGCGCGCTCGGCCTCGTCGCCCAGCAGCCGTTCGATCGCCTGCGCGATCGCCGGCTCTGAGTGGGGATCGAACAGCAGCGCGGCTCCCCCGGCCACCTCGGGCAGCGACGAGGCACGCGAGCACGCCACCGGCACGCCGCGCGCCATCGCCTCGAGCACCGGCAGCCCGAAGCCCTCATACAGCGAGGGGAACACGAACGCGCGCGCGAGCGCCCACAACCCCTCGAGCTCTTCGCCCTCCAGCCAGCCCAGGAGGCGCACGTCGCCGTCGACGCCCAACTGCACGGCGCGCGCGCGCAGCTCGGCCTCGTGCCAGGTGCTGTAGCCGGGCAGCACGAGCAGCGGCCGGCGCTCGGGCGAGATCAGCGCGAGCGCACCGAGCAGCGCCAGCAGGTTCTTGTGTGGGCGCTTGGCCGAGAGGCTGAGCACGACCTCGCGCTGATCCAGCGCAAAGCGCGCACGCGTCTCGGGCTCGGGCGGCGCCGACGCAGCGCCGATCGCGTTCACTCCCTGCGGCACGACGTCTATGCGCTGTGCGCTCACGCCGAGCAGCTGCACGATGTCTGAGCGCGTGCTCTGGGAGATCGCGATCACGCGGTCAGAGCGCTGCGCGGCGGCCGGCACGAGCACGCGCATGCCGCGATCGCGCAGCCCCGGATGTGCCTCGGGAAAGCGCGCGTAGATCAGGTCGTGGATCGTGACCACGCGCGCAAAGCGGCCCCTGAGCGGGGCCGTGCTGGCGAGGCTGTGCAGCAGGTCGACGCGCCCCCGGCGCGCCAGCGCCGGCAGCAGCCCCTGCTCGCCGATCACCCACTGCTCGCGCCGGCGCGCGCGCACCGGCACCGTGACGGCCGCCGAAAGCTCGCTCCACGGGCCGCCCGCGGCCGCGGCCTCGCGGTTGACGAACGCCGTGAAGCGCGTCCCGGGCGGGGCCTGCTCGAGCAGCTGCGGGATCAGCTCGCGCGCGTAGACCTCCATGCCGCCGGTCTCGCCCGGGACGAGGTAGACGAGGTTCAGCCCGACGTGCACCGGCTCACTTCAGCAGCCGATCGTAGGCCGCGGCGAGGCGCTCGGCCGCGGCCGCGGTCGAGTAGCGCTGCACCAGCTCCTGCGGGTAGGCGACGCGCGCGCCGGGGGCGCGCGCGAACGGCCCCGTGGCCAGCACGCGGGCGATCTGCATCCAGTCGCCGCCCGTTACGAGATCGACCGGCGCCGGCGAGCACCTCGGGGACCGCCCCGTTCGTGCTGGCCACGATCGCGGGGCCAGCGGCCATCGCCTCCGCCAGGACCATCCTGAACTGCTCCTCCCAGAAGGCGCGCGGCACCTCGAAGGGGTGATATGCCGCAGTTGCCGAGGACTGGCTCGCCAGCACCATTGCCGAGGCGCCGGCGAACATGGCAGGCATCTCCTCGTAGGGGACGCTGCGTATCTCTACCGCGTCAGCCAGGCCGAGCTCACCGGCGTGCTCGCGCAGCCGGCGTTCCTCGGGGCCCGCTCCGACGATCACAAGACACGGTCGCGCGGTCTGCCCATCGGGCAGCGTCACGAGCGCCCGCAGGACGTCGTGGTGGCCCTTCTCCCACACCAGCCGCCCCGGGGAGAGGATCGTGTGCTGCGTCGGTGACCGCGGCGGTGCGGGCGACGAGAAGCGCTCGATGTCGATGCCCGGAGAGCTCACGAGGATGCGCGCGTCCTCCACCCCCTCCAGGCTCAGCGCCTGGGCGGCCCGCTCGGTCGCCGGCAGGAACAGGTCGGTCTCGGCCAGAACGAGCTCGCGGTACTCGCGCACGTGGCGGTTGCGGAACGCCGCGAGCATCGGAAGCGTCTCCCACACCGTCTGCACGAGCCTGAAGCGGTGCCTGCGCTTGCGCTGGGCCGTCTCGGCCGAGAACCAGAACGAGAGCTCCTCGGCGTGCACGATGTCCGCCGACGCAAACGCGTCCTCGGCCGAGAGATAGCGGTCTCCGAGCACACCCGCGCCGATCTCCCCGAGCGGTCCACGCGGCAGCAGGTCGTGCAGGGCACGGGCGCACACGGCGCGCAGGCCCTCGGGCTGCGCGAAGCGGTTGGATGCGGTCAGCAGATAGAAGACGTCGAAGCGATCGGGTAGCTCGCGCCATGGACGCAGCTCCCACGGGGTCACCTGGTGGCCGCGTACGATCAGGACAGCGGGCACGGGGCTGGCAGCCTACCGACGCCTGGCGATCGCCCGGCGGTAGCCGGCCAGGCTCGCCGCGCCGGTGCGCTGCCAGCTGAACTCGGCCGCGCGCTGCAGCCCGGCGGCGACCAACTGCTCGGCAAGCCGGCTATCGTCCAGCAGCCGGCGCACCGCGGCTGTGATCTGCTGCTGGTCATGGGGATCGAACAGCAGGGCCGCGCCACCGGCCACCTCGGGCAGGGCCGAAACGTTCGAGCACGCGACGGGCACGCCGCGCGCCATCGCCTCGAGCAGCGGGATGCCGAAGCCCTCGATCAGCGAGGGCAGCACGAAGACGTTGCTCAGGGCGTACAACGCGTCCAGCTCGGCGTCGTCCAGCCAGTGCGGGAAACGGGTTCGGCGCTCGACCGAGAGCTGCTGCGCGAGCGCCTGCAGCTCGCGCTCGTGCTCGGTCGGCGCCCCGGGCACCACGAGCACCACATCCTGCTCCAGCTCGGGCAGCGCGCGCACGAGGCTCTGGATGTTCTTGTACGGGCGCTTCTGGGCGACGCAGAGCAGGACGCGCCGCGCCCGCAGGTCCAGGCGCGTGAGAAGCTGCTCGCGGTCCTGCCGGGACGGGGTCGCCGGCGGCGACCGGACGCCCAGCGGTGTAACGTCGATCCGCTCGCGCACCACGCCGAGCGTTTCGGCGATGTCCGCGGCGGCCGCGTGCGAGATCGCGAAGATGCGGTCCGCGTGGCGCACACAGTGGCGCACGAGCACCGCCATCCTACGCTGGACCAGCCGGCTGGGCTCCCATTCGGCCGCGCGGTGCAGCCAGATAAGGTCCAGCAGCGACACGACGCTGGCAACTCCGGGGGCGATGACCGGTCCCGTGTTGGCGGGGCTGTGCAGCACGTCGAGCCCGCGCGCGCGCGCCAGCGGGGGTAGCGCGGTGAACTGGGCGAGCACGTGCATCGCCGAGCCCAGCCCGACCGGCAACGTGACCCAGCGCACGCCCTCGGCCCACTGCTGGCCGCGCAGCCCGGCGGGCGAGTCGCGCGAGACGAAGACGTGCACCTCGGTGTCGGGCTCGGCCGCGAGCAACGCACCCGGAAGCTCGGTCGCATAGCGTCCCGCTCCCCCGCTGCGCTCCCCGAGGAAGACGAGGTTCAACCCCACGCGCAGAGGTCGCTCCGGCGAGCCGCGCGTGCATCGATCGGCGCGGCCTGCCAGCATCGTCGACACCGGTCCAAGGCTAGCGCTCGGCGAGCACCCGGTCGTACGCCGCCGCCAGCCGCCGCGCGGCTGCGCCGGTCGAGTAGCGCCCGACGAGCTCGGCGGGATAGGCGACCCTCGTCGCCGGATCCCGTGTGAGAGGACCGGCGGCGAGAGCGCCCGCTATCGCCATCCAATCTCCGGGCGCAACGAGATCGACCGGGGCGCCGGCCAGCACCTCGGGAATCGCCCCGCTGGTGGAGGCGACGATAGCGAGCCCCGCCGCCATCGCCTCGGCCAGCACCATCCCGAACTGCTCCTCCCAGAACGCGCGCGGGATGTCCATTGGGTGGTGGGCGCCGCTCGGCGAGGACAGACTCGCGAGCACCATCGCCGAGGCGCCTGCGAACACGGTGGGCATCTCCTCGTAGGGCACCGTGTGGATCTCGACAGCGTCTGCGAGGCCGAGCTCGGCAGCGTGCGCACGCAGCCGCCGCTCCTCGGGCCCGGAGCCGATGATCAGCAGACGCGGCTTGGTCAGCCGCCCGTCGGGCAGCCTGACGAGGCCGCGATGAAGCGCCGCGAGCGCGCGCAGCACGTCCTGGTGGCCCTTCTCCCAGGCCAGCCTGCCAGGCGAGATGATCGTGTGCTCAGACGGAGCATCGCGCCGACCTCGTGCGCGTGAGAAGCGCTGCACGTCGATGCCGGGGGGACAGACCAGGATGCGCTGCTCCTCGACGCCCTCCAGGCGAAGCGCGTTCGCCGCCCGCTCGGTGGCCGCCAGGAAGAGGTCGGTCTGCGCCAGCACCAGGTCGCGATAGCGACGATGCTTACCGCGGCGGTAGGCCTCGAGCAGCGGGATCGTCTCCCACACGGTCTGTACCAGCCGAAAGCCGTGCCCGAGCTTGCGCTTTGCCGCCTCCGCGGCGAACCAGAACGAGAGCTCGGCCGCGTGCACCACGTCGGCGTCGGCGAAAGCGTGGCCAGCCCCCCAATAGCGGTCGCCCAGGGCCTCGGCCGCCAGCTCCCCCAGCCCGCGCTGGGGCAGCACGTCTCGCAGAGCGTGCACGTCAACCGCCCGTAGACCCTCTGGTGCATCGAAGCGGTTTGAGGAGGTGAGCAGGTAGGAGACCTCGAAGCGGTCAGGCAGCTCGCGCCAGGAGCCGAGCTCCCAGGGGTTGGCGAACTGCCCGCGCACGACCAGCACTGAAGGCACGGCGGCACAGCCTATGGCACGCTCAGACGCCCGAAGTTCGCGAGGCGCGCCGCGGCCGCGGGATGATCTCGACGACCTCCGCCGGCACCGCTCGCGTGAGGACTATCACCAGCCCGTAGACGACCAGCGCCAGCGCGAGCCGCGCGACCGAGGGCAGTGCGGGCAATACCGCCAGCGCGACGGCTGGTACAGCCGCTAGGACGACCTTTGGCATGACGTTCAGGCGCGGTCGTAGTTCGGGCGAGCGACGCGCTATCGCCACGACGTAGCCGCCCAGCAGGGTGGCCTCGCCACACAACACCGCCACAGCCGCGCCATCCGCGCCATGGCTCGGGGCAAGCCCGATCGTCAGGCCGCAGCTGACGAGGAACGCCGCCGCGTTGACGGCCAGCAACGCCGCGTACTCCTCGAGCGACAGCAGCGCGAAGCCCCAGCCGGCGACCAGAAAGGAGAGCATCAGCGCGATGCCCTCGATGTGCAGAGGCACGACCGCGCCGTCGTAGTGCTGCCCGGCGACCACGTTGATGATGAACTGCCCGCCCGCCAACAGCCCGACGCCAGCAGCGACGCCGAGGATGAGCGAGACCTCAAAGATCCTCTGCATCGCGTAGGCAAGGCGGGTGCGATCGTCACGCGCGGCGCGGGCGATCAGCGGCAGGGCGCCGCTCACCAGCAGGCCGGGGACGGTCGTCGCGACGACATACACGCGAAAGGATGCCGCGAACAGCCCGTTCTCCTGGGGGGTGGCAACGAGGCTGGTCGTGATCTGCGCCGTATATGCGTAGAGGGCGCCAACCGCGCTGGCGAGCGAGAAGTAGACGGTCAGCCGCAGCAGCTGGACCCAGCGATCGGGGTGGATGGCGACATGCAGCGAGATCCGCCCGCGCGCGTACCTGGCGGTGATCGGTATCAGCAGCGCATACACGACCAGCGTCACCGAGAGCAGCGGGAACAGCCCCGCGCCGAGCAGCACCAGCGCGATGATCGCCACGACGGTCAGCGCCTGGCGGACGAGATCGAGCAGTGACATCAGGCCGATTCGCAGTTCTGCCGACAACGGGATGCAGAGCGTGTGCTGGAAGACGAGCGCCACCGTCGACAGCGCCGCGGCGACGGTGCCGGCAAGCAGCGCGGCGTCGTAGCCGGCGAGCGCGGCGAACGCGGTCGCGAAAACGACCCCCAGCAGCGTGAGCGCCACGCGCAGCCCGAGCAGGTCGCGCATCAATCGATCGCGATCGGCGCCCTCCCGGACGGCGTACTCGCGCGTGCCGAGCGCCGACATGCCGACGTCGGTCACGACCGATGCCACGGTGACGAGCGAGATCACGGTCGCGTACTGACCGAAGCGGGTCACCCCGAGATAGCGCGTCAGCACGGCAACCGGGATGATCGACAGGGCCACAACCGCCACGTAGCTTGCGAACCGGAAGACGCCGCCTCGGATGACCAGTCCGCCCGCGTCGGGCGTGTCCAGGATGTCGGACCCGGCGGGCGAGGTGCTCACAGCACTTCTCGCAGCAGCGACGCGTAGGCGCTGGCCTGCCAGCGTGCGCGCACGCGCTTGGCGGGCAGCAACGCGATGAGGCGCAGCGTGAGCCATGAGCTGGCCAGCGACAGAGCGAACAGAGGTCGCGCGACCAGCTCGGACACGCCGCCGAGGCGCAGATAGCGCAGCGCGCTGGCGAGGTAGTGGGGAGAGGGCACGAGCGCCTCTTTCCCGCCGCCACGCATGAGGTGACGCACGCGCGCGTGGGGAACGATCTCGATGTCCCAACCCGCGCGCGCCACGCGTGACTGCCACTCGGCCTCCTCGAAGTACAGAAAGAAGCCCTCGTCGAGCGGCCCGGCCTGATCGTAGGCTGTGCGCCTGACCGCCATCGCCGCGCCAGATACCCACGCCGGACGGCGTCCGGCGTCGAGCGCCGCCGGCGAGAACGCGTCCGGGTGCAGCGCCGGGGCATGCTCGAGCGCGTACAGAATCGGGACGCAAAGGGCGATAGTCACCGCAAAGAGCGTCGGAAAGCGCCGATAGGCGTTCGGCGCGAGGCGTCCGTCTGGTCCTTCCAGCAGCGGCGCCAGCACCCCGCTGCGCGGGTGCTCCCGGAGACGCTCGAACAGCGCAACCAGGGCGCCCGGGCGAACCTCGGTGTCCGGGTTGAGCAGCAGCACTACCGCGGCGCTCGTGTGCGCGAACGCGGCGTTCACGCCCGCGGCGAAGCCGCGATTGTCGGGCAGCGCGATCACCCTCGCGGCGGGCAGCGCAGCCCGCAGCCGCTCGACGCTCCCGTCGCCCGAGCCGTTGTCGACGATGACCTCTTCGAGCGTCAGTTCGCCGCCGTCGGCGTGCACGGAGGCCAGGCACCGTTCGGTGAGCGCCGCGGCGCGGTAGTTGACGACGACCACGGCCGCGTCGGGCTCGCTCGTGTCGGTGGCAGGGCTCATCGCGACGAGGTCCAGGCGCGTTCGTAGCTTTCGAGCGTCCCGCCGGCCGTGGCCTGCCATGTGAACTCGCGCTCGCGCTCGCGACCGCGGGCCGCCAGCTGTGCCGCCAGCTCCCGGTCCGCGAGCAGCTCGATCAGCGCGGCGGCGATGTCGCCCACGTCATATGGATCGAAGTACCGCGCCGCATCCCCCGCGACCTCGGGCAGCGACGTGGCGCGCGAGCACGCGACGGGCACCCCGCGGCGCATCGCCTCGAGGATCGGGATGCCGAAGCCCTCGTTGATCGAGGAGAACACGAAGCAGAGCGCGAGCGCGTAGGCGGTCTGGGTCTCGTTCGAGAGCCGGCCCGAGGGGGTCACCCACTCCCGCCGGAACGCCGTGCGGACCCGGTCGCGCAGCGCCGAGCACCAGCGGGC
>Ga0187783_10003781_pt1 | contig 11180 bp, 12 predicted proteins | sample 1015_SJ02_MP02_2_FD_132471 | JGI IMG/M metagenome (GOLD analysis project Ga0187783, IMG submission 132471) | Tropical peat soil microbial communities from peatlands in Department of Meta, Colombia - 1015_SJ02_MP02_20_MG | ecosystem: Environmental > Terrestrial > Soil > Wetlands > Peat | place...
GCCGCCACGGTGGCCGTGGCCACTCCATGCTGGCCCGCTCCGGTTTCTGCAATGACGCGCCGCTTCCCCATGCGTGCGGCGAGTAGGCCCTGGCCTAAGCAGTTGTTGATTTTGTGCGCGCCGGTGTGCAGGAGGTCTTCGCGCTTGATGTAGATGCGCGCTCCGCCCAGCCGTTCGGTCAGCCGCGAGGCGAGTTGTAAGGGCGTCGGACGACCCGCGAAGTCGCGAAGCAAGGAACTGAGTTCGGCTTGAAAGCCCGTGTCGGTTCGGGCTTGCTCGTAGGCGTCCTCCAGTTCCTCAAGAGGAGCCATCAGCGTCTCGGGAACATAACGCCCACCGTACGGGCCGTAGCGTCCGGTTTCCCGCGTGCTGTTCAGCACAGAACTCATCGCCTCACCCTACGACGGGCCGCCGCTCGAACGGCACGCATGAGCGCTTCGATCCGTTCGGGGTCCTTCTTGCCAAGCTTGGCCTCTACGCCGCTGCAAACGTCCACCGCGTACGGCTCTACGACGCGAATGGCGTCGCCGACGTTTTCTGGCGTCAGACCGCCCGCCAAAAAGATTCTGGCGTAGCGCTTCGCGCCCCGCGCGAGGCGCCAATCGAATGTCTTGCCCGTCCCACCCCGCCGACGCCGATCGAAACCGTCCAGCAGGATCGCTGAAGCTCGCTTGAATCTTGCAAGCTTCACCGGACGAAACGAATCGCCTGCCCGGAAGGCCTTGATCACCGGGAGCGAGCGCGTGAGCCGCTCGACCGTATCGGCAGACTCGTCCCCGTGCAGCTGCAGGCGGTCGAGTCCGACCGATCGAGCAATCTGAAGCATCTTTTGTTCGCTCTCATTCACAAAAACTCCAACGGCCAAGACGCGCCGCGGCAGCCGCCGCACGATCCGCCGCGCCTTGGCGGGCGCGATGTAGCGCGGGCTCTTCGCATAGAAATTGAAGCCTAAAAGAGCTGCGCCCGCGTTCATGGCACGCTGGGCATCGGCCCAATTCGTGATTCCGCAGATCTTCACTTTCACCTTTGGCATGCCGACCACTTAGACTCCGGTGTGACTGGTCCGAATGACGCTTACTGCCCCGATCAAATCGCGCAACGGTACGCACGGGTCCGCCTCTTTCATCAAATGCTCCCCGATCAGAAATGCGTCGAATCCAGCGCGGCGCAGACGAGCCAGATCGTCGTGGCTGTGCAAACCGGATTCGCTGACGGCAATGCACTCGTCGGGAATCGCTTCGATCAGATCGAGCGATGTTTGCTGGCGGACCTCGAAGCTGCGCAAGTCTCGATTGTTGACGCCGAGGATTTGCGCACCGGCGGCCAAGGCACGGTCGAGCTCCTCGCGCGAATGGACTTCCACAAGCGGCTCCATCTGAAGCGAGCGACCCAACGCTAGCATTTCGCTTAACTCGCTATCCGCTAAGATCGCCGTGATCAACAGGAACGAATCGGCCCCCGCGGCTCGCGCCTCCCATATCTGCCAAGGATCGATGATGAAATCCTTCCGCAGGAGCGGAATCCCGGTCACTTCGTGCGCAGCTTTCAGATCCCGAAGAGAACCAGAAAAAAAATCTTCCTCGGTAAGCACCGAAAGAGCTTTCGCCCCCGCCGCTTCCAGCCTGGGAGCGAGTTCGGCGGGTCGATACTCCTGTCGAATCACACCCCGTGAAGGCGACGCCCGCTTCAGCTCGGCGATCACATTCCATCCGTCCCCTACAAGGGCACCCGGAAAATCGCGGGGTGGTTCGATTTTCCGCGTCGCGATTTTCAAGGCCACATCCGGGAGCACACGCTTCCGGTGCGCGACGGATTCGCGCCGGGCCTCGACAATTCGCTCGAGGATGTTTTTCCCGTAGGAATGGTTTTCCATACGCGGGGGACGAACGGGCTCACACCATGCTAGCCGTGCGGCGTCGGAGTGTCAATTTGAGGCAGTCGGCAGGGCTCCGACAAGCAGCGGCTCGGAGAATCGAATGGGAATCCCGAAATTCGACCCTCCGAATCCCTCGAGCACCGCATAGGTGACGCCAATTACCTTGCCGTCTGGATTAAACAGAGGCCCGCCGGAACCGCCCGATGTGGTCTGCGCATCGAAGACAATCTTGTCCGGTAGAACATCTCCGATATGACCTTGCGTGATGAGCGGGTGAATCAGATTGCGCCGTGCGAGCTCGGTGAGAACCCGGGAAGGGTCGCCGCCGCTTTGCTGGACGATCTGTCGAGCCGTATCTTCATCGGCTCGCGCCAAGATCGCGGCCAAACCCGTGGCGTACCCCATCAACACGATGGCCTCACCCGGCTGGGATGCGCCCTTGCTCGGATCGATCGAGAGAATGGGCCGCTTCAAATCCTGAAGGTTGACGCGCATGGTGGCAAGATCGGTGTCCTTCGAAATATCCTGAATTTCCGCTGTGAAGGCGCGCGGGTCACCCGGGAAATAGGCGTGGATCGAAGAGATTTCGGCCTGCAGACCTTGGCTGGTCAGGTCTCCCAGTTTCTCGTTTTTCCACCAGGGCTCGGCGACATGGCGGTTGGTCATGATCCGCCCTTCCCGAGCGGCCGTGAATCCCGTGCCAAAAACATCCAGCTTCAGCTCCGGTCCGTTGCCTTCCAGCGTGAGGATCGGATTCCCGTCGCTATCCTGAAGCGGCTCGCCTTGCTGATTTAAGCCGGCGTAGCGCAGTCGGCGCCCGCTTTGCGTGTTGCGAAATGCCACAGAAACATGAAGGAGGCACACGCTCTGCGCATCTTGGCTGATGATGGTCGCTGCCGAGCCGCCCGGGCCAGCCTTCTTTCCGGGAGTTGGCTCGAGTACCTGGGGTACTGTGGGGGTCGATGCCTGGGTTTCGCGGAGTTTGCGCGCTTCCGCCATCAGGCTTTCCTGATGCATTAGGCTGCTTTCCAGTCGCGAGATGGTTGCCGAGCTCAGCTGCAGGTCTTTGGAAGTCTTGCGGACAAATAGAAAGTAAATCGCCGCCATCACCACGGCGATGGCCAGCACGCCCGTGACGCCTCTCTTGAGCCGTCGATCGAGTGAGGTAGCGTCCTCGGCCATTTTCTCGGTAACGGCGAGAGCGCCGAAAGCCGTTTGCGCGATTTTCTGTCCTTCTTCCGCAATCTCTGCCTTCTCCATGAGCAGGCGATCGGCGCGACGCGCACGCAGTTGCGCTCGCACACGCGCCAATAGCTCGACAGAGGACCAGGGCTGTGAAATCGCATCATCGGCGCCAAGGTCGAGCGCCGCCGCTCTCTCTTCCGCACTCGCTCCAACCAGTAGGATCACGCGAACATGTTCGGTGGCCCCGGAGCCGCGAATCGCGGCGACGGCCGCGTTGCCACTCAGAGCGCCCGAGGCAGTCAGGTCGAGCAAGGCAAGATCTGCACCCGGTTCGCGGATCGCTTCAAGAGCCTCCCGCACGGTCGGAACGGCCGTAGCTTCAAAGCCTGCGTCACGGATCTGGGAAAGCAGTGAACCCGAGCCGTCTGGCACAGCCTCCACGATCACGATTTTTTCGGCAGCCTTGTTCACGAACTCACTCGCATCCGTCAGCCTCCACGTTTTCATGGCAGGGCAACGCAAGTCAAGCGCGAAGTCCTGTTGGCAAGCCATCGTCAGATTGATGGCTACGAGCGAGGCGCCCATTCGTGGTAGCGTTTCCCTCGATGGGCGACACATTTCGAAAACTCAACGAAGCGATCATCGCGTGCCGGAAGTGTCCGCGGCTGGTGCGTTACCGGGAACGAGTCGCGAGCGAGCGGAGGCGCGCCTACCGGGAGTGCACGTATTGGGGCAAACCCGTTCCGGGTTTCGGCGACCCGCACGCGCGCCTGCTCATTCTGGGACTTGCGCCGGCTGCTCATGGCGCAAACCGCACGGGGCGGATGTTCACGGGCGACCGGTCCGGGGACTTTCTCTATCAGGCGCTCCATCGCGCCGGATTTGCGAGCCAGGCGACATCGGTCAGGCGGAATGACGGCCTGAGGCTCACCGACGCCTACATCACAGCCACGCTTCGCTGCGCACCGCCTGGCAACAAGCCCCTACTCTCGGAGACAGCACACTGCCTGCCCTATTTGGAACGCGAGCTCGAACTCATTGAGCCCCGTGCCGTTCTGGCTCTCGGATTCATCGCCCTGCGCGGGTATTTGGCTTTGCTCAAAAAGCAAGGAAAACTCGTCAAACCATCGCGATGGAAGTTCCGGCATGGCGTGAGCTACGAGCTCGGACCTCGCTTGCCACGACTGTTCCTCTCCTATCATCCAAGCCAACAGAATACCTTCACGGGAAGGCTCACGGAGGCGATGCTCGGCAGCGTTCTGGAAGAGATTCGGCAGTTTCTTACAAAGGATGCGCTTTTGTGAGCGAGTCCTTGCGCGCTTCGCCTGGCGAGCCGGTCATTGAGTTTCGCAACACGGGATACCGTCTGCCCGGGGGCCAGCGGCTGCTCCACGACATCACCCTCACGGTGGGGCGCGGCGAAACTCTGGTCCTGTTGGGCCGCAGCGGCGCTGGAAAGACGACCGCGCTAAGACTGATCAACCGGCTCGCCGACCCGAGCGATGGAGAAGTCCTCGTGGAAGGACGACGGACTCTGGACTGGAATCCGATCGCGTTGCGGCGGCGCATCGGCTACGTGATTCAAGAGACCGGGCTGTTCCCTCATTACACCGTGGAGAAGAACGTTTCGCTCGTGCCACGGCTGGAGCGCTGGCCTCGACTGCAAATCCGCACCCGAGTTGAGGAATTGCTGGCCCTTGTCGGGCTCGACCCGGGACTTTTTCTCAAGCGCTATCCGCACGAACTTTCCGGGGGGCAGCGCCAGCGAGTGGGCCTGGCGCGAGCGCTCGCCTCCGATCCGCCGATCCTACTGATGGACGAACCTTTCGGTGCGCTGGATCCGCTCACCCGCGCGGAGATTCGCCTCGAGTTTCAGGCACTGCAGCGACGGCTCGGCAAGGCGATTGTACTCGTAACACATGACACGAGCGACGCTCTTCTGCTCGGTGTGCGAATCGCGTTGATGGAAGCCGGTGAACTCAAGGGCCTGTATTCCCCACGAGAGTTTTTTGAGTCAAGCGAGCCAGTGGTGGCGGCATATCGAGAGCAGTTGCACGCGCTCGAGCGGTTTGAGAAGGAGGAACAACGGTGAATGGATTTCTCGTCGAGCACGGGAATGAAATCCTGGAGGCGACAGCGGAGCACGTCTGGCTGGTTGGCGCGACCATGCTGCTGGCCATTGCAATCGGCGTGCCGCTCGGAATGATGGTCGCGCGAAAGCCGTGGCTATCAAAGCCGATTCTCGGTAGTGCCAGCGTTGCCGAGACGATTCCAAGCCTGGCGCTGCTGGGTTTTCTTCTCCCGATTCCGTGGCTCGGAGATCGCGCGGACCGCCTGACCATCACAGCCCTGACACTCTACGCGCTCCTGCCCATCATCCGAAATACCGCTGCGGGAATTACGGGCGTCGATCCCGCCGTTCGCGAGGCTGCGCGGGGAATGGGCCTGAGCGCACGCCAAATCCTGTTTCACGTCGAGTTGCCCCTATCGGTCTCAACAATTCTCGCGGGCGTGAGAGTTGCGACAGTGCTAACGATCGGGATCGCAACGATTGCGGCGGCTGTAGGAGCGGGAGGCCTCGGCGAGTTCATCTTCCGAGGACTGGCGATGGTGAACAATCGATTGATTCTCGCAGGAGCGATTCCAGCCGCCCTCCTTGCGCTGGGCGCCGATTTCCTGCTCGGCGTCATGGAACGCCTGCTGCGGCCCGCACGATGAGACAAGAATGAAAGGTCGATACCCCGGGCAGCCTAAGTGGGTAGCCCTCGTCCTGGTGACGACGCTAGGGATGGCTGCGTGTACCTTCCACCGGGGGGAGACGATCGTGGTCGGTTCAAAGAACTTCCCGGAGCAGGCACTACTCGGTGAAATTCTAGCGCAGCACATCCAGTCGCGAACCCACTTACGCGTCGAGCGCCGCTTCTATCTGGCAGGCAGCTTCATCTGCCAGCAGGCGTTGCTGGCCGGACGCATCGATACGTATGTCGAATACACGGGTACGGCGCTGACAGCGATTCTGCACGATCCAATCGAAAGTGATTCCTCAGCCGTATTTGCGCGAGTGAAGCAGGAGTACAGGCAGCGTTTCCAACTCGAGGTCATGCCTTCACTCGGATTCAATAACACCTTCGCCATGGTGATTCGGGGAGAAGACGCACGCCGCCTAAATATCCGTACGTTGACGGAGGCGGCGCGCCACGCGCCCGAGTGGCGCGCCGGGTTCGGGTACGAATTCTTAGAGCGCCCGGACGGCTATCCGGGAATGGCTCGAACGTACGGTCTCGTTTTCGCCGGGACGCCGAGAATCCTGGATTTGGGTCTGCTCTATCGGGCGCTGCTCGATAAGCAAGTGGACGTCGTTGCCGGCAATTCAACCGACGGGCTGATCGCCGCGCGCGACCTTGTAATTCTCGAAGACGACAAGCATTACTTTCCGCCGTACGAAGCGGTGCCGATCGTCCGTGAAGACACGCTGGCGCGTTACCCTGAGGTACGGGACGCGATCGGCGAGCTGGGCGGAAAAATCTCCGACTCGCAAATGCAAAAGATGAACGATGCGGTGGCAGGCCAGGGCCGGGATGTGAAGGAGGTGGCGCGGGAGTTCCTGCACGACCAAGGCCTGGATTGAAAAGTCTGCGCCAAATTTGAGCAATCGCTAGGAATGCTGTAGGGCCTTCAGGTGAGCCTCGAGTGCTGCACAATACTCCTTCTCGGCATCGAGTGAGGCTTGCAGCTTTTTCACCAGAAGCTCGAGGCGGAGAACTTCGGTGCGAAGTCGCTGGACTTCTGCAGAAGAACTTGTCGCGGCTGATGCAACCCCTGGACGGGTCGTCACAGCCTGAGCAGCGCCGCTTGGACGCGCAATCGGAGCGGCAGGTGTCGGCGGCACAGGCGCAAACAGGCTCGTCAAGGCATGTGTCGGCCGCGGAGAAGAATTGGGATCGGGCGTGCTCCCAGCCGAGGGCCTGGGGTTCAGCAGGTTCTTTACGCGCGTGATCAACTCCTGGGGTTGGAACGGCTTGCGAACCAGTTCGTCCGCTTTGACAGCCATGGCCCGTTCGGCGACCGTCTTATTCACCACCCCCGACATTAAGATGACAGGCGTTCGGCCGAACTGCTCATGGCGCTTGATGAATTCGCAGACTTCATAGCCGTCCTGGTCGGGCATGATCACGTCGGTGATGACAGCGTCGGGCGCCGTCTCAGGGAATTGAGCAAGGGCGGATCGCGCGTCGGGACAGGTGATGACGTGAATGTTCTCTTTGCGAAAGGCGATCTTGATCACTTCGCGCATCGTCGCGCTATCATCGATGAAATAAACGGTCGGAGTGCGCGTAGCCGTGAGGGTTTCCGTTTCGCTCATGACGACTCCTTTTCGACGTGCTCTTCGTCGGCGTCGCGATTTTCTTCATCAAACTCGCGCATGGCATCGAGGAGTAGGTCGGTGGCCGACCGCAGGACGGTGCGTTGCGCGGCGGTGGCGCCATAGACAAATTTGTATACACCGGCGGCCGAAGCGTGGCAGGCCTTGACGATCGGCACGACCGCCTCATCTCCGAACAGCGTGCCGCACTCTGCGTGCGAAATTTCTCCGCCCTCAAAGAAGATGATCGCGTCCGTGTCGCCAGCGTTGATATGCAGAGCGCCAGTTTGGCGCGCTTGGCCGAGCATCTGGATCACGCCCGGAAGATCAAGGTGAGAGAGGCTGCCGCTCAGGGCCGTTTCGGCGTTTGAAAGCATCTGCGTGGGTTGAAAGCCGTCCTGTCGACTGAGCAAAAAACCGCGGATGTGTGCGGCGATTTCCACGGGCGAGCGGCGGCGATCGACAAAATCATCGCACCCTGCACGATAGGCCTCGAGCAAGGCTTGGTCCCCTCCGCTGCCGACAGCGATCAAAGGGATGCCGGCCGTTTTGGGATCAGCACGAAGAATCGGCGCAATCTCAAATGCGCCCATTTCGCGCAAATTCGTGGCGCAGATAATCGCCGCCGGAGCGTTTCTCTCGAGCATCGTCAGCGCATAGGCTGCCTGCATGCTGGGAACGACTTCGAAGCCTTGCTGCGCGAGTGCGTCGCTGAGTCGTTTGGAAAAATACACGTTGCTATCGATCAACCAGATGCGAGGAAGACTGGTGGGCGCATTCATGAGGGAAGCTCCGCACCATGCGATTCGCTGGGCTTGGCAGAGGGAGAAGCAGCCAGCACGCTGAAGTCGAGTACCTCTACCGAATCGTCCCGGAGTGCCAGCGTTCCTGTGACCCAGGCGGAATGATCGGCCGCGGGCGGGAGAAGCGCGCCCGAAGCGAGCTCGCATTCACCATTCACAGCAATCGCGCCGAGATCGCTCGTCTGGTTCGTCCGGCGGCGCGCGATCAGATAGAACCGTTGCCCGGTTGAAGACCGGCCGACGAGCAGGGAAGCAGCGTCATAGACGGGCACAATCCGCCCGCGTCGCACGATTACTCCCGCAAGAAGTGGCGAGGTGTGTGGAAAACGATGCAGGCGCACGGGAGGCGCGAGTTCGACGACCGTCTCGGCCGGCAGGGCAAAACGGCGATGACCGATCTGCAAGACCACAAATGAACGTTGCGCCGTATTCTCTTGAACGTTCATGAGGGAAGGGCCCGCTCGAGCTCGCCCGGAGCTGCTGCGGCATTCCTAGACCGATCCAGGCACGCAAGATCTTCCGAAGAGATAAACCCCTCCGGATCGATCACCGGAATCACCGTATCGTCTAGGTAGGCCAGACCACGATACCAACGGCGTTCTTCCCCCGCAAAGGCGCCCGGAAGCGCATAGACGGCCGAGATTTCGGCCATACGATCGATGCGGTCGACCAATACCGCAACGCGAAGCTGCCGCAAGATGAGGACGAGAGCCGGACGCATGATCGGCAAGTGAAAATGCAAGCATGCATTCACCACATAGTAGGCCTGGTGGCCGCGCTCGACAGCGTGCCGCACTTTCGGCAGCCCTGCATTTTCGATTTCGATGGCAGCGCCAGCCAAGCTATCCGTGCTGCGAATTTCCTGCACGGCTTCGGCTCGGATGGCGAACAAATGGTTTGAAACGAAAAACAAAATGACCCGCTCGGGATCGTGGACGCGGCGCGGCTTCACGCCCAATTCGGTTTTGGGTTTCATCGCACGACCACCGGAGCCAGGCGGCCGAGTTTTAAGACGCGCTTTTCAAGCGCGGCGGCGATACTGTCGAGCGGCAGCACTTCGTCGACGGCACCCGCCTGGATGGCCTCCGACGGCATCCCGAAAATCATGGACGTCGCTTCGTCTTGGGCAATGACGTAGCCCCCTGCGGCCTTTACGGCTTTTGCACCCTTCGCGGCATCGTTGCCCATGCCCGTCATCACCACGCCGATGGCCAACGGGCGCGCGTAGGCCGCGATCGTCTCAAAGGCCACATCGGCACAAGGACGGTAGCCATCAATTCGCGGGCCAGAATCGAGCGAGATTTTCCCCGCCATGGATAGGCGCAAGTGGTGCGACCCAGGGCAGATGTAGATCACGCCGGGCTGAGGCGTTTCGTTCGATTCGGCCTCCTTGACCGGCAGTGCGGAGAGCTCTGCCAGCTGTATAGTGAACTGCTTGGTGAAAGTCGCCGGCATGTGCAAAACCAAAATCACGGCCGCTGGAAACTCTTTTGGCAATCCGGATACGACGCGCGTCACGGCCGCCGGGCCGCCCGTCGATGCGGCGACCACGATCAGCGGGGATTTGCCGCCGTTCTGCGCGGCAGCGGAAGACCGACTCGCGCCGGAACCTGCCGGCATCGCCGGCATGGCCAATTTCGAGCGAGTCGCGGTGCGAACGACGCGAACTTTGGCAGCGACCTTCAGTTTGCGCGTGAGCTCCTCACGCACCGTGGTCATGTCCAGGTCAATTCCGCTCGAAGGCTTGGGAACGAAGTCGATGGCGCCGAGGTCGAGCGCTTTGAGTGTGCTTGCGGCACCTTCTCGCGATTCTGAGCTTACGATCACAATCGGTCGGGGATGCTGCGACATGATCAACTCGGTCGCTTGAAGCCCGTCGACATGCGGCATGTTGAGGTCCATTGTGATCACGTCAGGACGCAGCGATTCGGCCAGGGCCACCCCGTCGCGGCCGTCGCGGCCTTGCCCAACGACCTCAAGTTGCGGATCGGAATTGATGATCTGCTCGAGCACCTTGCACATAAAAGGGGAGTCGTCGATGACCAGGACGCGGATTTTTTTCTCCGAAGCGCTGGCCATATCAATCCTGTCGCAGCAGGACGCTCGCTGCGGGCCTCCCCTTCGGAACATCTGTGCCGATCAGACCTTCTACAGTGGCAAGCAACTGGTCCTCCTGCACCGGCTTGGTGAGGAAGCCCATGGCGCCCTCCTTCATGGCGCGGTCTCGATGCCTCGCGCCCGCCCGCGAAGTCACGACCAGAACCGGGATGCGTCGGGTCACAGGGTCCTGCCGCAAATGGGCCATCAGCTCGTAGCCGTTCATGCGTGGCATTTCCAGGTCCGTGATGACGAGATGGCATCCGATCTGTGCGACCACTTCGGCGGCTTCTAGGCCATCGGATGCGAGCTTCACGCGATAGCCGGCCTTTTCCAGCATGCGGCCCACAAATTTCCGCACGCTGATGGAATCGTCGGCAACCACAACGACTCGCTCGTTGCCAATTGGATCGACCGCTTCGGCCGGGATGGTGCCGGCGGCGACCGCCTCCGCTCCCGGTGCGAAAACCCGGGCGGCGGGAGACGAAGCGGGCAAGGCATTGCGCTCGGCCGTGTCCCCGGAAACGAGCCGGTTCAAATCGATCAGCAGGATCAAGGTGCCATCGGGGGCAATGGTGGTGCCCGGAAACAGTTTGACGCGCCTAAGATAATCGCCGAGATTTTTGATAACGATTTCGTCCTTGCCCAGCACTTCTTCAACGACGACTCCCACCTGTCGACCGGCCACCTTCACGATAACCATATGGAAATAGCCGTTCAGCGGTTCGAGCGGTTGCAGTAGGAGCCTGAGATCGAGGCGCACAACCTCGGTCACCACATCGCGCACCCGGGTCAAAAGCTTGCCGCCAACGTCTTCGATTTCCGATGGTCGCAGGCGCCGGATCTCCTCGACCAC
>Ga0187783_10003782_pt1 | contig 11179 bp, 10 predicted proteins | sample 1015_SJ02_MP02_2_FD_132471 | JGI IMG/M metagenome (GOLD analysis project Ga0187783, IMG submission 132471) | Tropical peat soil microbial communities from peatlands in Department of Meta, Colombia - 1015_SJ02_MP02_20_MG | ecosystem: Environmental > Terrestrial > Soil > Wetlands > Peat | place...
CAGCACGCATCGGCCGAGACCGTGTCCGCGCTCGCTCGCCGCAACGCCGAACGGCCCGAAGAGCCCGACGTCCGGCTCGCCCGCCTTTCCGTCTAGCCACGCAAACTTCAAGCCCTTGGCGTCGACGGTCGCGAAGGCCAGCGGCGCACCGCCGCGGCGAGCGATGACGTTGATGCCCGCATATGCTTCGGAGCTCCACGCGCCGCCGAACTCGTCGTCGATCCACGAAAGCGTTCGCTCGTCCGCGGGCGAGGCGGCGCCGATCTCGATTCCGGCCGGCGGATCGGCTGCAAAATCCCGGTCGAGCTCGACGATGAGATTGTAGATCGGAGGCAAAAGCGTCAGTCGTAAAGCGGCCGCAAAACAGCCGCGCAGTCTTCCAAGAACGCCACCTCTTCGTCTGAAAAGGCGTCAGCACGATCGCCCTCGGCGTCGAGCGTCCCGATGACGATTCCACTCTCCGCTCCAAGAATAGGGACGACCGTTCGGCTCCGCCCCGCGACCGTGGACTGCGACCGGACGGCTTCTTCTTGCGCCGGCACGCCGCTTTGGCCGATCAGCGAAATCTCGTCGTCGCCGACGTCGTAGATGCCCACCCATCGATACGCGCGCACAGCGCGAACGATCTCGGCCGCCGCCTGCGCTCGCCGTTCGCGCGGAAGTTCCGCATCCACGGCCGCGGCGAGCTCTCGCGTGAGCTGCGCGCTCATCGATCGTCGCGCGCCGGGTGCACGGTCACCCGCGGCTCGCCTTTAGCTCGAGCCTCAATCCAGCCGACAACCTTCGCATCCGCAACCGCGGCAATTGCGGCGGGCGCGTCGCAGACCGGCACGACGAGCGTGAACCCGATTCCCATGTTCAAGACGCGATAGCGCTCCTCGGCGTCGAGCTTGCCGCGGCGAACCAGCTCCGCAACGATCGGCGGCACGTTCCAGCGCTGCTGTTCGAATATCGCCTTGCACTCCTCCGGCAGCGTGCGCCCGACGTTCTCCAGCAATCCGCCGCCGGTTATGTGCGCCATCGCCTTCACGGTGGCGACCCGCTCGATCGCGCGCACCGCGGCGTAGTAAGACGGATGCTCGGCAAGCAGCGCGTCGGCGTAGGTTGCGCCGTCGAAGGACTCGTTCAATTCGTCCGCCGATATGAGCGCGCGCGCCAGCGAATAGCCGTTGGTGTGCAATCCTATTGAAGGCAACCCGATGATGGCGTCGCCCGGAACGACGCTCTCGATCTTCGGAAGCTCGTCGAGCGCGACGATGCCGACGATCGTTCCGGCCAGATCGAAGTCGGGCACTCGGTAGAGGCCCGGCATCTCGGCGGTCTCTCCGCCAAGCAGCGCGCAATCGTGGGCGCGGCAAGCGCGCGCGCAGCCCCGTACGATCTCGGCGGCGACGTCCGGATCGAGGTTACCGGCCGCGAGATAATCTAAAAAGAAAAGCGGCGTAGCATTGCAGACGAGGATATCGTTGACGCAGTGGTTGACGAGATCGGCGCCGACGCCGCCGTAACGGCCGAGCTGCGCGGCAATTAAAACTTTCGTCCCCACGCCGTCGGTCGAGGCGACCAGCGCCCGTGTAGAGTCGCCCGGAAGCTGAAAAAGGCCCGCAAATCCTCCGATGGCATCCAGTTGGCCGGGATGGCGCCATTCGCTCAGAAGCTCGCGGTAGCGCGCGACGGCCTCGTTGCCGGCGGCGACGTCAACGCCGGCTCGGGCGTAGGCGTCGGACGGCTCGGTTTTGTGCGCCGAACGAGGATTCTCCCAGCTTTTCGCCATAGGCTGGCATTAGTTCACCGTCCGAAAGGTCCACCATGCAGGTTTATCTCACCGCTGAAGAGCCGATCGGCATCAGCGCCGGCGCACTTGTCGTTCCCTTCTTCTCGGAGAGCCCGCTCGAAGGCATCGTCAAAGAAATCGACGACGCAAACGGCGGCGCGATCGCCGATGCGCTCTCGTCGGGAGAAATTCGCGGAAAAATCGGCGAGCACGTTCTGGTTTATGCCAAGAACAGGCCATACCGCCGCGTACTCGCGATCTCGCTCGGCGACCGCGCCGCGTACGAGCCCTACGTGCTCGCGCGGTATGCGGGAAGCGCCGTGCGCTATCTCGGCCGACGCAACGTCGAGAAGATCGCACTGGTTTTGCCGCTGCAGGCACGCGGCGATGAGACGGCGTCCGGGTCTTTTGCAGCCGAGGGCGCGATTACCGGTACGTTTGAAACCACGCTGTACCAGGAGCGTCCCGAGCGCCGCCTTGCAACCGGCGAGGTTGCGATCGTCGGCAAAGGCCTCGACGCAGCCGCGCTGGAGCGCGGGATCGCGCACGGCACCGCGCTCGGCGAAGCCGTGAACCTTGCCCGCCGCCTCGCGATCACGCCTGCCAACGACATGACGCCGACCCGCATGGCCGAGGAAGCGGCCGCGGTCGCGCAATCGACCGGACTCGAGCTTGACGTCCTTGACGAGGCGCGCGCGCGCAGCGAGGGCATGGGGTCGTTTCTTTCAGTCGCGCAAGGCAGCGCGCAGCCGCCCAAATTCATCGTTCTTCGCTACAACGGCGACCCGTCGAGCAAAGAGCTTCTCGCGCTGGTCGGTAAAGGCATTACGTTCGACACGGGCGGCATCTCGATCAAGCCTGCCGAGAAGATGGAAGACATGAAGTACGACATGTCGGGTGGAGCGGGCGTAATTGCGGCGATGAGCGCGCTTGGTAAACTCAAGCCGAAGCTCAACGTCGTCGGAATCGTGCCGGCAACCGAGAACATGCCCGGCGGCAAAGCTACAAAGCCCGGCGATATCGTCACCGCAATGAATGGAAAGACCATCGAGGTCATCAACACCGATGCCGAGGGGCGCCTGATACTCGCCGACGCGCTTTGCTACGCCAACAAGCTCGGCGCGACAAAGATCGTTGATGCCGCGACGCTTACCGGCGCGTGCGTGATCGCACTCGGACACGCATCGTCGGCCGCGATCACCAACGACGACGCATTCGGGGCGGCCTTCCTAGCGGCGGCAAAACCGACCGGCGAGCGCTACTGGCAGTTGCCCTACTACGAAGATTACACGAATCAAATGAAGAGCGACATCGCGGATTTAAAGAACACCGGCGGCCGTCCGGCCGGCACGCTGACGGCGGCGGCGTTCTTGCGCGAGTTCGTCTCGAATACGCCATGGATACACCTCGACATCGCGGGTACCGCCTACCTCGAAAATGAATCGCCTTGGCAGGCGAAGGGCCCAACCGGCACGCCCGTACGCGCCTTCGTCGCAATCGCGGAGGCGCTCGCGAAGCATCCCGGCTCCGATGAAAAAATCCTCAGTAACGGCGCCCGGACAGAGTCGAAAGTGTGAAAACGCGCAACGGGGTCGAGAGCGCTCGGCCCTACGAGCCCGAAAAGAATCCCGCAATCCGGCGCCTGACGGCGGGCGCAATCAAGCGTCGCAAGGGAAAGCTGATATTCCCGGTTGCGACGGCATACGACGCGCCGTTTGGACAGTTCGTCGAGGCCGCCGGCATCGACGTGATCTTGGTCGGCGACAGCGTGGGCAACGTCGTGCTGGGCTACGATGAAACCACGCCGGTGACGGTGGACAACATCATCTATCATAGCCAGGCGGTCGCGCGAGGGACGACGCGCGCACACATCATGGCCGATATGCCTTTCGGCTCGTATCAAGTGAGCAACGAGGATGCGCTGCGTTCGGCGATACGGTTCGTCAAAGAGGGGGGAGCCTGCTCGGTGAAGCTCGAGGGCGGGCGCGACCAAGCCGAGCGCATTCGCGCGATCACCGGCGCCGGCATTCCGGTCGTCGGGCACATCGGCGTAACGCCGCAGACGGCCGGTCTGGGGCCCGGTTTTAAAATGCGGACCCACCGCGATCGGCTGATCGACGACGCGCGCTCCGTCGAGGCCGCCGGCGCATATGCGATCGTACTCGAAGTCGTCGACTACGAGATCTCGCGGGAGATCACCGAGATGCTCTCGATTCCAACGATCGGCATCGGATCGGGCCCGCATTGCGATTCGCAAGTGCTGGTGCTGCACGACATCCTCGGCATGTATCCGCATTCTCCGAGCTTCGCCAAGCGCTATGCCGAGATGGGGAGCCTCGCGACCGAGGCGCTAAAGGCGTTCGCCGAGGAAGTGCGCCGGCGTAGCTTCCCAGACCGCTGATTATCGTGTCGCGCGGATGGACTTCAGGCTCGCGCGGCGTGAATTTCGCGGGCAGCCGGAACGTTCGGGTACTCGCCGATCAGGCAGCCCAGACACATGTCGGCGCGTTCGCGTCCGACTGCTTCGACAAGCCTTTCCAGACTTAGATAACCGAGCGAGTCGGCGCCGGTTTTCCCACGAATCTCTTCGACGGAATAATTTGCGGCGATCAGCTCGTCGTAGGTCGCCATGTCCACGCCGAGATAACAGGGGTGCTTAATCGGCGGCGACGTGATCCGAAGATGCACTTCCTTGGCCCCTGCTTCCCGCAGTAGCGCTACGATTCGGGGCGTGGTCGTTCCGCGCACGATCGAGTCGTCCACGACGATGACGCGTTGATCGCGCAGGTTTTCGACCAGCGGGTTGAACTTGAGATGCACGCCCCGGTCGCGCATGCGCTGGTCGGGGCTGATGAAGGTGCGGCCGATGTAACGGTTCTTGATGAGGCCTTCGATATACGGCAGGCCGCTCTCGGCGGCGTAGCCGATTCCGCCGGCTACCGCCGAGTCGGGTACCGCCATCACGACGTCGGCTTCGACCGGATGTTCCTTGGCCAGCTGCCGCCCCATCGCGTAGCGCGCCATATAGACGGAGCGATCGTTGAGCTGCGAGTCGGGTCGCGCGAAATAGATGTACTCGAACATGCAGAGCGCCGATCGCGCGCGCTCGACATCGGTCTGATAGGACTCCAAGCCGTCGAGACCGATGCGGACGATCTCGCCGCGCTCGATCTCGCGCAGGTACTGCGCGCCGATGGTTCCGAGCGCGCACGATTCCGAGGCGACGGCATAACCGTTCTCGCCGAGGCGCCCCAGACATAGCGGTCGCACTCCCCACGGGTCGCGAAACGCATAGAGCTCGCTTTGCGTGCAGAGCACGATCGAGTAGGCGCCGCGTGCCGACGCCAGCACCGACTTGATCCGATCGACCATCGAACCCTTCGACTCGACGATCAGCTTGGCCATGACTTCGGAATCCGAACTTGCCTGAAGCACCGTGGTGGGCGCGAGCGATTCCCGCAGCTCGTCGGTATTCGTCAGGTTGCCGTTATGCGCGAAGGCAAAGTCTCCCAGCTCAGAACGCTCGAGCAACGGCTGCGCGTTCACAACAATCGACGAGCCGCTCGTCGAGTAGCGCGTATGGCCGATCGCGACGTGGCCGGCAAGCGTGCCGAGGATCTCTTCGTCGAAAATGGCGCCCAGCAAGCCCATCTCTTTGTGAGAACGGATCGTCCCGCCGTCGGCTGCGGCGATCCCGGCGGACTCCTGTCCGCGATGCTGAAGCGCATAGAGCGCAAAAAACGCGAGCCGGGCTGCGTCGCGTCCCGGCGCGAAGACCCCCGTTATCCCGCACATCCTACTCTATTATACCAAGAAGGCTCCGATTTCGATGCATCGGCCGCCCCCTTCGTCCTTCGACTCCGCTCGCTGCGCTCGCTCCGCTCAGGATGACACCGCTGCCCTCGCTCCGCTCAGGACGACACCTGGGTCTTCAGTCGCTGGAGCGGCGGCCGCCGAATATCTGCAGCAACGCCAGGAAGATGTTAATGGCATCGAGGTAGATGCTGGTCGCCATCATCACGGGCGTTAGGCCGTCGCCGCCGGCGCGCAGACGCGCGAAATCAATCAGCACCAAGCCCGAGAAGATTACCAGAGTGATCCACGCGTAGGTCTCCGGATGGATAAATCGCACGAATACCGACACGATTCCCACCACGACCAAGCCCAACAGCGCGATGAAGAAAATGCCTTGGAAGCGGTGCAGATCTAACCCGGTCGCGTAGACGATCGCAGCCAGCGCGAACATTCCCAAACCGGTCGTCAAGGCGGCGTTTACGACAACGTCAGGACCGAACGCGCGGACGTACTGTCCGATCACCGGTGCGATTCCAACGCCCTCGCAGAAAGTGAACGCGTAAAAGAGCACGAGCGAGAGCGCTTCGTTGCGGCGGGTTGCGTTGATCGAAATCAGCAGGATGAAACCCCCGATCATCGCGATCAGTCCGATGCCCGGCGCCAGCCCCTGAAAGAGCCACGCCGCGAGCGCGGTGACGCACAGCCCAAGCGCGGTGATCCCCAAGACCTGCGCGAGCATGGACTGCGCGGGAATCGCCGGCGCGAGCGGAGGCCCGAATTGATTCTGCGGCTGATAGCGATAAGCCATAACGCTCTTTACTAACCTCCCTACGGGCGAGAGGTTACACCGGACCATCCCGGTTTCCGGCCGGCAGGCGGTTTTTTGCTCTGCGGGCTAGACGTTCGCGATATCCGTGCGGTACGTCAACGCATCGGTGCCGAGACGTCGCGCGAGCTCCGCGACCGCATCGTAGGCGTTGGCGCGGGCCTCGGCGAGACCCGGGCCAAGGCCCGTAACCGTGAGCACTCGTCCTCCGGACGTCGAGACCGTGCCGTTTGATCGCTCCGAAGAGCCCCAAAAGGCGCGGCACTCGTCGCCGAGCGAAACGTCGGCGCAAAGACCTTGCAGCGGCGTGTTGCTGCGCGGATAATCGCCGGTTGCCAGAACCACTCCAACGCAATGTTGCTGCGAGATCGTCGCAACCGAGAGATCCATGCCTCCGCGCGCGACCGAGGCGAGCAGCAGCGCAACGTCGCCACCGATGCGCGGCAGCAGCACTTGCGTTTCCGGATCGCCGAAGCGCGCGTTGAATTCAATGACCTTGGGACCGTCGCCGGTCCACATCAAACCGCAATAGAGCACGCCGACATACTCTTCGCTTTCGGCCAGCAGACCGCGCAGGAGCGGCGCCAAAATTTCCTCGCGCACGCAGTCGTAGAGATCCGCGGGAAAACCGGCGGGCGGCGAGTACGCGCCCATGCCGCCGGTATTCGGGCCGGTGTCGCCGTCGCCGGCGCGTTTATAGTCGCAGGCCGCCCCGAGCGGCACGATCGCGCGCCCGTCGCACAAAGCAAAGACGCTCACTTCGCGCCCGTCGAGCCGCTCCTCAAGGACGACGTCGGAGCCGCCCCCTGGAATCCGTCCGCGGTCGTACCATTCGACAAGCAACGCGCGTGCGGCGTTGACGGTCGGCGCGACCACGACGCCCTTGCCGGCCGCGAGCCCATCGGCTTTCACGACGACCGCACCCTCCCAGTCTTCAAGGGCCTTTTTGGCGCCGTCGAGCGAGTGCACGACGGCGGCCCGCGCCGTTGGGATACGATGCCGCTCCATGAAGCGCTTGGCAAAGATCTTGCTCGATTCGAGACGGCCGCCGGAACGATTCGGCCCGAACACCGCGATGCCGGCGTCGCGCAACCGGTCGCCGACGCCCGCCGCGATTGCCGTTTCGGGACCCAAGACCGCGAGATCGATACCTTCCTGTTCGCAGCGCTGCGCCAGCGATTTGCCGTCGGTTGCGGCAATCGGCCAATTTTCGCCCCGAGACGCGGTGCCCGCATTGCCCGGCGCTGCAAACACGGCTTCGCAGGATGGCGATTGCGCTAATCTCCACGAGAGCGCGTCCTCTCGCGCGCCGTTACCAACCACGAGCACGCGCACGTACTACTCCCATTCGACGGTTGCGGGCGGTTTGGTCGTGATGTCGTAGGCGATACGGTTGACTCCGTTCACTTCGTTGACGATTCGAGCAGAGATGCGCTCTAAGAGTGCGTGGGGCAAGCGTGCCCAGTCGGCCGTCATCCCGTCTTCGCTAGTGATGGCGCGGACGGCAACGAGGTTTGCATAGGTCCGGCCGTCTCCCATGACGCCGACGCTCTTTACCGGCGTGAGCACGGCGAAATACTGCCACGGGTGCGGGTCGAGCCTCGCGGCGTCGATCTCCTCTCGAACGATTGCGTCGGCGGCGCGCACGACCGCCAGACGATCCTCGGTGACGTCGCCGATGATCCGCACCGCAAGGCCCGGCCCGGGGAACGGCTGGCGGCGCACGATGTTCTCGGGCAAGCCCAGCGCGCGGCCGAGCTCGCGCACTTCATCCTTAAAGAGCTCGCGCAGCGGCTCGATCAGCGACAGGTCCATCTGCTGCGGCAATCCTCCGACGTTGTGGTGCGACTTGATTTTATCTCCGGCTTTACTGCCGGGCGTTTTCGACTCAATGACGTCGGGATAAAGCGTCCCCTGGACCAAGTACTTGACGCCGGGAATCTTGGCCGCCTCCGTTTCGAAGACGTCGATGAATTCGTGGCCGATGATGATGCGCTTGCGCTCGGGATCTTCGACGCCCCGTAGCTTGCTCAAGAAGCGTCGTCGCGCGTCGACCGCGACGACGTTGAGATGCAGCAGCTCGCGAAACGCGGCCAGCACTTGCTCCGCTTCGTCTTGGCGCAGCAACCCATGATCGACGAAGATGCAGGTGAGCTGCCCGCCGATGGCTCGAGCCACCAGCGTCGCCGCAACCGCGGAATCGACGCCGCCGGAAAGCGCGCAGATCGCCTTGTCGCTTCCGACGCGCGACCGGATCTGCTCGACCGAGCGCTCGAGAAACGATTCCATCTTCCAAGTGCGGGTCAGCCCCGCAACTTCCCGCAGGAAGTTGTCGAGGATCGTTCGTCCGTGCTCGGTTTGAAGCACCTCGGGATGAAACTGCACGCCGTAGATCTTCTTCGTCGCGTTGCCCATCGCGGCAACGTGACAGCGCGCGGTCGAGGCCAGCACGCTGTAACCCTCCGGAAGCGAAACCACCGAGTCGCCGTGCGACATCCAAACACGAGATTCGTCGGGAACACCGTCGAACAGCGGCGTCTCGCGATTGCAGATCACCAGCGTCGCGGGGCCATACTCGGCGTGATCGAGCTTCACCAGCTGGGCGCCTACGTCGCGCGCAACCAGCTGCATACCGTAACAGATGGCAAGGATCGGAACGCCCGACGCCGCGATTGCGTCGTCCATGCTGGGCGCGCCGTCCACCAGCGTGCTCTCCGGACCGCCCGAGAGAATCAGCGCCGCCGGCTCCCGTAACGAGAGCGCGCTCCAAGCCGTGTCGTACGGAACGATCTCGCAGTAGACGCCGAGCTCGCGAACACGCCGCGCGATCAGCTGAGCGTACTGGGCGCCGAAATCGAGTACGAAAACGGTCTCGGGCATCGGATGCGCTCGGAAGCCTACGCCGCGGCGGCCGCCTTGAGCGCAGCGTCGTAATCCGGCTCGTTTGCGACCTCGCGCACGATCTGGACGTAGTCGATGGTGCGGTCCTTGCCGATCACGATCACGGCGCGAGCGAGCAAGCCGAGCTCAGCAATCAACAGTCCGTAGTTTTTGCCAAAGCTGTGATCCCGATAGTCGGAGAGCATCTCCAATTTGACATCGCCTTGCGCCCCGCACCAGCGAGCCTGTGCGAACGGCAAGTCCATACTGACGACGGCGGCGTGAATCCCCGCCGGCAACTCGCCGATGCGGGCATTGAATTTTTGCGACTCGAGCGAGCAGACGCTCGTGTCGAGCGACGGCACGACGATCAGGAACGCGGCGCGCTTCCCTTCGTCCAGCAGAATGTCGAGATTGACCGCCGAGAGATCGGCAGCGGTCAGCTCGAACTGCGGAGCGGGATCGCCGGCTTGCAACTGCGGACCAAGCAACGTCATTGGGTTACCTTTAAAGGTTATCGCGCCCGAGCGCTGTTGCACGGAATCAACGGTCATGGAGCACCTCCTGCAAGCGAGTTTGAATGTTCTATGTCAACACATGTTCGAGGCGATCGGTGTCGCGGGCCATCGCCACTTCCATCGCGATTCGCTCGCCGACCGAGACGTCGCGCCCCCAGCGGTAGGCCGAGTACGGGGTGTAGCGCGTCCCGGGGGAACCCGGGATCCGAAGCGAGACATCGTAGCAGATCAGCTCTTTTGGCGGACCGGCTGCAATCACGCATTGCAGGGCGAACGGCCCAATGACGCCCGGCGGCCTCAGCTTGTGGGCAGCTCGGACGAAGGCCTCGCCCATGGCAAAGGCCGGCTCGAGCATCGATTCCAGCAGCGTGGCCGCGATGTGTCCGGCTTCCTCCAAACGCAGCGGCACGTCGCGGACCGCATCGAATGCAGCAGGAGGAAGGTTCCGAAAGCCTTCCAGGTTGGTTTGACGCCGCGTGTCGGTTCCGGATAACTCGAGCTCCCCGAGCAGCGGTGAATAAAAGAAATTGAGATTGACCGACGGCCCGAGTGCGTATTCCTCGATCACGGCCGCGGCAAGCGCTTTTGCGGTGAGCGTTCCCTCTTCGATCAAGCGCCGGCCCGTATGGAGATACTCCTGCGGCGACGACGCCAGAAAAAACGCGCGTTCGAAGCTGACGCGCGCATGCGAGGCTTTGACCATCACGAGCCGGTCGATGTCGGCGGGCGAAGCAAACCGCCGAGGATGCCGGATTCCGGCTTCCTTTAGCAACGCGTACTGATCGGTATCGCCCTCGCCCCGTTCTTCCGCGCGCAACAACCGGCGGTTTCCAAAGAACGGCACCAGCATGCGCGCTTCGATCTCGTCGTAGCTATACTTCTGCCGCAAGTACACTTCGAACGAGCGGTTGGGAACGAAAACGACGCTTTGCTCGAGCAACCGCTGCTGCACGTCGTCGCGCAGGATGTCGGCAAAGGCGTTCAGCTCGATCACCGCGTCGACGCAGCCGCGGCGCACCGGGCGATCGCGTGCCGCGAAATGCTCGACATACGTGCGTTCGCGGCCCTTCGCGGTCACGACTAAATTGCGCAGGCCCGCAGCGCGCGCACCGGAAGCGACCTCGAGTGCCGAGTGGCTTCCGATCGCGCAAAGCGTCAGGCGTGAGCGATCGTAGCCGGCGAGCGCGCGCGCGACGAATTCGGCGCTCACATTAGCTGCCCAGGAGCTTGCGCGCTTGCGGGCTATCCTGATACTCGACCGTGAGGATCGCCTTGAGCCGGCGAGCTACCTGCCGCGACTGCACGTCGGTCATCCGCTCGAGCGTCGTATAGCACCAGTAAATCAGCATCGGCAAGTCGCGGTCGCGCGGGTAGACCTTCTGCATC
>Ga0187783_10003783_pt1 | contig 11178 bp, 11 predicted proteins | sample 1015_SJ02_MP02_2_FD_132471 | JGI IMG/M metagenome (GOLD analysis project Ga0187783, IMG submission 132471) | Tropical peat soil microbial communities from peatlands in Department of Meta, Colombia - 1015_SJ02_MP02_20_MG | ecosystem: Environmental > Terrestrial > Soil > Wetlands > Peat | place...
AGAAGTCCTGCCCGAGATACAGGCTGAAGTCGCCGCCGCGCCCGGTGAGCACCACGGCGCCGGTGATGGCCGGGGCCCAGATCAGCTCGCCGTCCAGCACGTTGCGCAGATGCCGGATGACCGGGTAACCATGATCGCTGGCCTCGCTGACCGCTGTGTACGCATCCGCCGACAGCACGGCCGTATACGGCCCGTCGACGCCTGCGGCCCGCAGTGCGCCGGCGGCCTGGGCGAACGCCATCGGATAGTCGGCCACCGCGGCAGGCAGCAGCACCGGCGGATTGCTGGCGCCTGGCACAATTCCGCCGATGCCCGCTGCCGGGTAGCCGGCGAAGATGGCTTGATCCTCCGCGGCCGCGATCAGCCTGGCAGCGTCCTTGGCCGGCTGCCAGTCGGAGTCCTGCGCGCCGCGCAGCACGTCGTCGATCTGCCCGCGGCTGAGCGTGAACGGCACCCGCAGCTCGACCAGCGGAAGCACCAGGCGCTGCCGGGCCTGAACGCCGCTAGCCGGAGGATCAATTGTCCGCAGGTGCCCGGTGCCGACGGCGGATAGCGCCACGCCATCCGGGCCGCTGACGTCCACGACGCGCCGGCCGGCCAGGTAGCGCTTGAGCGTGCGTGCTGTCTCCTGCTCGATCTGGTCCCACGCCTCGGCCGAGATGGGTGCTAGCTCGCGATGCAGGTTGTTCATCGTGTTGTGTCTCCTCGGAGGCTGCCGATGTTCAGTGAGCCATCATTGACGACGGGGCTGGCACCGTTGTCAGCCTGGCCGACGGCTTCGTCCTGGCCGATGGCTTGGGCCTGGCCGGTGGCTTGGGCCTGGCCGTCGGATTGGGCGCCAGCGTCCGCGGAGTCAGCGTCGATGCTGCCGAGCCGGTCAAGCAGCGTCTGCGACGGCACGAAGAACAGCGATCCGGTGACGGCCCGGCTGAAATCCAGAATCCTGTCGTAATTACCCGGCGGTGAGCCGATGAACATGTTCTCCAGCATCTGCTCGGTCGTGGCCGGGGAGCGGGCGTAGCCGATGAAATAGGTGCCGTACTCGCCGCTGCCGACATGGCCGAACGGCATGTTGTCACGGACGATCTGAACTTCCTCGCCGTCTACCTCGATCGTGGTCAGCGCATTGTGTGCCGACGACGGCTTGACCGAGTCATCCAGCTCGACGTCCGACAGCTTGTAGCGGCCGATGATCTTCTCTTGCTCTGCCACCGGCAGCGCGTTCCAGCCGTCAAGATCGTGCAGGTACTTCTGCACGATCACGTAGCTGCCGCCGGCATAGGCCGGCTCTTCGCTGCCGATCAGCGCGGCCCGAGCCGCCGCGGGGCCTGTCGGGTTCTCGGTGCCGTCCACGAAGCCGAGCAGGTCCCGCTCGTCGAAATAGCTGAAACCGTGCACCTCGTCGATGACCTTGGCAGCGTGCTCCAGCCGGGTCATGATCAGCCCGGCGAGCTCGAAGCAGAGGTCCATTCGCGTCGCCCTGATGTGGAAGAGCAGGTCTCCCGGCGTGGACACCGCGTGCCGGCGGCTGGCCCTGAGCTCACGGAACTCGTGCAGCCCGGACGGCCTGGGCAGGGCAGCGATCCGATCCCAGGCACCCGCGCCCAACCCGGTCACACAGGTCAGGCGGCCGTTCAGGTCGCGGAAGCCGACAGCCCTGACCAGCCCGGCCAGGTCGGCGCACAGGCTCCGAGCTGCTGCTGTGCTGACCAGGTCCGGATTGACCACAACCACCAGAAAGATCGCCGCTTTGGTCAGTGGCGAGATGACCGCCTGCGGCTCCGGCCGCGCGGCCGCTTCGGCTTGCTGCACTGCCTCGATCTGCTGCAGTACCTGAACTCGCTCGGCCGCCGCGGTTGCGTCAGTGCTCACGCGCTCATCCTTCCCCATGGCCGGCCGGAATGGGACCGGCAGGCCGGTGGTTGGCGCAAGCAGTCGGCGGCGTCGGCACACAGCGACTGCAGGAGGCAGTGATGACAAGCACTACCCAGGCCAGCGGCGCCAGCCCGGTAGACTTCACCACATTCGGGGATTATGGCGACTTCCGGCCGAAGAGGACGGAACTGCCCTCGGGTGCCAAGGCCGGCGAGTTCGTCCGGCCAGCCTACCCATTCCGTGGCCGGATTACGGCGGATGGCTCAACCGGGTACCGGGCTGAGCCCGGCCGCTATCACCTGTACATCTCCTGGGCCTGCCCGTGGGCGAACCGGACAGCTATCGTGCGCGAGCTGCTCGGCTTGCAGGACGTCATCTCGCTATCCGCGGTTGACCCCGTGCGCGACGGCCGCGGCTGGGCGTTCCGCGAAGGTGACGGCTACGGGCTCGATCCGGTGAACGGGTTCGCGCTGCTGCGCGAGGCGTACGAGGCAACCGAGCCTGGCTACGACGGGCACATCTCGGTGCCGGTGCTGTGGGACCGGCAGACGCGGCGCATCGTGAGCAACAATTTCCCTGACATCACCATCGACCTCGACACCCAGTTCGGCGCGTGGGCGGACCCGCGCTACGACCTGTATCCGGAGCGGTTGCGACCGCAGATCGATGAGATCAACGAACTGGCCTATGCGACGGTGAACAACGGCGTGTACCGGGCCGGTTTCGCCACGACCCAAGCGAGCTACCACGACGCCGTTACGGCGCTGTTCGGCACGCTCGACCGGCTGGAGCGGCGGCTGGCGAACCAGCGGTACCTGCTCGGCGACAAGATCACCGAGGCGGACGTGCGCCTGTGGGTGACGCTGGCCAGGTTCGACGCGGTGTACTACTCGCACTTCAAGTGCAACCTCCGCCGGATCAGCGACTACCCGAACCTGTGGGGCTATGCCCGCGATCTGTACGCGCTGCCGGCGTTTCGCGACACGACCAAGTTCGACCAGATCAAGCGGCACTACTACATGACCCATCCGCAGCTGAACCCGACCAGGATCGTGCCGGACGGCCCCGTGCTCGACTGGACCGCCGCGCCGGGGCGGGAGCACCTGCCGGGCGGCTGAGCGGTAGCTGCCACCGCCACCACGCGAGGTAACGTGGCTGGCATGGACCAGTACGCGAACGCGACGAGCCTGGTCGAGCGGTCGGCAGCCGCCTTCATCCGGGGCATCACCGAGCGGCCGGCCGACGACGGCTTCTTCGGCCCGACCAGCGTGGCCTGGCGGATCAGCGGCGACCTGTCCGCGCCGGTGGCGGGTTTGCGGGCCTTGATGATCCAGGCTTTGCATCCGCTCGCGATGGCTGGTGTCGATCAGCACAGCAACTGGCGTGCCGACCCGGTCGGCAGGCTCGCGGCGACTTCTGCCTATCTGGCAACCATTACTTTCGGGGAACGCGGTGCAGCAGAGCGGGCCGCAGCCCGCATCCAGCGGATTCATGAGTCGGTCACCGGCGTCGACACCGAGACCGGGCGCCGGTACGCCGCGAGTGACCCGGCTCTGCTGCTCTGGGTGCACGCTGCGCTCGTCGATTCCAACATCGCGGCCAGGGGACTGTTCGGCACACCCCTGTCAGCCGGCGATGCCGATCGCTACGTGGCGGAGATGGTGGTCGCGGCCGAGCTCGTCGGGGTGCCAGCCGAGCTTGTGCCCGCTAGCGTGGCTGCACTGGCGCAGTACTTTGGGTCCGTCCGCGCTCAGCTGCTGTGTACGCCGGCCGCCAGGGAATCCATGGCGTACCTCCTCGACCCGCCTGGGCTGGATGCTGAAGTCGCGGAAATCTGGCAGGACATCAGGGAAGCTGCTGTGCTGTCGCTGCCGGACTGGGCGCGGGACATGTACGGATACAGCGCACCCGGGCTGACGCAGCAGCGCCGGGCCGAGATCCGGCAGGCGCTCGGCGTCCTGGACGCTGTCTATCTCGGCGAACCAGGCGTACTGGAGGCCAGGCAGCGGATCACTCTGCGGATGCGTGCCGCAGTGCGAGCATGAGGGCTCCGCGGCGCGCGCTGCTCGCCGTGTCGACCGCCACGGCCGCGGCGGCCGTCGGAGTAGCGCTAGTACGTCGGCGGGTCGGCCGGCTGCGGTTCGAGCGCGGGCTGGCAGCCGCTCAGCTGGCAGTGCGCGGCGGCCTGAGATACGCGGGCAGCGCGCCGCGGCTGTTCATCGCCGCCGGAGAGAACAGGGAGCGGCTCCGCAACGATCTCGCCATGCAGACGGCCGACGATGTGGCAGCCACGCTCGGCACCATGAAAGGGGTCATGGTCAAGCTCGGCCAGATGGCCAGCTACGTCGACGACGGCCTGGCACCCTCGGTCCGGCGCACGCTGAGCAGGCTGCAAGACAGCGTGCCGCCGATGAGTGCGGAACTGGCGGCAAGCGTCATCGAGGCCGAGCTGGGGCTGCCGCCAGAGCGACTGTTCTCCCGCTGGGATCCCGAGCCGATCGCCGCTGCTTCGATCGGGCAGGTGCACCGCGCGATCACCAGGCGTGGCCTGGCGGTCGCGGTCAAGGTGCAGTATCCCGGCATCGCCGAGATGATGGCCGCCGACCTGGACAACGTATCGCTGCTGCGACGGATGCTGCGGGTCACTGCGCCGAGCCAGGACGTCGACAGCCTGATTGCCGAGCTCAGGGAGCGGGTGCTCGAGGAGCTCGACTACCGCAAGGAAGCAGTGAACCAGCAGCTGCTGCACGACTACTTCGCCGGCCACCCGACGATCAGCGTTCCGGCCATTGTCGGGGAACTGTCCACCCGCCGGGTGGTGACCAGCGAACTGGTGACCGGAACCCGATTTGCCGACCTGACCGGGTGGTCGCAGCGTGAGCGCGACCTGGCCGGGGAGACGCTGTACCGGTTCGTCTTCCGCAGCCTGTACGAGGTGCACGCGTTCAACGGCGACCCGCACCCCGGCAACTACATCTTCCACGGTCAGGGCAGGGTGACCTTCCTCGACTTCGGGATGGTCAAGCACTTCACCGATGCCGACGTGATGCCGCTGATGCAGATGGCGCGCAACCTCTGCGTAGCCGACGATCCCGGAGAGTTCCGCGCCAGCCTTGAACAGGCCGGGTTCCTGGTGCCTGGCGCGCCGCTGTCCGACGCCCAGATTGCCGATCACCTGGCCGTGTTCTACCAGCTGATCCGGGAGCCCAGGACTGTGACCGTGACCAGTGATTACGCCTCATCGGTTGTGCGCCGCTTCTTCGACGTGCGGAGCCCGGTCGCGCAGTACGCCCGGATACCGAGGTCCTATGTGGTGCTGCAGCGGATCAACCTCGGCCTGTTCGCGTTGCTGGGCGAAATGCAGGCGACGGCCAACTGGCGTGCCATCGCCGAGGAGATCTGGCCGTTTATGCAGGCGCCGCCTTCCACGCCGATTGGCGTCGCCGAATTGCCCTGGCTGGTCAGCCGTCCGTCGGTCTTGGCGTCGTCGGGGCCCTGACCCCGGCACCGCAACGCCCGCGACACGAGGAATCGAGGCGCGTAGCCTGCCCTTCATCACCCCGGTTTGTCGACATACTTGCTTCCAGCCCGGCCACCGGGGAGCTGAAACTGAAGGGGACCACGCCATGCGCCTGAGATTTACCAAGAGGCGGTTCGTCGCTGCTGCGGTGAGCGCCTGCGTTGTGATCTTCGTGCCGGCCGTCGCGCTGGCAGCATCTGGATCTCATGCGCGGGCAGCGGCGCAGCCGTGCGCCGAGTCCTCGACGTACGTCTGGCTCGCCCTGGCTCCGCAAGGCGCGGCCGGGACCATCTACTACCCGGTCGAGTTCACCAACATCGGCAGTACCACGTGCACGCTTCGCGGCTTTCCCGGCGTCTCGGCCATCACCAAGACAGACCATCAACTCGGCCCTGCTGCAGGCCGCATCACGACCAGCGTCCGCACCGACACACTCAAGCCAGGACAGACCGTCAACGCCCTCCTTGGCATTGTCGAGCCGGGCATCATCGCCGGCTGCCACGGCGCTACCGCATTCGGCCTCAAGGTCTACCCGCCGAACCAGAAGGAGAGGGAGTTCGTCGGCAGCTTCACGTTCTCGGCCTGCACGAACAAAGTGTTCCTGCATGTTTACCCCGTGGCCGCTGGCATCGGAGTGCCGTAGCAGGAAGGCCGGGCGGAACCTCCGCCCGGCCGCACTAAGCCGCGGGGGACGGCTGCGAAGCGAACCAGCGGACAGAGTCAGCAATCAAGTCAGCTGACTCATCCGGGGAGCGGCCAGTCGTGTCGATGACCAGGTCACCGGTCTCCGATCGGTCACGTGCTTCGGCATCTCGAGCGGCCCGGTCTGCAACATGTGCCAGGAAGCGGGAAGACTGGCCCGTCAGGCGATCTCCTGGCTCTGTCCAGCTCCCGCCCGCGCCCCGCGACATGATCCGCTGCCTGAGCTCGGTGCGGTCGGCCCTGAGGCGAACGACTGTGAGGTCGGCGCCTGCCAACTCCTCGGCATACAGCTGGAGGTCGGCCCGATCGCCGATTGCGCCGACAGCGACCAGTTGGCCCGCGCCCGCGGCTTCATAGTTCCGCCAGATGGCTGCCATGTTGCGCGCCTTAAGGCGCTGATTGTCTGGGTCGTTTCGGTCGGCGGGCTGCATAAAGCCGAGCTGGCCGAGGTCGACATAGCCGGCCGTGAGCCCGGCACTGAGACAGCTCAGGTAAAAGCGAAAGCCGATCGTGGACTTGCCTACGCCGGTCGGGCCGGTTATGAGGACTACGTGGCCGCTGACAGGTGGATAGCCGGAGGATGCGAGTTGACCAGCAGGGCCCGGAAGGTCGCCGGTGAAGCCTGGCCACTCCTTGCATGCTGCGCGTACCAGGGCGGCGACGTCCGCAGCCGGGACGTCGCTCGTGTCGACGCAGGCGTCGGCAAAGCTGCTCTGGTCCATCAGGCTGACCTCCTCCCTGATCTCCCGAAGCAGCTCCTCCGTGTCGTCTTGGTGCCCGTGCTTGCCAACGAACCGCCGTTCGACCTCATCGCCGCGGGCGCGCAGTCGGCAGATGGTCACGTCTGCGTCCGGCATCAGTTCAGTCGCCAGGCCGCCTGCATCGAGTACGCCGTTGACGATCACGCATTGGGCTCCGGCCGAGCGGAGATTGGTGAGCATCGCGGCGACATTCAGGGCCTTGACGTGCTGTCGGCCAGGATCGCCGGGCGGAGCCGGGTAGCACATGCATAGCTGATCACTGTCGGCAAACGCGACATGCATTCCGGTACGGGCTAGCTCGGTGTACAACTGCCACGAAACCGTTGACTTGCCAACGCCTGCGGGTCCGCAGAGCCAGAGCAAGGGAAGGCGGCGGTTCACGGTCACGTCGGCGATGATGTCAGCCAGAGCAACCGGCCACCACTGTGTTTTCGCGCCGGACGACGGACGGCTGGGGTGAGGTGCATGCGCAGCGCGCGGGCTGCAGCTGGAACTGCCGCCTTCCTCGTGGTCGCGCCGGGGACAGTCACAGGGCTGGTGCCCTGGCTTATCACTGGCTGGCGGCAGGGAACCACCCGGCCCGCTGCGCTGGTGGCGCTCGGCGGAATCCTGACGGCGGCGGGCTGCCTGGTCCTGCTGCAGGCATTCGGACGGTTCGTCCTTGAGGGTGCAGGCACGCCGCTACCGCAGGCGCCAACAGATCGGCTGGTCATCGGCGGGTTGTACCGCTACGTGCGCAACCCGATGTACCTGGCGCTGCAGGCCATCATTATCGGCCAGGTGCTGCTGCTCGACAGGCCAGTGCTACTGGGTTATGCGGCCGTAGTCGCCGCGATGACGGCCGCGTTCGTCACGTGGTACGAAGAGCCAACCCTCGCCAGGCGCTATGGCGAGCAGTACGAGGCCTACCGGCGGGAGGTTCCTGGCTGGCTACCACGGTGGCGGCGATCAGGCGGGCGTCGGGATGAAAGCCGACCACCACACGGCGACGAGGAAGAGCAGAACTGACACCACAATCAAGCCAATAGACACCCGGTAAAAGTTCCGGCCGAATCGGTATTCCTGGTACGCGCCGACGGCCTGGTCGGGCCGCTCAGCTGGCTCGTGCGGCGTCCGCGGCCGGCTGGCCTCGCGAGGCATGGGCGACAGCAGCCCGTCTGGCGGCCATTGCTCGCGCCGTCCGGTGTCTGTGTCACCGCGACCCGCGCTTTGGCGGGGCGGCAACTCCCTTGCCTTGGCATCCGGCCCGAGCGCGCCCATCACCTCGTTGCAATTGTGAAAGGCAATGAAGGTTCGGGCGAGACAGTACCCGGACAGAATGACGACGGTCGCGAAGGCTGCACGCAGGGCGCGCGGGGCATCGCTGACGAGGCTGCTGCTGAGATCGCCGAACGTGAGCGCCACCAAGCCGGCAAAGGCGGCTGCGCCCGCCCGGACCCGGACGAGCCTTCTGGCCGCGTCTTGCTCCATCCCGGCGAAGGTGACCGGTTCAGAACCGCGGGCGCTCACCTTAAAACCTGTCGATGAGGTCCCACAGGCGCCTGAAGATATCTGACGCAGACGCCATCAGAACTTGTGCGTCCGCGAACGTGCCAGCGAAGATTCGGGCTGCGACGTACGTGCCGACGATTTCACCGATCATGATCTGCTGCCACGGTGCCAGCTGCCCGTCGTGGGCCTCGATGATCTGAGCGCTTTGGCCCTGGGCTAGGTCGAGGTAGCCGCCGGTCTGCGCCTCTCCGTCCAGGATCAAGCCACCAGCCACGCTAACCGACACGCCGTGCAGGATCCCGGACATAACTGCCGCATGGTTGACCTCAGCCATACGCCTCCTTCCGCGAGAGAGCTTCGCTGACGATCAAGTGTTGGCTAACGATCACGTCCTCGCCAGCGATTGCGCGCGAATATTGCGTCCGGGGTCTAGCGGTACGGGGATCTGTATGGGAGTGTCTCGTTAATCGTCGTTTGTTATGACACCGCGGCTCGGGCGGCCAGGAGGGCAGGTGGCCGGCTCGGTGACCGGGGCTCCGTTGCAGGCACTGGCAGTCACGTTCGCGATAGCCGGGGCTTTCAGCTACGCCGTGGCGTCGGTAGCCCAGCAGCGGGTTGCCGCACGGCTCACGTCTACCGGAGCGTTCGACCCGGCTGTCCTGCTCCGGCTGGTTCGGGCCCGCCGCTGGCTGATCAGCCTGATCGCGGTGGTCTGCGGTTACGGATTGCAAGCGGCTTCCCTCGACCTCGGCAGGCTGGTCGTCGTTGAGCCGGTGTTTCCGATCGGGCTGCTGTTCGCGCTGCTGCTGGCTGCCCGCGCCGAGGGCCGCCGGCTCCGCAGCGCGGAGTGGACTGCCGCGGTCGCAGCTGTCGCCGGCCTCGCCGTGTTCCTGGTCGCGGCGATGCCGTCGGGTGGCCACCGCACAGCGGGAGCCGGCTCGCTGGGCCTTGCGGCTGCGATCGCTGTCGTGATCGCCGGGGTATGCTGCCTGCTGTCGTTTAAAGTGGCAAAGCCACACCGGGCGCTCGTCCTGAGCGTCGGCGGTGGTATCGGTGCTGGCGTCACCGACGCGTTGACCAAGAGCGTTGCGGCCCTCGCCGGGACGCTGGGATTCGCCCTCTTCGGGGATGCCAGGCTCTATCTGCTGGCGCTAGTCGGCCTGCTGACGTTGACCATGCAGCAGAACGCGTTCCGGGCGGCCGGCCTGGCGGCTTCGCTGCCCGCCTTCGCTGTGCTGGAGCCGGTCGTGGGTTCGCTGCTCGGGCTGGCCATCTACCACGAGCGGGTCGGCGGCGGCGGGATCCGGATCGCGGTCGAGGTGCTGGCCGTGCTCGCCGCCGTCTGGGGCATTGCCAGGCTCGCGAACTCGGTGATTGCCGAGCTGGCGCGACTGGCCGAGCTCGCTACGGCGTCTGCTGACCAAGCAGCCTGACCGCGCCGGGCCGGTAGGCACCGGCCAGAACGGCCACGTTTCTTTCCCAGAAATCAGTGAGGGAGATCGGCATGCCTCGATACGTGCTCACCGGCACCCCCGGCGCAGGCAAGACTGCCATCCTGCGGCAGCTCGAATGCAGCGGCCAGCGGGTGGTGGAGGAGGCGGCGACCGACGTCATCGCGCTCGAGCATGCACGCGGGCGGCCCGACCCGGCGGCCTGCTCTGGGTTTACCGACAAGATCGTGACGCTGCAGCGGCAGCGAGAACTGCTGGCCGGGCCGGTCGGCGCAGACGGCGCCGTGTTCTTCGACCGGTCGCCGGTATGCACGCTCGCGCTGAGCCGGTTCCTGGGCCGGGCGCCGTCCGCGCTGCTGGCGGCGGAGGTCGACCGGGTGGTGCGGGAGCGGGTGTACGCCACGACCGTGTTCTTCGTGCGCAGCCTGGGGTTCGTGACTCCGACTGCGGCGCGCCGGATCACCTTGCCGGACAGCATTGCCTTTGAGGTGGTGCATGAGCAGACGTACCGCGAGCTGGGATTCCGGCTCGTCGATGTGCCTGCCGGCCCGGTGTGCGACCGGGTCTGGCTCATTTACCGTGAGGCGGGACTGGGCTAGACGAAGGCGCCAAGGCCGGTGATGGCGCGACCCACGATCAGCGTGTTGATCTCGCGAGTGCCCTCGTAGGAGTAAATGGCCTCGGAGTCAGCGACGAACCTGCCCACCTGGTGCTCGAGCAGGATGCCGTTGCCGCCGAGCAGCTCGCGGGCGAAGCCGACGGTCTCCCGCATGCGGACCGTGCAGAACGCCTTGGCCAGGGCGGAGTGGTGGTCCTTGGCCTGGCCCTCCTGCTGCAGCTGTGACAGCCGCACGCACAGGCAAGCCGACGCCGTGATGTTCGCGAGCATCCGGACGAGCAGATCCTGGACCAGCTGGAAGCCGCCGATTGGCCTGCCAAACTGCTGGCGCTCCTTGGCGTAGGCGAGCGCGTATTCATAGGCGCCGCGCGCGCAGCCGGTGGCCATCCAGGCCACCCCGGCCCTGGTCAGCCGGAGTACCTGAGCGGTGTCACGGAACGAGCTGGCCTGTTGCAGCCTGTTCTCCTCCAGCACCCGGACGTTGTCCAGGGTGATCTGCGCGTTCTGCACCACCCGCAGCGCGATCTTGTTGCGCATCTTGGTTGGCGTGAAGCCCTCGGCGCCCGCCTCCACCACGAATCCCTTGACCTGGTTGTCGGCTACGTCGCGGGCCCAGACGATGACGTAGTCGGCGAAGGTCGCGTTGCCGATCCACTTCTTCTGGCCATTGAGCACCCACACGTCACCGTCGCGCTGCGCGGTCGTGGTCAGGCCGCCTGCCACGCCCGAGCCCACGTCGGGCTCGGTCAGCGCGAAGGC
>Ga0187783_10003784_pt1 | contig 11176 bp, 7 predicted proteins | sample 1015_SJ02_MP02_2_FD_132471 | JGI IMG/M metagenome (GOLD analysis project Ga0187783, IMG submission 132471) | Tropical peat soil microbial communities from peatlands in Department of Meta, Colombia - 1015_SJ02_MP02_20_MG | ecosystem: Environmental > Terrestrial > Soil > Wetlands > Peat | place...
CGCAGCGAAAACCCTTGGCGTCGAAACTGCGCAGCTTCGGCGGATTCTCGTTGGCTTGCCGGGCCAGCGCCAACATACCCGCCGATCCCCATTGCCTTCCGAACGCGGCGAGCGAAGCCGTCTCGGCGAGGCCGTTCGCCCTGACGGCGTCTTTAAGCGGCACGTCGGTCGAGAACAGGTCGACGTCCTCGAAAGGCGGCGACTGGTTGAAGACTTCGGCGGTGTCGAGGCGCGAGCGCAACGCCATCCTGCTTTCCCCTTTTGGACCGTTCATCGTAGCATGGCGGGGCCACCGCAGGGGATGCGGCGTTTGTTATTTGACCGGAACGACGGTGCCCTGCGTGACGGCGCACGGGCTCTCCTTGCCGTCTTCGACCACATAAATGTCGCATTGGCACACCGCCTGCCGCTTGCCGGCCGCCTTGGCGTGCGCGCGGGCGACAAGCCGCGATCCGACCGCGGGTCTGACATAATTGATCTTGAATTCCGAAGTCAGCGCGTCGCCGCCGAGCGCCAGCCCGCCGGCAAAGGTGATCGCGTTGTCGGCAAGGTAGCCGATGACGCCGCCATGGACGAAACCATGCTGCTGCTTGAGATGGTCGACGATGGGGAGTGTTATTTCCGCGTTTTGCGGACCCGCGCCCGTCAGCTCCGCGCCCATGAACCGGCTGAAAGGCTGAGAGGCGAAAACCCGGCGCGCAAGCCCCTGGAGGTCGGCCACGTCACACTCCTTCACTCGACAGCGCATAATTGCGGGCCAACAATCTAGCACGGCTGGCGCGCGCAATTTTCCCTGTATCGTCCGCTTGCAGGGGCCGATGCGGGCTTGCCCCGACGGACTGATTGGGCCTATAGCAGCGCTTTGATGGCCAAAACCCCACTGCTGACACGCCATATCATTTCGATCAATGACCTCACCAATAAGGAGATCGAGACGATCTTCGAGGTCGCCCAGGGGTTTTTGAAGGAACTTTCCGACGATAATATTTCCTACCGGATCGGGCGCGGCACCGATCTCGCTTCGAAACATATCCTGGCGAGCCTGTTCTACGAACCTTCGACCCGCACCCGGCTGTCGTTCGAGAGCGCGATGCTGCGCTTGGGCGGCGCCAACATCACCAGCGCCGACCCGGCGGTGAGCTCCGCCGCCAAGGGCGAAAGCCTTGCCGACACCATCCGGGTCATTTCCAATTACGCCGACATCGTCGTCATCCGCCATCCGCGCGACGGCGCGGCGCGGCTGGCGGCCGAATATTCGCAGATCCCGGTGATCAACGGCGGCGACGGCAGCCACGAGCATCCGACGCAGACGCTGTGCGACCTGTTCACGCTGCGCTCGAAGAACAAAAACCTGCGCAACATGAAGGTGGCGATTTCCGGCGACCTCAAGGGCAGCCGCACCATCCATTCCTTCGTCTATGCGCTGGCCCGCTTCGGCGCCACCATCGATCCCCTGCCGGCACCCGGCATGGAACTGCCGCCACACGTCGACCGCAGGCTGCGCGAGGAATTTCATAGCCGCATGGTTTCCAAGGAGTCGGGACAGGCCGGCACCATCGACGCGCTATACGTCACCGCCGATCAGCCGCACCAGTTGTCGCTCTATGCCGACCCGGAAGTCGACTACGGTCCGGTGCTGCGCAAAAAGATCGACGCCGTCTACGTCACCCGCTTCCAGAGGGAACGCTGGACCGAGCAGGAGCGACCGTATCCCAAGATCGACGCCAAATTTTTGGACGATGCGAAATATTCGGAAGCCAGCGTCATGCATCCGCTGCCGCGGGTCAACGAACTCGACGTCGCGCTCGATACCGACCGCCGCGCCATCTATTTCCAGCAAGCCGCCTACGGCGTTCCGGTGCGAATGGCGCTGATTTCGCTGCTTTTGCATCTGCACAAGAACAAATCGTTGCACAAATTCTCGGGCGGCTTCGCCAAGCCGGTGTATCCGGCCTACGTCCAGCCGATCGGCATCGGCCTGCAGTGCGGCAACCCGAACTGCATCGTCGGCGATCCGGCCGAACGGCAATATGCCGCCACCAAGTTTTACGTGATCGAGGATCCGGCGCGTCGCAGCTTCAGGCTGCGCTGCATCTATTGCGAGACCGACATCGACGAGGCGGCGACCGCGGCGTTCGTGGTCGCCGATACCGCGCGCAAGACTTTTTCGCCTGATTTGATGGCGCTGACGCGCACGCCAGCCGACAAGCGCAAGCATCTGATCATTTATGCCAACGACTCCGACGCACTCGGCGCCGGCTTTGCGCCGCGCGAGAGCGCAGCCAGCAAGGTGCGCATGGGCTAGCGCCATGCCGGCTATCCTGCCCTGGCCGCTGGACTCCGCCATAGCCTTCATCTTCGGCTATCTGTGCGGCTCCATTCCGTTCGGCGTGTTGTTGACCAAGCTCGCCGGCGCGCCCGATCTGCGCACGGTCGGCTCCGGCAATATCGGCGCCACCAATGTGCTGCGCACTGGACGCAAGGGGCTGGCCGCGGCAACGCTTCTCGGTGACATGCTCAAAGGCACCGCCGCGGTCGCGATCGCGGCCGCCGCGTTTGGGCGCGACGCGGCGATGATCGCGGCGGCGGCGGCGTTTCTCGGGCATTTGTTTCCGATGTGGTTGAAATTTCGCGGCGGCAAGGGCGTGGCCACCTATATCGGGCTATTGCTCGGCTTTGGCGTATGGATTGCGCTTGCGGCGTTCTGCATCATTTGGCTCGCGGTCGCCGCGATGACGCGCTATTCGTCGCTTGCCGCGCTCATTGCCGCTGCGACGACGCCGGCCGTGCTGTGGTGGCACGGCGATTTGGCCGAGGCGGAATTGTTTTTATTGTTGTCGGCGCTGCTGTGGATCATGCACCGCGCCAATATCGCACGGCTCATTGCCGGCACGGAAAGTAAGATCGGAAACAAATCTTAAGCTAGTCCACTGGATTCCCGCTTACGCGGGAATGAGCGGACGAACTCACTCCGCCGCCACTGCGGCCACGACGCGCTCAGGCACGATCGGCGCGCCGTGGGTGTGGGGGATTTTGTCGGCAAAGACTTCGACGAAGTGATCCATCTCGCCAGCATGCGCATGCGGCCGCAGCGCCTCGTCGCAATAGCTGCGCGTGGCGGGGTCGGCCGCCACTCGCGTCATCATGCGGCGATAGCGCCAAATGAGCCGCAGCCATTGCCAGGCGACTTTAAGAAAATCGAGCGCCCGCCACGGATAGAACAGGAGCGGATTGACGACCGGCATGCCGTAGCGGCGCTGCCTGCGCAGTTTGCGGCGGAAAAATCCGAATTGCAGCGGGTGCACGCCCTCGATGCGGGCGGCGCCGGAGAAGATGGTCAGCGAATCCAGAAGCTTCGTCCGGTTGATGCCAGAAGCGATGCCGCGCCGCATGATGGTCTCGACGTGTTGGTCGGTGTAGTAGCGCTTCCAGGCATCGGCATAGACGCTGGTCCAGGTCTCTTTCGACATCAGCGGATGGCCGGTGCAGGCGTGCTCGAGATCGTATTTGTTCATGTCGGGATCCATCGGTGTCCCGCGCAGGTACAGCTTTTTGTGATCCTCCGAGCCCGGCAGCGGCGTCAGATAGAAGAATTCGAGAATATCGATCGGCAGTTCTTTTTTGATGATCTCGATGTCGCGGGCTATTGTTTCCGGCGTGTCGGTCGGAAAGCCGAGAATATAGCCGGCGTAGGTCATCACGTGCTGCGCGCGCCAGGCCAGCAGCATGTCGCGATATTCCCAGATCTTGTTCTGGCGCTTTTTCGCGCCCATCAGCGATTCCGGATTGATGTTCTCAAGCCCGAGAAAGATCGCGGTGCAGCCGGCGCGCGCGCATTTCTCGATGAAGCTCGGAATGCGATGACACAGCGTGTCGACCTGGATCAGGAGCCGGATGTTGAAAAGTTCGCGCTCGCGCAGTTCGATCAGCCGGTCGAGGATCGGCTCCCAGTTGCGGTTGCGGGCGAAGTTGTCGTCGGTGATGAAAAACCGAGTAATGCCTTGCGCCGCGTTGGCGCGCACGATCGCCTCGACGTCGTCGGGCGTGCGATAGCGCGATTTGCGCCCCTGCACGTTGATGATGGTGCAGAAGCTGCACTGGAACGGACAGCCGCGGCCGGCATCGAAGCTCGAATAATGGCCGGCGACGCGCGCAACCACCGCGTGCGGCAGGATCGGATAGACGGCGGCAGCCATCTCCGGCATTGCGTTGAGGTAATTGTAAACGGGTTTTGCCTTGCCGGCGGCGACATCGCGCACCACCTGGACCATGCGGCCTTCGGCCTCGCCGGCAAACAGATGAATGCCGAGGTCGAGCGCCTCCTGCAAATCCGCCGGCAGCGTCGGCAGCATGGCGATGCAGCCGGAAATATGAAAGCCGCCCATCACCACGGTGAGCCCGCGCGCGCGGAATTGCCGGCCGAGATCGAGCGCGCGCGGAAACTGGTTCGACTGTACGCCGATCAAACCGACCATACCGGCGCCGGCAGCGCGGATGCGTTCGGCTGCGCCGGCGACGTCAACGATCGTGTTGCACTCGTCGCAGGCCTCGACCTCGATGTCGACGTCGGGGCCGAGCACGCGCGCCCGCGCGCATTCCTCGATCAGGCCGTAGACGCTCGCGAGGCTGTTCGACGGGATGGTCGTGCGCAGCCATTGAATCACATAGCCGTCCTGGTCGTAATGCGACGGCTTGATCAGGACGACCCGAAACGCGCGCTTGGCCGAATTGCCCTGCAATACCACCCTCCCCGCGGACTTCCGAGGTCTTGCAGCAGGTGCAGGCAGTGTACCCGCCCTCGCGACACGATTGTAGGCTATGGTTTTGCTATTGGCGCGCGATTTTTTACCGGTAAGGCTGTGTGCGGAACCCGCTAGCCCGCTGGGTGGGCGGCAAATCCGGCCATCGGTCCGGCGCTTGGGCCGCCGCCGACTATTTGGTTCGTTCCGCGAGGCCTTCCGCGAGTTTGAGCAACGACAACCGCAGTTTTACGTCGGCGATGCCGGCAAATGCCTGAAGGAGTCTTGCCGAAAGAGGCTGGGCGAGGATTTCAGTCAAAGGGTCGTGAGCGGGTCGCTCGCTCTCTTCGTCGCCGAACAGGGAGGCGATCCCCACGCCAAGGACGGTGGCGACGCGTTTAAGTCGGCCGCTTCCTATGCGATTGACGCCTTTCTCGTATTTCTGAATCTGCTGGAAAGTAACGCCGACCTTTTCGGCGAGCGCGGTTTGCGACATGCCGCGCGCCAGCCGAATGGCCCGCACGCGCTGCCCCACGAGCACGTCAACGCGTTCGATACGCTTCGGCATGTACGGCAACCCCTCCCCACCCCCAGGCGCCGGCAACGCCGATCTCCTCAATTGGCATCAGCCGGCGTACTGACATGGGGCCCCCAATGGCTGGTTGGCAAACCCCGCAAGTTCGAGATGTTTATATACCACGACGATAGATATCTACGAATTCAGCTTACACGAGTATTCGCGCGTAATCGAGTTTTTGCCTTGATTGACCCGCATTGCAGCGCTGCCGGTAGGCCAGTTTCCGCCGGTAACGATTTGACAGGCGGGGTTCCATTACCCATGTTCGCGGCACCCTACCCGCCCCGGGTTATACGGGCGACTGGAAAAAACGCCGCGAAATCATTAGGTTATCATGAATCTTGTACTTGTGGAATCGCCTGCCAAGGCGAAGACCATCCATAAATATCTCGGCCGTGGCTACGAAGTTCTGGCCTCGTTCGGCCATGTCCGCGACCTGCCGGCGAAAAGCGGCTCGGTCGATCCCGACGCTAATTTCCGCATGCTCTGGGAGGTCGATCCCAGGGCGCAAAAACGGCTCAACGACATCGCCCGCGCGGTCAAAAGCGCTGAGAAGCTCATCCTTGCCACCGACCCGGACCGCGAAGGCGAAGCGATTTCCTGGCACGTGCTGCAGGTGCTCAAGGACAAGAAGGCGCTCAAAGCCCAGCCGGTCGAGCGCGTCGTCTTCAATGCCATCACCAAGCACGCGGTCAGCGAGGCCATGGCACATCCGCGCGCCATCGATCAGGCCCTGGTCGACGCTTATCTCGCCCGCCGCGCCCTCGATTACCTCGTCGGCTTCACCTTGTCGCCGGTGCTGTGGCGCAAGCTCCCTGGCGCCCGCTCGGCCGGCCGCGTGCAGTCGGTTGCGCTGCGGCTCGTCTGCGACCGCGAACTCGAAATCGAAAAATTCGTTCGTCAGGAATATTGGTCGCTCGTCGCCACGCTAGCGACGCCACGCCGGGAAACTTTTGCGGCGCGGCTCGTCGGCGCCGACGGACAAAAGTTGCAACGGCTCGACATCGGCTCGGCCGCGCAAGCACGGGCGTTCAAGCAAGCGCTCGAAACGGCGGCGTTCACGGTCGCCGCAGTGGAGGCGAAGCCGGTCAAGCGTCACCCCTATTCGCCGTTCACCACCTCGACCCTGCAGCAAGAAGCAAGCCGCAAGCTCGGCTTTGCGCCGGCCCATACCATGCGGGTGGCGCAGCGGCTCTACGAAGGCATCGACCTTGGCGGCGAGACCGTCGGACTGATCACGTATATGCGCACCGACGGCGTCGATATCGCCGAAGAGGCGATCCAGGCCGCCCGCCGCGTCATCGAGACCGATTACGGCATAAGTTACGTTCCCCACGCGCCGCGGCGCTACCAGACCAAGGCGAAAAACGCCCAAGAAGCCCACGAGGCCATCCGCCCGACCGATCTCGCCTGTCGGCCGCGCGAAATCAAAAACTTCCTCGAGGCGGATCAGGCCAAGCTCTACGAGCTGATTTGGCTGCGCACGGTGGCAAGCCAGATGGAATCGGCCGAGCTCGAGCGCACCACCGTCGATATCAACGCCAACGTCGCCGGCCGGCTGCTCGAACTCCGCGCCACCGGTACGGTAGTGAAGTTCGACGGCTTCCTTACGCTCTATCAGGAAGGCCGCGACGAGGATCCGGAAGACGATGAATCGCGCCGGCTGCCGCAGATGAGCGCCGGCGAACGGCTCGAAAAGCAGGCGATCAACGCCGAGCAGCATTTTACCGAACCGCCGCCACGCTATTCCGAAGCCTCGCTGGTCAAACGCATGGAGGAACTCGGCATCGGCCGGCCCTCGACCTATGCCTCGATCCTGCAGGTGCTCAAGGACCGCAAATATGTGCGGCTCGACAAGCGCCGCCTCGTTCCGGAAGACCGCGGCCGCATCGTGGTTGCCTTTCTCGAAAGCTTCTTCGCCAGATATGTCGAGTACGATTTCACCGCCGGCCTCGAAGAGCAACTCGACCTGATTTCCAACAGCGAGGTGGCCTGGCGCGACGTGCTGCGCGACTTCTGGCGCGATTTCATCGGCGCCATCGACGAGACCAAGGAATTGAAGATTTCCGAGGTGATCGACGCGCTCGACGCGCTGCTGGCGCCGCACCTGTTTCCGCCGACCGCCGATGGCAGCGACCCGCGTCAATGCCCGACCTGCGGCAATGGCCGGCTGTCGCTCAAACTGTCCAAGTTCGGCGCCTTTATCGGCTGCTCGAACTATCCGGAATGCCGTTACACCAGGCCGCTCACCGCGCCTGCGGATGGCGCAGCCGATATCGGCACCAAGACGCTCGGCAAGGATCCACAAACCGGCCTCGACGTCAGTTTGCGCTCGGGCCGTTTCGGTCCTTATTTCCAGCTCGGCGAGGCGGTCAAAGGTGGCGAAAAACCAAAGCGCGCTGGCCTGCCGAAGGGAATGGCGCCGGAAACAATCGATCTGCATCGGGCGCTCGCACTCTTGTCGCTGCCGCGCGAAGTCGGCCGCCATCCCGAAGATGGCGAGCCCATCGTGGCCGGCATCGGCCGATTCGGGCCCTATGTGCGGCACGGCAAAATCTACGCCAATCTGGAATCTCCCGAAGAAGTCTTCAGCGTCGGCTTGAACCGCGCGGTCACGCTGATCGCCGAGAAACGCGCCAAGCCTTGGCGCGGGCGTCGCTTCGGTGCCGATCCGGGTCGCGCGCTCGGCGAGCATCCGACCAAGGGCGGCGCGGTGACCGCGAAGAAGGGCCGCTATGGCCCTTACGTCAGCCACGGCGGCGTCAACGCCACGCTGCCGGTCGACAAGACTCCGGACTCTGTCACGCTGGTAGAAGCGGTCGCACTGATCGATGCCAGGGCGGAGCGCAACGCGCCGGCGCCGCACGCGCGGCCGCGCAAAGCCAAACGTCCATCCCCGCTGACCTCACGACATGTCAAAGCAACCGGCAAAAAGCCAGCGGCGCGCTCGGCCAAGCCGCCGGCCGCCAAAACACGCAAGACCACGCAAGCTGCCGAATAATCACTATCTACATGCCACCGTGCCGCGGTTGCGACCGATGAGTGGCTCATGAAACCCGCATTCAACCGCCTCCCCTCGCGCGAGGAGCTTCTCGCTTTCATCCGCGAGCGCAACGGCAACGTCGGCTCCCGCGAAATCGCGCGTGCTTTCGGCGCCAAGAATGCCGATCGCGCGGCGCTTAACCGCATGGTGCGCGAACTCGCCGAAGAAGGCTTGATCGACCGGCGCCGCAAGCGGCTGCATCACGCTGGCACCCTGCCGCCGGTGGTGCTCGCCGACGTCACCGGCCGCGACCGCGACGGCGAGCTTTTGGCGCGGCCGACCGAATGGGACGAACAGGCGCATGGCACCGCGCCCGTCATCCGCATTGTCACGCCGCGCCGCGCCCGGCCGGGCGAAATCGCCGGCGTCGGCGACCGCGCGCTTATTCGTATCGAACAACGCGGCGATGAGGAGACGAGCGGGCGCGTCATCAAGCTGATCGACCGCGCCCGGCATCGCACGCTCGGCATCTTCCGCGGGCTGCCCGGCGGCGGCGGACGACTGGTGCCGATCGACAAGAAACAACTGGGCCGCGAATTGAGCATTGCCGCCAATGCAGCGGCCGGAGCGGTCGACGGCGACCTGGTCGCCGTCGAAGTGGCGCGCCACGGCCGGCTAGGACTGCCGGGCGGCACCGTCGTCGAGCGGCTCGGCTCGCTCAAGACCGAGCGCGCGGTGAGCCTGATCGCGATCCACGCCCACGATATTCCCTGCGTGTTTCCCGGCACTGCGCTCGCCGAGGCCGACGCGGCGCGGCCGGCTTCCGCCGCCGGCCGCGAGGACTGGCGCGCCATTCCCTTCGTCACCATCGATCCGCCCGACGCCAAGGATCACGACGACGCGGTGCATACCGCGCCCGATCGCGATCCGCGCAATGTCGGAGGCTTTGTCGTCAGCGTCGCCATCGCCGACGTGGCGCATTACGTGCGGCCCGGCTCGGCGCTCGATCGCGAGGCCGCCAAACGCGGCAATTCGGTGTACTTTCCCGACCGCGTCGTGCCGATGCTGCCGGAGCGCATTTCCAACGATTTGTGCTCGCTGCGTGCCGACGAGGACCGCCCGGCGCTGGCCGTGCGCATGACGCTCGGCGCCGACGGCCGCAAGCGCTCGCACACGTTTCACCGCGTGCTGATCCGCTCCGCGGCGCAGCTCCACTACGAACAGGCGCAGCTCGCGGTGTCCGGCCGCACTGACGAGGTCACCGAGCCGCTGGTCGAGAAAATCCTGGAGCCGCTCTACGCCGCGTATCGGAGGATGACGCGCGCGCGCGACGAGCGCGGCCCGCTCGATCTCGACATCCCGGAACGCAAAATTTTGCTCAAATCCGACGGCACAGTGGATCGCGTGATCATGCCGCAGCGGCTGGAAGCGCACCGCCTGATCGAGGAGTTCATGATCCTCGCCAATGTCGCCGCCGCCGAAACCTGCGAGCGCGGCCGTGTCGCGCTCATTTACCGCGTCCACGACGAGCCGGCGCCAGAAAAGCTCAACGCGCTGCGCGAATTTTTGGCTACCCTCGATATTTCATTGCCCAAGGGCGGCGCACTGCGGCCCGACGGCTTCAACCGTATCCTGCAGCGTGTCAAGGGCCGCGACGTCGAGCGGCTGGTCAACGAAGTCGTGCTGCGGACGCAGGCGCAGGCGGAATATTCGTCGGAAAATTTCGGCCATTTCGGCCTCAATCTGCGCCGCTACGCGCATTTCACTTCGCCGATCCGCCGCTACGCCGACCTTATCGTGCACCGCGCCTTGATCCGCGCGCAAAAACTCGGCGCCGACGGTCTGCCGGCCGACGACGACACGCGCGCGCTCGCCGAAATCGCCGCCAATATTTCCGCCACAGAACGGCGGGCCATGAAGGCCGAGCGCGAAACCGCCGACCGGCTGATTGCGCATTTTCTCGCCGAGCGCGTCGGCGCCACCTTCGACGGCCATATTTCCGGCGTTACCCGGGCCGGCCTGTTCGTCGAACTGGATGAAACCGGCGCCGACGGCTTTGTTCCCGCCCGCACCATCGGCGACGAATATTTTCGCTTCCATGAGGCCGGCCGCGCGTTCGTCGGCCGCTCGGTGACACACCGGCTCGGCGACCCAGTCACCGTCGAGCTGGTCGAAGCGGCTCCCGTCGCCGGCGCGCTGCGGTTCCGGCTGGTCGGCAATGATGACGCCCGGTCGAGGGCTGAACATGCGCTGCTATCGCGGTCGAAATTTGCAAAACGGCACAAATCGCATCAGCGCAGGCGTTAGCAATGAAGGGTGAACTCGTAAAAGGTAATTATTCCAGTGCGCTGGCTGACGGCACGCTGGCGGACCGCGCACAACGATTGACCGCCATTATTCGCGACCAAAGTTTTCCGTATCGCAAGCCGCGCGACGCCGCGACCCTGATCCTGTTCGTCAATGCCGCCTATCAGGACGGCCGCGCCCAGAACCGCCCCGCGGCCGTGCTCCGCTATGCCAGCATCGTTGCGGTCGTTGTGCTGCTGCCGCTGGTCGCGCTTGCCGGCTGCGCGCTGATGTCGCGGGTCGGGCAATATGGCTGGACGCCGGAGCGCATTGCGGCTGCGGCTTACATCGTGGTCGCTGCCTGCTACGGCGTCGGCTACGTCGTCGCTGCGGCGGCCTCGGGCCTCGCCTTGCGCCAGCTCGAAATCACCAACCTCGTAACCTCGCTCATCATCGTGGCGGTGCTCTTGGCGCTCCATTCGCCGGTTGCCGATCCCGATCGGATTTCGGTGGCGGACCAGGTCCGCCGCCTGGAGACCAGCGCCATTGCTCCCGAGAAGTTCGACTTCGCCTTCTTGCGCTTTCGGTCCG
>Ga0187783_10003785_pt1 | contig 11174 bp, 10 predicted proteins | sample 1015_SJ02_MP02_2_FD_132471 | JGI IMG/M metagenome (GOLD analysis project Ga0187783, IMG submission 132471) | Tropical peat soil microbial communities from peatlands in Department of Meta, Colombia - 1015_SJ02_MP02_20_MG | ecosystem: Environmental > Terrestrial > Soil > Wetlands > Peat | place...
CCAGCCTGCGAATGACTCCCTACGGGGCCACAGCAAGAACCTACGTTGACTGGGAGCTCCGTGAATGGCCGAACCTTTACCGGAACGAACTGGAATCGTGTGTCCGTCTGCCTTTTCAAGGCGAGAATTACGTGCTGCCGGAAGCCGTTCTCCTGGACAACGCGACAGGTGGCTACAACGCTTCGCAGATCAGAGTAGATTTCAGTGCCACGCCGTTTCACCTTTCCGAAGTAGTACATCTTCTGACCTGTGAGAATGCTAGGAATCTGAGACGAGACTTGGAAAGGCGAGGTCCATACCACAACGGTCGAACCTTGCGATTGATGGATTTTGTCCCGTTGGGAAGAGGCCAGTTCAGCCTGCGTTTGCAGCCGCTGAACTACGACGACTATCTGGCGACAAATTTGGTGGTGGACGCGAGCCTCCGGGAAGGCGACTCGTTGAGAGACATGCTCCTGCGGCGGGAGGGGCACAAGCTGGAGATCCTCAATGAATCGCCGCTGGGAAACATGCTCGGGATTGACGTCATTCTGTTCACCTCCGACGGACGCTTGATTTTGCAACAACGCTCAAAGAGCGTTGCCATACGCCCGTGCGAGCTTTCAACCTCATTCTCAGGCGCCGCGTCCCCGGAGGACCTTTGCGGGGCGCAAACGCTTGTTGATTTGAAAGTCACGCGTGAAGCATGGGAAGAAATCGCGATAGAAGCTGATGAGATTGAGAAAGAAAGTCTAAAGCTGGTCGGAATCGGGCGGGAGCTTGCGCGGGGTGGTCAGCCCGGATTGTTTTTCTGCGGAAAGGTGCGTCTGACAGAGAAGGAAGTGCGGAAGAGGAGTACAGTCTCTCGCGATCGGTGGGAATTCGACAAGCTGATCTTCTACGACTTCGGAGCCGACAGTCTTGCCCCCATTCGAGACGACGATGGCCGCCGCCGGTTCTTGGAGGATGTCGACAAGTTCATCTCCCGGCACGGAAATAGAGCTTCGATTCCGCTGCTGGTAGCGCTGGCGTTCTGGATCGGCCTTCGCTGTGTCCGGAAGGTGACACCAGCGGTTTCGGACCATGGCCGGAACTAGACGAGATCCTTTGAGGCCGCGTCGCCCGGAACTAGCTGGATCGGGAATGGGACTCGATGAAGATTCAGGTGGTGGGAACTGGGCGGTTCTCGAGTGCGGCCGCAGACCAATCTTCCGGCGGGAACGAAATGTGCCAGAACTGGGGTGCGGGCTGAAGGAATTCGACGGCCACTTGGGTTTTCGTGCCGTCGGAATGTCCGACGTATACGACGCGGCAGGTCTCGGGCTTGCTGGAGCCGCGGGTCTTGAGGACTAACGTGGCTCCCTGCATCACCGGAGACGCCATGGCGATGAGTGCCCCGTGGGCGTTCAGAACCAGGGTCACCGTGTCCTCCTGAAACTCACTTCCGTCTGGTTTCTTGCCAGAAACGCTGACCGGCACACTGATGATCACCCGCTGACTGCGGCGCTTGTTGCTGTGACCGGGGGAGCTGGGGAGCGTGGCGTGCATGAAGACTAAGCTAGGCTATCTAAAGCGGGTGCCGCAATAGGACCCGGCTAGGGAATCGTCAAATAGTAACCGTCGAGGAGGCGACTCAACGGCGAGAGGAGTACTTGCCCTGCCTAGCCGTCCGCGCCCGGAAGCAAATTTCCTCCACGAGGGAGCAGACGATGTGCCCGATGGTGATGTGGGCTTCCTGAATCCGTTGCGGATCGCGCGAGGGCACGTTGATCAGGAGATCCACCCTCCCGGCCAGCGCTCCGCCGGTCTCGCCCGTGAGGGCAACCAGCAAAGCCTCGCGCTTGGCGCCGGCCTTCACTCCACGAATCATGTTCGGGCTATTGCCACTAGTGGAAAGCGCAACCAGAACGTCGCCCGGGACGACAAGAGATTCGATTTGCCTCTCGAAGACATGGTCGAAGCCGAAGTCATTTGCGGCCGCTGTGAGGACCGAGGGATTAACGGTGAGTGCGAGAGCGGGAAGACCGGGCCGGTCACTCCTCAGCCGGACAACCAGTTCGGCCGCGAGGTGCAGGGCATCGGCGGCGCTCCCGCCATTGCCGAAAAAAACGAGTTTTCTGCCCGACCGAAGCGCTCTGGCCGACCGGAGAGCGAATTCTTCAATGCGTGAGATCAGGCGGTCGGAAAACGCCTGCTTGACGCGGCAGCTCTCGTTGAGTTGGGCCGCGATGATTTTCCGATGGGCAGCCATGGAGGCTCAGCAGAGGACGATTTTGTGGCGGTGCCGCGTGACGCGGCGTGTGGCATTTCGCGTATCAACAACGAGGCCTGCCGCTTCGACGATAGCTTGATAGTCATAGCTGGAGTGGTCCGTGGCAATGACAACGCAATCGTAGCTTTCGAGAACCTTCGCATCGAGATTAACGGACCGCATTTTGGAAAAGTCGTAATGGCGCATTTTGGGGAGGCCCGGGAAGAAGGGATCATTGTAGTCGAGCAAGGCACCCCGGTGCTCGAGCAACTCCATAATCTTCAGCGATGGGGATTCTCGGGGATCGTCTACATCCTTCTTATAAGCGATACCGAGAATGAGGATGCGTGAGCCCTTCAGAGACTTTTTTCTCTCGTTGAGCGCGCCTGATATTGCTTCGACAACATGATATGGCATCGCCGTGTTTACTTCGCCCGCAAGCTCGATAAAACGCGCGGCAAAGTCATACTCCTTGGCCTTCCACGAGAGGTAGAACGGATCCACGGGAATGCAATGGCCTCCCAAGCCGGGGCCAGGATAAAAAGGCATAAAGCCAAATGGCTTTGTTGCCGCTGCATCAATCACTTCCCAGATGTCCATCCCCATGCGTTGGCAGAGCAACTTTAATTCGTTCACGAGCGCTATATTCACGCAGCGGAAGATGTTCTCGAGGAGCTTCGCCATCTCAGCGGCACGTGTGGTGCTCACTGGGACGACCCGTGCCACAATCTGCGCGTAGAGAGCAACTGCAGCCCGGCCCGACGGAGGGTTCACGCCCCCGACGATCTTGGGGATCTGCGCGAGGCCGAATTGCTTATTGCCGGGATCTTCTCGCTCGGGCGAGAAGGCCAAAAAGAAATCCGTCGGGATCTGCTCTGCGTCGGGGCCCTGAGCCGGAGGGCACTTTAGCCCGCCTGCCTCCAGGATTGGTAGGACGAGCTCTTCGGTGGTTCCTGGATATGTGGTCGATTCGAGAACGATCAATTGTCCTCTTGTAAGGTAGGGAGCGATTGCGCGCGCGGTCTGCTCGACGTACTTCAAGTCAGGCTCGCGTCTCTCATCCAATGGGGTAGGGACGCAGATGACAATGGCGTCCATCTGGCCGAGCCGGGAGAAATCCCCACTGGCACCAAAGTGCCGAGATCGAACGTATTGCTGAATCTTCGTAGTGGGGACGTGGCCAATATAGCTTTGGCCCCCGTTGAGCATCTCGACCTTTTGGGGGTCGGTATCGAAGCCCGTTACGCGATGTCCTGCCTCAGCAAACCGCAACCCCAAAGGCAAACCAACATATCCACAACCGATCACACCGACGCGCAGCTGCGCGCCCTTGAAGAACTCGGGTTTCCGGTCCACCGGCATAATTCGTTCATGCCTTTCTCAAGCGTAAAGCCTGCAAAGATACAACGGATATAGCACCCGATCTGGATCTGGGGCCCGCATCGGTGCCGGAGCTCAGATCGTCCGGCGGGGGCGCGGGGCGAAAGCCGATAGCAAACGATTCATTAGGACGCGGCGCTCCGCTGCTGAAAGCACAGAAGGATTAAATCTGCCCTGCGGCGCACGCCGAATTTGCTTAAAAGATTCGATACGTGAAACTTCACGGTCCTCTCGGAGATGTTCAACTTTCCAGCGATCTCCTTGTTCGCCAGATTCTCCAAGAGGCTGCTGAGCACTTCCTGTTCGCGGCGGCTCAGCTCGCTCGAGACCTCAGCCCGAATGCGACGGTTGCCCGTACCATTCAGAACGGAGTCCACGAAACCAGAGAGAACCGACCGCGGAACCCAGAAGCCCCCGCTCGCGACGAGAGGCAAGGCCCGGCTCAATTGCTCCCGGACCTCCGCGTACGTCAGCAATCCTTTGGCGCCAAGCCGCAGCAACGAGTAACTTTCGCCAACATCCAATTTCTCGGCCACGACCAAGATCCGGGCGCCCGGATGACTCTCGAGAATATTCGACAGAAGCGCACCTGCCGCAGCGCGTGCAACGTGTGCGTCCACCACGTACACATTGGCACGCGGCACACTCATACGTCGCAAGTCCGGCCCAAGCGAAGATTCGAGGAGGCGAGGAATCAGCCGAAAGGCCGAATCGGTGAGTACGCGCTCAAATTCGCCGAGGACTAACGGATGCGGCGAGAGCAAGCACACCTGCATGCCTCGCGTGCGGACCGTCTTCACCACATTTTTCAGCGTATACGAATCCCTGCGCACGGGCAAGGCTCCGCGGTGGGTCGTGGTGACACACTAGTCAAGCTGGGACATGGGGCTTATCGGCTTGGACAATTCGGCTCAATCGTTCGTCGTGACAGCCCAAGCTTTGAAGGAAGATGCGATGGTGACTGTCACTGCAAAGAACCGGCGATATTCACGATTAGGCCTTCCCAAAGGAATGCTGGTCGCCTGGCAGGGTGCCAAGCAGCGAGAAGTCTCCCGAGTATCCACGATCGGGATGGGCGGGATCTTTATCTCCGCGGCTGAGCCGCCTCCGATCGGGGAGATCGTCCGGCTCGTCTTCGATACACCGTCCGGGGAAGTCAGAGCGCGCGCCATAGTGCGTAGTTCAGAGCAGGGACGGGGGATGGGAGTCGAATTTACGGAGATGTCCCTTCAGGCGAGAGCGCGACTTGACAGGCTATTGAAACGATTACTACGCTAAGGCCCGGTCCCTCACCTCTGCGGGAAAAGCAGTGCCTCGAACATGTCCGCGCGAGCCTTGTGATCGGAAGCTACAACCTGCAGCAAGTCTGTCACGGAAATCATTCCGCTGTATTTGCCCTGCGCGTCCACAACGAGCAAGTGATAAATTCCGTATTTCTCCATCCGACGGAGGCATTCGTCCAACGCGACCTCCGGAGAGACTGTGACGAGCTCGCGCGTCATGACTTCGGTTACGCGCATCCAAGCGGGGCATTTGTTTTCGGCAGAAACTTTGTCCGAGATGTCGCTTTGCGAGATTACGCCGACTAGACGCCCTCCCGCATCGAGAACGCCAACCGCGCGCACTTGCTTGTCGCGAAGGTAACGCGCCGCATCATGGACGGTCGCGTTTTCGTTGAGGGAGTAAGTCTCCTTCCGGCCACCGATCAAATCTTGAACAAGCATGGAAGCCTCCCGGAGCGAAAGTGATACCGATAGTAAAACTACTTCTCGTGTATCGCAACCGTTTCACGAGCATTGCGAGTCCGGGAGAACCCATGCGCGGACGGCGCAGTCAAAAGGCAACGCAAACGTGGGTGGCAAGTTTCAATCTGGAACTGCGCTACTCAATAGTGGAAAGAAATTGCCATGCCCAAAGTCCCAGCAGGGTCACGTGGCGAGACGTTTTTTCGTCGCCCTAAGCCATTGAAATAAAAGCGGTTGCACGCCTTGTACCGCTGTGGAAATTCGCTCAGGCGGCACGCCGTGTGCTTGTTCGCCTGCGGGGGATCAGGTCGCAAGCAGGAATCTCCTCGATCTGATTCGGTCCCGGGTCCGAACTTCAAGATTTGCGAGACTAACTTGGCTTCGATGGGCGCTTCCAGAGCGGTGGTGTCCCGCTGGACGGAGGAGATCCCTCCCGAGTCGCTGATCTTCGGAAAATCGGCAGCGATGCAAATCGTGCGGTCGAAGGTGGAAAAGATCGCCGCGACCTCGGTCCCAGTCCTCATTCAAGGGAATAGCGGGTCCGGAAAATGTGTCCTGGCACACTACATCCACGGCCGATCGCTGGTTGCAAATGCTCCTTTTGTGAAGGTGAATTGCGCGGCGATCCCGGGTCCACTGCTGGAGAGTGAGCTTTTCGGCTACGAGCGAGGCGCATTCACGGGGGCATATACTGCAAAGCCCGGCCGCGTGGAACTGGCGGAAGGCGGAACACTCTTCCTAGATGCCGTAAACGAGATCGATCTATCGTTGCAAGGAAAACTCTTGCATTTGCTGCAGGATGGGCAATTCAGCCGGATTGGGGGTCAGGAGGACCGCCAAGCCGCCGTCCGAATTATTTGCGCGACAAACCGAAGCCTTGCGAGCGAGGTCGACGCGGGGAGATTCCGGCAGGATCTCTTCTATCGCATCAATGCGCTGACGGTGAGCTTGCCTGCACTTCGGGAACGAAGAGAAGATATCGTTGACATTGCGAATTACTTTCTGCAAATCAACCAGAAACGATACCAAAAGGGATTTCAGGCGCTTGATCCGTCACTCTCGCGCTATCTGCTGCGGCATGATTGGAGAGGTAACATCCGCGAGCTTGAAAATCTGATTGAGCGATTCGTGATTCTTGGTTCCGAAGAAACAATCACAGCCGAGCTGGCTGTCCCCGAACAGCCACAAGCGCCTTTGAGTATTTCCTTCCACGAACCAATCCATCTGAAGCAGGTCACCCGGCAGGCAGTTCAAGACATGGAGAAAAGAATCATCTCGCACGTGCTTGAAGCGAACCACTGGAACCGCAAGCGCGCGGCCAGTGCTCTCAAAATCAGCTACCGGGCCCTGCTCTACAAGATTCGCCAAGCGGGTTTGCCGCCAAAGACTTCCCCTCGTCGTGCGAAAGCAAATCCCCCAGAGTCGGCCAAAGTCGTCGGCGCGGAATAAGCAGATCACTGGCCGAACCTTCCTCGACCCGATTGAAGATACGGGCTTACGAAGACTGCCTAGCAAGGCCGGGGCATCGGATAAGCCGAGAAGGTCAAGCAGGAAGGCACACCACGCGTGCCCTGACCGTCGGCAGATAACAAACTGCAACCAATCGCAACTGGAATTGTTGAGCCGAAGAGGTGGGAAGGGGGCGCGCTAAGGCTTGAAGTAAGCCCAAGCTGATCCGATGCTTTCGTCCAGCTTGGTGAGGCGGACGCTGAGTTGCCAGAGGCGGGCCGCGACCCCAGGGTCGAGAGAAAGAGAGGAAGATTCAGTTCGCGTTGAGCCCGAGAAGTATTTGCCGGTCGTGCCGCGCAATTCCGGAGCGCAAGCTAAATGAACGATGGCCTGCGCGGCACCAGTGGCGCTCTGCAATTTCCCCTTCGAGGCGTAGTAGGCGATGTGGCGAAGCCAGGGAATCAGACCGTTGTTTCGTCCAAGTCTTGTCGCGACGCCGCCCGGGTCGACCGCGTTAGAAGAAACATTCGTGCCCTCCAATCGTCGGGCCAATTCAAAGGAAAAAAGGACGTTCGCCAACTTGGATCTGGCATAGGCCGATTTGCGATCGTAGTCGTTACGATTCGCCAGCCATCCGCTTTCGACGGTGACTCCCGCGTGAACGGCTGAAGCGACGCTGATGACGCGCGCGTCGGTGGGCCCCAGAAGCAGATCGAGCAACAACGCCGTGAGAAGGAAGTGGCCGAGATGGTTAGTCGCAAATGTCCGCTCGATGCCGTCGGCGCTCGTCTCGTAACGATGGAAGCGAGCGCCGGCGTTGTTTATGAGAATTTTGATTGAGGGCGTGCGGAGGTGAAGGCCCGCAGCAAGGCTCCGTACGCTAACGAAGCTAGAAAGGTCGGCGGGGAGGAATTCGAGTTCAGACGCAGACGAAAACCCGCGGATTTGGGCAATGAGGTCGCGACCTGCACGCTCATTTCGACCGACAAGGAATAGGTTGTATCCGATGCGCCCGAGGGCAAGTGCAGCGGCGCGGCCGAGTCCCGACGTTGCACCGGTGATTACGCAGGTTTTTCCGTCCATGCGCTTCCGACGCCGCGCAGAAGTCTGGCCGACCGACTGAAACTGTCAAGCCCCCCGCTTAGGCAACCGGGAGGGGCTCTTCGACGCGCTGATCGCTTGGCAAATTCGCAGGCTTCGCAGCGATGCATTTGAGGAGTGAGCGCGAAGCGTAATGAGTGCCCGAAACAAACTGCATGAGCGGGCCGAAACTCCATACGGCGGGTGCGCCGAGGATGTGCAAGCCGTCGACGGAAGTTTCGAGGCCGGGGCGAAGGACCGGGTATCCATTCACGCGGCGAATTTTCTCCACCAGCTCGGGGGCAAAGAAATCGTACTTGGAGACATCCACGCGATAGCCTGTGCCGAGAAGAATATGATCCACGGTGCGCCCAGTACCGTCATTCAGGCGGACTTTGAGTTTATCGCCTTCGACTGTGACCGAAGTGATGAAGGTGCCGAGATGGATCGGCACGCTCTTGAGGCGATCCACGAGCCACCGCGCGCCTGCAGGGCGGACGGCGCGGCGACGCAATTTGTCTTTAAGGCCGCGGGGGAGGTGCTTCAACAAATCAGGGCGAGCGAGGAGCTGGCTGAGGACGGCGGGGCCGACGTCAGTCGGGGCGTAGAGAAGGCGGCGAATCGTTTTCCCCATGCGATGATGCAAGGTCTTCGAAGTCCATCCCTGCAGCCAGTGAATTTGGTTCGTGCGGGCGACGACCTCGACACTCGCGCCGCCTTCGTGGAGCAGGGCCGCGGACTCGAGGGAGCTTTGACCGCCGCCGACAGTGAGTATGCTCTTGCCGGCGAAGATCCGCAGGTCACTGTGCTGGGAAGCATGCGAGACAAGTTCGGACGGAAGATTCGCGTATTCCGGTGGACGCCACGCGAAGGAGCCGATGCCGGTGGCGACGACGACGCGGCGCGAGTGAATGACTTCGCCGTCCGACAGTCTGACGTGGAAGCCCGCCGAGTTCGGCTCAATGCGAACGACCCTGCGTCGATCGAGGTCGGGCACGGCTTGCCGCTGATACCACAGGCCGTAGCTAACGAAGCAATCTATCGGGACGGGGTGAGAGAAATGGTTCCCGCTGGCCGCAATGTACTGTTCAAGCGAGAGCTCGCCATTCGGGCTCGCAATCTCCGTGGCGGTCCAATTCGAGCGGAGGAACATGCCGACGGGCATGTTGCTCTCCCAGAAAGACATCGGCTGGCCAAAAGTTTGCACGTCCAAGCCCTTGATCGTGCGGAGGTGAGACGTTGCCGCGATACCGTAGGGGCCTGCGCCAACTATGATTACGTCAGACTTTGACATCGCCATTTTCCTCGAATTAAGGGTCGATTCGGCCGTGCGGAAACCTGATCGCCCCGGGTAGCTTTCTGAGAGACTCGATCCGCTAGGACACCTACAAGAATTATCGCCTGCTAGAAACCACGCTTCACGGCCAAATATGGAACGAGTGCGATTTCCATCAATCCCGGCAGGGGATCATCCAGACTGAAGACCGCTTCTTCATCGTAGGTGCAAAGGGACTTCAGATACGAGCTCCACTTGATCTGGCCTTGCGTGATGCCGACGAATCCAGTGGGCAAGTCCGTGAGGAGGCGAATCCAGCGGACTCCAGCTTTGCTGGCCCCTGGCTCAACGGGCTGGTTCGTTTGATCTGCGAATAAGAGATAGGGGAAGTCGGCTCCGGCGCGCCGGCCGATTGTGTGGTAGCCCCACGTCCGCGCGTTCACGTCGAGGAGACGAAATTGGCCGTCGCGCGGATCCTGCTTATACTCGACCTCGACCAAGCCGTAATAATCGATCGCGCGAAGGAAGCGCTGTGAATAGTCCTCGAGCAGAGGCAGATCGACTGTCTCGACATAGGTACTAGAGCGGCCAAACTCAAGGGGATGCTGCCGCTTGCGGCACGCCGTGATATGGGCAATGGAGTTGCCTTGCTTGAATAACGCGCAGTAAGAATACTGACAGGCGCCATCGCCCGGGATCAAGTCCTGAATCATGATTTCGTCCACGGGAATGATCCGCGAAGCTTGATCGAAAAGTTTGCGGAGCTGCTCGCGGTCGTCCGCACGCCACGCTTTGTCCTTCGTTGCATAGATAAAGTGTTCTTTGATCGCCGGTTTGAGAGCAACGGGGAAATGACCGTCAATTTGATCGAGATCTTCGACGCAGCGTGCGTACCAAGTTTTGGGTGCGGGGATGTTAAGCTTTTCAGCCATGCCGTAGGTCTTGCGCTTATCCCAACACCACTGAATCGTGTGCCAACAAGGTGTCGGGACGCGATAAATCTCGGAGAGTTCTTTGCGATATAGAGAAATCGCGGCGACTTGCTCGTCGCGAGTCGGATAAAGGACCCAACCCTGCAAGCCTTTAACACGCCCATACTCAAGAATCTCGCGAACGGCAGTCTCGGCGTCCAACAATGTGGGCACGAATTTCGTGGCGCCTGTGTATTTGGAGAAGCGCGCAATGGACTTTTCGTCGTCAATCACGCAAGCGGGGACACCATGACGTCCGAGGCTTCGGACAATGCCGAGGCCTTGGTAATCGCCACCGACGACGACACCGCCGACGCCTCCTCTATATGATGGGTGGAAAGATGTCATGCGGTTCGCTGAATCCGCGCAGTCAACAGTTCCCCGAGCTGGACGTCGAACGGAGTCCGCACTCAGCTGAATCTCTCACTGAAAAGTACCGCGGCTAGGCTCGAGTCTTCGTGAACACGCCCACCCCGTGACTCAGGCTGAGCGCCCGACTACTTATTGCAAAGGATCTTCAAGAAAAACCAGATGTGATCGCTCCGGACGGGAAGCCTTGTACGAGACGAAGAAATCATCGTGTGGAATACGGCTCTCTAAACCTTGAACAGGTGGGCAAGAGTTCAGCGGCCCCGCCGGGAGAAGAACCCTATGCGCTAGACGCGTGAAACTCCCCTCGAACTGCCGCTATCGTCCTTGCCGAGAGAAGGGGATCTTCTTGCTCAGTCGCCTTGCAACAGTCCCCATCACGAAGATCTAGTCAGAGCTACAGGCTGACCTGATCTCGGTGGACTTGTCCCCCTCACTGGATCGAGTTCTTAAACCCGACAATGATAGCGCCATACGTAAATCCGGAATTGTTCGCCGTGGCAAGCGCCGTGTAACTGTTCTCGGTGGCAACGCCCATATCTTCAATCGCAGCGCTTGTGTCTTCGATCTCCATCGTGAATCCCGGACCGGCAGAGTAGGGATAGAGACCTCCTGCCGTGATCGGGGCGAACATTCCAATGATGGTCTCGTTGGTGGCAGTTGTAGTCCCCGAA
>Ga0187783_10003786_pt1 | contig 11173 bp, 11 predicted proteins | sample 1015_SJ02_MP02_2_FD_132471 | JGI IMG/M metagenome (GOLD analysis project Ga0187783, IMG submission 132471) | Tropical peat soil microbial communities from peatlands in Department of Meta, Colombia - 1015_SJ02_MP02_20_MG | ecosystem: Environmental > Terrestrial > Soil > Wetlands > Peat | place...
CGCGCGGGCGATCGCCGCCGGCGTGAACTATTTCGACACCGCGGTGCAGTACGGCAGCGGCGAATCGGAAAAGAATCTTGGCCGGATCCTGCAAAGGCTCAAGCCTGTTGACGCGGCTATCGGCACCAAAGTCCGGCTGCCAAGTGGCGACTTCCACGACATTGCCAACGCCGTGGCGAAGTCGCTCGAAGGCAGTCTGACGCGACTACGCCTGGATCGGATCGACATCTTCCACCTGCACAATGCGATCACCGAGACAGGCCACGGTGAGACGCTCAGCGTCCAACAAGTGCTCAATGACGTGGTGCCTGCCTTCGAGCGGTTACGTCAGCAGGGCAAGACGCGGTTTCTTGGATTTACCGCAATCGGCGACACTGCGGCGCTGCATAAGGTGATCGACACGCGTGCCTTTGACAGCGCTCAGGTAGTCTACAATATGCTCAATCCCTCCGCCGGCGCCACGTTGCCGGCCAATTATCCGGCACAGGACTATGGACGGTTGTTTGATCATACCCAGGCGGCAGGCGTTGGTGTCGTCGGTATCCGTGTGCTGGCCGGCGGCGCGCTGTCCGGATCGACCGAGCGCCATCCGATTGCGAGTCCGCCGCCGGAGCCGATCGGCACGGCTATGAGCTACAACGTCGATGTGGTGCGCGGCCGCCATCTGATGCCATTGGTGAAGGAGGGCTTTGCCGCGAGTCTGATCGAAGCCGCCACGCGGTTTGCGCTGTCCCATTCGGCGATGGGAACTATCCTGGTTGGCGTGGCTGCACCACAACAGTTCGACGATGCGCTCGCCGCAGTCCAAAAAGGCCCCTTGCCGCACGCCGCGCTGGATCGGTTGACAGCACTGCGTCAGGTATTTGCCGGCGAACCACGGTGATCGCGGAGATTGCCGGCCGTTGAACGATATGGAGTTCGGGATTTCAGCTCGTGGAGCGTTACGGCCGGAACGGCGCGCGGCGCGCGCTGTGGAGTGGTCAATATTTGCACGCACAACAGTTTAGGACCGCGCCGCTTCAGTTGCAAAAGCGGATCCGGGCTAAAATCGTCGCTGAAAATACAACTCGCAGCAGGGTGGGCAGGCTCGCGGTTTTTCACGGGGTCTCGACGAGACTGGTGGCGACAAGGAGATTTTTCAGTTGCGAGCGGCATCTCTTCGGGATGTTCGGAAGATGTAACTCATCGCAGGAGCAATCAAAATGGAAACCCGAGCCGCGAGCGCCAGAGGCGCAGAGCCAATACCAGAGCCTGCTGTACCAGCCATCCTTGCCGCCTTCGACAAGTACGAGGTCGTCGGAATGCCCGTAGCTCATGGGCTGAAGGATGTAGACGATTTCATCCTTTCGCTGATTCGCACGCCGGCATTTGCCGATAAGGCCAACGATATTGTCGTCGAGTGCGGCAATTCGCTCTGTCAGCCGGAATTGGACCGTTATATCGCCGGAGAGGATGTCTCGTTCAAGTCAGTCCGAAAAGTTTGGCGAAACACAACAACACCGATGTGTGGTTTGTGCGGATTTTTCGAACTCTTCTTCCCGCTCATGCGGGTGATCAATCAGAAGCTCCCACCTGAAAAACGCCTCCGAGTATTGGCTGGCGATCCCCCGGTTGACTGGGAGAAAGTAAAGAGTCCCCGGGAGTTGCACGAGTTTATGGACCGCGATGCCAGCATCGCTTCCGTGTTGGAGAAAGAGGTCCTGTCCAAATATCGCAAGGCTCTCATGTTGTTCGGAACCTCTCATCTCATGCATGGCAGGGGTGCTGCTTCAATATATGAGAGGAACTATCCAAACATCAGCTTGTCGTCTCCGACCTCGGTGCTTTCGATACGCAATTACCAAACCTATCCGCCAGCCCCTTTGCATCCTGGCCTATCCCCTCGCTCGCCCGCGCCAAGGGCACTTGGCTTGGTGCTTTGGAATTTGTCCCTCACTTCTCTCCGCCGTGGCCCAGGATCGACGAGGATTGCAACCTCCACCATGAAGTCCTAGAGGAGTTCCAAAAACCGATGGAGGATCTCGTCGATGCCTTCCTCTATCTTGGTCCTCAGGATTTGCGACTGTGGGAGAAAATTCCCGCTGATATTGCCTTGGATTACGACTATATGCGCGAGTTGGACAGGCGAGCGGTCCTTCAGCAGTTCATTCCACCGTGGTGGTCACGTGAACGGATCCTCGATGACGCTGAGCATGCTGTGATAGGGAAGCAACCAGACCCTGAGTTCGTCAGGCAACTCGTGGAAAAATGCCTCGAGTACAAGAGGATGTGGAGCAGCGGCATGTCTCAATGAGGCAGGGCCAGTTGCCAGTGCACAACGGCAAACGCGTTGAGCAGCTTGCGACCGGTCGGCGGCGTCGGGGTCGCGACCTGGCGTCTGGCTAGCTTGGCGGCATGTCGGTTTATCCGCCGATCGCCGACATCATGGTGCGAATCCCCACCTGCCTCGGCGATCGTCTATTTCGCTGCCGTAGCTGCTTTTTCGATCAATGCTGCCACCTCATCCGCGTGCGAAAGAAAGATTGCGTGGCTGCCTGGAAGTTCAATGACTTGCGATTGCGCTCGCTTCGCCATGAATCGCTCGAGGTCCGGGTTGATCATTCGGTCCTCTGTGGCAACTACTGCGTAGCTCGGCTTTTGTTTCCAGGCCGCAACTGTGGCCTTGGCGTGCAACGCTTCGCCTGCAACCGGTACTTGGGATATCGCCATAAAATGCGCCACCGGCTTGGGGGCGTCTGCAGCGAAATCAGCTGGAAACGCATCGATGTCGACTGCCAGAAAGCCATCGCCAACTGGTCCGATGCTCTTGGCAGCCGGTGGCATTTTGTCTGCGAGATCAGACAGACTCTCGCCGACGTCTGGTTGGGCGGCCGCTACATAAACAAGAGCCTTGGTGTCGGGATGCACTCCCGCCTCGGTGATGATCATCCCGCCATAACTGTGGCCGACCAGGACACAAGGACCCGCCTTGTCGAGAATGCGGCGCGTTGCAGCCACGTCCGCCGCGAAACTCGTCTCAGGCTCCTGGACAACTAGTACCGAGTAACCATGACTCTGGAGAATGTCCGCCACCGGCTTCCATCCGGACCCATCGGCGAAGGCGCCGTGGACCAGAACGATAGTCGTGACGGCCGCGTGTGCAGAGGATGCCGTAAGAGCGGCGCCCGTGAGGAGCGCCAAAATCAAGCGTTTCATAGTGCAGCTCCGCCGATGTTCATTGTAAAGGCCATGCGCCACAAAGCGATCAAAACCATTCAGGGTATCGCGGGAGTACTGAAGTCGGTCGCAAATTTTTCTGAACCCCGTCGGAACCTCACGCGGGTTCAGCGGTTAAACCGCTTCCTAGGCCTACCCGTTCCAACGCGGGCTTGAATTTTTTTGAGTAGCCACGATTCGATTGATCTATCTTTCCTGCATCAGCCGCAGAGCGACTCTCCTGGCCGCGCTGTACCGCTGTGCATCGGTTCAAGGGGTAGGCCCATAACGCACAAAAATATAGTCGCGATCTTTGGCGGGCTCGTGGCAAGAAGCAAGTTTTGTGCAGCGCCTCGTCGCCAGGTTTGTCATTCTTGAAGTCGGCAAATCCCCAACTGCCAGTCGCAGCGTACTTCTTTGAGTTCTTGACCATGAACTGAACATTCTCGGCGGAGCCGGAAGGGAAGACTGGAGGTCGGCGTCGGGAAAGCCGCGGGCTAAGGCTGTTTGGTAGAACGAGGCTTCATTCTAATGCAGCGGCAATGATTGTGCGGTCCGGGAACGGGAGCTTCCCCGAAAGGCCTCTGCGGCCGTATCGTTTCCCAATTGGGCGCGCAGCTGGCTCAAGTTGCTTCCTGTCAAGTGGTTCACGGAGATAAAACGCCAGTCACGGTATCCGGCCGGAATTGTGATGCCATAGATCGGGGAGGCATTACTCTTGGCCGATGGTTGGTCATCATTGGCGCTCCGCGCCCAGATTTCGTGATGTACGGCGCGCAAACGGCGATAATGCGCACGCCCAAAGCACCGAGAACGTGCCCAGGGGTGCGAAGCGTCATGATCTCCTCCCTGTTGGCGCGCGACTGCAGACACACCTCACTTTGATGACGGTCCGAGAAGGCCGCTAACGGCCTGGTAGACCCAGACTTGAGAGGCACCAGGTACCGACGGTGGCAACCGCCCGGGCCGGTATCACCAGCTCGGCGACGATGACATGCGCCCCTTGTGCGACGTGGTGTCAGCCGCAGTCGGTGGTGACATCGTGTCGAGGGCCCAATGCCAGGAGAACGCCGCACACAAGCGCCCCTGACGGTAACCGAGGGAGCGCGCAGGGCGCGGCATCGATTTCAATCAGTAGGGCAGCGATGTCCCGATCTGCCCGGAATGGGCGATAGGAGCGCCCGAAAAGTCAGCTGCGCTGCCAAAGCGGTCTCGGTCGCATAACCGGCACCGCGGACCGAGACATCAGATCCGCCGTCTGTTCGCACTTGGCTCTTGACCGTGTTGGCATCAGGTTTGAAGGGCTTAACCTTCTTGATGCTGAGCGGCGACAGCGTCCCGGTCATTATCTCGTCGCGCGTGGACCGCCACGTCGTCAGCCAACTTCGTAAGCATCCCGAACCAGCATACAGTCGACAATTCGCGTTGGCTTTTGCGTTAGGCGAGCCGCACATTGCAGCTGACCACCACGGCAGCAAGTTCCCTCGGATAGCGAGAGCGTATCCGCCAATCATCTGGGTACTTCAGCTCAAGCACCGATCGCGCTATGGTCTCGCGAGAAATCAAGCAATACCGGGGAGAGAATTATGCGGATATCGTTACTTGCCGCCAGCTCCAGCATAGTGGCTCTGATGCTTTCCTCCCCAGAGCCGCTCGTCGCCCAAGACGACGTCGATCAGCAGCTCGGCAGCGTTCACTTCGAAACTTCGTGCAACGAGGTGGCGCAGCGACGCTTCGATCGTGCAATGCGCTATCAGCACTCATTCTGGTACGCGCCGGCTAAAGAGATCTTCGAGGAGGCCCTCAAAGCCGATCCGAGCTGCGCCATTGCCTACTGGGGCATCGCGCTGACTCTACTGGACAATCCGCACAACGCGATCCTGCAGGGCAACCTTGCGCCGGGTCTTGCAGCTGTCCAGAAGGCCAAAGAAATGGGGGCGAAGACGGAACGCGAGCGCGACTACGTCGACGCAATGCTGCTGATGTACGCTGACTATGATAAGCTCAGCCATGTCCAGCGCATCCGACTGTTCCGTGACGCGCTTGAGAAAGTTGCGGCAAAGTATCCGGACGACGACGAGGCGCAAATCGCCTACGCCCTCACGCTGAATACCTCAGCCGACCTGAACGATAAGACGTACGCCCAGCAGCTGAAGGGCGCAGCGATCCTGGAACCGATCTCGCGACGCCTGCCACATCACCCCGGCGTCATGCACTATCTCATCCACCTGTATGATTATCCGGAGCTGGCCGCTAAGGGACTCGATGCTGCAAACCGATACGCCAAGATCGCGCCGGCAGCGCCGCACGCCCAGCACATGCCCTCGCATATCTACACCCGTGTGGGCTACTGGAAGGAATCGATTGCTTCAAACATCGCGTCGGTGAAAGCTGCAAAGGCAGAGAAGTCGGTCGGCAATTACCTGCATGCGCAGGACTATATGGTGTACGCCTACCTTCAACTCGGTCAGGACAAGGAGGCGGCCGCGATCATCGACGACATGATGAAAGAGACAGACTTCAAGGCGACCATGTTGGGCGCTCATTATGCGTCAGCGGCATCGCCGGCACGTTATGCCATCGAGCGCGGCGATTGGCGGAGCGCGTCTCAGCTCTCAGTCCGACCGAGTCCGTTCCTCTTCGTCATGGCTATGTCGCACTTTGCCCGGGCTCTCGGAGCTGCGCGTTCTGGCAATCCGGAAGCCGCAAAGCCGGACATCGCCAAACTCGCCGAGTTCAGCGAGAAGCTGCGTGAAGCCAAAGACGCCTACTGGGCGGATATCGTCGACATCCAGAGGCAAGTTGCGACCGCCTGGGTCTTGAATGCCCAAGGCAGCTACGGCGCGGCACTGACGGCCATGAGTGCTGCCGCCGATGCCGAAGACAAGACTGAGAAGCATGCACTCACGCCTGGGCCGCTCGCGCCCGCGCGCGAGCTCTACGGCGAAATGCTGCTTGATCGTGGCATGGCAAGGGAAGCGCTGGTGGCGTTCGAAGCCACCAAGGCGAAGGAGCCAAACCGGTTCCGCGGATTCCTCGGCGCAGCCCATGCCGCCGAAAAGCTCGGCGACAAAGCCGTTGCCAAAGAGAACTACGAGAAGCTTCTGACGCTCACCGCGGGTTCCAACTCCGAGCGGCCTGAGCTCGCCGCCGCTCGAACTTTTGTAGCAACCAATTAGCAGCGCGAGTTTGAGTTGACGTCGTGAGACGAAACGCGACAGTCGTCGTTTTGATGCTCGGTCTGCTCGGTGCGGCGGTCTGCGCGGCAGCTCTGGTCGTAGGGCTGAGGCCGGATAGCACCGCCGCACCACCAGCCAAACCGGTCTGGACCGAGATGGCTTGGCCCTTCCCCGTGGATCAATGGGGCCGAGGGAAAACCTTTGAGTGCAAACCGGAGCATTGTGGCACGGAGGTCAGACTTTACCTGCGCGCCAAGATTGGCTTCTGCGATTGTGTGAGCGCTATTGATGACGACGAGATTGATCGTGTCGGCGACTTCGGTCTGCTCGGCGACACCGCTACCGCGCTAGGCCCCGGCCGCCCTATTGATGTGCGCTGGATGAAGGGGCGTAGCCGCGGGTACGCACTGAGTGGCGGTGCGATAGCGGGGAGATCGGCGCTTGCGGTCGCTTTCCACGACCATTGCGACATGATGATCGCTACCGCGGTGATCCACGGCGATCAGCCGGCCGCACAAGAAGTTGCCGTGCTCCAATTTCTGAATAGCAACACGGTTCTGCACTGGGCCGAACTCACGCTTGGACTTTAGTGCCTGGAGGACGGATATGCGCCTCGTAGGCTGCGGCCGCCGAGAGCATGGCGTTCTCACCTTCTTCACCACCCTTAAACGCCCTTTCAAAACTGGGAGTGCAAACGGACAGCAAATATATTTGCAGGCCCACGCTGGGTGTTGCAGCCAGGATTATCGACGAACTGATAGTCGAGGCTGACTTTTGTCGCGGAAGAAACCGCGTAGCTGTAATAGGCCTCGCTTATTTGTTCGAGGCCGTAATGGGGGAGTTGTCCGTCGCCGATCAGGATGCCCAAGCCACCGGCGTTGAACCACGCTTGGTGGATGCCGGTAAGGCCGTTGATCACACCCACAATCCCAACGGTGTCGTCTGGTCTGCCCCATTGTTTGCCGTTGATCGATACGCCGCCGGAAACCGTACGGTCGATATCGGTGAAATCCCACGGCTCAACATTGCCGTCCGCCCAACCGGCGCGGACGAACATGCCGACGGCGTCGGTGACTTGCTGCTGCAGGTTGACACTGACGCCAGGCCGGCTCTGATAAGTACGCACCGCCGCCGTGGCGTCGTTGATGTCCAATCCAGTCGCTTGCGATAGGTCGATGGCGTTCTGAAAGCTCGCCATCCGTCCGCGGATCAGAAAGCCAGTTAGCTTGATAGCACCGGGCTAGCCCCAAAACTCATACCGTCGTTCAAGTTCCCCAATCATCTCGAACTGGGCAAAAGTCGGGTCGAGACCATAGGCGGGGGCGCTGCCGCCCGATTCGGCCGGGGTCGCCGACATGTCGAAAACTCCACCGCGCAGAGTCCAGCCTCCCTGGTACCATTCGGCGGCCGCGCCGTAGGAGTAGCCCCAGGCGTCGCCCGCATAATCAAACGTACCGGCGTTGATCACTGACCAATTCAGGAAATCGCTTTTCGGATTATTGGCGTATTTGTTGGTGTCGAATACGTCGACGGCCGCAAACTTGCCTATTGTCAACACCAGGCGATTAGCGGTCAGCGTCTCGGCGAACTGATTGATGTCCGCGTCCACCTTGCGGCTGTCGCCGCCGAGGTCGATGGTCTGCCGCACGAAATAACGCTGCACGCGAGCATAAGGGTAGGTCGCACCGAGCTTGTAAGAGTCACCGCTGGGAAATCCTGCCACGCCGTGGGTATCGTCAAGGCCGAAGCCCTGGTCGATCTCCGGATCGATCCAAAACTCGGCGCCTTGCCACAGACGCACGCCGGCGAACAGCGTGGCATCGATGGTTTCGCGCCCTTCGCCGCTGCCCGTCAGGCTGTTGGCGCCGAAATAGGGTGAGCGGATCGCCGGATAGCCCTGCCAGGTGAAGGTGGCTTGGCCATGGAAATTGACGTTGTTCGGGTCCGGGTCGCCGGCCTTGTCCCCCGGTGATGCGCCGTCGCCGAACTGATAATTCAGACCTACACGCACCTCCTGCAGCAGAAAATCGGACGTGAACCGCTGCCCTGCGCTGCCGAACAAAACGCTCTTGTTGCCGTAATCGGTGAAAAGATACTCGAGGCGTGCGGTCCAATGTGGCGCAATCGGAGTCTCGACGCCCGCGCCCGCCGTCCACCCCAGGCGCCACAGAAACGGCCTGTCGGTCACGCCGGTAACCGCATTCGCCAGCGTGAGTTGGTTGTACGTCCAGGCGAATCCGCCAGTCGCATAGAGGAGCCAATGTCCCGGAGCATAGCCGATGCGCCCGCGTATGGTGCCGGAGTACAGCACCGTCTCGCTATAGGTTTCCACGCCGAATGGCGAGGAGAAGGTTGACATGCCGCCGATCGAAATCCCGGAAAGATTCGGCCACGCCGGAAATGATGCATCAATCTCCGCACCAACCAAAAAGCGGTTCGGCAGCAGGTAATTGTAGCCGGCCTGAAGTCCGGCGAAGAAGCTCCCCGCTTCATCGAAAGAGTCGATCGGCAGCGCCAGACTCATCGAGCCCGCGATACCGTCCGGCCCGGTAAAATGAGAGTCACCCCACGCGTAACCCAGATGACCGCCGAGATAGAATCCGTCCCAGTCGTAATCGGAGGAAGCGCTTGGCGGCGGTACATTGCTTGGCAGATCGGCGGACCCGGCCGCGGTTGCAGCGAGGCATACAATCGCCAGCCCAACGGCGCGGAGCAGCAACGCGCGCACCGGGCGCTTGCGCTGCTCAACACCACCCTTCCCCAACTGGCTAGTTGAAACACGATACATGGCGAACTCCACTCGCGTGACAATTCCATCTGTCACCACAGCGGAGGTCCGCCCCGTGCGCGCACCCCGCACGCAGGAAGGATGACGTCGTTCAGGCAGGTCTCCTGGCTCGCGGGTCTGTGTGCTTCTCCGCCTTCCCAAGCCTTGCACAGCAAAGCCCAGTGGCATCGTAGAGAAGGACTCGCCGCCAACAGTTGCGGGCGCAGCTCCGGCATTGTCGAGCCGTTGTCACGGCACAACGCACCGAATTCCCTCTTCGCTAATCAGTGGGATCAGCGCGCCTGAACAATTCGATTAAAAAATCATGCTTCAATCGTTGTCAACAGCAATTTTTTCTAATCTGACATTTGACGCGAGTGTTTGCAGCCAACAGACATAAGATTCCAGCGACCGCGGGTACCGCTCAAGCGCGTGATCGACAGCGGCGTTATGTCAACGCGCCAAAACGAATGCGGCGCGGCGCCAATTGCGTGAACAACTGCTGCCCGGATGACAGTGGGGTGAGTTATAATGATAGACCGCTGGTCGTTGGCTTGCTCGACGGCCAGCCATTTTGCAACTCTATGAATTAGACTGAGGATAGAGTCTCCGCCGTGTGGTGTTGCTGCCGGATCGTTCAGCCACTCGCTGACGGCTGCTGGATCTCGGGCGCACACGTCATCGAAACCGCGTCCGGTCCAAGCACCATAGTCGCAGTCATGCAATTCCGGCTGCACCTTGGCATTTAGCTGAAGGGCTTCCGCGGTCTGTCGAGTCCTTAACTCCGGGCTTGACCAATACTGATCGGCATACGGCAAATGCCCGATAAGTGCCGCCGCGCCCGCTCTGCCAGTTTCATCAAGCGGCTCGTCCGCCGGAAAAACGGATTTCCTCAAAGCATCGGTAGATCCGTGACAAATCAAGATCAGGCGCGCGGTCATCTTTCTCAAACCGCCAAACTACGGTGTTCCCTGATCGGCGCGACCTACGCCCGCAATCGGCTTTTCGTCACCGCGCGCTGGGTCAAGGCACCAAATAGCAGGCCCAGTGTGGCCCACATGATGAACTGTGCTCCGATTGATGCAACGCGGAATTTCCACAGGACTTCGGCGGGGAACTGGTCGGGAACCTCATTGACTGCGGGAAGAAGAAGGCCGGCGACAGCAACGATAGCGATGTAGCAGGCGGCAACTAGAAGGTTGGCATTCCACTTCCCAAATCGTTGGGCAAACAAAGGTCTGAGTGTAAGGGATCCGACCATCGCTGCAAGCGAAATGGCAATCATAATGAAATAGAGGGCTGTGCGTAGACCAATTGTCTCGGGGTCTCCAACTGATGGAGGGTTCGCTGGATATTTCAGATTAGGCACAAAATAAATGGCAATGAACCCGGTCGCGGCCAGTAGCGCTGCGACTCCTCGCGGGGTGGGCACTCCGTCCAAGCGACCGTAGGCGAACGCAAACGCCAAACCGAATAACCCACCAAAGGCGGTGCAGTAGACGACAACTCCGGTGAACAAACCAATGCCAGCTTGCGTCGAACGGCTGACAAGTTCTTCGTGTTCAGTGGGCACGTCCATGCCCTTGGCTTTGTCCGCCGCGGCTTTGGCTTCGTCCTGCTGCGACTCGAACGAGACCGCACGGTCTACTTGTGGCTCGCCATAGATTTTCAAAAAGCCGAAGGAGAGCAGCCCGGCGACGATGCCGACAAGCATCCCTCGGGCAAGAAACGCCCCTACCATTATCGATTAGTCCCCTCAGTGACAGGGGAATCCGAGTAAATGGCGTCCGTCGTGCACGAACTCATGCACATACATGCCGCTGATTAGCGACGTAGCCCCCTGCTCCGCACCGACGAAATAGATGGCCAACAAGAGGAGAAGGCCGCCGAAAACTGCCCAAGGGAGCAGTTCGCGAACCGGTATCGTAGTCGTCGGAAAGGCTGGGGCGAATGTGACGCCGGTCATCTCGTTCTCCTCCTGGGGATTGCGCGTCCCTTCGAGTGCTGCAGTTCACGAAGGAGGGTCTGGCTC
>Ga0187783_10003787_pt1 | contig 11173 bp, 16 predicted proteins | sample 1015_SJ02_MP02_2_FD_132471 | JGI IMG/M metagenome (GOLD analysis project Ga0187783, IMG submission 132471) | Tropical peat soil microbial communities from peatlands in Department of Meta, Colombia - 1015_SJ02_MP02_20_MG | ecosystem: Environmental > Terrestrial > Soil > Wetlands > Peat | place...
AAAGCCTGCCGTTCATCGCCGCAGTGGCGCTGGCGCTGATCGAAGACACGCGCCTTAACACTTTCGGCTTCTGGCGCGGCATCGGCACCAGGCTCGGCACCAAGGCAACCGACCTCTTGCCGCAGCCTCAAGTGATCGGTCAGGTGATCCCGGAAACGCCGAAGCTGCCGGCCGACACCATCGAGACCGCCCAATAACCGCACTCCGGTCATCGTCCGGCATAGTCGGGCTAGCCGAACATTTTGTTTGCCGCCGCACCCCGGCGTTGGTTGCTTCGTGCTCAGTCCGCAAGTGCCCTCTCGGCGAGCCTCACCCAAAAAGACGTGCCGACCGGGATCCCGTCGTCGTTGAAGTCGTAAGACGGGTGGTGCAAGCCGGCGCTGTCGCCATTGCCGGCAAAGATGAATGCGCCTGGGCGCTCTTTCAGCATAAAGGCGAAGTCCTCCGCGCCCATCACCGGGGCCACGTCGGTGTCGACCTTATCCTTGCCCGCGATTTCGCGCGCGACGTCGGCGGCAAAATCGGTCTCGCGCTCGTGGTTGATGACGACCGGATAGCCGTTGGTGTAGGTGATCTTGGCGGTCCCGCCGTAAAGCCGCGCGGTGCCCTCGACCACCGCGTTGATGCGCCGGCGCAACAATTCGCCGATCTCAGCTTTGAGGCTGCGCGCGGTACCCAGAAGCTTCGCGTGCTGCGGAACGACATTGTCGGTTTGGCCGGCCTGGAACGTGCAGATCGAAACCACCGCCGATTCCAACGGATCGACGTTGCGCGCCACGATCGACTGGAGCTGATTGATGATCTGCGCGCCGATCAAGATTGTATCGGTGCCGAGATGCGGCCGCGCCGCGTGCGTGCCTTTGCCGAGGAGCTCGATCGCGATGTGGTCGGCGGCCGCCATTATGGGGCCCGGCCGGATGGCGAATTCGCCGACCGGCAGGCCCGGATAGTTGTGCATGCCGTAGACCTCGTCGATGCCGAAGCGGGCGATCAGCCCGTCTTTGAGCATGGCCAGAGCGCCGGCGCCGCCCTCCTCTGCGGGCTGGAAGATGACGACCGCGCTTCCGCCGAAATTGCGCGTTTCGGCCAGGTATTTCGCGGCCCCAAGCAACATGGCGGTATGACCGTCATGGCCGCAGGCGTGCATTTTGCCGGAAACCGCCGATTTGTAAGGCAGGTCGGTCTCTTCCTCGATGGGCAGCGCGTCCATGTCGGCGCGCATGCCGATGACCTTCTTGCCCGCCTTGCGGCCGCGAATGACGCCGACCACGCCGGTTCGTCCGATGCCCGGAACGACCTCGTCGCAGCCGAAGCTTCTGAGCCTGTCCGCAACCGCGGCGGCGGTGCGGTGGACGTCGTATCGAAGTTCCGGATAGGTGTGAAAATCGCGCCTCCATGCGGTGATTTCGCCGTGGAGGTCGGCGACACGGTTGACGATCGGCATTGCATGCTTTCCTGTGGTCGTACCTGGCAATCTAGCAAAGCGCGCATAAAAAAGCGCGCAACCGCGTATAAGGCTGGAAAGTTCGGGCGCTTTTAAGTAATTGATCGCCCGGGGAGCCCGTAGCTCAGTCGGTAGAGCACGTGACTTTTAATCACGGGGTCGCCGGTTCGAGACCGGCCGGGCTCACCAAGCAAAACAAAGAGTTAGACGAAAGTCAAGAGGTTGTAAGTTCGCTCTAGGTACGATATAGGTACAACCTCGTTGGGAAGAACCTCATCATAAAGACGGGAGATGATGGTTACTTCGCTTGCTTCGACGCCTATTCGGACTGTGGATCGAGAGCCCGAGCATTGTCCCTGAGCAATCGCCCACGGGGATCATGATTGTCCGCATCGACGAGATCGACATCCCTCCAGACGGAATTGCGACTGAACATTCCCGTCAGCTCGCGACGTTGCAGTCAGGCGTTACGCTGGAACATTCCCACTGAGCGCGCCCTCCCCTCGTCGCTTTCCTCCTCCTTGGACGATCGAGGGTGTCAGGTATTGAGCCACCGCCAATAGCGGCGGGCCAGTGCGGGGAGGAAAAATGCCAGCCCGTAGATAGCAGCAAATGCGGAACCTGCGGTGACGGCATTGATGGTCAGATATTTTAAAGTGTCAGTAAATGCTAGGCTCCGCGTTAATGAGTCCACGCCCGAAATCCCCGCTCAAATAAATACTCGCACACAACTTCATTTCCGTAAGGCGTATGATGTCCACCAAAACGCCCTCGGTCCCAAAGTTTCTCTGGCTCGTACTTCGTGAGAACATCTATTGTATCTACAACTTTTAAGGACAGCGTGTTTGCTATTCCCAATATTTTTTCTCTCTCGTCCAATACTCCTGGGTCGCTTAAATTTTCCCAATACTGAAGTAGTAATATCTTTTTATCAATCTTGAGACGAGAAAATTCCTTCAGCGTCCGTTCCATAATCGCATCTTTGGCTGCGGCATTTGGATTTTCGACCGTTAATCGAACTCCAGACAAATCAATTTGCGGCATGACTCTGTTCACCGCGACGGCAACGACCATAGACCTTTCATAAAAATAGGCGATAAGTCTGTTCAGTCTCGATGGATTAGACCATGTTCCACGTCGATTTGGATCTGAGACCGCAGACCATTCGATACCGTTATTGGTTTGGACTAGCGCTGGCTTCGCAAAGCCAGAGCGATAGCTCAGTCTATCTCTCTCAAAATCATCTCCAACCATAATTGAAAACACAAGGTAGGAATAATGTTTTTTGCTGAGTTCTAATGAAGCTCTTAAAAGAGATTGTGCTGCGCCGTAGCCTGGAACACCGCCATTGTCCACGCCTCGATCAAGTTTTCTCTCCAGGCATGCTGGCCAAGTTTCACTATTGGAAACTTGATCACCGAAAGTAAATGAATCGCCAACAACCAGTACATCAGTAGCGTGCGGTGCCATTCCGAGATTGTTCAAACGGAACCCGTCATTTCCTATAGTAAGCTTGACATCGCTCCAGCCAAAATCAGGTTTATTGATGACTGCGTCAAAGCCCTCACGCGGAACGTAACCTAAGCGGTCATCAAATTTTGTAAGTCCAATATTCATTGAAGTAAACTTCAGAACGTCATAAACTTTCAAAGCCGTAATTCGACGCAAGTCACAATTCAATATCAAACATGACCTGATGGTCCATACTGACCGTAGGACGAGTTCTTCGAATGCGAGGAGGGCGACCAATATCAATAAATTAATTATACCGATCCTAATCCAATTCATTTGCAACTCATTTGTTTGATGAGCTTGGGCTGCGCGTTAATGCGTCCAACCCGAGCTTGTTTGCAAGTTTTCCGTACTTTAAGGTCTACCATCGCGAGGCTGAGGAAGATTGGCGGTAGTGTTTAACTGAAACCTCGGCCCCACGCATCTCAACGTCAGATCTGAGTGGTAATCAAAACTGTGCATGTCCCTTTCGTCCAAGCACTTCGTCCACACTCTCACGTGCCCACGTGTAGGATGGTCAATGCTGTTTGCATCGAAAAAGCAAGTCAGCTCGATCTTTCCCGTGCTTTTATTTAAAACCGCACGGCCGTAGTATTTCCAATCAACGTCTGCTGATTGCGCTGACGCAAACGTAGCGAACAACGTCAGGACCGCCGTTACGGCTAACCCTCTTAGCATCTCGCTACCCTCCATTCCTCCCTCAATCCCACTTGCGCTAGCGCCACCTTCGAACGCGGTCAAGGAACACGCTCCGCGAGAAATTGCTCGCTTGCGCCAAAGCATTGTTAGTTTGTGCCAACTGTGTATCGCCACAAGCCACGTCTGGCCTCGTGGATTTTCATAAATAGTTTGCGCAGGAAATTACTGCACCGTGAAGTAAAGCCATCCAAACAGCAGTGTAAAGAACACGATCCCCACTGATGTCACAGCCGGTGTGCCAAACTTTGCTCCGAGAAGTAACTTGCGCAGGCCGACAGCATACAAAACTGCACCCAAGCCAGCCCCGAGAGCCGGAAGAAACATGTCACGGAGATCATAAAGTAAGTAGGCGCAGTAAATGACCCCGACTGCCGCTACAGCCAATATAAGGTAACCCACTAAAGCTAGTTCGCGCTCCGTTGGTGCACGCGGCTGTTGAGGCATAATTTCATCTCCCTTCCCATTCTTGCCTGATGTGTCTTTGCACTGCAAGGAATGGGTATGGGTCGAGGATTTTCTCACAAAATGCCGGGAGACATATTCCGGCCAGCGCGTCGATGAATTTTGGCCCCCTGGGGGTGGGGTCGAAGCCAAAGCACTCTTGAAGAAGCGCGCAGCAAATAAACAACAAATAAAGTGTGCGGACACTTTGAATTGCGCACGCGCTCCACTCACAACAGAGCGAGCTGCGCACGATGGCTCAGATCGCACGCAGCTCTAACCCAAGCCACAAAGGAGAGCTTAATGGCTCAGGCTATCAATAACGTAGCACAATCCGACACATTCCGACCTATCAGCGAAAGGGCGGTTCACGTCCTCGCGCTAATGGCTGCGAAGAAGGCAGTTCGAGAACAAATGCGCGACGAAGGTCGGCGGGTAAGTCTCGTTCCGCCTGCTGAACTAAATGTCAGAGCTCGGGCCTATCTCGAAGCACATCGAGCAGAATTGGTTGCGCAAGCAATAGCCACAGCTTGGAAGATTGCCGCCGACGAGCAGCGCGCACGCCTGAATAAGTGGCTGTTCGATGATGAGCGCCGTGCGCGCAAATGGGCACATCGCGCGGTGCTGGTCACGCCAGATCGGACTTAACGAAACTCAAGACAACTGAGCAAAACGAAAGCCCCTGAAAAATGGGGCTTTCTATTGCTCAGATGTCATGCACACAACGGGGCAATGAAATGACAACGATAGGATATGCAAGAGTATCGACGGACGGACAGACGTTGCAAGCACAGACAGAGGCGCGTTGCATGGCGCTGGCTGCGCGAGGATACAGCGTGGCAGGGTTAATCGGACGTGTGCCGCCAAAGAAGCGACACGTTGCGTCACGATCCAATAGTTCGGCGGATTGCATAGCTGTCTCCCTTCTCGGTCGCATCGACCGTAGGAGACACGCTGCGCCGTAATGCAATTTGTGTCAGTGCGAATGAATGCGATTTCGCATTACATCGCTTCGTTTCCTATCGAGCGATTGTAGCTCTTGATTGCTTTTCGAAGCGTCGCAAGATCAAGTGGGTCGAGCGTCTTATTTTCCTCAAGCAACTCGGCCCGCAGTCTATCTCGCGAGTAAAATGCAGGCTGAGGCACAGGTTTGTTGAGAAACTTCTTTTCTAGCAGCGCAATGATTACGGGTTGCTTGCCCTTCACTGACTTTCCTTGCGCTGCTGTACCGGTCGTCACCCAAGACCGATAATCAGCCTCATAGATCATTACTTCGGTTTTGCAGCCATCGGTGTCAGGTGGGTCGTAATCGACGTTACGTTCGCGCCATTCGTGCGGAGCTTACGCGCGTCCAAAATTCAATGGGCATCGGATCAGGATCGAGGGGCATTTTCATCGTGGTTATGAGTTGATCGGCACAAGCTTGGCGAAGCTGCTTGCGGGCAACAGCTTGGCTTACGCCGGAGCGCTGCTCGATCTCATGGGCAGCGGTATAGAAGGAAATCCAATCCTCTTCCCTCATCGCTTCCTCTTTAACTGCACCACTCCCGCCTGTGTCCCGCTAACGATCCTCTCAACGATCCCGGCCAAGGCCTCATATGCTTGTTGCTTCTCATCGTAATATTCGTGGCGGTCATAAACGCCACGAACCCCGCCGATGACATGTCCAAGGCAATGTTCAGCGTGATCGCTTGGCACCCCTGCCCTACTCATCAGTGAGCGGGCTGTTCGGCGTAGATCATGCAAGGTGTAGTCGCTAACGCCAGAGGCTTTATCAAATGCCCGCTTGAACTTGGAGAAGCCACTAATTGGGGTGAGCCCATCGGTGCTAAAGACCCACTCCCCTTGCCCGTCCACCAAGTCTAATGCGGGCTTACTGAGTGGGCGCACCAAATCGACCTTGGTCTTGTTACGCGCAGCAGGCAGGGTCCAATCGCCCTTGTCGAGTTCAGAGCGTTCCATCTGCGCAGCCTCGCCACGACGTGCGCCGGTCAGCAAGAGGAATTGCACAAAGCGTCCGAATACTCCCTTGCAACTACGCCATATTGCCGTGATTTCATCGTCGGTGAGGGTGCGCTCACGGGCACGTTCCTTGGGCTTCGTCCGCGCCATTCCCTTCACGATTGGGGAGCGGAAGTCATCACTACGGGTAGCGTGCCAGTTCATTATCTTGCGGATCAGCGCAAGGGTCCGATCTGCCATCACTGGGCCGCTAGCGTCTTCGATCCCGTCGAGTAGTCGGACGATCTCACTCCTGCGGATTTCGGCGATGGGCCTTGTGCCAAGGGTTGGGTAGACCAGTCGCTCTAATGTCCTGACGCGCTCGGCTTTGGTCCTGACCTTGGCACGTCGAAGATACTCCTCGCAGATGGTGTGGAGGGTTTCGGCTTTAGGCGCTATCGGCGCACGACCAGCCTCGACCTCGCCTCGCATCAACTCGACCTTGGCCCTTGCTGAGGCAAGCGACGTTGCGGGGTAGGTGCCGAAGGTCAGGCGTTTGCGCTTGCCGTCTTGGGTGTGAAGCCAAATCCACGCCTTCTTTGTCGGGCTGACGCGCAAGGCTAGGCCGGTCACTGTCTCATCAAAGTAGTCGATCTGTTGATCGGCTTTGATGTTGTCGCAGAAGCGATCTGTGAGTTGGCGTTGAGGCATCACGCGCTCTTGTTGATTACTTGCGCCGCCCCCGCCTTCCGGCGGGCGGCAATGGTGGCTTCGGTTCTGGCGGGACTGGCGGCCTTGGTTGCACCGGTAACGGGGGTCTCGGCTCTGTTGGGTTCGTCATCTCCGCGTACCTAGCCTTTCTGTCGCTGTACCTACCGAGGCGGACCACGTGATCGCATGTGGATGAGCACGTGATTTATGGATTTTCGTACCTAGCTAGGTACAGGAGCGTGCGCTTCAGCGCAAGACCCGGCGATGTGATGCAACTGAAAGCGATGTGAGTTATGCTTGTGCCACAGGCACTTCATCAATGCATGTCGTTGCTTGACATTGCACGACGTTGCATTGAATATCACGTGGTTTGGACTTTTAATCACGGGGTCGCCGGTTCGAGACCGGCCGGGCTCACCAATAAAATCAAAGACTTAAGCCTAATTTTTGGGTCAGCAATCTTCCCCTAAAAGGGGCTTCGGGAAGAGCCGGGGAAGATAAATTCACAGCGGTGCACAAGCACAAGCCAAAGTGTGAAACGGCGCACTTCGGCGCTTGCTTGCGAGTCACGGCTCACTTATGTCTGATGAGTCCCTAATGCTCGCGGGTATCAAGGTTCAGCATTAGCGGCTCGTGTCTTCAACACGACATCTCGTGCGGCGGACAGTCTTCCTGAAGGGGTTCGGGTGCGCCAACTGCGTCGCATGACGCAGCTGGAAGACGTTTGGTCGGTGTCCAAAGGTTGGGAAACACGCACGTCAGCATCGTCGCATTCGCGGCGAGCGAGAAAGAGTCATGGACGAGATCAAGACAGAACCGAAATATGACGTGTTACTGACGCGGGCTGAAGTTGCCCAGCGTTTGCGAATTGGAATGCGGACATTGGCCCGCATGGACGCGGCGGGCGCCCTGCCTCCTCGCATCCAAGTCACTGATCGCATCACCGGCTATCGCACCAGCGCGATTGAAAAGTTCTTAAATGATCGCACGGTGGCGTCATGACTGCACCCGACCAGCACTAGCCGCTTGGGACGATAATTAGAAATAATTGGAAAAGAAAAGCCCGGCGGCCGTTTGAACGGCAACCGGGCAAAGAAAGTCTTATGCAATGGATCAGCTAACACGCGCCGACTCGGTCGGCAAGCGTCCCGATAACCATGCGGGGCGCCGATGAGCAAAACCAATCGAACCGGTCGAGGCGGAAAGCAACCGCGTCATATTCGGCTCTATCATTGGATGACCAATAGCCCAGCCTGGCATGATCTTCGCGCTCTCGACCGCGCAATCTATACCGAGATGGCGAAGCGATATGCGGGCGACGGATCGAACAACGGTCGCCTTCGCTACTCGGTGAGAGAGGCAGCCGCAGAATTTCGAATCAGCGACGCTACTGCCTGCCGTTCGCTCAAATCGCTTCAAGATCACGGATTCATTGTAGCGATGATGAAGGGCGCACGCTTCCGAATGGCGGCTCACAGAATTCCCCTGCGACGTGACCAACACGATCGCCACGAAGGATTTCATGCGCTGGAAACCGGACTCTAAAATTCAGAACACGGCTGCTGTAGTGAAACTGTCGGCTTCCGTAGTGAAACCGAACGGCTTCTCTCATGAAACCGAGGCACCAGAAATACAGCCTGACGGCTTTCCTAATGAAACCGTGGAGGCCGCTTTTGACGATTCACGGTTTCACCAGAGAAGCACCACTAGTTTACCAGGTACCTATCCCGCTTTAGGCGAGGCTCTGCCCGAGTGGGATATCAATATTAAATCTATTCCTTCTCCCGGTACTCAAGTGACTGATTACGACCTCGCCCTAGGCCTGGCGACGAGAGGATTCGTTTCATGGAGGGATAGGCATTGAGAGTTCATGTGGTGACTGGTGCGCGCTTCCGCTCGATCGAAAGAGCTCGGCTTTCATTTAATGCGGCAAAATCTCGGCCAAACTCGCGCCTACTGACGCAATGCCGACGCTGCCTAGGCTGCCCGCCTACCTTGGTAGAGCATTACGAGTTTCATTTGGAAATGTGGCCGGATTGCTGCCTTGCCCAAACTTCCACCGCTTTATGCTGTCCGTCGATGGAACCAAAAAAATATACGTACAAAATTTTTGAATCGGAGCGTCACGGATTAGCGATGACGAGCCTTCGCAGCCTGGTTGGGCGCGAGAAGCGATTTCGTTCAATGGTGTAGCCTTCTATTCCGGCCCATAGCAGTTCGAAATCTTCGTGGGACATGTTTCGTAGTCGTTACTTTTAGGTTTGATGACGCCGCCTGGGGAACCTCGGCATTTCCAGGCCGGTCGCCCTCTGGGTCGATTACAGAAGTTGGTGGCGGCCGAAACCGTGGCTTGTGACGGATGGTCCGTCAGTCAACGACCTGGCCACGCATCGCTGGCGTGTCCCACTATTTGGGGCCGACACCGAGCGAACAGTCATCAGCCGACTCCAGAATGGCGATCGGCTGGCCTTTAGAATGCTCCTGGCGAGCTTCCACGGCAAGATCTTGCAGATCGCCAGCGGCCACATGCCGAAGCGACGGCGCCGGCTCGATTTCAAGACAAGCATGTCAACCATGTTCTCTTTGAGGATTTGGTAGCTGCGGGCGTTGCGGGTCTGTGGAGTGCCGCGCAAAGTTATGATCCCAATTTGGGGCTTCGCTTTTGGACGAAAGGCCGATCGCGGGTGTTAGGCGCCATTAGTGACGAAGCTCGGCGCTGGCGGCGCCATGGTCAGGGCGAAACTAGGATCGAGCGTTGGTTATATGCTCATCCTGAGGCAACGCCACAGCACATACCAATTCGGCAGAAGCAATTAGGGCTCACCGGCGAGAAGGGTTTTATTTGTCACTCGCTGCAAGAGGCCGCTGAATTCATCACGCAATTCCGGAAGATCGATGAGCCGATTGCGACCGGATCCTTTGAGGGGATGTATAGCTGCTTTGACCAGCACTCGCCGTCGCCGCAGCTTGGCGAATCTTTTGTTGGAAGTATTGGTCACCACATTGGTGGAAAGCCGCCTTGGTACGTAGTGGCGATGTCCCGCAGGGAATTTATTGGTCACAAGATATATCGCTCGGATACCTTTGGGCCTTGGACCGATATCCGCCATGGCGGAAATGGAATTGGAAACCTTATTGCAAGGAGACGTCAAATGACGGAAAAGGCGAACGAGGGGATGTGGCGGCGTTACGTTGTGACCGTGCCATCGACACTCGCTCATGCAATGGAGAGTGCCGCGGAGGCGGATCTCCGTTCGATCAGCTACGTGATCAGACGCGCTCTTGTTCAAGCCTGAGCGCGAGCACGCTTAATGGACACTCAAGACTGGAATGACGTTGGCCGCTTGGTCGGCAGTCTACTGATGCCGATCGTTGGCGTCTTTGACGAAGCGTATCGAGCGGAGATCGTCGAGGGCCTGCGCTGGCATCGTTCGCCAGCAGGCATTCCGGCACTCAGAAAAACTACAAGCGATTTCGTCGTTCCGAACTACGGGAGGCAGGGACTTTCCCTGAAAATATCAGGGCAAATTCAGGTTTTAAGACATGGCAAAGTTTAAAAAAGGACAAAGTGGAAATCCGAACGGTAAGCCCAAGGGATGTAGGAACGCGACCACCATCCTGTTTGATGAATTGCTCAAGGACAACGCTCAGGATCTCATTGAGAAGGCGATAGCGATGGCGAAGGGCGGCGATGGCCCGGCTTTGCGACTCTGCATTGATCGGCTCGCGCCCCCTCGCAAAGATCGACCGGTTTGGTTCGAGCTACCGAAAATGAACGAATCGAGAGATGCGGTGAAAGCATCGGCGGCTATTGTTGAAGCTGTTGCGAGCGGCGATTTAACGCCTAGTGAGGCGTCGGAATTAAGCAAAGTCGTGGATGGCTACGCCCGCTCCTTGCAGACCGTCGAATTTGAGCAGCGATTATCGATATTGGAAAGGGCAATTGCGAATGACAAATCCAATCGATAGACGCCTGGACCGACTCGAAACCGAGGTTCAGAAAACGATTGGTGAACCGAACCGTTGGCAGCCGGGACGTAATTCGGTGTTTAAATTGATTGATGACCCCGGGGACCCCGAGAATCCGAAAAGATTGGAAGAGGCCAGGCAATTCCGGCGCGATAATCCAAACGGGCTGATAATTCGGCAAGTCATTGTGTCCCCGCCGAGAGGGAAGCCGAATTGGGAAGGCGTCTCAAGAGAAGAACGAGAACGCTGGCTAGCGGCCTACGACGCTTATGATGGTCTCAAAAATACTTTTCAGGACCCAAAAGCAGGGGTTACTCGATAGCGGTTACCTTTGCTGGTCTGGCAGATCACAAGTAGCAAGCCGCAGGCCACATCGTCCCCACCGCAGCGTCAGAGTGGCGACCAACGATAGTCCGCTTCCGGCACGAAGCGGACATGCCAATCGTAGTCCGCAAT
>Ga0187783_10003788_pt1 | contig 11173 bp, 8 predicted proteins | sample 1015_SJ02_MP02_2_FD_132471 | JGI IMG/M metagenome (GOLD analysis project Ga0187783, IMG submission 132471) | Tropical peat soil microbial communities from peatlands in Department of Meta, Colombia - 1015_SJ02_MP02_20_MG | ecosystem: Environmental > Terrestrial > Soil > Wetlands > Peat | place...
CCTTCGCAATCTGATTAGGCCTCACTCCTTGCTCGGCTATCGTCCACCAGCCCCTACCCGGTCTTTTTGGTCTTCGACCTCCGGCCTCTCAACCGACGAGCGGCCTCACAAAGTGGAAAAAGGCCAAGCTCGGACTGGTCCGCGGCCTGCTTCCCGACACTCAAGGAGCCCGTCCAAGCACGCATTCGGACCTAACGCCGTTACCAACTGACGACGTTTACACGGTAGCTCGCGCAATCGTGAAGTCAGGCAACTTCGTGCTAGGAGATCAAGGGCCGCGCTGGGTAGATCAACGCGGCCCCGCCCCGGGGTCGAGCCCTGACCCAATGTCTACCGCGGCCGGGCAGCCCCTGTGCCGCGGTGTGGGCGTCGAAAGACCGCGACACCGCATACGTGGTTGCGATGGTGCACTGCATCAACCTAGCGAGCATGTATGTCGCAGACGCACGATCGTGACATTTTTGTAATATATCAGGTGAGCAAATGCCCTGGAAACCGCCGCATGGCCATGCGACGAGGCCCTGCAGAAGGTCGCCTATGAACGTCGCGGGGCGGGTGCTGGCGGCGAGCGCCGTTAGCGCCCGCCTGCGGTCGAATTAACCCTGATTTTCAGGCATGCTCGTCGGGCTGCTCTGATAATGCCTAGTGCATCAATGTGCTAGGGCGCGACGGCACGCACCGTCGAAAGTGTGACAATATCGCCCCGAACGACAAAGCTCAAACCTGCGTGATTTGTTCGTAGCGCGGCATACACATATTGCTTTAACCAAGCCCCCTGAGCAGGTTGGAAAATGCGCAAAGCTAAGAGAGTGACTAAATTGGCGTGCTATTGCATAGGCAGATCCAGCGTACAGCGTAATCGCGAGTAGAGCCGCTGCGAATTTCATCAACATATTCTTCCTCCCAGTTTCGCTTTATAAGGCCGTTAGGGGATCCCTGCGCAGGATCTCAGTTACCGGCTCTCTCGACCAAGATCTGGAGAGGGTCGCGCGTTTCCATCCGGGAAAACCCGCGAAACGATAACGGACAGTATTACTAAGGCAGCAAACTCTTCCCCATATTGGGGCGAGATAATCCGGGGGAGGAAAGCTATAGCCTCAAGCGCTCGTCTTCGACCCAGCCTTTGTGACTGTGCGGAGTTAACCGATTCGATTGGAGTACCTCATGAGCAAATCGCTGGAGCCACTCTTCCGGCTCATGGATCGCGGCAATGGGTGAACGGGCGACTGGAGGTGCGAGCATGTGCTCGACCCGGTCATGCTGGAACGGGTCTCTGCGCAGCGGTCCGAGTCCGCGCTGGATTACGGCTGTTCACGGTCAATGATGGTAGCGGGGGCTCGCAACCGCCACTATCATGCAGAGAATCCGGACATCGCTTGGTGGATCGATCCATCAGCGGTGAGGGCGTGGGGCCTCGGCCGTCGATCGAAGAGTGGACGCCGATCGAATTTTTCTGTCGAGCATCGCCGTGTCGGTGGTGCGCCTCTGCCATCATGGCGCAGGCCGGTGTCTTGCGCGGTGGTGGGACGGCACCGGCGCGGCATCAGTGTGCTGTCGGCCTGTCGGGCTGTTGAAGTCTGAGCCGCTATCTGACCGCAGGTGCGATGTCATGCATTGATGGTGCTAGCGATCCGCGGCACGGGCCGCCGTCACCTCGACCTCGATCTTGAATTCGGGCCGCGTGAAGCCGCCGACGATGACCAATGTCGAAGCAAAGTTGCTGGCGGTCACGTAGCGACGCCGCACACGGCCGTAGATCGGGAACGCGGATCGATCGGTGACGAAAGCGTCAAAGCGCACGACATCATCGAAAGTCATGTCCGCGGCGGCTAGAATAGCCTTGATGTTCTCGAAGCACAGGACCGCTTGCGCCTCAACGTCATCCGGGACGTGATCGTCGGGCGCGACGCCGAGCTGTCCCGACGCCAGTAGCCAACGCGCATTCGGTGGCACCAAGATGCCGTGGCTGTAGGCGGAGAACGGAGCACGAATGGTGGACGGATTGATCGAATTTCTATTAAGGTCAGCCATGGCTGGCTCCGATTGTTGAGTCTGCGCAGTTCCAATCTCTCGCATGCGTGCACGGGAACGAAGTCCAATCATCGCCAGCATTATTCCAGTCGAGCGCGTCCCACAAAAAAACATATGCCAACTCACCCCGGACTACTACCGCCGAATGCCACGGCTTACCGCATCGCGAACGCACAAGTGCCGTCAGAGTTCGTTGCCGCACCCGCGGCGGGGACCGAGGGCGGGTTGCCGCTCGTCGATTTGATCGTCGATCAAGGGCGAATTGCAAGAATCTCTCACGATGGCGCCCCTCGCAACGCTGGCGGCATACCTGTGGTCGATTTGCAGGGCGGCCTGATTTTTCCGCGCTTCGTCGATGCCCACACCCATATCGACAAGGGACATATCGCGCCCCGCGCGCCCAATCCCGATGGGACGCATACAAGCGCCCGCATGACAGTGGCTTCCGACCGCCAGCGGAACTGGCACGCCGACGATGTTCGCCGGCGAATGGACTTTTCGTTGCGCTGCGCCTACGCGCACGGCACAGGCGCGCTTCGGACGCACATCGATTCGATGGCCCCGCAGGCCGACATCAGCTGGCCTGTTTTTGCCGAGACGCGGGAGGCTTGGCGCGAGCGCATCGCGCTCCAGGCGGTCGCGCTTTTTCCGGTGCCGCTGGCGCTCGACGACGAACCGCAATTCCGTACACTGACGGATACGGTCGTGCGTCATGGCGGTGTCATGGGCGGCCTGACTTTTCTCGGCGAACCGCCGGACGACAAGCTTGCCGCCGCCATCGATCGCGTCGTCGCCGCGGCCGCGGCCCACGGCTTGGACCTGGATTTTCATGTCGACGAAAGCAATTCGCCTTACGCGTGCACGCTTGAACTCGTGGCGGACGCGGCCCTGCGGCACCGCTTCAGCGGCAAAATCCTGGCGGGACATTGCTGCTCGCTGTCGCTGATGGAAGGCGCGGATTCTGCGCGCGTCATGGCCAAGCTCGGCGAGGCGCGAATTACGGTGGTGTCTTTGCCGATGTGCAACATGTATCTTCAGGACCGCGGGCACGACCGCACGCCGCGCTGGCGCGGCGTGGCGCCCTTGCACGAGCTCGACGCGATCGGCGTCGACGTGCTTGTGGCCAGCGACAATACCCGCGACCCCTTCCACGCTTACGGCGATCTCGACATGCTCGAGGTTTGGCGCGAAGCGACCAAGATCCTCCATCTCGATCATTCGTCGCGGCCATGGAAGCGCTTGCTCGGGCCCGCGCCCGCGCGGGCGATTAGAGAGCCCGCTGCCGGCCTCATCGCCGCCGGTCAGAGTGCCGACCTTGTGCTGACACGGGCTCGCGACGCGATCGAACTCATAGCGCGACCGCAGGCGGACCGCGCCGTCATAGTGCGAGGGGCGTGCATCGACACCACGCCGCCCGACTATCGCGAGCTCGATCCCCTGATGGGCCGCACCTGACCTCGCTCAGGCGAGCCGCGACAACGGGAATTTCTCGACGTCGCGCAGTAGCGCGATGAATTGGCGCGCACCGAATTCGGCCGTGAGTCGGCCCTTTTCTGCAGTGCCGAGGCCGGCGTTTCCTGCTGCGCCCGACGGGTTGAGGTCCTGTGCGATCCAACCGAAGGCGTGCAACCCCGTCGGGCGGAGGTGCGTGTAGCCTTTCATCATCTCCAGTGTGACGGGTGGGAAATTCGCGGCGCGGTCCATACGGACGAGATCGGGTCTGAAGTGCAGCATCAGCGAGGTCTCGACTTCGCCCGCGTGAATGCCGACGGCAAGCTCCTCGTCGGAGTAGAGACCCTGCGGCCGGCCGAGGCGGCTCCATTGCGTGGCGACCGCCATCATCCCGAACCGCACGCGCAATTCGCGGGCGACGATGGACACCACATCGACATTGCCGCCGTGTGAGTTGACGATCACGAGCTTGCGCACACCGGCGCGGTGGACAGATTCGCCGATCTCGCTCCAAGCCCGGATCGCGGTCTCGGCGGTGAGCGTAAGCGTGCCCGGCGAGCGGATGTGCTCGTTGGATTTTCCGATCGCCTGAATCGGCAGAAACAGCACCTGGAGATCATCCGGCAGCAGTTTCAGCACTTCGTTGATCATTCCTTGCGCGATGGAGGTATCAGTCGACACAGGGAGATGGGGCCCGTGCTGCTCAATGGCCGCGACGGGGAGCACGGCGATGATCCGCTCAGCGTCGAGGCCGGCAAAATCCGAGGTCGTGAACTCCTGCCAGTGGCGCTTGCTCATAATGCTGGCTCCCCTGCGTCAAATACGGCCGAGCTGTTCTTTGACGTGCTCGATAAAGGCGCGGCGCTTGACCTCGCTCGCGACATTCATGTGATACAAGGCGTGAAAGCTCACCTTGGTCCGACCGCCTGTCAGCCGCGGCAGGTAACGCATGACCATCTTGCGCGGCGGATCGCCGACATAGAGCGCTGTCCACCAGGGCCGGCCGTATGTAGTGATGCCGACGATGCGCCGCATGCTTGTGAGCATCGGTCTGACTTTGGCCGAGTCGGAAATGTCGAAGGCGACGCCGGGCACGTATAACCGGTCGAAATAGCCCTTGAGCATGGCGGGAAAGCCGAAACACCACGTTGGGAATTGCACGACGAGGGCCTCCGCCGCGCGCAGTCGCGCGACGTAGGTTTCAAGCCCGGCCTGGTTGAGGCTGGTGTCATGATAGTTGCGTCGGCCGTCGGCGCTCAAGACGGGATCGAACTTCTCTGCGTAGAGGTCGAGCAAATCGACCTCATGACCGGCGCCGCGCAGCGTGGCGAGGGCCGCCTGCAGCACGGCGTGATGATAGCTCTCGGCCAGCGGGTGGCAGTAAATGTAGTGCACACGCATCGCCCGGTCTCTGAGCCTAATCGGCAACGAATGTTCGCATCTTGCCAGGATTGAGCAGTCCCCGCGGGTCGACGCTTCGCTTGAAACCGTGCTGGTCGGCATCGATCCATTTGTGCCGTGAGCCGTCCTCGAGTGTGAAGACGTGTGGATTGGCGATCGACACGCCCGCGGCCTCGTATAGCCGGATGATCTCGTTGAGACGCTCGGCCGATGTGTAGCGTACCACTGGGAGCGCACTACAGGTGACGCGGCCGGCAAAGCGGATGAATTCCAAATGGTGGAGCACCTCGTCGCCGAACAAGGCGCACATCTCCCCCACCTTCTCCATGAGCCGGTCGTGCGGATAGAGGCATTGCAGATAGGTGACCGATCGATCGGATTTGAGGACTTGCAGCGTCGTGTGGTTCCATGTGAATTCGTAGAGCGGCACCACCTTCGGGCTTTCGTCGAACGGGCGCTCGAGTGTGATCTCGCCCCGGCCGGCGAGCAGGGCCTTGAAGCTCTCAACGGACGGCTCGGCGATCATGCAGGCGAGCACGTGCTTGCCCTCCGGGCAATGCGCACGCACGGCATCGAAATGGCCTGGCAACGGCCAGCTAATGGGCGTGAGCAGCTTTTTGACGATGCCGTCGGCGAGCGCGGCCTCATGACCCACCTGTACGGCCTGCAAGAAATCGTCGAAGGTGACGATCAATTCGATCCAGTTCCACGACGGCGCCAGCGGCATCTCGAGTTCGGTGATGATGCCCGTCGTACCGTAGACGCGCACCACCTTGAGGACGTCCGCGCCCCTGAGTTCTATGGCGCGCGGGTTCTTCTCCATCGTCAGGATGCGCGCGGCTACGATGTTGCCGGTTTCGCGCAGGCCACCGTATCCGACTGATCCCACCCCGCCCGAGCCGCCCGCAATGAAGCCGCCGATCGTCGCCATCCGCTTCGTCGATGGGTGCATCCTGAGCTCGAAACCGTCCGGCCTGAGCGCGGCATCGATATCGTGCATCTTGGCGCCCACGCCCACGCGCACGAGACCGGGCACCTTCCAGACGATCTTGTCGAGCCCCATGAGGTCGAGCAACACGCCGCCTTGAAGAGGGACGGCCTGGCCGTAGTTGCCCGTGCCGCCGGCGCGCGGGGTGACCGGAATGCGTCGCTCGAAGCACGCCGCCAGCGTCCTTGCAACGTCCGCCTCGTCGCGTGGGGCGACGATGATGTCGGCGGTCTTACCGTGGAGCTGTTGGTTGAGAATGGGGCTGTACCAGAAGTAGTCGCGCGACCGGCGACGTACGGCGGTCGTCTCGGTGATGACCGGCACGTCACCGAGCGCAGCCATGAGGCCGGCAATATCGTACGTTCGGCGTTCGGTCGCTGCCGTCCTGGTCATCGTCGTCCCCCTTTCGGTGCACGAGCCTTGCAAAAGCGACATTGGTTCGGCGCGATGGACAATAAACCGATGCCCTAGCGCCGCAAACACCGGCACGTCTTCGCGAGCCTAGAGTTTGCTCACCAGGGCCCAACGAATAAGCAGGACTGATGGACCGGAGACTGGCGCAAGGGCAGGCGTGGGGCTTAAAATTGCCTTTCGCAGGAGTCTTTCCGGCGCCCCGGATCGCAAGGGAGGGCGGCCGGACGGCGGTCGCGTATGAGGGAGAACGGATAATGGCCGGTCGAGGAGTTGGGCTCAATCGCCGCCAGGCGGTGGCTCTGGCAGGGGCAGCGGTCGCGGGTGTTGCGCTGCCGGCAAGAATATCGTCGGCGCAAAGTCTGGACGCCGTCAGCTACTCGACCAACTGGCGCGCACAGGCGGAGCACGGGGGATTCTATCACGCCGTCGCTGCCGGGATATACAAGAAGCACGGCATCGATGCCGACATACGCATGGGTGGCCCGCAGCAAAACCCGAGTCAGTTACTGCTCGGTGGCCGCGTCGACATGATCATGTCGTCGAGTTTCGAGGCCATCAACTACGTGAAGGCCGACGCGCCTTTCCTTTGCATCGCCGGCATCTTCCAGAAGGACCCGCAGGTCATCATTTCTCACCCGGGCGTGGGCAACGATTCGCTGGCTGCCCTCAGGGGTAAACCGATTTTGGTCGGTGCCGGCGGGCGCAACAGCTACTGGCCATTCCTCAAGGTCAAGTTCGGCTTCACCGACGATCAGGTGCGGCCCTACACGTTCAACATGGCGCCCTTCATTGCCGACAAGAACATCTCGCAGCAGGGGTTCGTTTCGTCAGAACCCTATGCGATCGAAAAGGAAACGGGCGAGAAGCCTGTTGTGCATCTGCTGGCCGACGAAGGTTACGACAGTTACAATACGACCATCACGACATCGCGAAAGATGATCGAGGAAAAGAATGACGTAGTGCAGCGCTTTGTCGATGCTTCCCTCGAAGGCTGGGCCGAGTACATGAAGGGCGGACCGGCGATCGAGCACGCAAATGCGCTCATCAAGAAGGCCAATCCCGACATGACCGACGACAAGATCGCCTATGCACTCAAGGTGATGCAAGAGCGGGGCATCGTTCGGTCTGGAGATGCGCTCAAGCTCGGCATCGGCGCCATGACGGATGCTCGTTGGCAGCGCTTCTATGCGACAATGTCGGAGGTCGGCGTATTCCCGCCCGGCCTCGATTACAAGAAGGCCTACAGCCTGCAGTTCGTGAACAAGGGCATCGGGGCGTGACAGCGGCCTGTGCAATGACCGGGCCAGCAACCGGCAATATCGTCGGAAGCGTCACCGGCGCACTTGCCGGATCGGGCCCGCTGGTATCCATTACGCACGTATCAAAGCTCTTTGCGAATGGCACGTTGGCCATTCAAGACGCCGACATCACGGTCTTTCCCGGCGAGTTTTTGAGTATTCTCGGGCCCTCGGGTTGCGGGAAGTCGACGTTGCTGCGCTTGATCGCCGGCCTTGGGTCGCCGAGCACCGGAACGATCGACTGGGGTCAAAGAGATGCTTCCGGTCGCGGCCGAGTTATCGGATTCGTCTTCCAGGAACCTACGCTGATGCCATGGGCGACGGCAATCGCCAATGTCGCAACGCCATTGCGCCTCAAGGGCGCGAATAAGAACGAGGCGCTGGAAAGAGCGCGCGACATGCTCCATCGCGTCGGGCTCGGCGGCTTTGTTTCAGCCTATCCACGCGAGCTGTCGGGCGGCATGCGAATGCGCGTGTCCATCGCCCGGGCACTGGTGACCGAGCCGCAGATTCTCCTGATGGACGAGCCTTTTGCGGCGCTCGACGAGATCACGCGGAACCGCCTCAACGACGATCTGCTTGCGCTCTGGTTGCGGCAGAGGTTCACGACCGTATTCGTGACGCATTCGGTATTTGAGTCCGTGTATTTGTCGCAACGAATTATCGTCATGGCCGCGCGTCCTGGCCGAACCTTTGCCGACCTGAAGGTCGGCTCAGCGCATCCCCGCGATCCGCAGTTTCGAACCTCGGCGGAATACGCCGGCCTCTGCCGCACCGCTTCCGAGGCGCTGAGGGGGGCGATCGCCGCATGAGCGCGCCCGTGATTCCAGGCGATGCTGCGAACGATACTCGCGACGGCACGGATGCCGCACCGATTGGCCGACGGTTGGCTGAGCGCCGCTTCCTCTACATCGAAGTGCGCTCATGGCCTCAGATATTGGCTCCGAGCTTGCTCGGCATCGCGCTGCTGGCGCTCTGGGAGGGGACAGTATGGCTGCGCGGCATTCCGCACTACATCCTTCCGAGTCCGCTTACGATCGTCACCACGCTCTGGCGGGATTGGGGTTCGCTCGCGCCATCGCTGTTGATCACTCTCGAGATCACCTATGCTGCACTGGCGTCGGCGGTCGCGACCGCAATCGTCCTTGCGATGCTCTTTACCCAGTGGGGTTGGCTTGAGAAGGCCTTTCTGCCGTACGCCGTGGTGCTGCAGGTCACGCCAATCGTGGCAATAGCGCCGCTGATCATCATTTGGGTCAACGACACCAACTTGTCGTTGCTCATTTGCGCGTGGCTGGTCGCTTTTTTTCCGATCCTTTCGAATTCGATCCTCGGATTGCGCTCGGTGGATCACAATCTGTTGGACCTGTTCGAGATCTACCATGCGAGCCACCTGCAGACGTTAGTGTGGCTCAAAATCCCCGCGGCGTTGCCCAGTTTTCTCGCCGGCCTCAGAATCTCGGCCGGCCTGTCGCTCATCGGCGCGGTCGTCGCCGAGTTCGTTGCAGGAACGGGAGGCACGGCGTCGGGCCTAGCCTACCGGATCCTCGAAGCGAGCTACCAGATCAACATCCCGCGCATGTTCGCGAGTCTGCTTCTAATCGCACTTTTTGGCATTGCCAATTATCTCCTGGTGAGCTGGCTGACGCAGCTACTTCTCGGCCGTTGGCACGAGAGCGCGGTCAACCGCGAGCGTTGAGGCGCGGCAATCGCTGCGACGATCGCCGCTACTTTGCAGGCCTCCAATCCTGCCGAGTCCGTCGCAGAGTGTTTCGGGTTCCGACGTATTTGCGGACGCGAGCCGCGGCAGAGACCACCACGGCCACGACCGCAATGGTGCTCCGCGCCGAGGTGTTCGAGATCGCCGGCGCGGTGCCACCGATACCGGACGTTGTTGGTGGCGCTCGATGGGCCGCCGATTGCAAATCCGGCGACGTCGGCTTCTGTGAACGCACTAGGACACCGGGGCTTGCCTAAGGGCATTCAGAGGCGAATCAAGACATCGGCCGGTAAGAAGCGGCCTGCTGGATCTCCCAGGCCCAGCTGAGGAGGCCGCGCGCTTGATCTGGCATGCGCGACCGGTCTCCCACTACGCCTGGAGCGGGCCGGCCATTGCAACGGCGCCGACACCTGCCATCATGGCGGTTGGCCGCGTAGACCGCCGGCCGCTGCTCGTCTTCGCCAGTGTCGGACATTCTGCATGACCGTGACCAAGTTGCTGATCGCCAACCGCGGCGAGATCGCCGTTCGCATCGCGCGCGCTGCGGCCGACCTGGGCCTGCCCAGCGTTGCTGTGCATTCTGAGGACGATGCGCGCAGTCTGCACGTGCGCATGACAGACGAGGTTCGGGCGCTGCCAGGCGTCGGCGCAGCCGCTTACCTGAACGGGCGAGCGATTATCGAGGTCGCAGGCGCTGCCGGGTGCGACGCGATCCATCCCGGTTATGGCTTTCTCGCAGAGCGCGCCGCCTTCGCCAAAGCGTGCGGCGAGGCTGGGCTGACGTTCGTTGGACCAGATGTCGCCCATCTCGAGCTGTTTGGCGACAAGGCCCGCGCCCGCAAGGCCGCTATCGCGGCCGATGTGGCCGTGACCCGAGGGCTCGACCATGCCGTCACCCTCGGCGAAGCAAAGGCGTTCCTCGCATCGCTCCAGGGTGGGGTGATGATCATCAAGGCCCTGGCGGGTGGCGGAGGACGGGGCACGAGGGTGGTGACGTCAGCCGACGATGTAGATTCGACCTACCAGCGATGCCGATCCGAGGCCGCGGCAGCATTCGACTGCGGCGAGGTCTATGTCGAGGAATTTCTGCCCCGTGCCCGTCATATCGAGGTGCAGATTCTCGGCGACCACACCGGTGCCGTCACGCACCTCGGCGAGCGCGAGTGCAGCCTGCAGCGGCGCTTCCAGAAGCTGGTCGAGATTGCGCCCGCACTTGCGCTCGACGACCGCCTGCGATGGCGCATCATCGAGGCTGCGGTGCGGCTCGCCAGAAGCATCGGCTACAGCAATGCCGGCACCTTCGAATTTCTGGTCGACGTCTCGGGGCGATCGCCTACCCAACCCTTCGTGTTCATCGAGGCCAATGCGCGGTTGCAGGTCGAGCACACGATCACCGAGGCGGTGACGGATGTCGATCTGGTGCAGACTCAGATCAGGTTGGCACAGGGTCGAACGCTCGCCGAGTTGGGGCTCGATCGACCGATCGCTCCTCGTGGCTATGCGATCCAGGCTCGGGTCAACATGGAGACGATCGCTGTTGACGGCACAGTCAGGCCAAGCGGCGGCACGCTGAGCGTTTACGAGGTCCCAAGCGGCCCGGGCGTTCGCACCGACGGCTTCGGCTACACCGGCTATCGTACATCGACGGCGTTCGACTCGCTGCTTGCCAAGGTCATTGCCTTTTCGTCGTCAGCCGACTTCGGTCAGGCCGTCGACCGCGCCGACCGGGCACTGAGCGAGTTCCGCTTGGAAGGCGTGGCCACCAATATTGGCTTCTTGCGCAACATCCTGGCCCACGCCGACTTCGTCGCTGGCAACACGCACACGCGTTGGGTGGACGCGCATATGGCCACGCTTGCCGCCATCGCC
>Ga0187783_10003789_pt1 | contig 11173 bp, 9 predicted proteins | sample 1015_SJ02_MP02_2_FD_132471 | JGI IMG/M metagenome (GOLD analysis project Ga0187783, IMG submission 132471) | Tropical peat soil microbial communities from peatlands in Department of Meta, Colombia - 1015_SJ02_MP02_20_MG | ecosystem: Environmental > Terrestrial > Soil > Wetlands > Peat | place...
AATGCAGGATCAGTCACTCCGCGACTCGAGGGGTTTGCGTCCGTCACAGACGAGGACTGGTCGAAAACGATGGCCCTGACCTTTATGGCCGCGGTCAGGACGACGCGGGCTGCCTTGCCCCACATGATCGCTCGAGGTAGCGGGAGCATCGTGAACAACGCTTCGGTGAACGCCACACTCCCTGACCCGCTCGTCATCGACTACAGCGCAGCAAAGGCCGCTCTCACGAACTTCTCGAAGGCGTTGTCCAAGGAGGTCGGATCGAACGGGATCCGCGTCAACACGGTCAGCGCGGGTCCCGTCTCCACGGAGCTGTGGCTCGGCAACGAAGGGATGGCGGCCACCGTCTCCGCGGCGCACGGCTCGGATCCCGATGCAGTGGCACATGAAGCTATCAAGGACACAGCCACTGGGCGTTTCACCGCGCCCGAAGAGGTAGCGGACCTGATCGTGTTCTTGGCCAGCGACCGGGCGTCCAACGTGACAGGTGCGAACTACATCGTTGACGGGGGTCTGACTCAGAGTCTCTGAAGCGTGGACCTACCAAGGCTGCTATTTCGGAAACATCCTCTCAGGTCCAGCCGAGATCGAGTCGAGGTGGCTCACCGGGGCCTCTGCCGACGGGTGCTCGACAAACCTACGAGAACCCTTGAGTTACCAACTCTCGAGTTGAAAGGAGCCACTATGACAACGAGAACCGAGGAGGACTTCCACGCGTTTGTCGCTACATGCCGGGAAGCAGTTGCCCGCCAAGTCGCCGGAAATACGCAGCCATTTCAGTCGCTTTGGTCCCGGGATGACGACGTCGTGCTCATCGGCGCGGCGGGATCACATCAAAAAGGTTGGCACGACGTGAGCGAGCGGCTCACCTGGGCCTCTCAGCACTTGGATTTTGGAGGATTTCATGTCGAGAACCTCTTGACGTGCGTCTCGGGAGACCTCGCCTTCACGGTTGATCTGGAGCACATGAGCCGCGAGGTCGACGGTAAAACAGAGCAACGAACGCTCCGTTCCAGTCAGGGCTACCGCATCGAGAACGGGCAATGGCGAGTCGTGTTCCGGCACGGAGATCCCATGGCTGCGGACACCGTCGCGCAGCAACAATCCGGCCACTAGTTACTTCCACATCGCCTGAGATGAGGAGCGGGTGGAGGAGCTATTGGGTCGGGAGCTGCAGCTGGAGGTCGGAGACCGAAATCGAAAAAACTCCGTTCGAGGGGCGCGCGTACTCAGGGTCCTGGCCCAACAGTTCGAGCTTGGGGATATGACCGGCCGCGAAGTGCCACGCGCCCGCGTTGAGCTGAAAGGTTTGGACGCCGTCCGGCGCGTTCGGGTCGATCCGGTAGAGGCCGCGGGCGACGAGCGTCTCGGTGTTCTTCTTGGGGTTGACGTCGAGCAACCGCGCGGCGATGTATGCGTAGTCTCCGGTCACGTTCAAATCGGCGGTCACCGTCGGCGACCCGAGGAGGGTATATCCCGAACCGGTGGCCGCCGGCAGCCGGTAGGTGGCAACGCCGGCGCCCTGATCGGTCGCGGGCACGGTCGCACACGCGCCGCCACCGAACACTGGGTCGAAGGTCTTGGCGATCGTCGCGTTGCCGGCGGTCGAGAGGATCGTCTGGGTGGGATCGGAGCTGTAGTCGACCTCGCCGGGGTGGATCGCCGCCCACGTGGCGGCCTCATACGGGCCGCCGGATTTTGCGCTCTTCGGGCAAGTCTCCGTGAGAGCTGTCACGCCCATCGTCGGCGTTGATCCCGTGCCCTTGACGTAGTAGTCGAGGAACGCCTGAATACGTGAGCGAAGCAGCTTCAGATCGGCCGGTTTGTTCTGGGCGCGCTGGTGTCCTATGTCACCGAAGAACAGCGAGATCGGGTCAGACGGGTACAACGACTGATCGAGGTTGTAGTAGCGCAACACCTCATCGACCGGGAAGATGTCGTCGGTGAAGCCGTTCGCCATGAACAGCGGCGCAGGCGCCTCCTGGCTGGTTCCGTAGGCACCGTCTAGCAGGTAGTAGGGAGAATGGAACTGCGCGATTTCCTGGATTATTGATTGGTCCGCGGGTGTGGTGTACGGCTCGCCGGCACTGATCGCGTCGTACCAGCTCGTTATGTCGTCTGGCAGACCGACGCCTGTGGGCGCGTAGTTGCCATCCAAGGCCCCGACTTCGTACAGCCCGAAGACGATCGACTCCTTTTCGACGCCGGGCGGCGACAGGTCGGCCGTCGCCGAGGTAACCGTGTCGTCGAGCGTCTGGCCGTTCGGCATCAACGCGCCGTCCAGGTCGCTGTAGCCGGCAAAGGTGGCGGCGGCGGCGATGTGAAGTGGTACTCCGTCGGGGCTTGTCCACGGACTCAAGGATCCGTCGGCGTTCATCACACGGTCGTTCAGGGTGGCCAGTTCAAGTGACAGGCCGGCTCCCAGCGACTCACCGGTTACTCCTATCCGGGTGGGGTCCACGATCCCCTGGTCGACCAGCAGACCAACCGCGTATTGGACGTCGCGGGCATCGACGCTTTCGTCGTCGAGGTGGATGTATCCATTCGCACAAGCGGCCTCGTTCACTTCTTGGGACGTGGCAGTGCCGCACGAGTCGCCCCAGCCGCGTGCGGTGAGTTGTATGACGGCATAGCCGTCCTTCGCCCACTGAACTGCAGTCGGACCGCCGTACTGCTTGTCCTTCGGCCCGGTCGGGGGATCGCCCCAACCGTGGCTCTGCACCACCAACGGGTAGTCACCATCGGGTCCGGAGGCAGGCGCAGGGGGGAGCGTTACGTACAGAGCCAGCGGCGTGCCGTCGAAGCTCTTCAGGCGCAGGTCGGTTCCGCCCGGACCGTTGCTCTGGTCGCCGTCACACACGCGCACCCCGTACAACTTGGCGCATGGAATCGGCAGACCGCTCATCGTGTCTCCGGCGAGCACGCTCGTCGTCTGTCCGGCATGCTTGCCGTTGTTGCCGACGCCCCCCGCTGCCACAGGCAACGCGGGGAGCGCAACCGCAAGGGACGCCACGGCCATTAGGCCGAGTCTTTTCATCCTCCGATGCATGAATAAACCCCCCAGATTCACAGCCAACCCCTCCCCGCCCAATGCGTGGCTCGACGAGAGCCACCCGTCAACAGTGAAGGACGACTAGATCCTTCACTTTCGCGTAAAGTACCGGCGTGTCTCTTACGATGCAAGCGGAGGCCGTCACACGGCTACCGCGCGGACCACACAAGCTCTTGCGCGAGGAGGTTCTCGAAAACCAGCGGGAACGCATCCTCTTGGCAGTTGTCTCCGCAGTCGGCACCAGCGGGTACGGCAATACCACGATCAGCGAGATCACCGCACGTGCCCACGTCTCGCGAGACGCCTTCTACGAGCAGTTCGCAGGCAAGGAACATTGCTTCCTCGCGGCCTATGACCGTATTACCCAAACACTTCTCGACGACCTGATCGCCGTTGGGAACAGCCACTCTTCCTGGATCGAAGGCGTGCGAGGTGCTGCGCAGACGATCGTGAGGTTCTGGCGTGAACGCCCCGACATGGTCCGCTTTTGGATGTTTGAGATCTTTGCCCTGGGGTCAGACGGTCTCCACCACCGAGCACGGGCACTAGGTCGCTTCGAGCGTCTGCTCGAGGCCGGCGCCGAGCGGGCCAAAACAGAGCAACAAGGATTGCCGCAGGTGCCGTCGGTCATTCACCACGCAACCGTGGTAAGCACACTCGAGCTGGTCAGTCAGTGGATTCTTGCCGATGGCGCCAGCGAACCCTACGACCTCGAGGAGACGCTTCTCTACTTGTGGCTCATGGACATTGCTGGTCACGAAGTCGCCTCATTAGCTCTCTCATCGACGGCCGGCCGCCGCGTCGCCCCGGACGCGGCCGGCGAACCGAGGTCTCGGACTGCTCGACAACGGTCGAGCCGGCACAACGGGTCGGGCGGGCGAAAATCGTCTTAGGGCGAACCAGTGAGAAACCGCTCTGTCCGGTCTCATCCGCCACCGCTTGGCTGACATTTTTATATATGCACTGACCCTTGTCGTCGAATCTCCCACAACGCCTGTGATCAAGCCGACGGCGGGGCGAAGCCGACGGCTGGGGCGTAACGGACGGCGGGGCGTAGCGGACGGCGGGGTGTAGCGGAGGGAGGGGGATTCGAACCCCCGGGCCCTTGCAGGCCAAGGCTTTTCAAGAGCCTCGCATTCGTCCGCTCTGCCATCCCTCCGAGTTGGAAGACCAAGAGCTCCCCTGCACGTTACTCCCGTCGAAGAATTCGCGATCCGACGATCAAGTGTCGTTTCCGACCTGATCGCGGAGAGCCTGCACCCATTTGTCAGCGTCGCGCCAAGCACGTCGCACTTGACGGCGAAGGGCGGCACCATGCGATCCTGCCGCTGGATAGGACCCCAGAAATTTTAAGCCTGCCAGCTCGGCATGAAGAACCTTTAGACAGTCGGCCACGACTTCGTCGGCCACGTGCCCTTCGAGGTCGATCAGGAAGCAGTAATCGCCGAGAGCCCGTTTGGTCGGACGCGATTCGAGCTTCGTGAGGTTGATGCTGCGCGCGGAGAACTCGCTCAAAATCGAATGGAGGCTGCCGGGGTGGTCTTTGCGCTGGAAGCACACGACGCTCGTCTTGTCGTGGCCGGTTGGCGCAGGGATGCCTGACTTCGCAACGGCCACGAAGCGGGTCTGATTGTCAGGATGGTCCTCGACCGCCGCCGCCAAGACTTTCAGGCCGTAGAGCTCGGCGGCGAGTTTCGGGCCCAACGCTGCCGTATCTGATCTTGGATCTTCGCTCAACAATTTCGCGGCCTCCGCGGTGGAGTTCGTTGGAACGATCTCGACTCCATGCAGTTTTTCTGCCAGGAAGTGTCGACATTGCGCCGTAGCTACGGGGAACGAGAGCAACCGCTTTATCGACTTGATTGCTGACCCACGCGTGGAAAGGAGGTTCAGGTGGACACCTATGACCACCTCGCGCTGAATCTGAAGATCGGAATCGAAGATCAGGCTGTCGGCTGTGGCATTAACGGTCCCCTCGATAGCGTTTTCGATCGGCAAGAAGCCGAGATCCGCCACTCCGTCCGAGACCGACTCGAGAACGTCCTCGATCGTCGGAAGCGGGACGACCCTTGCCGCGGCGAAATCCTCCTCCGTGAACAGTGCCTCTTCGGTGAAAGTGCCAGCCGGGCCGAGAAATGCGATGGAGAGGTTCTGGGCGGGTTCCGGTTTACGCGAGGAACCCCGGGTCGCAGGCCCTGACATGCCCGGGCAGGATAGTGGTGTCATGGACGAGCCCACTTTGAGGAGGCTGCTAGACGACGTCCGTTCGGGCGTCATCGAGCCGGACGAAGCCGTTGCCCGCCTCCGCCGCCTACCCTTCGCAGACCTCGGCTTTGCCCGGGTCGATCACCACCGTGCTCTTCGCCAGCGAGTGGGAGAAGCGGTCTACGCACCAGGGAAGTCTCCTGATCATTGTGCAGCGATCGTTTCGGAGTTGCTCTGCGAGCCCGCCGACACCCCGGTGCTGCTTACCAGGGCTGACCCAGATCAGGTCGCACGCTGTCTCCAAACATGTCCCGGTGGGGTCGTCACCTTGAGCGGGGCCCACTCCACCGTTGCGTGGAGAGTCGCAGCCGATCGACCGGGCCGCGTTGTCGTCTTGACGGCCGGCAGCGCTGATCTGCCAGTCGCGGAAGAGTGCGTCGCCGTTCTCTGTGCGTCGGGTTTCCGGCCGAACCTCGTCGCGGACTGTGGAGTTGCGGGAGTGCACCGCCTGCTCGCGGAAATCGACGAGTTGATCGAGGCGGACGTGGTTGTGGTGGTCGCTGGCATGGAGGGTGCTCTCGCCAGCGTGGTCGCAGGAATTGCGGCCGCTCCCGTTGTGGCGGTGCCCACCTCGACTGGTTATGGGTCGTCCTTCGAAGGCCTCACCGCCCTATTGGGAATGCTTTCGTCGTGTGCGGCCGGTTTGACGGTCGTCGGCATAGACAACGGCTTTGGAGCCGCGTGCGCGGTCGCCCGGATGCTGCCATGAGCTCTTCGCGCGATCACGACGAGGGCGAAGTCGGCTCGGACGCTCTCGGCTCTTCATCGGCAAAAGGCGTCAAAGGCCCTACGATCGCTTGGTTCCACTGTTTCGCAGGAATCGCGGGGGACATGGCTCTCGGTTCTCTACTCGACGCCGGCGCGGATCTCGAAGATGTCCGCGACTTGCTCGGTCGCCTGCCGCTGCGCAGATGGGACCTGCGAGCAGAGCCGGTGTTGCGCAACGGCATCGCTGCCACACGAGCCATCGTCGATCCCCCAGACGACGTTGTCGTACGGACCCACGCTCACATAGTCGGTCTCATCCAAGAAGCCAGGCTTCCCGAAAGGGTCGCCCATAGGTCCTTGGCAGCGTTTGGTGCCTTGGCCCAGGTCGAGGCCAGGCTGCACCGGCGACGGCCGGAGAACGTCCACTTCCACGAAGTGGGCTCGGGTGACGCGATCATCGACATCGTCGGGACCGCCTCGGCGCTCGAAGTCCTCGACATCGACGAGGTGACCGCGTCGTCCGTTGCGACCGGAACGGGAACCGTTCGAACAGCCCACGGTTTTGTCCCGAACCCCTCTCCAGCTGTCGTCGAGCTGCTGCGAGGGGCGCCCACGTGGGGACGCGACGTCTCTATCGAGCTCACCACACCGACGGGGGCGGCGATCCTTGCTGCGACGGCGACGGGGTTCGGGCCCATGCCCCGTCTGCGAATCCAGTCGAGCGGTTTCGGCGCGGGACGAGCAGAGATCGACGACCTTCCTAACTGCACCCAAGTGGTTGTGGGAGAACGCGAGCTGTCCGGATCTGGTCCGGGTCAGCCGGCTGTGTTGATCGAAACGAACGTCGACGACGTGACGGGGGAGGTACTCGCTCACGCATTGGAGGCCGTCCTGCGAGCGGGAGCTCATGACGCGTGGATCAGCTCAGTCCTCATGAAGAAGGGCCGGCCCGGGCACGTCGTAAGCGTCCTGTGTGATCCGAGCTCGGTCGACTCGATAGCTCGAGTTTTGGCCGACGAGACCGGTACCTTCGGAGTGCGGTGGTCGCATCTCGAGCGCCGACCGGCGAAGCGGGAAACTGACCAGGTAGAGGTCGAGGGCCTTTCCGTCCGGATGAAGGTCGGTACGGGAAGAGCGAAGCCCGAGCAACGCGACGCAGCCCGCGTGGCGGAGCGCTCCGGTCTTCCTCTTCGAGAGGTGCTTGCCCGCGCCGAGGCAGCCTGGCGAGAGGGTCCTCAAGGCGACTTCGACGACCCACCTCCCTCGGCGTGAACGTCGCGACGCAGGTCAGCTTGGCGAAAGACAGAACCGGAAAGCGAAGAGAAAGACGGAAAGCATAAGGAACAAGCAGAAGAACGAGAAGAACGAGAAGAACGAGAAGAGAAGGTTGTTCCTCCAAGTACGCTTGTGTTGTGGATCCGCTTCCCGATCCGATCAACGGTCGGCACAGACCGCCGTCTGACCCCGAAGACTGGTCCGACGAGCAGTGGATCGAGTGGCTCGAGGAGACCGACGATGAGGCTCCGGCGCCGTCTCAGCCTTCACGTTCGCCGAAACCCCGCGTCCTCGGTTCGTCCGGTGGCCAGATCCTCGGCAACGCGATGGTGGGGGTAGCGAACGCTCTGTACGGGCGCAAAGAGGACCCCGTAGTCGTTGTCCAGGAGGCTTCAGGCCCGCTGGAGGAGGACGAGCCATTTGAGTTGCACCTTGATCCCGAGCACCCAGAAGACTCCCACGTCGTAGTTCACCGTCGTCGAAGAAGCTGAAACTGCGTCGTCGGCGGTTCGCCGGATGCAATACCTAGGAACATCTCTGCGCCTATTTGGTTCCGTGGTCGTAGCGGTAGACGTTGGTCGCGCGAAGGGAGAAGCCCAACTTTTGGTATAGACGGTTCGCTTCTTCTCGCGATGGGCGGGAGGTGAGATCCACGGTCCGGGCTCCCAATGACTGAGCTCGGACGAGCGCTTGGCGCACGAGAGCGGCTCCGACTCCCAAGCCTCTCGCGTCGGAATCGACGACCACGTCCTCGATCCACGCCCGTAATCCCGTTGGAGCCCTATATAGGCCGAGCGTCAAGGTGCCGACGACGCGTTCGTCCCGGTCGCGAGCCACCAAGAGGACAGAAGCGGGGGACGCGATGATCTCGGACAACTCGTCGCTCGTAATCGGGTCCGCCGAATTCGAAAGTTGAGGAATCAAGCGGTGCAGGGCGTCGACGAGCTCAGGAGTGGCGTCGGTCGCCTCGACGATGATCGTCTCGTCCGTCGATTCGCCTTTCGAGGTCACGGTGGACGAAGTCTATTGGCGTCGTTTCGGGCGAAGTGGGTGAAACGACTACGTTGACTCCGGCATCACTGTGAGGAGGGAAGTGTCAACATCGAGGCAGGGTAGCCAAAGTCGTCCCAACATTCTGCTGGTGGTTTCCGACCAGGAGCGCCAGCGCAGTTGGATACCACAGGACGTGAATCTGCCCTGGCGCGAACGTCTCATAGCCGAGGGTCTCGAATTCACCCGGTATTACACGCACTCGTCCCCGTGCTCTCCGAGTCGGGCGAGCCTCTTCACCGGTCGCTACCTGCCCGGCCATCGCGTGGTCGACAACGTCATCATGCCCGAGCACACCGAGCTCGATCCTGTGATCCCCACTCTTGGCTCTCTCGTTGGTGACGCTGGATATCGATCGTCCTACATAGGCAAGTGGCATCTCTCTCAGTCGGCGCAGCCGGCCATGGAGGCTTACGGGTTTTCGGACTGGGACGGCAACGATCGACACTTCATGGGGTGGGCCGGAACCGGGGTTCATTTCGACCCGCTCATTGCTTCGAACGCTGCACACTGGCTTAAAAAGAATGGCAGCCGTTCACCGGGAGGAGACCAGCGTCCGTGGTTTCTCGCGGTCGCGCTGGTCAACCCGCACGACGTGATGTGGTTCCCGATCGACCAGCCCGGGTATTACGACAGCCACCCCGAAGAGGTGACGCGGGTGCGAAAGGTCCTCGAGGCCGCCGCCTGGAAGGACGACGATCCCCTTCCCGTATATACCGACGGCTACGAGGAGTGCGTGGAAAGCCTTCCGGAGAACTTCCACGATGATCTGCACACGAAACCCGAAGCACACCGTCAGTGGAGATGGGATCAACAGCACGGGATGTGGGGCTACATAGACCCCGCCGACGTGCATAGCTGGCGCCGACATTTGGACTACTACGTACAACTTCACAGGCTTGCTGACGAAAGCCTCGGAACCGTGCTCGGAGCACTGGAGGAGATCGACGCATGGGACGAAACGGTCGTGATCTTCACCTCTGATCACGGCGACATGTGTGGGTCACACGGCCTGCGCTCAAAAGGGCCGTTCGTCTACGACGAGATCATGCGGGTACCGCTCTACGTGCGAGCACCCGGGTTGACCATGCCCGGCACGACGACCGAGGCCCTTGCCAACCACATCGACCTGGCAGCGGCGATCTGTTCACTGGCAGGCGTCGACCTCGAGCGTGGCCCTCACAGTCTGCAAGGCCGGCCGACCGTTCAAGGCGTCGACCTGTCTCCTGTCTTCGCCGAACCCCGATCCTCGGTTCGGGACCACGTCCTCTTCGCGCAGGACTCGGCGCAGACCGACAATCTGAACAAGGTTCGGTACGCACTTCGGGGGTTCTTCGACGGTCACACCAAGTACGCCCGTTACTACGGCGTGGGTGGGGGTAAGCCGTCTACGGGACTCTGGGGCCGCGATCCTGGTCGCAAGCTGTACGACGTGGACGCCGACTTCGACGACCAAGATCACGAGTGGTACGACCACGATTCGGACGCTCTCGAACTCGTGAATTTGGCGAACGATCCGAGCAGGCGCAAGGCGCTTCGCGGGCAGTACGAGCGCCTGCTGGCTTATGAAGCAGAGGAGCTCGTAGCGCTCGGTTAGCAGGTGCTGGATTGCCCCCATGTGCCCAGGCTGGAGCGCCCGGCGAGACACCGGGGGGCCGCGCCGGCACCACGTTGGCGGACCGGGCGCGCTGAACATACCCTGACGTCTGCGTCACCCCGGTCGCCATCCGGAATCACATGGGAGAGATCGTGGCAGCTTCAGTTACTACGGCAATTGCCGACCACCCACTCGCTCCGCTCACCAGCGCGGAGATCAACCGCGCCGTGAGCGTCGTCCGCGAGTCGGGACGATTGAACGAATCAGCCCGTTTTGCATATGTGGGGCTCAAAGATCCGGACAAGAAGAGCGCGTGGAGCAACGGCAACGGATCGGCAACGGACCGCGTCGTCCGTTTGACGATCGTCCAGGGACCCGAATGCGATGTCGTCGAAGCCGAGGTGGAGGTCCGCAGCGGCGAGCTGCGCCTCTGGCGAAAGGTCACCGGCGTAAGGCCTGCGCTCCTGTTCGAGGAAGCCATTATCGCAATCGCAGTTCTGACGGAGAGCCCCGAGTGGCAGGCTGCGATGCGGAAAAGGGGAATCACCGATCTGGACTGCGTTCAGATCGACCCTTGGCCAGCGGGAAACTTCGGCCTCGCACACGAAGACGAGAGGCGAATCTGTCGGTGCCTCTCCTACGTGCGAGAAGGTCCGGAGGACAACGGGTACGCGCGGCCCGTCGAAGGAGTGATTGCGTTCGTAGACATGGGTCGGGGGGAGGTGCTCGAAGTCCAGGACCACGGCGTCGTCCCGCTGCCGCCCGAGAGTGGCAGCTATCTGCCGGAAGATCAGCCGTCTCTACGCACCGACCTCCGACCGCTCGAGATCATTCAGCCGGAGGGGCCGAGCTTCTCGGTTGAGGGCAACCTCGTGCGCTGGCAGAAATGGTCGTTCCGCTTGACGATGGACCCGTACGAGGGACTGATCCTCCACACGGTCGGTTACGAGGACGCCGGACGGATTCGACCCGTGCTCCATAGAGCGTCAGTTTGCGAGATGGTCGTTCCCTATGGGGACCCGGGGCCTTTGCACGGCTGGAAGAACGCATTCGATGCGGGCGAATGGGGACTGGGCCGAATGACCAACTCGCTCAAACTTGGCTGTGACTGTTTAGGCGAAATTCACTATTTCGACGCTGTGTTCACCACTGAACAAGGCGTTCCTTACACGTTGGAGAATGCCGTGTGCATGCACGAGGAGGACTACGGCATCCTCTGGAAGCAC
>Ga0187783_10003790_pt1 | contig 11170 bp, 9 predicted proteins | sample 1015_SJ02_MP02_2_FD_132471 | JGI IMG/M metagenome (GOLD analysis project Ga0187783, IMG submission 132471) | Tropical peat soil microbial communities from peatlands in Department of Meta, Colombia - 1015_SJ02_MP02_20_MG | ecosystem: Environmental > Terrestrial > Soil > Wetlands > Peat | place...
CCTCCGCCGCGGTTCCGGCGAGCCAGCCGATCACCGATTGGCGCAGTCGATGCAGGATGCGATCAAGCACATGGGGATTGCGGATGACTTCGGCGCGATAGAAGGACGGACACAGTACCGCTGCGTGGGCGACCTCGCCGCACAGCCCGCACCCCACACAGGTCTCGACCACGGTCGCCACCGGATCGCGACGCAAGGGATCGGGGTTGGGCTTTACGGTGAGCGACGGACAACCTGACAGCCGGATGCAGGAATGGTCGCCCGTGCAGATCTCGTCGTCGACCCCGTAACGAGCCTGTACGACCCGCTGGCCCCGTTTGAGCTGGTCGGCCTCCTGGGCGCGGATGCGGCGCTGGCGCGCGAGCTGGCATTCGCCGTCGGCAATGATCACCTTGAGGCCGCGCTCGGCCGTGCGCAACGCTTCCTTAAGGGTCGCCACCATGGTGCCGACCCGATAGCTGCGCACCTTGCGCATCCATTTCACGCCAAGCGAACGCAGTGTTGCTTCGATCTTCATGCCGGACGGGCCGCCGCCGCGACCCTGTTGGCTCGAGGGCATGTATTGCAGACCCGTCGCCGACGTGTAGCCGTTCTGCATGATGATCAGCACGCCATCGCCCTTGTTGAACAGGTTGCTGGCCACGCCGGTAACGATACCGTTATGCCAGAAGCCGCCATCCCCCATGATCGCGATCGGTCGCCGGTCCAGATTGGGGCCGACGGCGGCCGCGCTGGCGAGACTCATGCCGTAGCCGAGAATCGAATTGCCGAGGCTGAAAGGTGCAAAGGTCGCGAACGAGTGGCAGCCAATATCGGCGCTGATGTGGGTCGGCCCGGTCTCACGTTGCGCGAGTTTGATCGCACTGAAGACCGGCCGCTCGGGACAACCCGTGCAGAAGGTCGGCGGGCGGGCGGGCAAATCACCCACGACCGCGCGAGCCGCGGGTCCTCGCGCCAGGATGTCGCGGGCGCCAGCGATGATGGGCGCCGAATCGAGGCCGCGGGGATGCACTTCGCTTAGGAAGCTGGCGATCCCGTCAAGCAGGACCTGCGAAGTGTATTCCCCGACCTTCGGCAGACAGCCCTTGCCCAGCACGCGGGTCGAACGATCGGAGCGGCGCAGTTCGACATTAATGGCCTGCTCGACGTAGTCGGGGTAACCTTCCTCGACGACCAGAATGGCTCTCTTGCCAAGGCAGAATGCGGTCACTTCCTCGGGCACCAGCGGATAGGCGACGTTGAGCACGTAGACCGGAATTCGTGTTCCCCCAAACAGATCGGCGAGCCCCAGACGGGCGAGGGTGCGCAGCACGCCGTTGGTAAGCCCGCCCAGCACGACGATCCCGATGTCGTCGAGATCACCCGGGAGGGTTTCGTTGAGCTTATGCGCCCGAATGAAGTCCTGTGCGGCCGGAAGCCGCTGATCGACCTTGATCTGCTCCTGCACGAAGGTGACCGGAGGATGGGCCAGACGCCCATAGACAAAGCGCGGGGGACCAGCGATCGGATGAAGCGCCGAATGAGCTGGCGCGCGATTATCCTTTGCCACGAACTCACCGGTGACGTGGCAGGCACGGATACGCAATTCCAGCATGACCGGAGCGTGAGTAGCCTCCGACAACTCGAACCCCTTTTCAACCAAGTGAACGAGCGTCGGCAGATCGGGTCGCGGATCGAGCAGCCACATCGAAGATTTCAAGGCGTAGGCGTAGGAGCGCTCCTGAATGACGCTTGCGCCCTCGCCATAATCCTCGCCGAGAATGATCATCACTCCGCCGGTCACACCGGGAGAAGCCAGATTGGATAGCGCATCGGCCGCCACGTTGGTGCCGACGATCGACTTCCAGGTCACGGCGCCCCGCAGCGGATAGTTGATTGAGGCCCCGAGCATGGCGGCCGCCGAGGCTTCGTTGGTGCAGGTTTCCACGTGCACGCCGAGTTCCCCCAGCAGATCCTCGGCCTCGACCATGACGTCGAGCAGATGTGAAACCGGGGCACCTTGATAGCCGCCCACGTAGCTCACGCCGGACTGCAGCAGGGCCTTGGTGACCGCCAGAATGCCTTCGCCGTGAAAGACCTCGCCGGCGCCGAGCCGCAGAGCCTGCACTTCCCTTTTGAACGAGCGCTCCATGGCGCACTCCTGTAGTCGGCTCCCGATCGGTCGCTACATATGGGATGGCAGAAAAGTCGCAATGATCGGAAAGCTGATGAGGATAACCAATCGAATCAGGTCGGTCACGATGAAGGGCAATACGCCGCGAAAAATGGTCGCGAAGCTCACGTCCTCGACCACGCTCTTGATGACGAACACATTCATGCCCACGGGCGGATGGATGAGGCCGAGTTCCACTGTCATGACGATGATGACACCGAACCAGATCGGATCGAAGCCCATTTCCTTGATAACCGGAAAGATGATCGGGACCGTCAGGATGATCATCGCGAGGGCATCCATGAGGCACCCTAGCACCAAATACATCAGCATGATCAGAGCAAGGACACCATAGCGCCCCAACCCCAGACCGGTCAGAAACTCGGTGACCTTCTGGGGCGTCTGAGTCACGGTCAGGAAATAGCCAAATAGCAGCGCCCCGATCAGGACCGTGAAGACCGCCGCGGCGGTGCGCGTCGCCTGGAGCAGCGAGCGGCGAATTTCGCGAGCCGAAAGACGCCCGCGGGCGACCCCGATCAGAAAGGCACCTCCCGCCCCCATGCCGCCTGCCTCGGTTGGGGTGAACAGGCCGCCATAGAGCCCGCCGATGACGAACACGAACAGCAAGAGCGTCGCCCAGATATCGCGCAGCGCCGCGATTCTGTCTTTCCACGAGTGCCGCACACCTGCCGGAAGAAAGCCCGGGCGCACCGCGGCGATAATGGCGATGGTGAGCATGTACATGGTGGCTGCCAGAATCCCCGGCATGATACCGGCAATGAACAACTTGCCGATGTCCTGCTCGGTGATGATGCCGTAGACTGCAAGGACGGTCGAGGGTGGCAGCATCGCGCCGAGCGTTCCCCCGGCAGCGATGACACCCGTCGCAAATGATTGCGGATAACCGAAACGCCGCATTTCCGGATAGGCAACGGTCGAGAAGGTTGCCGCGGTGGCAACCGACGAGCCGGATATCGCCGCAAAACCGCCACAGGCCGCGATGGTCGCCATGCCGAGGCCGCCCCGCAGGTGCCCGACGAAGGTGTTGGCGGCCCGGAACAACTCGCGACTCATGCCGGAGTTCGACACGAAAGCTCCCATCAGCAGGAACATCGGGATCACGCCGAAGGTGTAGTCGGTCACCGTCCGCATCGACGTATGCCCGACAATCTTGAGCGCCGGTCCTCCACCGACCAGATAGGCAAAGCCGCCGACCCCCACGAGGCCCATCGCCATGCCGACCGGCACGCGGCCCAGCATCAGCACGAACAGGAGGACGAAGCCCGCAACGGCGACCGCGTCAGTGCTCATCGGGCCCCTATTCGACCGGTTTGATCTGATAGCCGCCGGCCATCAAATCCGGACGGAAGATCAGTCGATAGGTGCGCACCGCGATGAGAACCACCGCCGAGACGTCGCCCGCCCAGGCGACCGCGAAGAACGGCCAGGTCGGCAGCCGCAGATCGAAGGTCAGTACGTTGTCCGCATAGGTGCTCGTGACCTTGTCGAGCAAGGTCAGAGTCTGAACCGTTACCACGAACAGCAGCACCAGGGTCGCGAAGATATCGATGTACCGCTGATATTTGCCACTGACATTGACCCACACGAGATCGACCGTGATGTGAGTGCCTCGATAGCTGGTGGCCGCAATGCCCCAGAAGATCAGAATCCCGAGCAGCAGCCGGCCGAAGTCGTAGCTGTCGGGAATGGAGACACTGAAGAAATAGCGCAACAGGACCGAAATGAAGATATCGGCGGCAACCAGTCCCACGAAACCAGCCGCCACCAGTTCGATGCCGTCGATGAAGCGATCCATGGCGCGCTGCGCGGATGGCGGCGCCGAGCCCTTCGGGTTTACGTGGCCCTCGGGACCTGCCTGCCTATCGGTCATGACTTTGTCCAAGCGCGGCGGGCAGCGCGAGCATGCCGGGTACGTCCTTGCCGATGATCATGCCGGAGCCATCGGGTCCCCTCCCACCCCTGCGCGTCCGCCGCATCGGATCGCGTGACATTTCATCGCCTGCCGGAGCTATGGCGGCCAAGTCTGTTGTCACGGCCATGCACAGCCTGACGTCTCAGTACGAGGCCCCGTACTGGGCGAGCGCCCCCTTGAGCTCCTTCATGGCAACGTCAGGGTCGACACCCGCCTTCGCGACACTCGCGGCCCAGCTTGCCTCGAGCGGAGCCGCCGCCCGGCGCCATGCCGCCAGTTGTTCGGGCGTGATCTCATACACCTCGTGGCCGGGCTCGCTGCGTATCTTTTCAATGCCGGCATGCTCGAAGTCCGCCCAAGGGCTCCCGACCTTGAGCGCCCATTCGGTATTGCAATGATCGTCGATCACCTTTTGCTGAGCCGGAGACATCTGCTGATATTTCGCCTTGTTTATCACCCACGCGAAAGTGGTGACGTAGAGTGGCACGTCCATGTGATACTTCACCACCTTGTCGATGCCGAACAGAATGACCGAACCCCAGGGGAAAGTGACCGCGTCCGCCACGCCTTTTTCGAGCACGTCGCGTACCTCGGGGGCACCGGCCTGCACATTGGTACCGCCCAGCATCGTCACAAAGGATGCCATTGTGGCGTCTGCCGGCCTTATCTTCATGCCCTTGATATCGGAAGGCAGCACAATCTTTTTGTGGGAATGAAACGAGCCCGGATCATGGACGAAGGCAAGACAGAATTTGACGTCCTTCATCTCTTTTTCGGCATATTTGCGATACCAGGTGTCGAGGGCGGCCGACCCACCCTTGCCGTCGGCCATCAGGAAGGGCAATTCGCCAGCCGCGATGATGGGGAACCGACCGGGCTGGTATCCCGGATTGATGTAGGTGACGTCGGCGATCCCGTCCCGTGCCATGTCATAATGATCAAATGCCTTGCCGAGCTGCTGCGCCGGGAACACCTGGTACTTGATGGTCCCGTTCGAGGCCTTTTCGATAGCGGCACCCCAGTCCTCCATGGCCTTGTGCAGCGGATGCGTAGGCGGGACCCAATGGGACAGCTTGAGTTCGATGGTCTTGTCCGCGGCCGCGGCTGCGGTCGCGGTGCCGATCACCAATGCGACCGCCAAGGTCAGTGCACGCATGGACATGGACTCCTCCCTTACGATTATTCTGGTGGGGGAACGCGCCTCGATTGGACACCCCAATTGACGACCTGAACCGGTTTGCCAATGTCGACCTTACCGAGCACCGCCATGCCATACAACGGCCGCCGACGTGAACTTGCCGGCCAATACCGCAGCCCCATCGGGTCCTCCGTCTCGAACCATTATAGTAATCTCTCATAACAATTATTGGGGCGTCAAACCCACAGGGGAGCCGGCCGGGGGTCCGGATTTGGCCGACCCCTCCCCAGACGGAACACTCGCACAGTCGCAGTGTTCCTGCTAAATGACGTCACGACGTCAATGACAGCATGATGAATCAAGCCGAATGACCAGCGATGTCGATAGAGGCCTCGAGACCCGCAAGCGGGCTGGTGCGTCACAACGGCCGCGGGTGAGAGGTCGAACCATGCAAAGTAGCCGAACCCGGTCTATTCCGGCACGGTCTCGCAAGCGCTCGCAGCGCGGCCGCGCTGTTGACCTCGGGCCCCTGCCCGGTCTCATCGGCTATATGCTGCGACGCGCACAAATGACGGTATTCCAGGATATCTTCCGTGTTTTCTCCAAGGTAAATATCCGCCCGGCGCAATTTTCGGTTCTGGTGGTTATCGAGCACAATCCCGGCCTCACGCAGTCGCAGGTCAGCGCGGCCCTTGGCATCAAGCGGACCAACTTTGTGGCCCTGCTCGACAGTCTGGAACAGCGTCGTCTGGCAGAGCGGCGCCCCTCGCCCGGCGATCGACGCTCCCATGCCCTGCATCTGACGGATAGTGGTAAGGCGATGATGCGTCGGCTTCGCCAGCTGGTCAGCCTGCTCGAGGGCCGGTTGGTTGCCAGCCTCGGCGAGGGGGGACGCGATCAGTTGATCGAACTGCTGCATCGCCTGGCCGATGGCGAGTATCGGGGCACCACCGCAAAGGCCTCGGTGCGCGATGGCGTCGGAACAATACGGCAGCGACGCGCTCAAGCTCGTGAAAACCGCTCGATGACTTCGCGGGGGATCGGCTGAGCCTTGATCCGGCTTTGATCCTCGGGATCTCGGCAGACCCACACCCGGGTCTCGAAGCCTTCGATCGCCAGACGAGTGTCCTTGAACAAACGGTGATGCACGTCGAAACTCGAACGACGGAACGCGCTGATCGTCGATTCAATTTCCACATCGTCGCCGAACCGAGACGGAATCATGAATTGGGCGCGGACGTCGACCATGGGAAAGCCAGCAAAGTCGTAGGTACGCAGCAGCTGATATTTGTTAAGTCCCAGCGCCTGCTCGAACAGATAGCTGGTGCAGTCGTCGAAAATCGCCAGATAGCGCGGGAAGTACACAATTCCCATGGCGTCGCAGTCCCCCCATTCGATGCGAACGGCTCGGCGATTGATCAATGTCGTCATGGTCCTGTGCTGGCTCCCGCTTGGTGCTGGTGCGGCTTTTGACTAGCGCGGCGCCATGCGCAATGCGCCGTCGAGACGAATGACCTCGCCGTTGAGATAGCGGTTCGCGATGCAGTGCATGACCAGGTCGGCGAATTCGGACGCACCACCGAGCCGGCGAGGGAACGGCACGGCCGCCCCGAGGCTCTCCTGAACTTCAGCCGGCAGCCCGTGGAGCATCGGCGTTGAAAAAATTCCTGGGGCGATCGCCAAGACTCTGATGCCAAATTGGGCCAACTCGCGGGCAGCCGGCAAGGTCAGTCCAGCGACGCCAGCCTTGGATGCGGCGTAAGCGGCCTGGCCGACCTGCCCCTCGAAAGCCGCGACCGAGGCAGTCAACACGATGACGCCACGCTCGCCGTCCGTGAATGGGTCAAGGCCTGCCATGTCGGCTGCCGCCAGCCGCATCATGTTAAAGCTGCCGATCAGATTGACCCTGATGACACGCTCGAATTGTGCCAACGGCATCGGACCGTCGCGTCCGACGATGCGTTTGGCCGGCCCTATGCCGGCGCAATTGACCAGAATGCGCGCCGGACCGTGTCGATCGCGCGCGGCGGCGAGCGCCGCTGCTGCGCTGTCCGGGTCAGCGACGTCGGCGTGGACCGCCAGGCCCCCGATGCCTGCCGCGGCGAGCCGGGCGGCCTCGAGATTGATGTCGAGGAGCGCGACCTTGGCGCCGGCCCGGGCGAGAGTCGCCGCCGTCTCGGCTCCGAGCCCTGAACCGGCCCCGGTCACCACAGCCGCCTGATGTTGGATCTCCATGTCGTTGGCTCCCTTATACGGACGGGTTTGCGTCGGCATTTTCGATCAGCAGCGCCATGCCCTGGCCGCCCCCGATGCAAGCGGCCGCGACCCCATAGCGGCCCCCGCAACGGTGCAATTCACGCGCCAGCGTTAATGTCAGGCGAACGCCCGTTGCGCCAAGCGGATGACCGATGGCAATAGCACCCCCGTTGACATTGAGCCTGTTTTCATCGACTTGCAGTTCACGCGCACAAGCCATGACTTGAGCGCCGAACGCCTCGTTGATTTCGAAGCGATCGACGGCGGAAAGCGACAGACTTGTGTGTTCGAGCACCAGGCGGATGGCCGGGACAGGCCCGATTCCCATGACATCAGGTGACACCCCGATGACGGCCGCGGCAATCAGCCGAGCCAGCGGCCCATGCTCATAGGCACGGGCACAATCGATCGCGCCGACCAGAACGGCGGCTGCGCCATCGACGATAGCTGAACTGTTACCGCCCGTCTGGACTCCGCCAAAGGCAGGCCGGATATGGGCAAGCGCCTCGACGGGTGACAGCCGCACGTGGGTATCGGCGCGAAGTTCGTGGAGGCCTTGGAGTTTGATTCCTCTCGGTCTGAGCCCTGCACATTGAAAGGTCTCGTGGGTCAGCGGCACGATCTCGCCGTCCAGAAAACCGGCAGCTTGTGCACGGACCGCGCGCTCGAAACTGCGGGCCGCGAAGGCATCGACCTCCACCCGCGATATGTTGTGGCGTCGCGCTAGATTTTCGGCCGTGTCCCCCATGGTCACATCAGCCGCTGTGTCGCGCAGGGCCTCCCACAGGAAATCCTTGAATTCGACCTGCCCCAGGCGGAAGCCGCTACGGTGAGTATAGGCCGCGATCGGATTGCGACTCATCGATTCGGTGCCGACACACAAAGCGAGATCCGCGCGGCCAAGCGATACCGTGTCAGCTGCCTGGGCGATCACCTCGAGGCCCGTGCCGCAAACTCGCTGAACCAGATGCGCCGGCACGGCGACCGACACCCCGGCATAAAGCCCAATGTGACGCGGCGTCATATAGGCGTCAAAGCTTGCCTGCGCCATGCAACCGGCAATCACCGTGCCGACCGCGTCGGGCGAGAACGGCGAGCGGGACAGGACCGAGCGGGCAACTTTTATGCCCAGATCGATCGGCGAAACCTGCGCCAGGGCCCCATTGTAATCGGCAAAGGGCGTGCGAACGCCGTCGAGCAACCAGACGTCTCGCCACGCCGCTGTCAGTCCCCGGGTTGGACGAGCCATCGCCCCTATACCTCGGGGCCGAGTACAATCAGCCGTGGCGACGCCGGAACCGTGTAAAGCTCCTCGACCACGGCTGCACGGTGCTTGAGCACTGCTCGCTGATTGATGGTGCCCTTATCGGTGATTTCGCCACGGTCGATCGAGGGCGGGTCAACCAGCAGGACAGCACGCGAAATGCGATTGGAACTGCCAGTGGTGTTACGATCAATGGCGCTAAGCAATTCAGCGACCTTCGCCCGCACCTTAAGGTGGCTGAACACCACATCAGGCGGTGCATCTTCAGGAAGCTCCGGCGCCACCGAACGGCATGCTTCAAGATCGGGGAAGATCAGCGCCGATACCTGGTCGCGATCGTGACCGGCAAACACGACATCCCTGACATACGGCGCGCAGCCATCGATGCATCGCGCCCGGAGCGGCCCGACCCTTACCCAGGTCCCGGTCGCCAACTTGAAGTCCTCGGCGAGCCGGCCGTCGAACAGCAATCCACGCCCGGGATCGCTTGGATCGACGAATTTGAGAGCGTCGCCGAGCCGGTAGAACCCTTCCTCATCGAATGCCCCGGCTGTGAGATGGTCCTGACGCCAATAGCCCGGCGTGATATTCGGGCCGCGCAACCGCGCCTCAAGCTTGTCCTCGCATGCCACCAGTTTGAGTTCGACGCCCGGAGCCGGGACACCGATATGGCCGGGCCGATCAACCTCGCGCGTGCATACGATCGCCATCGGAGCCGTCTCGGTAGCTCCGAGGCTGGTGAGGAACAGGATGCGCTCGCCACAGGTGTCGACCGCCAGTTGCTGCATTTCATCCCAGACCGGACGAGACATTCCGGCGCCTGCATAAAACAATATCCTGAGTCGACTGAAAAAATTCTGGCGCAAAAGCGGGTCCACCCGCAGGTGGGACACCAGTGCGTCGAACCCTTTGGGCACGTTGAAATACCAGGTCGGCGCGATATCGCGCAGATTTCGGATTGTGGTTGCGATTCCAGCTGGCGTCGGCTTGCCTTCATCGATGTAGAACGTTCCGCCGTTGTAGAGGACCAGGCCGACATTGTGGTTGCCGCCGGCGGTATGGTGCCAAGGCGACCAGTCGAGCACGACCGGCGGCTCATCCTGCATGAAGGCCATGGCAGCGCGGATCATGGCCTGATTGCTGCAGAGCATGCGCTGCGTGTTGATGACGGCCTTGGGCGCTCCAGTCGATCCGGACGTGAACAGAAATTTGGCGATGGTGTCGAGTTGTACGGCGTGATGGGCTGCATCGACGGCGGAGGTTGCCGACGTATCGGCTAGTTCACTAAATGGCGTCACCGAGCGTTGCAGCGTCCCCTTGCGGGTCACCGCCACGTCAATGTGCGGCGCAATCACCGTCTCGAGGGCCCGCCCGAAGTGGCTGCCGTCCGCAGCAAATACCAGACCCGGCGTAAGCAGATCGATGATCTGACGCAGCTTGCCGAGATCCTCCGAGATAATCGAATAGGCGGGCGAAATCGGCGCATAGGCGATGCCGACGTAGAGCGCCGCAAGGCCAAGAATCGCGTGCTCGATGTCGTTGCCGGACAGGATGACGAGCGGACGATCGCTCGAGAGACCCCGATCGATCAATGCCTGACCGACCCGCCGAACGAGATTCAATGTCTGAGCGTAGGTAAGCTCGCGCCAATCGCCGGCGACATCCCGCTCGGCGATGAAGGTACAATCAGGTGTGCACCGCGCCCAATGCTCGAGCCGCTCGGTGAGTTTGTTCGGATAGGCAGCGAGCGGATGTGGTGAGCGCAGATAAGTGGCGGCTGCTCGGTGCTCGACCACGACCTCCGATGGACCGAGTCGCACAGCGCGGATGGGCGGCGCGGCGCGACGATCGAGGGGCGGATCTGTGAGCCCTGGCGCGAGGACTGTAGCACCCGGCGCCCGGTTCGGTTCGCTTGCGATCGTCAACGGGACCTCCCGCTCCACGGCCTGTCAGGGCTTGACCTTTGGGGCGCGTTTTTCCAGAAAGGCCCGCAACCGCGCCTTGGCCTCGTCGTTACCCTGGGCGATCGCAGCCATCAGCGCCTCGGTGATGAAGCCTGCGGACGGGTCCTGTTCGGCAATCCGCGGCAGCACATGCATTATCGCGAAATTCGTCAGTGGCGCATTGGTCGCGATCTGTTGGGCGAGCTCCAGTGCCTTGGCCAGGCCTTCGCCCTCGCCAACCAGGTACTGGGTCAATCCGATCGCCTGGCCCTCCTCGGCGCTGAAAGTACGGCCGGTCAGGATCATATCCATCATGCGGGCGACGCCGATCAGTCGCGGCACCCGGACCGAGCCGCCGCCGCCGACGAAGATGCCGCGGATGCCCTCCGGAAAAGCATAGAAAGCCGAGTGCTCCGCCACCCGGACGTGGGCGGCTGCGGCCAATTCAAGGCCGCCGCCCACGACGGCCCCATGCAGTACGGCA
>Ga0187783_10003791_pt1 | contig 11168 bp, 8 predicted proteins | sample 1015_SJ02_MP02_2_FD_132471 | JGI IMG/M metagenome (GOLD analysis project Ga0187783, IMG submission 132471) | Tropical peat soil microbial communities from peatlands in Department of Meta, Colombia - 1015_SJ02_MP02_20_MG | ecosystem: Environmental > Terrestrial > Soil > Wetlands > Peat | place...
CCGCTAAGGTGAAGCCGTCCTTACACGTCCTGCGGGCATGGGTGGAATGCCGAACGAGAGGCTGCGAGCGCTCCTGCTAGAGCGCGGGGAGACCCCCGGCAAGCTCGCCGAAGTCGTGCAGGTGGACGCTAAGACAGTCGAGCGGTGGATCACCAAGGGCCGCGTCCCGTATCGGTCGCACCGGTTTGCGGTGGCGGCGTTCTTGGGCGTGGATGAGTCTTATATCTGGCCCGACGCTCTAGGCCGGGACCAGATCGCGGCTGTGTCCGAGAGCGAGATCGTCGCGGTTTATCCGCACCGCTGGGCGGTGCCCAGGGACACCTGGGGACACTTCTTTGGCCAAGCCAAGCGGGAGATCGGCGTCCTGGTTTACTCCGGCATGTTCATGGCCGAGGACATCGGCGTGCACCGTCTGCTGGCCGAGCGCGCCCGGGCCGGAGCCCGGGTCCGGATACTGCTCGGCGATCCGGACAGCCGAAACGTGGCCGATCGCGGCCAGACAGAGGGCATCGACGAGGGGATGGCGGCCAAGGTCAGGAATTCGATCGTGTTGTTCAAGCCGCTGCTCGCCGAGCCCAACGTGCAGATGCGACTGCACGCCACGGTGCTATACAACTCGATCTACCGGGCCGATGACCAGCTGCTGGTCAACACGCACATCTACGGTGTCATGGCGAACAACGCGCCCGTCTTCCACCTGCGCAAGATCCCCGGCGGGGAGATGGCCAGCACCTACCTGGACAGCTTCGAGCGGGTCTGGGACGGCGCCATGCCGTACGAAAGACCATCGGCATGAGCCGCCGGATCGACTACTACGACGATCCCGTGGCTCCCGAGGCCACTAGCCTCGTCCCTTCGGTCAACGTCGTGGTGGTCAACGACGTCGGTGAGATCCTGCTGATCCAGCGTTCGGACAACGGGAACTGGGCGGTGCCCGGCGGCGCCATCGACCTGGGCGAGTCCTTGACTGATGCGGCCATCAGGGAGACCAGGGAAGAGTCTGGCATCGACTGCCGGATCACCGGCCTTGTCGGTATCTATACCGACCCCCGGCACGTCATCCTCTACACGAGCAACGGCGAGGTGCGGCAGGAATTCTCTGTCGTCCTCACCGCCACCGTGGTCGGCGGCGAGTTGGCACCGAGCAGCGAAAGCAGCCAGGTTCGGTGGGTCCCGGCCGCTGACCTTGGTGGGTACGCAATGGACCGGTCGATGCGGATGCGGCTCGGGCACTACCTGGCCGGTGGCTCGCCCTACTTGGGATGACGCGGGCGCGGCGGTCGGCACGGCGCCTTACCTCTGGTCGGGTGTTTCCGAGTGTGGACCTGGCTGACCGCGTCCAGGATCATCGGGGTCGCGCGGCGGATCGATCGGCTAACCGGGTGATCCGTGGCGTAGCGGCACTGGATCTCGGCCAGCCGTTGGGCCACCGGCATTGGCTCGCCGTCTGGGCTGGTTGTCATGTCGCAAAAGGTCAGCGCATCGGCCAGCGGCTTCGGTGCTGGCTCGAACTCCCTCTGCAAGACACGGGCGAGGCCTCGCTCTTCTGCCTCGATGACGGCGCAGGAATGATGCGCGACCAGTCGGCACAGCATCGGGTCGGCGTGCTGGACATCGCGTAGGTAGCGGGCACCGTCTAGGCCATGCAGCTCGGTGTTGGCCAGCTTGGGGAGATAGCCGATGTCGTGCAGCCACGCCGCGGCTTCCACTAGTCCGGCGTCGGCGCCGAGGGCAGGCGCCAGGCAGCGTGCCCGAGCGGCGACTCCTCGGACGTGTGCCCACCGCCGGGGAAGCGAATCTTCCAGTAGGGTGCGAGCCAAACCTTCAGCCCAAGATGTGAACGTCTCCTCCATGACTTCGAGGCTAAGGACCAGGGGCGGGACGTTCACGGACGTGGCGTGCCGTCTGGAGACGTCTGAAACGTCCCGTGCTACCCGCGAGTCACAGGAGAGATCACTGGATACGCCGACGGGAGAGGGCAGGTCTGCAGTGGCTCCCTTCGCCGGGATCAGACCATGCGCCTCGTTTGTCGGCAGCCATCTGAATCTGCTCGCTGGCGGTCACGAAGAAGACACGATGGCCATCACAGAGCGAGACCGGATTCGCAAGTTGTCTTGCTGTCGCCTGCCGGTGCCGCGTATGCGTCGTAAGCCTATAGCAATTTGTGGCGCGCTTAACGGTACAGATTTTCCGGTTATGCTCCGGCCTTCGAGCTCGTGGTACCAGCGGTGTCAATGAGGCGTCGAATACCACTTGTTACTTGCGAGTATGGGCAGCTTAGGGGTCACGTGCACGCATCTATGATCGTGTCGCGGCCGGGGAGGTACGAAGGGAGGGCACCGAATCTCGGCGTGATCTGGACCTCGGTGAAAACGTCTGCGGTCGCGTGCACATAGATACTCTCGATGGGACAATCGCGGGGCTCGATGAACGCTACGTCCACGGGAATGCTGTGCAGTGTTCCCGCAGCGCAACTAGGCGAACAGTCATTGACTTGCACGTAGCCGGTGGCCATGGCCCTGGTGGGGCTGGCGTACGTCCAGTGCAGGCCGGAGAAACTGATAGTGTTGCTGAGTGTGAATATATCCGGATAGGTCGGAAACCTGCGCGGTACCGTATAGAGGGGACCTTTGATCGCCGGATAGGTCAATGGCGACTGCGGCAGGTTACCCATGGCAATTACCATCGCTCCGATCAGGCAAGCCGCAACGGCATGCCAGCGCCAAGAGCCAGCGGTGACGGTATGCCGGACCTTGCTTGCCGCCCAGTACGCTGCACCCATCAGGTACCCGGCTGCGGCGGCGGCCAAGATCACGAGGCCTGTGTAGTACCAGAGCGGCAGCCATCCGCCCAATGCGGAATCGAATAGCACAGCTTCTATCCATCTGGGAATCAGCAGAGCGCTCGGCCCGAGCGAGCCGTGCTGGGAATAGAACTGGAAGAGGCCGACTACCAGCGTCACCAGCACTCCTGTGATGACGGCGCAGTTGACGGGAATTCTGTGATAGCGGGTATCAGCCGGAAACCACGCGTATCTCCGTGTCCTGCTTTTTCTGCCGATTGGCCACTCTGCGGGAGTGTTACCAACAATGAAGACGGCAATGAATAGGCCCGCGACTCCCAAGGTCACGGCAAACGGATAGACAGCCCTACTGTAATGCTTGTTTACCAAGACGTAGATAAGAAACGAGCTAGGTATCATGAGAATGATGAGATTCAACGGATGGCGGTAATTAGCGAGGTTCCACGGCTTTACGTCAGTCTGTTTTTCCGCTGCCCCCCGGATGCTGCTGTTCTGGCGCGTCCATGGAAGCAGGAGAAGGAACACAATTAGGGCGAGCACCCCGCCGCCGAGTGGACCGGTGATCAGTCGCAGCGCCTGCCAGGCCCCGAAAGTGCAGGCGGCCGCCGCCGCTAGGCCTGCGGTGGTCATCAGCGCTGTGGGTCGGTTGAGTGGCTGCTCCGCAGCAGGCTGCCGCACGCCGGTGAAGCCGTCAAGGATGGTCCCGAGCAGATCGGACTGGATGAGGTCTATCAGCTCAGTGGTGGAGTACCCGCTGAGCCGACTCATGTGACGCGACGCAGATCCCTCCGCTATCGACGTGAGCGCCAGCGCTAGCGCACCCGGCTGGATGGGATCCATCGCGTACCGGCGGGCGGTCTCCGCGAGCAGGTCGAGGGCAGCCAGCAGGTCCTCCGACAAGTCGGCCTGCTGCCATCTCTTGCCGGACGCCAGCGCATTCGTGTCGTCGTCGCTGGTGAGCAGGGCCTCGGCGGTGCCGTCGTATGAAGGCCAGACGCGGTCCCAGTCGCCGTGAGCGTCCGCTTCGATCAGTGCCGCGAGCACCATGCCGGTCTGCAGGGGGCGACCGGGCTCGCAAAGCTCGGCGGCATTGCCGAGCGCTTCCCGCACGGTGCCGCTCAGCTGCAGTCCGCGGAGCATGGATAGGTCCTGTTCGCCCGGTTCCATTCAGTGGTCCTCCTCGCCCGGCAACTGCTGGGAGGCGCCCTGCGCCGTAGTGGATGAAGTGTCCGCATCCGAAGACCGTTCCTCGCTCATCGGGCCGGTCAGCCTCATCTCGTGCCAGATGCTCTGGCGCTCGGCGCAGAGCTCAGCGGCGTCCGGGTCATCGGAAGCGTCCACGGCGCACAGGTCTATCGCCTTGTTCATGTCGGCGAGCGCAGCTTCCGTCTGTCCCACCGCGCGGTAGGTCTGGGAACGCTCGCTGTAGGCCCGACGGTATTCGGGATCTACCTCCATCGCGCGGCTGAGATCGGCGAGCGACTGCTCATGCTGGCCGACTTGCCGGTAGGCCGTGCCTCTCAGGACAAGCACGGGAGCGTTCTCCGGGACAGACTTCAGCGCTGCGGTGAAGTCCGCAACCGCTTCCTGATGCCGACCTAGTTCCAGGTAGGCAGAGCCGCGGAGGACATGGGCAGGCTGCGGCGCTAGCCCCAATTCCAGCGCCCGCGTGAGGTCGGCTGCGGCCGCGTCGTAGTTGCCGACAGTCGCATGGCCGACACCGCGCTCGTACCGTGCCTCGGCGCTTTCTTCGAGGTCCAGTGACCTGCTCGCTGCCGTTATTGCCGCCGCGCCGCGGTCGACCGCGTTGAGCGCGCGGCCCAGCACCAGGTGCGCGAACCCGCTGCCGGGCTCACGGCCGGTGACCTCGTTGAGGTCGGAGATCGCCAGTTCCGCGAGCTCAGGTTCACCGGCGGCCAGGTAAGCCAGGCCGCGGCGGCATAGGATGGACGGCTCGCCAGGCTGCGCCGCCAGCATGCGCGTCAGCACCTCGGCAGCCTCGCCGTATCGCCCCGCCATGAGGTAAATGTCCGCCTGGGCAAACTGCGCGAAGTTGTCACCCCTGCGGGCCGGACGCCGGAACGGCGTCGGGTCGAATCCCAGGCGGCCGCTCTGCATGCGCTCGAACTCAGCGAGTTCCTGCTCTGGCGAGACCGCTACGAGGACGGGACGGCCTCGCCTTGCCCGCCACAGCAACCAAAACGCCAGGCCGGCGGCGAGCCAGATTACAGCCTCTCCCGCGATCAGGAAGGGCAGCAGCGCCGAGCGCACCGGAGATACCGAGCCGTTCGCGGTCCAGGCAATGTAGCCGACAGCGAGGATAAGGCCGACGACGAGAAGGAACAGGAGCGCCGTCGGCTGGCTGGCGTAGTTATCTTCGTAACGCTTCGCGTCTTCTACATAGTCGCGCAGGTAGTGCTGCGCATCGCGGCCCGGGCCTGTTTCCGAGCCGTATACCCGGGCGAGTCTCGCGGTCTCTCGCTCTAGCGCTTCCTTGTAAGCCTCCGGCTTGATCCAGCGGTCTGCGTTGAGTCGAAGCAGGTCAGGGATGATCAGTATGGGGCTATCTCGGTTCCCGACCGACGCTCCCACCGCAGCGGCCCGCTGGAACCACGGTGCGGCATCACCGAGCCGCTTCTCCGCCACCAGCGTGTAGCCGATGTTGACCATCACCTCAATAGCGGCGGGGTGAGCGAGACCGTGCGCGCGCTGCAGGATGGCGAGCGCTCTCAAGTACCTGAGCCTCGCGCCTGCCGGATCGAGCGCGCAAAGCCGCAGTACGTCTCCCTGATGGCTGAAGATCGCCGCCAGGTGCCCGCTGACCGGGCCGTAGGCCAACTCGATGATCGCTTGAGCGCGGCTGAAGCACTGCTGGGCGCCCGCCTCGTCGCCAGACTTCAGCAAGGTCACGCCATACAGGTCAATCGATCTGGCTCGGCCGGCCTCCCGCTCCCCCATTGTCCACTCCTAGGTCATCCAGGTAGCCGGTCCCGCGCAGATAGGCTTGCGCCCCTGCGATGTCGTCCTGCCGCACGAGCGTGTCGGCCAGTTCATTGCGTAGGTCCACTGCCTGGCTGGAACCGGCGCCATGCACGCTTTCAGTGACGGCCAGGGCACGCTCGAAGCAGGCACGCGCGGCGGCCAGCCCATCCTTAGCGAGGAGCAAGCGTCCGAGCGTAGTAAGGCTTTGAGCCATCTCTGGCGTGTCGTTCCCGTAGACCTGCGACGTGATAGCGACGGCGTCTGCCACTGTCGCCTCGGTTCCTGCCAGCCGGGCCCTCCGCCCCACGTACTCCCCTGCCCGTGTGAGTAGCCCAGTGAGCAGGTCAGGTTCACTGTCCATCGCCGCGGCGTGTGCAGCCGCGGCGATGGCGTGCGGAAACAAGACGGATGCCGGTGAGCCGGACTCGCCGTCAGCTGGATGGTCGTCGCTCTCTTTCTCGGAGAAGACCGAGCTGACCAGCCGCACGCTCGCGGCTGCAAGGTCGCGGGCCGCCTGCCTGGCCTCCGTCCGCACCACGTGCTGGACGAGCCGGTGCATGGACAGCATGCCGTCACCGGTCCGCCTGACCAGCCGGTACCGGTTGAGCTCGCCGAGGGCGGCGTTGAAGGCCATGGGATCGGCGACGACCGCCTGCAGCGAGGCAGGCAGAGCACTCGACCCGCGGGTAAAGATTGACTCCGGCAAGGCGTCCGGCGCGAGGTAAGCGCACAGGCGCAGCAGCTCAAGCGCCTGCGGCTGGCTCCGCTGCACGGCCTCAAAGGTCACGATCCAGGTAGCGGCCACCGTCTGGTCATAGCCGAGCGCCGTCGGCGCGTATGCGTCAAGCAGGTCGCCGCTGCGCTCCCGGTACAGCCGGGCGTATGCCGTGCAGGTCACGCCATTGGCTTCCATGTATCCAGCCGCCTGCTCCAGCGCCAGCGGAAAGTGCCCGAGCAACTCGGCGACCTGGCCGGCGCCGTCGCTTGCCAGGCTCGCCGTGAGCCTCGAGCGCAGGAACTCCACTGACTCGGCCGGCTCCCAGACATCGACCTCCACGACGGCGGCCCGCTGACGCCAGACGGCATCCCGTGACGTGATCACCACGTGACCGGGACCGTCGGGCAGATATTCGGCGAGGCCGGGCAGGCTATCGGCATTGTCAAAGATCAGCAGCCAGCCCCGACGTGATCGCAGCCAGCGATGTACCCGCGCGGTGAGCCCGTCGCGTGATTGGCTCAGCCCAACTATGCGGGCAAGCCCGCGCATGTCCTCAAGGAGTACCGCTTCAGTATCGGCTCGGAGGGTGTAAACCAGATCGTAATCCTCTTGGTGACGGTACGCGTACTCGACAACCAGTTCGGTCTTGCCGATTCCGCCGAGTCCGGTTACCGCCTGAAGCACTGCGGTCAGGCTGCCGGCCTTCATCACGCCGAGCCTGGCCAGAAGGTTCCCGCGGCCAGTGAAATGCTCGTTCCGCCTGGCAACCGGCAGTTCGAAGATCTTATGGCCCGCCATGACCTGCCGCCGGGCGACGCCCCGCAGACCGGTGAGTGGAGCCTCCGCGCCGCCCGGGAAACCGCCAGAGGCGACCCGGGCGACAGCGGCAAGGCCCACGGCCTCCAGCAGCTGACGCCGGGCCGCGGCCTCGTCGAGCCCGTACAGGTCCCGCCAACTGGTTGTTGCCAGCACCGACGGCATGATGCAGTCCGCGACCCGCAGCGGAATCACCTTTTTGTCAGCCAACGCGCCGGTCCACTCTTGGGTGCACCAATGGGAGTCAAAATAGGTCTTCGAGCAGACTGCGATGGTGTGACTAGCGGCCTGCATTTGCCGACTGACCCAGACGACGAAGTTCATCCCAGCCGGGGAGTCCCAGGCCTGTAGCCGCACCCGCTGCCCGGCAGCTTCCAGCTGCACGCCGATCCAGGTCGCCCACGCTTCGTCCGCCGCAGTGTAGGAGACAAAGAAATCCACCTTGCTCACACCGACGCCCCGCATGCCCGGCCGGTCTGCGCCCGTGACCATGGTTACAGACTGCCAGACCCTTCCCACCGCGTCACCGATTACATCCCCGCGGTCATATGGCGTGGTGTCGAGCGCGGCCGGGCCGCCCTCTAGCTAGCATGGGCATGGCCGTCGTGGCCGACGGCAACACTTACCGGACCACGAAAGTAGATCGGCTAGCGTCCAGAGGCGGGATGTGCTCAGGCGGGCGGCATCAGCACCTTGACGATCCGGGCGGCCGTCTCCAGCACTTCGCTGACTGGTGCGATCTGATCGTGCCACGACCACCAGAACCAGACCGTGCCATCCGGGGCGGGAGCGGCATAGATACTTTCCGAAAGGTGCCTGATTGATCGGTTCAGCACGCTGACCCGCTGCTGCATCCCGAACCAGACCAACCGCGCGGCAAGGCCGCGATCCAGCAGGGCCTCTACTAGCGCCTCCAGAGGTCCGGCGCTGCTGGTATCGGCGATCCTCCAGTCATCGCCGACATCCTGACCTGTCACGCCGTCAAACCATCGGATCATCGGTCAAGTCCTCACCGTGGGGCCAGTTGCGGAAGCCGCACCTTCGGTCGTTCCGGGGCAGACCTTCCTGCGGCCTGCCTGCATGGCCTGCCAGTACGTCCGCGCTGTCACTGATCAGCCTGGTATGGGCGGCGGAACTTCTAAACAACGCCTAGGGACTTCTAGGGACGTCTTCTGCTACGGTCGGAAGTAGCCGCGTCACGGAAGGCGGGGACAAGTGAACGAGCCACTGCGCCGCGCCCTGCTCCACGCGCGCATCCGCGAAGACGACATCGCTGCACGCCTCGGCGTCGACCCCAAGACGGTCAGGCGCTGGCTTGGTGGCCGGATTCCCTACCCGCACAACCGGGCCGCCGTCGCCGATCTGCTTGGTGCTGACGAAGCGGACTTGTGGCCTGGCGCTGGAGGTGCTCTCGCCACCCGGGCTCGTCCCGACGAACTCGACGCGGTCTACCCGCACCGCTGGGCGGTCCCCCGGGAGGCCTGGACTCGATTCTTCGCCTCCGCCGAGCAGGAGATCGGTGTACTGGCCTACAGCGCCCTGTTTCTCGCCGAGGACACCGGAATCCTGCGCATCCTCGCAGACAGAGGCCGGGCCGGCGTCGCCGTCAGGATCGCGCTTGGAGACCCTGCCGGTCCGCACATTGCGCACCGCGGCGAGGAGGAAGGCATCGGTGACGCGATGGCCGCCAAGATCCGCAACTCGCTGGCGCTGTACCGGCCGCTGATGAAGACCGGGAACGTCCAGATCCGACTGCACAAGACTGTCTTGTACAACTCGATCTACCGCGCCGACGACCAGCTTCTCGTCAACCAGCACACCTACGGCATTCCGGCAGCCCACGCACCGGTGTTCTGTCTGCATCGAAGCCAAGATGGCGACATGGCCGTCGTCTACTTCGACAGCTTTGAGCGCGTGTGGGGCCGCGGTACACCGCTCGTATAGAGAACCAGTTCAGCCGTGATCACAGGAACCAAGCGCAGCCACGCCGCACTACCCAGGTCAGTTATTCGGCGTGGCCTCATGAAGAACCGACACTTTCGCCACGCATCTTGAATTGCTGTTCCGCCTGATCACCGGCGTCTTTGTTGTCGCCCCTGCACCGTGCTCGCTGGTCGCTGTCAGCGATCTTGCCTTCCCTGAGCTCACCATGATCCACAGCCGCGCAGACCGTTGCATTACCGAATGATCATGGTCAGTTCCGCGGCCCGGAGGACGAGTGCAAAGGAGGCATCTCGTGGCCGTGGTCGTCACCGTTGCCAAGGGCTACGACCTGGGCTACGTGTGGAAGAACCAGGGCCAGGCAGGTGCAGAGCAGAGCACCGGCGGCTACTACATCAACGCGGCTCAGGCCGGGGAGCCGCCCGGCCGATGGTGGGGACCAGGGGCACAGGCGCTTGGCTTCCTGACGGGCCAGGTCGTCGAACGGAAGCCTTACGATGCGGTCTACCAGCAGTTTGATCCGCGGACTGGAGACAAGCTGGGCAGGTCGCGCGGCAGTTACCTTAAGTTCGCCGACCACCTGGCGCGGCTTAAGGCTGCCGAGCCGCACGCCACTGCGGAGCGGGTGATCGAGCTGGAGCGGGAGGCGGCCCAGGCGACCCGGCAGCCTGCGGCCTATACCGACGTGACCGTCTCGTTCTCTAAGTCGATTTCGGTGCTGCACGCTTCGATCCGCGAGAATGGGCGTCGGGCCCGGCTGGAAGGGGACGCGCGGGCGGCAGCGTACTGGGCTGGGCAGGAGGAAAGGTTTCAGGAGGTGTTGCACCGGGCCAATCGTGCGGCGCTGGAGTATATGCAGGCCTGGGCGGGGGTGACGCGGAGCGGGTATCACGGCGTCCGGGTGGCTGGGCAGGAGCCGGGCCGGTTCGAGGAGGCGGGCCTGATCGTTACGTCCTGGCTGCAGGGCACCAGCCGGGATGGTGACCCGCAGGATCATATTCACAACCAGATAGCCCGGATCACCCGCACGGTCAGTGATGGGAGGTGGCGGGCGCACGATACGGCGAGCCTGCGCTTGGTCCTCGGCGCGCTGCAGGCGGTGGCGGCGACTGCGGTGGAGTGCGAGCTGACGCGCGAGTTCGGCGTGGCGTGGGTGCCGCGCGCGGACGGGCGCGGCAACGAGATCCAGGGCATCACGCAGGCGCAGATGGATGCGTATTCCAACCGCACCGTCCAGGTGCATGAGAAGGAACGCGAACTGGCGCGGGCCTGGGCGCTGAAGAACGGGCGCGCGCCGAACTCGCGCGAGCTGTATTACATCGCCAGCAAGGCGACCCTGCAGTCACGCGCGGAGAAGCGCGCCGAGCAGATCGACTGGGACGCGCTGGCCGCGCGGTGGGACGCCACGCTTGGCGGTGAGCTGGCAGATGTCGCGCTCGCGGTGTCGAACGCACGCGGCCCCGGCGTTGGGGCGCCGACCGCCCGCCAGGATGGTGAGGCAGGCGGGCCACCATCCCGCGAATCGCAGGCTCGGGCGCTGGAGAAGGCCCTGTGGCTGGTGGCGCAGAAGCACTCTGCTTGGACACGGCACGATTTGCTCAAGCAGCTCGCTCTGGTGATGCCGCCAGAGACCCGGCAGATGGATGCGGCGGCGGCGCAGGAGCTGCTGCTCGGCCTGGCGGAAGAGGCGCTGTCCGGCCGGGCGGGCGATGTCGTGTCGCTGGAGGCGCCGGAGTGGCCACCGCTGCCCGTCGCGCTGCGCCGCGAACTGGACGGGCGCAGCGTCTATACGCGGCCAGGCACAGCACGGTACGCGACGCGCGCGCAGCTGTCGATGGAGGATCAGCTGGTCGCGCAGGCCCAGCGGCAGGGGGCGCCGCGGCTGTCGCGCGAACTGGCCGCGCGTCG
>Ga0187783_10003792_pt1 | contig 11168 bp, 9 predicted proteins | sample 1015_SJ02_MP02_2_FD_132471 | JGI IMG/M metagenome (GOLD analysis project Ga0187783, IMG submission 132471) | Tropical peat soil microbial communities from peatlands in Department of Meta, Colombia - 1015_SJ02_MP02_20_MG | ecosystem: Environmental > Terrestrial > Soil > Wetlands > Peat | place...
CCGTAGTCGACCTCGCCCATCTGGTCCATGTGCACGAACGGGTCGAGCCGGGCCAGGTCCACCCCGGCGAACGCGCGCCTGACCGGGAACCCCTCGCCCTCCAGCGCGGACGGGGCGGTGGTGACCGAGCTGACCTTCCGTTCGGCCTGGGTGACGTCGGGTTCGGGGACCCGCGGCAGGACGAGGATGTCGTCGACGGTGATGGCTGGCATGGCTTCCTCCCTTGCTAGTTACCAGCCTAACCGCATTTGAAAGTTCAATTATTCCGAACGGAGCGTGGTACCCGCTTCCCCGGCCGGTGGGCCGGGATCGTTACCATTAGGCAGCCGAGTGACGCCGGAACGTGAGTGAGCCCAGCATGGACAGCGAGCAGACGCCCACCTACGCGAGCGCGGGCGTGGACGAACAGAGCGAGCAGGCCGTGTTCACCCGGGCCATGCGCCCCTGGCTGGCGCGAACCGCGGCCAGATCCCCGCTCGTGACCAGCATCACCGGCCTGGCCAGCGGCTACTTCGCCACCCTGATCCAGCTGGAATCGGGCCCGCCGCTTGCGCTGAGCACCGACGGCGTGGGCACCAAGCTCCTGGTGGCCCGCCAGGCCAACCGGTGGGAGCCGGTCGGCATCGACTGCGTGGCCAACAACGTCAACGACCTGATCTGCGTCGGCGCGGTGCCGCTGGCGATGCTGGACTACGTGGCCACCGACCGGATCGACGAGGGCGTGCTTGAGGAGATCGCCCGCGGCCTGTACCTGGGCGCCGACCTGGCCGGGATCGCGATCCCCGGCGGCGAGATCGCCCAGATCGGCTCCCTGCTGGCCGACGCGTCCGGCGGCCGGCCGATGATGGACCTGGTCGGCACCGCGATCGGGGCGCTGCCGCCGGGCCGCGACCCGCTGGACGGGTCCGGCGTCAGGCCGGGCGACGTGATCATCGGCCTTCCCAGCTCCGGCCTGCACAGCAACGGGTACTCGCTGGCCCGGCGCGTGCTTTTCGACATGGCCGGGATGACGCTCGACGACCGCGTGCCGGGCACGGCCAGGCACCTGGACGACGCGCTGCTGCAGCCGACCCGGATCTACGTGGCCGCGATCGCGGCGCTGTGGGCGGCGGGCGTGGAACCGCGCGGGCTGGTGAACATCTCCGGCGGCGGGCTGCTCAACCTCGGCCGGCTGGCCGCCGACGTGTCCTACGAGCTGGACGCGCTGCCGTCTCCGCCGGCGGTGTTCGGCCTGATCGCGGAGGCGGGCAAGGTGCCGGCCGCCACCATGTACGCGACGTTCAACATGGGCACCGGGTTCGCCATCGTGGTGGCCGCGGCCCGCCAGCAGGCGGCCATGGCCGCGCTGAAGAGCGTCGGCGAGGAGCCCGCCCGGGTGGGCTGGGTCACCAGCCGCACCGGGCGCACGGTGACCATCCCCGCCGCCGGCCTGCGCGGCCGCGGCGAAGCCTTCGAGGTCATTCCGTCCTAGCTAGTACCGTCTACAGCATGGAAGTTCGCGGCTATGTAGAGTCCCACGCGCGCGAGTTCATCGACGACCTGAAACAGTGGCTGGCGATCCCGTCCGTCTCCGCCGACCCGGCCCGGCAGGGCGACGTGCGGCGCAGCGCCGAATGGCTGGCCGCCCACCTGCGTTCGGCCGGCTTCCCGGTGGCCGAGGTCTGGGAAAGCGCGCTGGACGGCCTGCCCGCGGTGTTCGCCGAGTGGCAGGCCGCCGACCCGTCCGCGCCGGCGGTCCTGGTCTACGGGCACCACGACGTCCAGCCCGCCGAGCCGCTCGAGGAGTGGGATTACCCGCCGTTCGAGCCCGTTGTCCGTGACGGCCTGCTGCTGGCCCGCGGCGCATCCGACGATAAGGGCCAGGTGCTGTTCCATTCTCTCGGCCTGCGCGCCTGCCTGGCCGCTTGTGGGGCGAGCGCGCCGCCGGTCACGGTGAAGCTGCTGGTCGAGGGCGAGGAGGAGTCCGGCTCTGCGCACTTCGCCGCGCTGCTGCGGCGCGAGCGCGAGCGGCTGGCCGCCGACGTGATCGTGATCAGCGACACCACGATGTGGGCCGCCGACGTCCCGTCGATGTGCACCGGCATGCGCGGGCTGGTTCCGGCCGAGGTCACGCTGACCGGTCCGGTGCGGGACCTGCACTCCGGGTCGTTCGGCGGGGCGGTGCCGAACCCGCTGCACGCGATGGCCAGCCTGCTGGACGGGCTGCACGACGAGGCGGGCCGGGTGACGCTGCCCCGCTTCTACGACCGGGTGCTGCCGCTGTCTTCCGAAGAACGGGAGCTGTTTGCCCGCCTGCCGTTCGACGAGAAGCAGTGGCTGGCCGACGCCGGGCGCAGCGCCGCCGCCTACGGCGAGCGGGGCTTTACCACGCTGGAGCGGATCTGGACCCGGCCCACCGCGGAGGTCAACGGGATGTGGGGCGGCCACATCGGACCGGGCAGCAAGACCATCATCCCGAGGGCCGCGCACGCCAAGGTCTCGTTCCGCCTGGTCGCCGACCAGGACCCGGCCGACGTGGGGGAGGCCTTCAGGGAATACGTGGCCGCGCACACGCCGCCCGGGATCGAGGCCACGGTGACGGTCCAGCCCGCGGTCCGCCCCAGCCACTCGCCGATCAACTCCCCGGCGGTGCGGGCCGGGCGGCGGGCGATGCAGCGGGCGTTCGGCCGCGAGGTGCTGTTCACTAAGGAGGGCGGCAGCGGCCCCGAGGCCGACCTGGCCGAGATCCTCGGCGCGCCGCTCGCGTTCGTGGGTGTCGGACTTGCCTCCGACCAGATGCACGCGCCGAACGAGCACATCGACCTGTCCCTGCTGCTGCGGGGCGCCGAGGCCTCGGCGTACCTGTGGCAGGAACTGGCGTCCATCGGCCCGGAACTGCGGTGACGTCACCCCCGCCCGGGCCCGGGTTCGGGCCGCTGGGGGAGCTCGCCCTGGCCCGCGGGACGGTGGACCGGGTGACCCACCGGCGGACGGACAAGGACTGGATCGACGCGGCCTGGAAGGACCCGCGCACCCGGGTCCTTGTCGTCGCGAACGGGCACGCGCTTGTGCGCGACGACGCGCTGGTGTTCGTCTCCCCCGAGCAGGCGCCGGCCGGGACCCGCTTCCTGCTCGGCCAGGACTCCGACGGCGTGGTCTACTTCGGCGTGAGCGGCCCGCTCGACCCGCCGGCCGGCGCTGGCGCCTCGGGCGTGGCTGGGGCTTCGGGCGTTCGGGTCATGTCGCTGCGCGAGGTGGGGGCGCTGCTGTCGGACCGGGACGCGGGCCTGTTTACGCACGCGGTGGCGCTGGCCAACTGGCACGACACGCACACCCACTGCCCACTCGACGGGACCCCCACGGTGCCCGACCCGGCCGGGCACTCGGCCACCTGCCCCAAGGACGGCAGCGAGCACTTCCCCCGCACCGACCCCGCGGTGATCATGCTGGTGACCGACCCGGAGGACCGCTGCCTGCTGGCCCGCAACGCCGCCTGGCCCGGGCGCCGGGTCTCCATCCTGGCCGGATTCGTCGAGCCTGGCGAGTCGGCCGAGCAGGCCGTGACCCGCGAGGTCGCCGAGGAGACGGGGATCACGGTCACGAACGTCCGCTACCTCGGCAGCCAGCCCTGGCCCATGCCGCGCAGCCTGATGCTCGGCTTCCGGGCCGACGCCCCGGCGGGCCAGGTCATCGCCGTCGACCACGAAGAACTCGCCGAGGCCCGCTGGTTCAGCCGGGCCGACCTGCTGGCCGCCCTGGAATCCGGCGAGCTGGCCCTCCCCCCGCGGGTCTCGATCGCCCGGCATATCATCGAGGCCTGGTACGGCGGTCCCCTGCCCTCGGTCTGGTCCCCGCCGCCACGTTCCTGATGGTGGTGGTGAGCTCCGATCCCGGCGAGTCGGCACGTTGTGGCTGCGTGCCGCTCACAACCGGTTCAGAGCCACAACGTGCCGGTTGTCGCGCGGGTCGCGCCAGGTAGGGTGGCCGTCGGCGCTGGGGGATCCGCAGGGGGATGCGGGGGAACAACGGGCACCGTAGGGAGTCGAGGAGTGAACGCGCGGCCGCGGACGAACTGGGCGGGAAACATCGTCTTCCAGGCCCCGGAGTTCTACCGTCCGGCCTCGCTCGCACAGCTCCAGGCCCTGGTGGCCCGGAACCGGCGGATCCGCGTCCTGGCCACGGGCCACTCGTTCAACGACCTGGCCGATTCGCCTGGCGCCCAGGTCAGCCTGGCCGGCCTGCCGCCGGAGGTGGAGATCGACTCGGCCGCCTCGGTCGCCCGGGTCGCGGCCGGCCTGAGCTATGCGCAGCTGGCCGGGCGCCTGGACCGGCACGGCTTCGCGCTGCGCAACCTGGCCTCGCTGCCGCACATCTCGGTGGCCGGCGCCTGCGCCACCGCCACCCACGGGTCAGGCGCGGCCAACCAGAACCTCGCCGCCGCGGTGGCCGGCCTGACCGTCGTCACCGCCGACGGTGATGTCGTGGAGCTCGGCCGCGGGGACGACGGGTTCGACGGCGCCGTGGTCCACCTGGGCGCCCTCGGCGTCGTGACCGGCCTGCTGCTCGAGCTGGTCCCGTCATTCGACGTCGCCCAGCGGGTGTACGAGGGCCTGCCGCTCGAGGCGCTGGACGATCACTTCGCCGACCTGGCGGACGCGGGCTACAGCGTGAGCATGTTCACCGACTGGCGCGCTCCCCGCCTTACCCAGGTCTGGATCAAGCAGCGCGTCGGCGACCCGGACCCGTGCGTCACCCGGGCACCGTGGTTCGCCGCCGCCCCCGCGGCCGGGCCGCGCAACCCCGTGCCCGGCGCGCCGCCGGACGCCTGCACCTGGCAGCTCGGCGTGCCCGGCCGGTGGTACGACCGGCTCCCGCACTTCCGGCCCGAGTTCCAGCCGAGCGCCGGCGCCGAGCTGCAATCGGAGTTCCTGCTGCCCGCGGCGCACGCGCTCGGTGCCCTGCACGCGCTGGCCGAGATCGGCCAGCGCCTCGCCCCGGTGCTGCAGATCTGCGAGATCCGCGAGGTCGCCGCGGACGGCCTGTGGCTCAGCCCGTCCTATCGGCAGGACAGCGTGGCGTTCCACTTCACCTGGATCGCCGAGGAGGCCGCGGTGCTGCCCGTGGTCGCCCTGGCCGAGCGGCAGCTGGCCCCGTTCGACCCCCGGCCGCACTGGGGCAAGCTCTTCACAACCCCGCCGGAGGACCTGCACTCCCGCTACGAGCGCCTTCCCGACTTCCTCGCCCTCATTCGCCGCTTCGACCCCACAGGCAAATTCCGCAACGCCTACACCGCCCGCTACCTCGCCAGCTAGCCCAACCACCCCACTCCCTTCTCCGCGCGTCCAGCACCGATGTGACGTTGATGTGGTTATCGCCACACCGATGTCACATCGCTGTCGTTACGAAGCACTGCGGAAGGCATACTTTCCGTTAAGCCCGTGACCTATGTGCCTGAGGTGGCTGGAGCGACCGGGACGAGGACCTCCGGGGCGTCAGGTTCCGTCGCGGAGGTTCTCCGTGGCGCCCGGCCGGAACGAGATGTGGTCGAAAGTGGCGGTGCAGCCCTCGCCGGTCGGCGACTGGGCCAAGAAGCCGACCCGGACGAGTTCGGCCGGGTCGCCGCCGAGCGCGAAGTAGCGCAGCAGCCGCCACCAGGAACCGTCCGCGGATGCGTGGAAGGCCCAGGCCCGGCCCGACCGCGTGATCCGCAGCCACAAGGTGTCGCCGTCCACCTCGAAGGAGTTGCAGTCGTCGGAGACGCCCTTGGTCACGACCGTGACCGCGGTCGGCCGGAGCTGCGGCGAGTACTCGAAGGCCAGCTTGGCCCAGTGCCGCTCGCGGGCGTGCAGCAGCAGCGCGCCCGCGTCGAACGCGCGGGCGAACTCGACCCGGACCGCGGCCGCCAGCGTGAAGTCTCCGGCCGGGGGCAGGCCCACGAAGCGGCCGGCGTCAGGGACGGGCCCGGGATCGGCCCCAACCGGACCGCCGGGATCGGCGAACATGTCGGTCCCGGCGGCCGCGCGAAGGATCAGCGCGCCGCGCAGGACCCGGCAGCCCGGCGCCGGGCTTCCCGCGGGCTCGAGCGGGAACGGCAGACCGGGCAGCTTCAGTGCCGTCACCCGGGTAGTCTGCCACGGCCTGACGCGCGGCGACCCGGCGCCCGTGCGAGCATGGCGCCATGCGCTTCGCCGTCGACGTGCCGAACTTCGGCGACTTCGCCGATCCCCGTGTGGTGGCGGACCTGGCCCGCCGGGCCGAGGAGGCGGGCTGGGACGGGCTGTTCGTATGGGATCACGTCATGCACCGCAAGCAGCTACGGCGGGCCATCGCCGACCCGTGGGTGCTGCTGACCGCCGCGGCGCTGGCCACCCGGCGGATCCGGCTCGGCACCATGGTCACCCCGGTGGCGCGGCGGCGGGTGTCGAAGCTGGCCCGCGAGGTGACCACCCTGGACCGGCTCACCGGCGGCCGGATGATCCTGGGCGTGGGCCTCGGCGCCCCGATACGCGACGAGTTCGGCAGCTTCGGCGAGACCACCGACCCCAGGGATCTGGCCGCCCGCCTGGACGAGGGCCTGGTCGCGCTGAACCTGCTGTGGTCAGGGGAGCCGGTTAGCTTCCGCGGCCGGTACGTGGTCCTCGACGACGTCGCGTTCCTGCCGCCGCCGGTGCAGCGGCCCCGGGTGCCGGTGTGGGTCGGCGGCGAGTGGCCGGCCAGGCCGCCGATGCGCCGCGCGGCCCGCTGGGACGGCGCGGTTCCCCTCCTGGCGCCCGGTGACGGGGGGCCGCCGGCCCAGCCGGACCCGGCGACGGTGCGCGAGATTCACGCCTTCGTGACCAGCTGCCGGGCCGAGGCCGGGCGGACCGGTGAGCCGTTCGACCTGGTCATGTCCGGCTCCAGCCCGGCCGGCGCCGCCGCCGCCGACCTGGTGGGCCCACTAGGGGAAGCTGGGGCGACCTGGTGGAACGAGTGCATCTGGGACGACCTGGAGCGGGCCGAGCCCATGATGCGCCGCGCGGACCAGGGCCCGCCGGCGGCATGAGGATCCCGCTGGCCGGCCCGGCGGTGCCGGTCGCCGAGCAGCCGCAGCGGCCGGTTCACCCGCTTCCCCTTCAGCCGCTTCCCCTTCAGCCGCTTCCCCTTCAGGCGCTGTCCCTTCACCCGCTGCCCCTCGGCCCGGTGCTTCTTCGCGCGGTGCTGCTTCACCCGCTGCTCGGGCGGCGCCGGGTCTCTGGGCCGCAGTTCGTTACGCAACCGGTCCACGTGGGCTAGGATCTCGCCGCGCAGCGGCCAGCCGCCCGGTCGTTCGGCCGGGTCGGTGGCCAGCAGGTCCGCGAGCCGGTCCCGCTGGTGCCTGGCCTCTTCGAGGTGGTCGGCCAGCACCTCGGCGATCGGCTCGGCGCCCCCCTGCGGCGACCCGACCGACGCGGGGTCGGCCTCGATGAGCTGGCCGTAGGCGCGGACCGCGGCGGCGAGCTCGGCGATGACGGCGGCCAGCCGGGCGCGGGTCTCCGGGTCCTTGACTGGGCTGTCCGCGCTGTCAAGCCGTGCGCTGTCCGCGACCGAGCGGGCCAGCACGCGCAGGTCGGTCGCGGCGCGCTCCAGCGTGTCAACGCCGACGCGCAGGCCCGCGGCCGGGTCGGGGTAGCGGAGCCGGCGCGGGTTCAGCCGGATGCTCTCCTCGGCCTGGCTGAGCGCGTCGTCAAGCCGCTCGATCTCGCCGCGCAGCGCGCGGGTGCGCTCCAGCCACCCGGCCGCCTGGTGCGGGTCGGGCTCGGCGGCCAGGCCGTCGGCCATCTGGCCGAGCAGGTCGGCCATCTGGCCGGTCAGGTCGCCGATCGCGTCCTTGGCTGGCTGCACCCGCAGCGGAGCGAAGACGAGGCCGGCCACCAGCCCGGCCGCCGCGCCGACCAGCGTCTCGGTGATGCGGCTGGTCGCGGCCGCGTGCGAGTCGACCGAGAAGATCAGCATCGCGCTGATCGGCACCTCGAGGGTGTCCGCGCCTAGCCTGAGCACGATGCCGAGCGCCAGCGTGCCCGCGATGAGCAGGCCGAGGACCCACCAGCTGAACGGGACGTAGGCGGCCACCGCGACGGCGGCGAGCACGCCGGCGGTGACGCCGGTGACCCGGTGGACGGCGCTGCGGATGGTGTGGAACAAGGTCGCCTGCACCACGAGCAGGGCGGTCAGCGGGGCCAGCACGGACCGGGCCGACCCGCCGGGCAGCTGCAGCGCGACCAGGTAGGCGAAGACGGCGGTCAGCGTCATCCGGGCGATGTACACCGCGGTCGGCTGCGCGTGGCGGCGGACCAGGGTGAGCTGCTCGGCCGGGAGCCTGGCCACGGCCCGGGCGGCCTCGCTCACGCTCTCGCCGGGCACGGGGCGGATACGGAAACCTTTCATGGCTGCATACCGAGGGGGGAGTGGGCGGCGGGATACGTATATAGCTCTAGTCAAGAGCAAAACGATCCGCCCCGGCTATTCCCGCCCGGGGCCCGGCGTCACCCGCCGCGCGAGCCCGCTCCGGCCGGTCCGGCCGCTTCGGCTGCGCCGGCCGCCCCGGCTGCGCCGGCCGCCCCGGCCACGCCCGCCACGCCGGCCAGGATCGCGACCGGGACGACGGCCAGGCCCGCCAGCGCCCACGACAGCCCGAACCTCCCGGCGATCAGCCCCACGGCCAGCGGCCCGATCCCGCCTGCCAGCCCGGCGGCACTGCTCAGCGTGACCGCGACCGGGGTGCGCCCGGGCAGGCTGCCGTATAGGCGTGCCTGGAGCAGCGGGTACCACGGCGCGGTGGCCGCGCTCAGCGCGGCCAGGATGGCCAGCTTGGCGGCGGGTCCCGGGGCGAGCAGGAACCCCGGGTACAGCAGCCCGGCGGCGACCGCGCTGGCCCGCAGCACGGTCAGATCCGCCACCCGGTCCAGGACGATCACAAGCAGCGCGTCCCCGGCCAGCGCGGAGCCGAGCCGGATCGCGATCGCAAGCGCCGCGACCGCGGGGCTCAGCCGGGCCACGTCGACCAGGTACAGCGCGGCGAACCCGGTGAGCACGTCGACCAGCAGGTCGGCGACCTGCAGCAGCACGAGCCAGCGCACGGTGCGCCAGCGCCGCAGGGCGGCCAGGACATCGCGTACCCGCGCCCTGGCCGGAGGATCCGGGCCGGCCCGGGCCGGCTGGTCGTCGCGCAGGCAGGTGGCGATCCAGGCGCAGGCGGCCAGCGCGGCCAGCACCAGGTAGGCCACCCGCCAGCCGCTCCCGGCGGCGATGACGGCGGTGACCAGCAGCGGCCCGGCCACCGCGCCCGTGGATCCGGCCAAGTCCCAGCGCGCCATGACCCGGGCCTGCCGGCCAGGCCGGGCATCAGCCGGCTGGGCATCCATCAGCTCGGCCTGGGTCAGCGACACGAAGGCGCCCGAGGCCGGGTAGAACGCGGTGCAGGCGGCAAGCAGCACCGCGAACGTGCGCGCCTCCGCCACCGCGGCCAGGCTGAGCGTGAAAACAATCCCGCCGGCCAGCACGGCCAGCCTGCGCCGCCGCCCGCCGTCGGCCAGCAGGCCGAGCGGAAGCTCGAGCGCCCCGCCCGCCAGCAGCGGCACCGAGGCCAGCAGCCCGACCTGGGCGTAGCTCAGCCCCAGGTCATGACGGATCAGCGGGAGCGCGGCACCCCTGGCGCCGTCGACCATCTCGTCGGCCAGTTCGACCGCGAGCGCGACCGCCAGGGCGGGAAGGGCCGGCCTTCAGCGTCAAGTGAAGCCCACGGCTTCGATGCTACGCCCGCGGCTCCACAGATCGGCGCCGGTTCTCGGCCCGCCAGACCAGGCGCAGCCCGGACCAGTCGTCGTCGATCGCGGCCACCTTGACGTCGACCAGCCCGATCGGCAGCGCCTCGCGCCTGATGACTTCGTCGGTGATGTCGCTGCGATGGCCTCCGGCCCGGCGCGGCCACGCGGCCCACAGCCCCCCGGCCGGGTAGATGCGCCGGGCCAGGCCGCGGAGTTCCGCGGCGACCTGCCCGGCGGTGGTGAAGAACGCGATGATCAAGTCGGCCGGGCCGTCCGGGCCCGCGTCGGCCAGGCCGTCCGGCGGGTCGGCCAGGGCCCAGCCCGGCGGGGGATGATGCAGGTGGACGGCCTGGCCGGGCCGCAGGCCAAGCTTGCCGGCCTGCGACCGGCCGCGCCCGCCAGCGGAGCCAGGGGTCACAACCCTGACTCGGTACCACACGGGGCGCGGCCGCGCAAGGGGGCTATCCCGCCTTGCGCCCGGGGGTTACGCGGTCTGGCCAAAACGGGGGCTAACCGGCCTGCGGAACGCCCGCTGACCGAGTAAACATACTCAGTATGCTACTCGTTAGGGTCACCCGGTGAGCGTCCGGCACGCCTTGCTCGCGCTGCTGAGCGAAGGCCCCGGGTACGGCTTCAAGCTGCGCGAGGAATTCGAGGCCAGGACGGGAGAGGTCTGGCCGCTCAACGTCGGCCAGGTCTACACGACGCTGCAGCGGCTGGAGCGGGACGGGCTCGTCGAGTCCGACGGCACCGCGCACGATGGGCCGCAGAAGACGTACAGGATCACCGCCGAGGGCGGCCGGGAACTGGCCGGCTGGCTGCGCACGCCGCCGGACCTGGCCGCCCCGCCGCGTGACGAGCTGGTGATGAAGGTGCTGGTGGCGACGCGCGTGCCGGGCACCGACGTGCACGAGGTCATTCAGGTCCACCGCCGCTACCTGGTCGAGCTGATGCAGCAGTGGACCCGGATCAAGGAGTCCGAGGTCAGCGAGTCCGGACCGGACCTCAGCCTGGCGCTGGTGGTGGACGCGGAACTGTTCCGGCTCGATTCGGTCGTCCGGTGGCTGGACTCCGCGGACGGCCGGATCAGGCGGGCTGCCGTCACCGTCGGCGAGCAACGCGAACAGCGCGAACCCGGCGAACAAGGCGAACCCGGCGAGCCCGGGGAACCCACGGCACCCCTGCCGCGGCCGCGCCGTCGGGTCAGGACCATCGGCCGTAAATGAGCGATCGGCGGAAAACAGAAAGAAACGGGGAATGTCATGAACCTGCAGGAGACACAATGAGCGTCCTCGAGTTGCGGCACGTGTCACGCGTCTACGGCCAGGGAGCGGCCGAGGTGCACGCGCTGGACGACGTCAGCCTTGCCGTGGACGCGGGCTCGATGGTGGCGGTGATGGGTCCGAG
>Ga0187783_10003793_pt1 | contig 11166 bp, 12 predicted proteins | sample 1015_SJ02_MP02_2_FD_132471 | JGI IMG/M metagenome (GOLD analysis project Ga0187783, IMG submission 132471) | Tropical peat soil microbial communities from peatlands in Department of Meta, Colombia - 1015_SJ02_MP02_20_MG | ecosystem: Environmental > Terrestrial > Soil > Wetlands > Peat | place...
AGAAAACCAGTTTTTTGGACCGCATGAAGCAAGCGGTCACTCGCACCCGGGAGAACCTGGCAGATCGGATCGAAGAAGTCGTTTCCTTCACCAAGGAAATTGACCGCAACACGCTCGATGACCTGGAAGCCACGCTGATCAGCGCCGATCTGGGGTCAACCACGACGCAGGAAGTGCTGGGCAGGCTGCGGGAAAAGGCCGACCGGAAGCAGATCAGGAATGTGGAGGAACTGAAGCGGCTGCTGAAGGAAGAGCTGCTGGCAATTTTGAACTCGGCTTTTTCGCGGCCGGTAAGCCGGGTCGATGGTACCCCGGAAGTGATTTTAGTGGTGGGCGTGAATGGCACGGGAAAGACGACCACAATCGGCAAATTGTCACAGGTGTTTCGCTCGCAAGGGAAGAACGTGCTGCTATGCGCGGCCGACACGTTTCGTGCGGCGGCCATCGAGCAACTGGAGATCTGGGGACAGCGCACCGGGACCGAAGTGATCAAGACCAAAGCCGGCGGCGATCCGGCGGCGGTGCTTTTCGACGCTCTGCAAGCGGCGGTGGCCCGGAAGACAGATTACGTGGTCGTCGACACCGCGGGCCGATTGCACACCAAGGCCAGTCTGATGGCGGAGCTTGAAAAGATGCGGCGCACCGCCCAGCGGATCATTCCCGGGGCTCCCCATGAAACGCTGCTGGTGATGGATGCCACCACCGGACAGAATGGGCTGCAGCAGGCTCGGTTGTTTACGCAGTCCGCAGGTGTGACCGGAATTGTGCTGACGAAGCTCGATGGCACGGCGAAGGGCGGGGTGGTGGTGGCGATCTGCCGCGAACTCGGTTTGCCGGTAAGATACGTCGGAGTGGGCGAGAAGGCGGGAGATCTGCTGCCTTTCGATCCCCGAGAATTTGTGGATTCCTTGTTTGAATAGGAGTGATTTATGACCGATCGAGGCGGCAAACGGTCGCGATTGAAGGTCATGGTGGATTTTCTAAAACGACTGCTGAGCAGAAAGCCGGCGGCTCCCGGAGATCCGTATGCCCATGTCATGGCGCCGGTGAGGCGCGGTCCCAAGGGACGCAGCGGGACCGCGGTGGCAGAAATGGAAGACGACTCGTTCGAGAACTATCCGCCCCGCTAGCGCCCTTTCCGCCAGAAGTCAGCAGCCGATCCTGTTCTGTTACATTCTTCCCTGAATGTCCCGGCAGGCCGCTGACGCACAACATCTCGAAGCTGCATTGGAACTGGCCCGCAGAGGAATCGGGTTAGCCTCGCCGAATCCTTGCGTCGGCGCCTTGATTACCGATGCGCGCGGCCACGTTGCCGGCACCGGAACCTACACCTACCAAGGCTTACAGCACGCCGAAATTCTGGCGCTCGAACAGGCCGGAACGAGGGCGCGCGGCGGCACGCTTTACATCAATCTGGAACCGCACGCGCATCAGGGGCGCACGCCTCCCTGCACCGATCGACTGATCGAGGCGGGCATTCATCGGGTGGTGGCATCGATGCCCGATCCGAATCCGAAAGTCAGCGGACGAGGATTCAAGCAATTGTGCACCGCCGGCGTCGAGGTCGAAGTTGGCGCGCTGGAAGAAGAAGCGCGGCAATTGAACGAAGCCTTCGCGCGCTACATTCGTCACGGAACTCCGCTGGTGACATTAAAAGCGGCCATGACGCTGGATGGCAAGATTGCGCCACCCCCAAGCGAACTGCCTGGGAAAGCCGTCGGCATTCCAGCGGGGGGATGGATCACCAGCGAAGTGGCGCGCGCTCATGTGCAGGAGTTGCGGCATCAACATGACGCGCTGCTGGTGGGTGCCGGAACGATCCTGTCGGACGATCCGTTGCTGACGGATCGCAGCGGACGGGCGAGACGACGTCGGTTGCTGCGCGTGATTCTCGATTCCCGCCTGCGAACCCCCCTGGACTCGCGGCTGGTTCAAGATGCCGCAGCACGGCGGGAAAACGATGTGCTCATATTTTGCAGCTCGGCCGACGAACAGAGGCAAAGACAGCTCGAAGCACGGGGAGTTCGAGTCGAAAGAGTTTCCGCGTTTGCGGCCGACCGGCGTCCGGATTTGCCGGCGATCCTGCGGCGATTGGGAGAACTGGAAATCACGAGCTTGATGATCGAAGCAGGAGCGACGGTCAACTGGGCGGCGCTGGCGGCAAACGTCGTCGACAAAGTATTTTTTTATTACGCGCCGAAAATTCTTGCGGGCACCGCTTCGGTTCCCCTGGCAGCGGGCACCGGTTTTCTGCACATCAATGAGGCCGCCGAGGTGAAGCGGGTGCGGCTCCATCGCTTCGGCGAAGACTTCGCGGTGGAGGGGTATTTGCGGGATCCATACGCACAGTGAGGGCGCTGCGCGGCCGGTGGTCAGTGGTGCGTGGTGAGTTCCAAGTACCCGGCCGGTTGGTGGTCCATCCGGTGGGGCTCAGGCAGGTTTCTCACTCCGGGGTAGCGCGTACTTAATCTAGAATGAAGCTTCCATTGTGGAGGCACCATGTTTACAGGCATTGTCGAAGAGGTCGGACGCATCACCCGCATCGAGCAGCGCGGAGAGAATCGACGCATCACGGTCGCGGCGGAGAGCACCCCGAAGCAACTCGCAACCGGGAATAGCGTGGCCGTCAGCGGAGTTTGTCTTACGGCGCTGGATATCAAGCCGGGCTCGTTTGGTGCAGATCTGGCGCCGGAGACCTGGCTGCGAACCTCATTTTCGCGCATTCATGAGGGAGCGCTGGTCAATCTGGAGCTCCCGATGAAGGCCGACGGGCGCTTCGGCGGACACGTTGTGCAAGGACACGTGGACGGAGTGGGCAAGTTGATCGCGCTGGACCGCATCGCCGATTCCGAGAACTGGTGGTTGCGCATCGAACTTCCGGATGAAGTTGAGAAGTACACGGTCTACAAGGGATCGATTTCGATTGAAGGCATCAGCCTCACGCTGGCAAAGCTGGAGAAGAATCGCTGTACGATTGCCATCATTCCGCACACGGTCGAGATGACGAATCTGCATTCACTGAAGCCCGGGGATCCGGTGAATCTCGAAGCCGATCTGATCGCGAAATACGTAGAAAAGATGATGAAAGGTGAACCAGCACAGAGTTCGCTGACAATTGAAGACTTGGTGGAGCAGGGGTTTTAGACGGTAGCCGGTACGCGGTTCGCGGTTCTCAGTGATCCCTTCTCTGTTTTGATATCTCATCCTTCACCACGACACCCCCTTTCATCACGAACTTCACGCGCTCGAGTTCCGTGATGTCGGTCAGCGGATCGCCGTCAACGGCAATTGCATCGGCATAGAGGGTGGGTTCGAGGGCGCCGACTTTGTCCTGCCAGCTGAGTAACTCGGCGGCGTTCGCGGTGGCAGCCTGGATCGCCTCGAAGGGGGAAAGCCCGCGCCTGGTCAGGGCAACCAGTTCGTTCGCATTCTTCCCCTGGCCTTCGGGGCCGGCCGCATCAAATCCTGCCGCCATTTTCACGCCGAGACTTTTGGCCATTTGAATTTCGTTCTCAATATCTGTCAGCAACTTGTCCAGTCGTTGCTTCCTCGCGGGTGTCACTCCGTCATTCTGGTAACCTTCCAAGCTAGCGTCGATCACGCCAACGGTGGGAACCAGAAACGTTCCTTTCGCTTTCATCAACTCGAGGTCTTCGCGATTCACGTGATGACCATGTTCGACCGAATCGACGCCGGCGGTGACGGAGTTCTTGACCCCTTCCGCGGTGGTCGCGTGGGCAGCGACCTTAAGACCCTGCTTATTGGCTTCCTCAACGATGACCTGGATTTCCTCAACGGTGAGCGTCGGATGAGCCCAGTCGGTGTAGACCTTGATGAGGTCGGCGCCGTGTCCGATCTGCTCGCGCACGGCACGGCGCGCTTCTTCGACTCCACTGACCATCTCGGCGCCGGTCGGAAAATTGGGGAGGTCGGGAGAGACGCCGAAGGGATTGTATTGACCCACGGCCGCAATGGCGCGAGTGGCAACCTGCATGCGCGGGCCTTCGGCCAGACCCTGCCGAACGGCATCGCGCAAGGCGACGAGAGCTGTCCTTCGACTCCTCGACCTCGACTGCCTTGAGCACCGAAGTCCGCGTCTTGGGAGCTGCGTAGTTGGGGTTGGAAGTTGAGCATACCGGCGGAACAAGTGCTCTTGGACACCCCCTCTCACGTCGCCCGCGCGTTGCCGTTTTTGAGGAGGTGGCGCCATCACTCCGATTGGGCTTTCGCCCCTGATGGAGTTGCGTGCCTCGAACACTGGGGGTGTCTGCCAATATAACATAATATGTTATATTAGTGCTTACCCGCGAAAGAAAGCAGCTATGGATGGCAGAGCGCTAAGAGAAGCGCGGCAAAACAAGAACTGGACGCAGACGGACGCCGCCCGGGCGCTGGGCGTCACCCAGGCCTACTTGTCGATGCTCGAGACGGGATCGAGAGCTGTCTCCAAGAGCTTCGTGCGTAAAGCCCTCAGAGTCCTCGATCTTTCGCCAACTGCTTTGCCTTTGCCCTTGCCATCTGGCAGGGCAGCAACTTTCAGTCGGAACCACGATTTCGGTGCGGATCTGGCAGCGCTTGGTTACCCGAAGTTCGCGTATCTGGGGACGAAGGTACGAAGAAACCCTGCCGGCGTCCTACTCTATGCCCTCAATGAGCCTGATCTTGACGCTCGCGTTGCCGAAGGACTGCCGTGGCTGGCTCTGACCTACTTCGACCTGGACTGGGAGTGGCTTGTCCGAAATGCGAAGTTGGAGGACCGGCAAAACCGCTTGGGATTTGCAGTAGCTCTGGCGAGTGAAGTCGCAGAAGGCAGGGGAGACGTCCGCAGGGCACAAAAGCTGAGGGGCTGTTTGGAGGTGTTGGACAGGGCGCGACTGGCACGCGAGGATACCTTCTGTCATGACTCCATGACTCCAGTGGAACGAGCGTGGCTCCGCGACCATCGCTCTGCTGTCGCCAGCCACTGGAATCTGCTGACAGACATGGAGGGCAAGCATCTTGCCTACGCATCCTAAGAAGTCCATTCCAGAGCCATGGCTTTCTTTTTTGCGCGAACTGGATTCGGCGGTTGATACCGACGGCCGTCTGGACTGTATGGGAGGCTTTGTCGTGACCGTCGTGTACGGGTTCGCCAGACCAACTGCGGACCTGGATGTGCTGGAGATTGCGCCGCGGGAGGCCGGGAAACCATGCTGGCCCTCGGCATGCAGGGCGGTTCGCTGCACAAGAAGTACAAGCTCTATCTCGACCCCGTGGGGGTAGCTCACGTGCCCGAGAACTGCGAGGATCGGCTCGCTGAGATATTCCCCAAGACGTTCAAACATCTCCGACTCTGCGCCCTTGATCCCTATGACTTGGCGCTCTCTGAAGCTGGAGCGCAACATTCAACGTGACCGGGACGACGTGAAACATCTGGCAAGCACCGTCCCACTCGATCTGTGGAGTGCTGAAAGAGCGCTATCAGAAGGAGTTGCGCCGGCAGCTTGGCAACCCGGAGCGCGAGGACCTTGCAGTGGGTCTTTGGATCGAGATGATTGAAGAAGACAGAAAGAACAGCAAGAAATAGTTCGTGATCCACGAAAAGTCCGCTGCCCGAGCCCCATGATCTCATAGCCGCGAGCCGGAGCATCGGCACTAAAGATGCTTCTCTGTTCCGCTGTTCCGAAGCCGGATCTCAGGTCTTAACGTGCTTCGAAGGCGAGTCGAGGGGGCGCACTCACTGGCCACGGCACTTACGCTTCCAGCTTTAACTCATCGAGCTCCAGAAACTCCTGAATGATGGGTTCCGGGGATTTTTCCATTTCTTCGTAGGTACCGAAGAAAATCGCCCGGGCTTCATGCAGGAAAACAACACGTTCGGCGAGCTTCTTGGCAAGACGCATGTCGTGAGTTACGACCAGACTGGTGAGATTGAGCTGGATCTTCAGGCGCTTGATGAGATCTCCGAGCAGTTGCGCCATCAGCGGATCAACCATGGTCGTCGGCTCGTCGTACAACACGCATTCGGGCCGAGCGGCAAGCGCGCGGGCGATGGCCACTGACCGCTTCATTCCCGTCGACAGATCAGACGGCAGCAGGTCGCGCATTTGCTGCACTCCAACCATGTGCAGCAGGCCGTCGACAATCTGGTAGATCTGTTCCTCGGAGAGCTCATTGGTTTCGCGCAGCGGGAACGCGACGTTTTCACCCACGGTGAGCGAGTCGAACAGGGCTCCGTTCTGAAAAACCATCGTGACCTTCTTGCGGATGGGCTCCAGTTGCTCTTCGGTGTAATCGGTGATGTCTTGCCCGGCGACGATGACGCGTCCGGAATCGGGCTTGAGGAACCCCATGATGTGGTGCAGCGAGACCGATTTGCCCACGCCACTGCGGCCGAGGATGCAGACGGTCTCAGCCGGCATTACGTCGAAATTGACGTGCTCGAGCACCACGTTATCGCCGAACGCCTTGGAGACGTCGCGAAATTCGATGTACGCCTCGGGTTGGGAACCATCAGGCACGCAGAAAAGTGATAAGCGATCGCTCTGAACGTCCGGGTCGGCAGCCCGCAGCTGCTTGCTTTAGCTTACGGTGCGGCTCGATTCTTGTCATCCCCGCATTCGCGTGGCCAGTGTTTGCTCGGCGAGAGACGGCGTAATGCAGGGTGACTCGCCGAGTAGAGCACGGGCGGCATCGGGTGCTAGGGACTTTTTGGAGTGGAGTTGTGCTCCTGTCGATCCTGGGGCTGAGGCTCACTGTCCTCCGACGCTGCGTGTCTGCGGTAGTTGAAGTAAGTGTCGTCCTCTTGTGAGTGATGCGAGATGATGCCGAGAAGTTTCGCATTGGCGTTCATCATGTAATGTTTTGGCAGCCAGATGTCGCCCTCGACTGGCAGCGACTCAAGCTCGAAGCGCGTGCCGGGCTCCACCTTGGCTACAAATCCTTCGATATCCACCGGGCGGATCACATGAGCTTCGACTTTTACCCACTGGAAACTCGACTTGTCGATCCACAGGGTTCCTTCCATACCGGGCAGTACCCGGCTGTCTCGATTCGGCGGGCGATATCCCGGACGAGGAGTCGCCTTGAGGACATAGACGGAGTACGGTCCCAGTTGTTCCTCGCCCTGTAGGGTGAAATTGAAGGCGGCGACGAGTTGTTCGAGCATGACGTGGTCGCGGCGGCGGTCGGCCTCATACTTGGCGATGCGCCTCGAGCGCTGCTCGGCAGATTCGGCCTTGCGCTGGGAGAGCACCTGATCAAATTTTTTCTGTTCCGCGGCTTTCTGATCTCCCGTAAGCTCATTGCCGTTCACCGCAACCAGCCGCTGGTAGGGCGAACCGAACAAGAAGGTAACGTCGTAGGTCTTCGTTCCCTGCCCGATTCGATCCGTTTCAAAGTTGTCGAATTGGGGATCGGCCTTCCAATCGCGATTGTTGGCTTCGACCGACTTCTGAATGATTTCGGTGACGTCCTGCGCCGAAGCCGGCAAATGGCTGAGCGAAACCAACAAGATCAGCCCGGTCAACAGGAAAAGCCTGTCCAAGCGAATTGGGGGACGGGGAGAAATCAAGTGGCTCCGCTCGCCTCCACTCAGAAGGGGAAGCCCGCGGCATTCCGGCCCGAGTGGCAGCTATTAACTTAGATGGCGGGCGCAGAAGTGCAGTTTGCCGGCTTTTTGGCAGTGGCCAGGAGTCCAAAACCGATGTTCTGCGCCCCCGCGAAACAGGTGAAGCGCGGCCCGACGGACCTCGGATGGTCTCTAACCATGATTGGTTTCACCGTTTTTTTGAGAACCGGCCTGGGGAGATTTTGGCCGTACCCAGTCTTGCAATTTGGACGGTGTTGCATTGTGCTTCACTCCGAATTCTCCATTCTCGATAACGGGGACGGCTCGCTCCCCAGCGCGAACGGAGGGACAATGGCCGCTTGACCGCTGTCCTTCGGTGATTCGAGTGTCCGCGGGGACAAGGGTATGCTGGACAAACTCGAATCGGGCTTGTGCCTATGGAATGTCCGCACTGCCACAGTCAGGTCAGCACGCACGCCAAGAATTGTAAGCGCTGCGGCGGGGTAATTCCGGCCAGCCAACATCTGCTCGAAGAATGCGGACTTGTCGAGCCCGCGAGCCCCGTTTCACGTCCTGCGGCCACCTCCGCCGCGGTTCGCCACGACCGGCTGTTCCGTTTCGCCCGGTTGGGCGATCGCTTCATCGCGTTTGTGCTCGACCTTGCGCTGCTGTTCGGCCTTTTCGCGGTGGTCGATGCCTGGGCGTTCATGCGATGGGGCATCTTTGACGGAAGCGAATTGCAGCTTTCCACCGCCGCCTTGTTGATCGTCATCGGTCTGAATGCGGTGATTCTGTTCCTCTACGGATGGTTGATGGAAGCGGCCTGCGGCGCCACGCTGGGCAAGGTGCTGGTGGGAATACGAATCGTGCGAACCGCCCAGTGCGGTGCGTTGGCGGCGTGTGCCGTAAGAAATCTGCTGCGCATCATCGATGGGCTGGGTTTCTACCTGGTGGGAACGGCGGTCGCAGCCTGTTCCGAGGTACGGCAGAGGTTGGGCGACATTTGCGCACACACGGCGGTGATCGAAGAAAAGTTCGGGATGGGCGTGAGGATCAGTGCGGTGGTGCTTTGGATTGCGACCCTGGGCGGAGCCGGCTGGGCTGTGCCCCGCATTTGCCGAGAGAACAACGCCCTGCATACCAAATATTTGAACCGGGTGGTGGTCCGCGTTGGAAGGGCGGGAAACACGGCTTATTTCAGGATCGGTGGATACACCGTAGATTTGCGCTCCTGAGTGTCGCTTGGACTTGGTTCTCTGGCCGCTGCCAGATCTTCCGGGGTGTTCACATTGGTGAACAGGTGCGCTGAAAAACCGGCGGCGACGAGTTCCTCTCCCGTGATCACTTGCGTGTGTTTCTGGTCGAACAGAGCATCGATCTTGTAGCGGCCGGCGCGCAAGGACGGCTCCGCCAGGTCTGCGAACCTCCGCCGGTAGATGGCGCAGAGGGGCTGCCATCGCCGGCCGGTGCGTGCAACCGTAACCAGCGCCGCCGGACTTTCAGCGCTTCTGCGGACGAGGTATTGCAAGAGCGCTGCGGAGACGAAGGGAACGTCCACCGCCAGAATGAGATTGAGATCGGTCTCGGACCCGCGCAGTGCCGCGTGGATGCCGCCGAGCGGTCCGCAGGCGGGGAAAATGTCTTCGACAACCGGGCCGAAACGGGCAAATTTGCCAGGATCGCCGACGATGCTGACGGTGCTCGTGACCGAGCGCGCCAACTCGAGGGCTCGTTCCACGAGTTGGCGGCCCTGAAGCACGACAAAAGCCTTGTCCGTGCCCATGCGAGTGCTCTTGCCGCCGGCAAGGACGAAGGCCGAGAGAGGGGGCGCGGCAGGTTGCATGGAACCCAGAATACACGGCGCCTGATGACGGGCGCCGCGATTTCCAATCTCCCGGCACTGCCGGCGTTCGCGACCGGAGCAGTTCTATTCGAGCGTACGTTGCACCCTCAAGCCCAGTCCTGGCAACGCCCGTGTTTCTGTTTATGCACGAAGGTAACCTTTCCAAACGCTAAGGTTCGGGGGATGATGGGCTTGCGTCTAAAGCTTCACTGACCCGGAAGTAATCACAATGCCGCAAAAGATTATGGATGTGCTTATGCTTGGGCGCTGCTCCCACGAGTTCTCCTGGCCGCGTCGCGGTTCGGACGGCAACTACTACCAGGTTTGTCTGTTATGCGCCGCGGAATACAAGTATGACTGGACGACCATGCGCCGCACCGAGCGCGTGGAGCACAACAAGCCAGAGACGGTCGTTCGGCGTTCGCATACGCGGGAGAAACGTCCGTCGTGGGTGCCGCGGGCACGGCGTTTGAAACTGGACATTCCCTTGCGCTATCGGGTGAACAAAACCAGCACGTGGTTCGAGGGCATCATCGAGAACATCAGCCAGAGCGGCATTCTCTTCGAGGGCCCGCAACCGCTTCCCGTCAATGCGCTGATCGAGCTGGTCTTCGAGATGCCCGAAGAAATCTCCGGGCAGAAGAACAGCAACGTCGTCTGCCAAGGGCGCGTGATGCGGGCGAAAGAAGCGGCCAAGTCGGAACAGAACCCCATGCTGGCAGCTTCGATCGTGGACTACACCTTCATCCACTAAGCCGGCTGTTGCCGGCAAACTCATCTAGAATTTGGAGCTCCATCGCCGGGTTGGCCGGATACCGCCACCCGCCGAGGGTCCGGGCTCTGACACGCATCTCCCAATTTACATCTGCAAAGATCACTCAAAGCATCTAAACTGGGTTGTTACCGGGGCGGCCCTGTCGGGCTAAATGTCTGGAGTCGGTTATGAAGCGAAATTTTCTGCCAGTGTATGCTTTCAGTCTTGCGCTGTTGGTGATGTTGAGCGTGGGCTGCGCCAAGAAACTCGATGACGCCAAGATGTCCAGCGAAATTCAGAGCCGTTTCAGCCAGGATTCAGGCCTGGCTTCGAAGCAGCTCACCGTGCAAGCCAACAACGGCGTGGTAACGCTGTCGGGAATTGTGGAAAACGCGGCGCAACGGGACGCGGCCGGACAACAGGCAGCATCGGTCGCGGGCGTGAAGACGGTGATTAATAATCTGCAGGTGGGAGACGCTTCCGCCAACGCGGCGCCGGCTTCCCAGCCTGCTCCGACGCAAGCCGCCAATGTCGGTCCGGATAAGCCGGAGCCGGGGACGGCGCTGAAGAAGGCCGAAAAGCCTCGGCGGGAACATGCGCCTGCGGCTCGGAGTACGGATTCCGACCAGAACCAGCAGCAGGTGGCGATGAACAATCCGCCGGCGCCGGATGCGTCGGCGTCGGCACCGCCTCCCGCAAGCAACGTGACGGTGATTCCGGCGACGCCTCCTCCGCCACCCGCCCCGAAGAAGCTGATCATCGATCAAGGAACCCAGCTGGCGGTGCGGCTGATTGATCCGATCGATAGCGAGAAGAATCAGGTGGGAGATTCGTTTCACGCGACCCTGAACGCGGCGCTCACCTCCGATGGACAACCCGCTGTGCCGGCAGGGGTGGAGGTTATCGGGCACGTGGTCGACGTGAAGAGCGCGAGCAAGTTTGCCGGCAAGTCCCTGGTGGTGCTGCAGCTCGACACCTTGTCAGCGGGCGGCAAGCGCTACGACCTGCAGACCGATCAAT
>Ga0187783_10003794_pt1 | contig 11163 bp, 8 predicted proteins | sample 1015_SJ02_MP02_2_FD_132471 | JGI IMG/M metagenome (GOLD analysis project Ga0187783, IMG submission 132471) | Tropical peat soil microbial communities from peatlands in Department of Meta, Colombia - 1015_SJ02_MP02_20_MG | ecosystem: Environmental > Terrestrial > Soil > Wetlands > Peat | place...
CTGGTCGTGACCCTCGTCGAGGGTTATGAGACGAACGCGGTCGACCTGCTCAACCTGCACCATCCGGGCGAGAAGGCCCGGCCACTCTTCGCCGATTGGGATGGGCTGTACACCTATGTGGGCTTGCACGGTCACGAGCTCTACTTCCGCTCGACGCGCGATGCACCCCTCGGCCATGTCATCGCGGTCGATGCACGCGACCCGACGGCACGGCGAATCGTCGTGCCCGAGGGCGACAGCGCACTCGAGGAGGCGACCTACGTCGGTGGCCGGATCATCGTCAAGTACGTGGAGAATGCCCGCGGAGTCGCGCGCGTCTACGAGCGCGACGGCCGCCCGGTGGGTGAAGTGCCGCTGCCCGGCATGGGGCGGATCGAAGGCTTTCAGGGCGAGGGCGCACAGAGCGAGACGTTTTTCTCCTACTCCGACTACCTGACGCCGCGCAGGATTTTCCGCTTCGACGTGCCGACGAATCAGGCGACGCTGTGGCGCGAGCCGCACACACAGGCAGCCACCGCACAATTCGTGACCGAGCAGGTGTTCTTCACCAGCAGGGACGGCACGCGCGTGCCGATGTACATCACCCACCGGCGCGACATGGTGAGGGACGGCAACCAGCCGATGCTGCTCTACGGCTACGGTGGCTTCGACGTCTCGCTGACACCGGTCTACCGACCGTCCGTCGAGGCCTGGCTCGAGATGGGCGGCGCGTACGCCGAGGCAAACCTGCGCGGCGGCGGCGAGTACGGCGAGGCCTGGCACAAGGCCGGGACGCTCGCGAACAAGCAGCACGTGTTCGACGACTTCATCGCGGCCGCCGAATACCTCATTCGCCAGAACTACACGCGCAGCGCCCGCTTAGGGATCCATGGACGAAGCAACGGTGGCCTCCTGGTCGGTGCGGTTCTGACGCAGCGCCCCGACCTCTTCGGCGCGGCGCTGCCCGCGGTCGGCGTGCTTGACATGCTCCGCTACCACACCGCCAGCGCCAACGCCCGCCAGTGGTCGTCCGACTACGGGCTCGCGGAGAACTCAGAGCAGTTCAAGGTACTGTACGCCTACTCGCCGGTGCAGAACGTGAAGCCGGGAGTTTGCTATCCGCCCACCCTGATCACGACTGCCGACCACGACGACCGCGTCGTGCCCTGGCACAGCTACAAGTTCGCCGCGGCGTTGCAGGCAGCGCAGGTCTGCCCGAACCCCATCCTGATCCGCATCGAGACGCGTGCCGGGCACGGCGCCGGCAAGCCGGTGTGGATGCAGATCGATGACTTCGCCGACCAGTGGGCGTTTCTTGCGAAGTGGCTGGGCGTGACCGTGCCTGCGGGTTCGTAGCACCTCACGCGCCGCGCACCGGGATTGCCCGCCGGATTACTTGAGAATCCGCACCAGATTGGTGAACTGATCGGTCCATTCGGGCAGGCCCGCACGAGGCACGATCGACCGGCTATATGCCGCTATCGCGGGGTTGCGGAGAAACGCGGTGTTGCGTGTGAGCAGGACCCAGTCCGAGGCATAGCGCAGACTCTGCGCGGGGGGGCGGTCGGCGATCAGCACGACCTGGAAACCCGCCTCGCGCGCGATGCGTTCGACGACCGGCGGAAGGTCGAGGTACCTGTTGGACACGTGAAAAGCGATGATGCCGTCTGGCTTGGTTACCCGTGAATAAATGGCGAGTGCCTCGCGCGTCAGCAGATGCACGGGAATCGCGTCCCCGGAGAAGGCATCCAATGACAGTACGTCGAAGCGCCGCTCCGGCAGGTCATACGCACCCGCCGCGATCTCGCGTTCGAGAGAAACCCGTGCATCGCCAAGCACGGGCTCGACCCGCCCCTGGCAGTCCCGCAGGTAGTCGAATTGATTCTCGGCAATGTCCAGCACGGCGGGATTGAGTTCGTAGACACGAAACAAGTCACCGGGTCTTGCATACGCAGCAAGTGTTCCTGCACCGAGGCCGATCGAGCCGATGCGCAGCGGACCGACGCCCGCACGCACCGACGAGAACGCACGTCCGATTCCGGAGGATTCCCCAAAGTACGCTGTCGGCACCAGACGTTGCGGCGGCTGCATGACCTGGGACCCGTGCAGGATGCTGCCGTGCATGAGCCGCCGCAATTGTCCTGTGCCATAGCGCGATTCGACCACCCGGAGCGTCCCGTAGAAGTTGCGCGCCGCGAATTCCGTACTGGTGGACAGCCGGTGGTAGTAGCTCCAGTCGAATACCAGGGTACAGCTCAAGGCGGTGAGCGCGACGGCGCGCCACAGACGATAGCTCTGTAGCAGCACCGCCGAGAATATCAGCAGCGCAGCGCACCCCCAGCGCGCATCCCCCTGCACGATCTTGGCCCATTCCAAAGTGTACGCATCGAGCACCGAGGGCAGCCCACCGAGCAGAAGCAATATCACGGCCGTGCCGAGTAACGCGAACCCGATGTTTGCAGTCCAGGTCTTGCCCGGGTTCCTGCGCGCTTCCTCGGAGCAGCAGTACACGCCGAGGGACGCAAGCAGCAGTATCGACAACGGCATTTCCCAGTAGCCGTCGAAGACCGTCGGCGCAAGGAGCCCGACCAGAAGACCGCCGAGCGCGCCGCCGCTCGCGAGGCTGAGATAGAAATGCGTCAAATACTCCGGGCTGGGTTTGCTGCGTGCGAGCTCACCATGGCAGAGGATGCATCCAAGCAGGATTCCAACCGCAAACACGGGCACTGCCAGATAGACGGATAGATTCCCCTCATCGGCGAACAAAGCCCACGCCATGGCGCCGGTGGCCAGCATGGCTGGCGTGACCCAGAAACGCCGCTCGTACCATCCACGACCGCCACGTCCCTCAAAGCTGATGGCGAAGCTCAGCAGATACATGCTGAGCGGAAGTATCCAAAGGAGCGGGATGGCAGCGACGTTCTGCGTGATCTGATTCGTTCCCGACACCAGTAGCGCCGAGCCTAGTGCCGAGCATCCGATCCAGTAAGCATACATGCCCAGAGGTGGGGCGGGCTCTGCCTCCGTCCGCCCTGCCGGGCCACGGTGCTGGAAATCGGAGTGCCGGCTGCGCCGCCAGGCATAGATGATCGAGCAGGCGACGAAGAGCACATACCCGAGGCTCCAGGCCAATGCCTGCACATGCAGCGGCGCGAAGGGCTCTATTGCGAACGGGTAGCACAGCAAGCCGAAGAGAGAGCCCAGGTTTGAGAGCGCAAACAGACGGTAGATCGAGCGGTCGACACCGGCCGCACCGGGCGCCCCGTTCAGCCAACGCTGCAAGAGCGGAGCAGTGGAGGAGAGCAGGAAAAAGGGCAAGCCGACCGTAGTGGCGAGGAGTCCCAGAATCTGCAAAGCGGGCTTAGCGTCGTGATCAGGTTTCCAGGACGATGCCGGGATGATCGGCAAGAGACTGCAGCTCGCAAGCAGCAGCAGGATGTGCACCACGAATTGGCGCGTTCCAACTGCACGACGCGTCAGCAGGTGGGCGTAGGTATAACCAAGCACGAGCACAACCTGGAAGAAGACCAGGCAGATCGTCCAGACGCCCGCCGATCCACCGAACCAGGGAAGAATCTGCTTCGCTACGATGGGCTGAACCAGGAACAGCAGAAATGATGACAGCAGTATCGTGAGGGCGGGCGCGAGCATAGGTTGCAAGTCTGTCCAAGCGATACCCTGACGTCCGTGACGGCGTCGCGGTTATCGGCCATCAATCCGGCCTCAAGAGCGCCTGCATGTGTAACGTGGCGGGATCGAATACAGCCAGCAGCCGCCGTGACCCTCCCCACAGGACGAGTGTGTTGCGCTGCTCCGAGGACAGGCCTTGCGCGGACATACGCGTGCGCAGCGACTGCTTTTCTGCCTTGCTGAAGTAAATGACGTCATCGAGCCGCGTCAGCCTTTCCCGCAACGTCGGCAATCCCTTGGCCCAGGGCTCGAAGTAGCGCGGCATGTCGATGACATCTTTGCCACCGCCGATCGTCGCTGACTCCACGATGTTCATGGCTTCCTGAGGGTTCTCTGGCAGCGGTGCCCAAACCCAGCGAGGCCGACTGTACCAGTGGGGTGCAAGCGAGGGGTTCTGGTGTTGCGCCAGGGTGATCTCGCCGGTATCGAGGTCCGAAGCTTGTACGGTCTCCAGGCGATTGAGGGAGAACGTGTAGTAAAGCGGGCGGCCGCTCCACAGTGTCGTTGCACCATAGATCAGTGCGGCGAGTTGCACGGCCACGATCATCCCAACATCCCGTGCGAGCTCGCGACGCGGCTTGTTGGGATTTGCGATGATCAGCGTCAGTGTGGGGCCGATCACCAGGTCCACCATCACCACGATGCCGACGACGTGCAGTACGCTCGAGAGGTACCAGCCGGGCCAGCGATACCACCCGAGATAGAGGCCACCCAGAATCAGGGTGAGTGCGCAGGCGCTGCCCGAAAGGTGCAGGCCGAATGCTGTGGCTCGAAATCTCATTCGTCTGATGCGGATCCTGTGGGTGGAGGCTGAACGCCCGGCTCCTCCGCCGGCTGCGCAGTATCGCCGCGAATGGAGCGTTGCTCTGTGAGCCAGGCCCCCAAATCGATCAGCCGGCAGCGCTCGCTGCAGAACGGGCGAAATGGCGCCGAGTCCCACTCCAAATGACGCTGACACGTCGGGCATTTGACGCGGGCCGGGCTCATCGCGTGGCGAGGATTTAGCTCAGGGACAGCAGCTCAGCAGGAACGTGACGTCACTCTCGGTCTGCGTCGGACGCGCGGTGAGACCGTGCCAGGCAAGGAAGCGCACGCTGCAGCGGTGGTGGCTGCCACTGATCTCCGGGTAGAGCCCTGCGGCGGCCGGCAGCGAGATACGCAGCAGCTGTAACGGGTTGTCCCGCTCGAACGTGAGACTGAAGCTGCCACCTTTGGCGATCTCCTGGTGACTGCGTCCGTTCTGTCGGGTCAGCCACAGAAGCTCGGCGATCGCATCGCACAGGGGACGCAGCAGTCCAAGCCACTGGTTGAAGGCACGCATGCGCGCATCGTCGGGCTGTGCCAGCCAGAAGTAGAAGTCCGGCAGATCGAACTCGCACGTACCCCCGGGGATCGCGCTGCGATGCTTGATGGCGTTCAGGAATTCGGAGTCCCGCAGCGGCTGCAGGAACGCGGAGCCGGCGCTCATGAGGTCGGCGCGCAACCGCAGCAGATTTGACATCAGCGTTTTGAGCCGCTGGACATCGACGCCAGGATTGGACTGAAACTCATTCAAGGTCGTGAGCTGGCTTTCGAGCTCCTTGAGCACATCGGAGCGCACGTCGGTGCGTGTCGTGATGGCGAGGGCGTCGATGAGGCTCGCCATCGCCGCGCGGCTTCCCCAGGGACTTGCCATCTCGTTGTGAAAGAGCGCCTGGTTATAGAGAAAATCGAGGCGCAGAAAAGTGCGCATGCGTTCGTTCAGCGGCTGCTCGAAAACGAGCACGGCCGGATCGGCGGCGGGTGCCAGGCTATCGGCCTCGGGTACAGCAGACTGCATCTCGCCCCTATTGTGCTTGAGGCACGCGCCGCCCGTAAACGGTGCGGGGACGGGGCAGCTTCAGCTTCAGGAGCGCGGGCGCGCGGCCAGCTCGAGATAGCGGGCGTGGAGCGCTGCGACCTGATCGCGCACCGCGCTCAAGTCCGCGTCATTCCTGATGACGTCATCTGCAGCCTTGAGTCGTGCCGCGCGCGGTGCCTGAGCCTTGAGAATGGCGGCGACCTGCACCGGAGTCGAGCCGTCGCGGTCGCGCAAGCGACGGATCTGCAATTGCTCGTCGCAATCGACCACCAGCACCCGGTCGACGTGCGAGGCGAGATTCTTCTCGACGAGAAGCGGTATGACGAGGATCTGGTACGGGCCGCCGGCGGCTGCCGACTGCGCTTCCATGGCCGCGCCGATGGCCGGGTGCGTGAGCGCCTCGAGATCGGCGCGTGCCTTGGGATCCGAGAACACAATGTTGCGCAGCGCCGGGCGATCGAGATGGCCGTCGGGGGTGAGGATGCCGGGGCCAAAGCGCTCCACCAGCCGCTCGAGCGGAGGTTGTCCGGGTTCGACCACGTCGCGCGCAATCTGATCGCTGTCGAGGATCGGTACGCCGAGAGCGCCGAAGAAGCTTGCGGCGGTGGACTTGCCGCTGGCGATGCCCCCGGTGAGTCCCACCCGATACGCGCGCGTACTCACGCAGCGGCGCTCATCGGTGCGACGCGAACAGGCCGAAGTAACTCGCGACCAGGTGTTCGCCGAACATGAGCATCAGCCAGCCGGAGAGGGCGAGGAACGGACCGAAGGGGATCGGGGTGGATCGATGCTGTCCACGCAGCGTGATGAACGCAACGCCGACGATGGCGCCCACCAGCGCGGCGAGCAGGATGACGGGCAACAGCATTTGCCAGCCCAGCCACGCGCCAAGTGCGGCAAAGAGCTTGAAGTCACCGTACCCCATGCCTTCCTTACCGGTGAGCAACCGGAACAGATGATAGACGCTCCAGAGGCTTGCGTAACCGGCCATGGCTCCGATCAGGCTCGAGCGTGCATCGACGGGGATGGGGGCGGCACCGGCCTGCGGACCCCAGAGACTCAGGAACAGGCCGATCCACAGCAGGCTCAGCGTCAGGCTGTCGGGCAGCAACTGATGATCAATGTCGATGAACGTGAGCGCGATCAGGTAGCCGGTGAGCACCAGCGCCGCGAGCGTCGGCCAGCCGAAGCCATAGCGCCAGGCGACCGACGCGAAGAGAATCCCGGTGAGTGCTTCGACGAGCGGGTAACGGGGGCTGATCGGCCGGCGGCAGCTGGCGCAGCGGCCCCCGAGCATCAGCCAGGACAGGAGCGGGATGTTGTGCAGGGCTTTGATCGGGGCGCCGCAGGCCGGGCAGGTCGAGCGCGGGACGATGAGATTGAAGCGCTGCGGCATGACGGCGGGCACCGTTGCGGCCGCGGCATCTGCGGACAGCTCCGCGCATTGCTCGCGCCACTGCCGCTCGAGCATTACCGGTAAGCGGTGAATGACCACGTTGAGAAAGCTGCCCCACACCAGACCCAGCACGAGACAGCTGCCGATCAAGGCGCCGGGGGAGTTTGCGAGCAGCTCGAGCACTGACATTGTTCTGTGCGGTTCTTAATGAAAACGCCGCGCGGAGCGCGGCGCTTTCCTCTTAGCTCTTAACGCGCGGACGTCGGACGCGGACGTCAGACGACGGATGCCAGCTTGAATATCGGCAGGTACATCGCGATCACCAGGCCACCGACGAGTACTCCGAGCACCACCATGATGAGCGGCTCGAGGAGACTCGACATGGCGTCCACCGCGTTATCCACTTCCGCTTCGTAGAACGTGGCCACCTTGCCCGACATCTCGTCGAGCGAGCCTGATTCCTCACCCACCGCGATCATCTGATTCACCATGTTGGGGAAGAGGCCGGTGTTCTCCATCGAGCGCTGCAGGCGCTGACCGGTGGCGACCTCGTCCCGCATCTTCTTGACGGCGCTCTCGTACACGATGTTGCCGGTTGCACCCGCCACCGAATCGAGCGCCTCGACGAGCGGCACGCCCGCGGCGAACATGGTCGAGAGCGTGCGCGCGTAACGTGCGATCGCCGACTTGTTGAGAATCGGTCCGATGACCGGGATCTTCAGGACGAGACGATCGAGGAACTCGCGCATCGCCCTCGAGCGTTTCTTGAAGTACATGAACGCCCAGACCGCGCCAGCGATGACCACGGCGATGAAGAAGCCCTGGTGCTGGATCGTGTGCGAGCAGTCGATCACGAATTGTGTGAAGGCCGGCAGATTCGCGCCGAATCCCTTGTAGAGGCTCTCAAACTGGGGGATGACGAAGACCAGCAACACGATGGTCACGATTACCGCCACGCCCACCACCGCTGCCGGGTAGAACAAGGCTTTCTTGACCTTCTTCTTGAGCGCCTCAGTCTTCTCCTTGTAGGTGGCAATCTTGTCCAGCAGCGATTCGAGGGCACCCGCCTGCTCACCCGCCTCCACCAGGTTTACATACAGGTCATCGAAGTACAGCGGGTGCTTGCCGAGCGCCTCATGCAGCGAGGTGCCCCCCTCGACGTCCGCTTTGATGTCCAGAACGAGCTTCTGCATCGCGGGTTTGTCGCTCCCGTTACCGACGATCTCGAACGCCTGCACGAGCGGAATACCCGCGGCGAGCATCGTGGCGAGCTGCCGGCTGAACACCGCGATATCCGCGGGATTGACCCTGCCACCTCGGAGCGTCTGACGCTGCTTGCGGATCCGCGAGGGTGCGATTCCCTGGCGGCGCAGCTCGGCACGCAAAGCCGACTCGTCGGGGGCAAGGCTCTTGCCCTTGATGCGCGCACCGCGCTTGTCGCGCCCCTCCCAGGCGAAGGGAATCTCGCGCTTGATAGACTTGGCTGTCGCGGTTGCTGCGGGGGCCATAGGTTAGTTCCGTCCGGCGTTATTCCACGGTGACGCTGTTGACTTCCTCGAGACTGGTGAGCCCGCTCTTGACCTTTTCGAGCCCGGCGCGGCGCAGATCCCAGACGCCTTCCTTGGCCGCCTGATCGGAGATCTCCACGGCGCTGCCTGCGGCGAGGATGATTCGCGCGATCGCCTCGGTGACGGGCAGCACCTGGTAGATCCCGGTCCGGCCCTTGTAGCCACCGTTGCAGTTCGAGCAGCCCTTCGGGCCGAAAATCTTGAGCCCGTGGCCGACGTCGCTTTCCGTGAAGCCCTCCCGTACCAGTGCCTCCTTGGGAACGTCTATCGGTTGCTTGCAGGTATTGCAGAGGCGCCGTGCCAGGCGCTGCGCAATGATGAGGCTTACGGAAGTCGCAATGGCGTACGGCTTGACGCCCATGTCGACCATGCGAGTCAGCGTTTGCGGCGCGTCGTTGGTGTGCAGCGTAGACAGCACGAGGTGACCGGTCTGTGCCGCCTTGATGGCAATCTCGGCCGTCTCCAGGTCGCGAATCTCACCCACCATGATGACGTCGGGATCCTGACGCAGGAAGGCGCGCATTGCGGCCGCGAAGGTCAGACCCACCTTGGGATTGACGTTGACCTGGTTGACGCCGGGGAGATTGATTTCCGCCGGGTCCTCGGCGGTCGAGATGTTCGTATCTTCGCGATTCAGGATATTGAGGCCGGTGTAAAGCGATACCGTCTTGCCGCTGCCGGTGGGGCCCGTCACGAGGATCATGCCCTGCGGCTTCGCCAGGTACTTAAGATACAACTCCTTCTGAAACGGCTCGTACCCGAGCGAGTCGATGCCGAGCATCGCCTGCGCAGGATCGAGAATACGCAGCACGATCTTCTCGCCGAACAGCGTCGGGCAGGTGCTGACGCGGAAATCGATCGCGCGATTCTTGGACAGCTTCATCTTGATGCGGCCGTCCTGGGGGACACGCCGCTCGGCAATGTCCAGGCGCGACATCACTTTCAGGCGAGCCGAGAGCTTTGGTGCCAGCTGCACCGGTGGCTGTGCAATCTCCTTCAGGACGCCATCCATGCGCAGGCGCACCCGGTAGACCTTCTCGAACGGCTCGAAATGGATGTCGGAGGCTCCGCGCCGGATCGCGTCCAGCATGACTTTGTTGACGAAACGCACGATCGGCGCGTCCTCGACGTCGTCGCGAGCGATCTTGTCGTCGAGCTCTTCTTCCGTCCCGCCGACCTCCAGCGCCTCGAGATCGACGTCGGCGTCCTCCGAGAGCGCCGACATCTGGTTGTCGACCTGCTCGAGCGCTTTGTCGATCGCCCTCTGGAGCTTGTCGTCCTCGACGACGATCGCCTCGATGCCGAGGCTCGTGGCGAACTTGACCTCATCGATCGCATGCAGATTGGTCGGATCCGCGACCGCGAGAAATAACCGTTTCCCGCGCCGAAACAGCGGCAGCACGCGGTGCTTGGCGAGCAGCTTGTCCGAGACGAGTCGCACCGCTTCCAGATCCATGTTCACGGCATCGAGGTCAAAGAGCGGCACGCCGAACTCGTTGGAGGCCGCGACGGCGATGTCACGCGCGCTCGCCGCGCCGCTCGACACGAGCTGGGTGACGACACTGGTTCTGCGTTCGCGGGCCGAATTCACGGCCTCGAGCATCGCCGCCTCTTCGACGACGCCGTCCTGCACGAGTCGCTGCGGCAGGCCACCGAGGCCGCTACGGGAGGCGCCCAGCGCTAAAGAAGCGTTGTCATTCATGAAGTTATGGCAAAGAACCTAGGCTGGACGATTCCAGTTTACCCGCAGAGGCCGAGCGACGCGCAATTGTAAAATCCCGGCGCATTCTGAATGACCAAGGTGGTAGGCGGCGGGGTACGCGTCACACGGGCAAAAAAAGAGCCCCGGCACTGGGCCGGGGCTCGGTCGACTCCGAAAAGAAGTCTCAGAGATCGATTACTTGCACTGCGTCGGCGCGTACTTCGCCGGCAGCGTGCCGAGCGTGTTCGGCAGCTTGGCGGAATTGGCCGTCACATTCGTCGCCGAAGCGCACGCCCAGTCGACGTTGCCACCGGCAGGCGGCGCAGCACTGAGCGCCACCAGGTTAGACGACGGCGTCAGGGTCACCTGAGTGCCGAGTCCGACCAGCTGCGTGATACCGCCGGTCGCACCGACGCTGTTGTAGTCGATCGTGATCATCCCAGAGGCGCCGGCGAGTCCGGCCCCGAGAGCGCAGTTAGCCTGGGGCGCGCCGGCGTTATCGTTGATGGCGACGCAGTTGACGTACTTCGTCGGAACGAACGCCGTCTGGGCCCAGCCCTGCGCGGCGGCCGTGACGCCAGTAGTACCGTTGGACTCGAACCCCTCAGCCACCGTGGTCTTGGCGGCAGCCGCAAGGTTGAGACCTTCAGTGATCTTCGCGCGGACCGTGTAGTCCTGATACGCCGGGATCGCAATCGCGGCGAGAATGCCGATGATCGCCACGACGATCATCAGCTCGATGAGGGTAAAACCCTTTTGCACAGCTCTCATTGCAGCAGCTCCTAAAATTTTGGGTACAACGTCAGCGGCGCAAAAGGCGCCCAGACTGATCGAAGCAAGGGTCGTGCCATAGCGGTTCGAAGTTCTTAAGTATATGATTCATCTGGAAAAACTGTTCATATACGCAGGGGCGGAGTTAACTTAGTCCTGTCGCAGACTGACGCCACTAGGGAGGGTTTGTGTCACAAAGTGCCCCAAATCGACACCC
>Ga0187783_10003795_pt1 | contig 11163 bp, 9 predicted proteins | sample 1015_SJ02_MP02_2_FD_132471 | JGI IMG/M metagenome (GOLD analysis project Ga0187783, IMG submission 132471) | Tropical peat soil microbial communities from peatlands in Department of Meta, Colombia - 1015_SJ02_MP02_20_MG | ecosystem: Environmental > Terrestrial > Soil > Wetlands > Peat | place...
AGAATCCAGCGGAGGTTGGCGCCGACCGCATCGTCAATTCCGTGGCCGCCTTCGAGAAATACGGCGGTCCGATTATTTCCGTGGACTTCGGAACGGCAACGACGTTCGACTGTGTGACCGCCCAGGGAGAGTATCAAGGCGGGGTGATCTGTCCGGGCATCGGCATCTCCGCCGACGCGCTGTTTGGACGCACCGCCCGGCTTCCCCGCGTGGACATTCGCAAACCGACGAAGATCATCGGTACAAACACGGTCGGCAGCCTGCAATCAGGCCTGTATTATGGCTATCTGGGACTGGTGGACGGGATTCTCGAGCTCCTGCTCGGAGAGCTGGGAAAAACAACCAAGGTGGTGGCCACCGGCGGTCTGGCTTCCCTGATCGGGAAGGAATCAAAATATATCAAGCAGGTCGACGATTTCCTAACCTTGGAGGGATTGTGCATCATCTGGGAGCGCAACGCGATCGCAAAATCCGGTCGAGCGAGCGATACATGACTCTCGAGCCATGGCGTGGGCTCGACACCCTGCTCGGGCTATCCGCAACCTAACCAGTCGTGGCCGTGGAAAACTAATTTAACTACTTCACATTCTTCAAATAATCGCCGAAAGGTATAGATTCCTGTGCCCAGGTTGTGCACAGTATCCTTGTAGCTCGCTTCGTGTTGGCGAAGATATGGCGACCATTCTCAGTATTAGTCAGTATGTCAGTAGGGCAATCGCAGGTCGAAATTCTGACCAGAGAAGAGTTCGCAACCGGCGAGGAACTGGCGGAATCGCATGAGAGAGGAAGGAGCCCGCCAATCTGCCTCCCCATCACCAGTCCCGGCCGTGGCATTCACTGAAAATGAACAGATTAGCTGGGCGGGAGGTGTGTCAGACTTGATGCTAGAACTTTTTGATTCTACGGAACACGTCGCTCCCACTCGCAAACTCGCTGGCATCGCCTCTACACATCTTTGCTATCTCATGAGTACTGCAAGAATGAGCGAGGACGCGAATTGCGTAATCGCCTGGAAACGAAGTTTGGTTTCGTTGCACCCAATAAGTGAGCTTTTCCAGAGCGTGAGACTTGAGGAAGACAAGAAGCCCGGCGTCTGGGAGCCGCCGCCATCCGCTGTCCGCTATGCGGCTGGTCGCCCCGCAAGGAAGACAAATGGTTCTGCACTTGCGGTAATGAGTGGAATACCTTCGATGCGGGAGGCTGTGCCCCGCCTGCCCTCACGAGTGGACTGAAACGCAATGCCTCTCGTGCAGCCGATGGTCGCCGCATTCGGATTGGTACGCTTCCTAGAGGAATGGAGGAGCACACATGGTTAAGGTGAGCGTGCTGTATCCGAACCGAGCAGACACGAAGTTCGACCTAAGGTATTACCTCAGTCACCATGTTCCAATGGTTCGACGGCTATTAGGATCGGCACTGAAGGAAGTATCGGTCGAGCACGGGATTTCCGGCGAGGAGCCGGAATCGGCTGCGCCGTATATCACAACTGCTCATATGCTCTTTGATTCGGTTCAGAGCTTTCAGGCGAGCTTCGCCCGGCATGCGCAGGAAATCTTGGAAGACATCCCGAAGTATACGAACTCCAAGCCGATCCTCCAGATCGGCGAGGTAAAGCTGTAGGCTTCATCTTGGAGTCAACCGAGCATCGAATGACGCGGAATTGCCACGGCTCCCTTGGCTCGCAGTGCCCTGCCTGGTTGCAACTAGGCTCAGTAAACACGAGTACAATGACTGAGCGATACAGGAAAGACTGTACATCCCCCTAACTTACCTCTGTTAGATAATAATGCGCTGGCTTGATTCCCAAGTCCACGAAGAATCTACTCTGAAAAAATAGTGTTGGGCATCGCCGAAGCAAGGTGGGAAACATGCGGGAACGGGATGGAGCAGAATGGCTTGTAGATCGCAGCGAAATGGGTACGCTGATACGAGCGACTGACTGGGCGAACACCACTCTCAAATCTCCCGACCAATGGTCGCCCGCTCTCCGCATGATCGTGAAGTTCCTCCTCGCAAACCGATTTCCCCAGTTGTTGTGGTGGGGAAGAGAATTTTGCTGCTTGTACAACGATGCGTACATTCCAATTCTCGGAACGAAGCACCCGTGGGCGCTAGGGAAACCTGTCAAAGAAGTTTGGAGCGAAATCTGGCATATTCTCAAACCACTGATCGAGACTCCGTATCAGGGAGGGTGCTCCACTTGGATGGAAGACATTCCTCTGGAAATTAACCGTTCGGGATTCGTGGAAGAGACCCACTTTACTGTCGCGTACAGCCCCGTACCGGACGAGACGGTCTCCGGTGCTATCGGTGGCGTGCTCGCCACAGTTCATGAGATCACCGAAAAAGTCATCGGCGAGCGTCGAGTAATTTTATTGCGAGACCTCGGTTCTCGAAACGCAGCGCCCAAGTCTGCTGAGGACGCTTGCCTTATTGCAGCAGAAACTCTGGAGCGACATCCACAAGACGTTCCGTTCGCGCTCCTATATCTAATAGATTCAACTCGGAGCATGGCTCGATTAGTGTGCGGAGCCAACATCGAGTTGAGCGATCGTGGCTGCCCAAAGCTGGTCGATCTAAGTTCAACCGCCACACACGGGGTTTGGGAGTTTTCGAAAGTTATCGAAACGGAAAAAATCCAATTTGTTACCGACTTGAAGAAAAAGTTTGACAGGATTCCTAGAGGTGCTTGGTCAGACCCGCCTTTCTCAGCCGCCCTGGTACCCGTGCCATCGAACATTTCGAATAAACTCGCGGCACTCATGATCATCGGAATTAGCTCGCGACTCAAGTTTGACGAGAAATACCGCGATTTTCTGACTTTACTTTCTACGCAGGTTGCGACGACAATCGCCAACGCACGAGCATACGAAGAGGAGCGCCGTCGCGCCGAGGCTCTCGCGGAAATTGACCGAGCCAAGACCACATTCTTCAGCAATGTGAGCCATGAATTTCGCACGCCCCTGACGCTGATGCTGGGTCCGCTACAAGACCTGCTCGCGAGAAGCCAGACTCATCTCTCCCCAACCGCCAAGGATCAACTGGAAGTCGTGAATCGCAATGGCGCAAGGCTGTTGCGGCTCGTCAATACTTTGTTGGACTTCTCGCGAATCGAAGCCGGACGAATGCAAGCGGTTTATCAGGCAACGGACTTGGCGCAGTTCACTTCGGAGCTTGCAAGCGTCTTTCGTTCCGCGACCGAAAAAGCTGGATTGAACCTACTGACGGATTGCCGCGATCTCGGCGAGCCTGTCTACATTGACCGCGACATGTGGGAGAAGATTGTTCTGAATCTAATCTCCAATGCCTTCAAGTTTACCTTCGAAGGTGAGATCGCTGTTAGCGTCGATAGGGTAGATGACAACGCGCAGCTTCGCGTGCGCGATACCGGAGTTGCTATACCACCTGAAGAAATACCAAAATTGTTTGAGCGGTTCCATCGGGTTCCAAACACGCGCAGCCGCACCCACGAGGGCAGTGGAATCGGGTTAGCTTTGGTGCATGAGTTGGTGAAACTTCACGGAGGTTCTATACGGGTCGAAAGCGAGGTGGGACGGGGCACCACTTTCATCGTGAGTATCCCCTTTGGACAAACTCATCTTGCGTCCGGGCAACTCGGCGGTTCCCGCAGTCTGTCTTCAACGGCAACGGGCGCAAAGCCGTTTGTTGAAGAAGCCCTGAGATGGCTTCCCGACGCGCCTGCCGGCAAAGGAGAAGTTTTTGTTGAGCATGATGAGTTGTTGCCTGTTCCTTGTCGGCAGGACACAAAATCTGATGGGCGTCCTCGCATTCTGTTTGCTGACGACAATTCCGATATGCGCCACTATATTGCCCGTCTTCTGGCTGAACAGTACGAAGTCGAAACCGCGGCCGATGGAAAGGCAGCGTTCGAAATTGCGCTTGCACATCCGCCGAATCTCATCCTCAGCGATGTGATGATGCCCGTGCTCGACGGCTTTGAGTTTCTAAAAGCGATCCGAGGCGATGATCGGACAAGAAGAATTCCAGTTGTTCTTTTGTCCGCTCGTGCTGGGGAAGAATCCCGCGTCGAGGGAATGCAAGCGGGGGCTGACGACTACTTGATAAAACCGTTTTCTGCACGCGAACTGCTTGCGCGTATCAGTGCCAGGATCGAAATCTCACGCTTGCAGCAAGAGAACGAAAAACGTGTCCTCGATATTCTCGAAACGCTCACTGACGGCTGCTATACAGTGGGGGCTGACTGTCGCTTTCGGTACGTGAACCCGGCGATCCAACGAATGTGGGCAGAACAGGGAGTCAGTCGAGATGTTTTAGGAGAGGATGTCTTTGACGTATTCCCGGACGCAAGAGACACAGATTTTGGCTTTGCGCTGATGCATTCGATCCGCGAACAGATTCCAGTTGAGATCGAGAGCTTCTACTCTCCATTTCAGCGTTGGTATGTTGCGCGGCATCATGCGTTGCCGGATGGCGGGGTCTCGACATTCGTATCAGATATTACTGAACGCAAGCGATCAGCGATTTTGCTGAAGCAACAGAACCATATTCTCGAAATCATCGCCAGTGGCGGCTCTCTCGAAGAATGTTTGACGGCACTCACAAAGACGCTGAATTATTTACAACCAAACGTCGGTGCCGCTGTCTGCATGGCTGATGAATCTCGTTCCCGGACGGATCGAGTGTTTTCGGCGGACATCCCAGCATCTTTTCGAGAAAACATCAAGGGAGTTCCCATTAACGAATTGCTCATCGGTACGTGCAGCACAGTAATTTTCAGCGGTGAGCCTGCGACGTGCGTGGATATGGAGACTGATGAACGTTGGTCAAAGACTTGGCGCGACCTTTGTATAGCGCACGGAGTTCGAGCCGTGCATTCAACTCCCGTTTTCGATGCCGACAAGAAAACAATAGCATCCTTTGCAATTTGTTTTGGCACAGCACACGCGCCTGACCAGTGGGAGCGGAGTATCGGCGAGTTCGGAGCGCATCTCGCAAGTATTGCTATCGAACGCGACCGTGCAGCGCGGGGATTACGCGATAAGCAAGCGCAGCTTGAGATGGACATAACGGGCATGATCGCCTTGCAAGAACTCGGAAATCGGTGCGGGCGGGCGGGCAATCACTTTCAGGAGACGCTCGATGCGATTGTCTCCACGGCTGTTTCACTGACGGGGGCAGCAAAAGGGAACTTGCAACTATTCGATGCTGCCTCAAGTGCACTTAGAATTGCCGCGCAGTGTGGATTCGATGAGCCATTTCTCGATTATTTTGGCGTCGTCAAGGAAAGTGATTGCGCCTGTGGCACCGCGTTATGGTCTGCGAAGAGAATCGTAATAGAGGACATAACGCAGAATGATACTTTCGCCGGAAAATCGTCTCTCGATGTGATGCTCAAGGCCGGCGTCAAAGCCGTGCAATCGACACCGCTTGTAAGCGGCAACGGACGAGTCCTTGGAATGATTTCTACGCACTTCACGCAGCCAAATTCTCCAGCAGAACGAGAGCTTCGTTTAATGGATTTATTAGCGCGGTTGGCAGCCGACTACTTGGAACGCAAACAGGCGGAAAACATAGTGCAACGAGCACAGGAAGAACTGCGGGAAGCTCACGAGAAACTGAAGAATCGGGACAAGGCGAACACGGTGGTTTTGGAACACAAGAGTGCAGAGGTGATCGAGAAGGCAATGCTGCTTGATATGGCGAATGACGCCATTTTCGTAAAAAGTGCCAACGGCACAATTTCGTATTGGAATCAGGGAGCCACTCGGCTGTACGGTTGGACGATGACCGAGGCCCTCGGACATTCTCCCGCTAAGTTGCTGCAATCGGAATATCCGATTCCGCTGTCGGAGATTGAGAACAGGGACGAGTGGGAAGGCGAGATTCGTCACACAAAGCGAGACGGAACCCGAATCACTGTAGTTAGCCGCTGGACGAAGATTCAAGACTCCAAGGGCAATCCGGCAGGTTGGCTGGAGATCAACACGGACATAACGCCGCGCAAAAGGGCAGAAGCGTCCGCGCGAGCATTGAGTGGTCGAATCCTCACCCTGCAAGACGAGGAACGCCGCCGAATTGCAAGAGGACTCCACGACAGTTTGGGACAATATTTGACTGCGCTTAAAATGAATCTCGATGGTTTTCCTTCCCTGACCCCTGAGCAATCCGCCGTAGTTGCGTCGGAATCCTCACAAATCGTGGATAAGTGCCTCACAGAGACGCGCACGATTTCTTACCTGCTGCATCCTCCGTTGCTGGATGAAGCGGGTTTCGGCGCAGCGGCACGCTGGTATGTGGAAGGTTTCTCCCGGCGCAGTGGCATTGCGGTCAATCTAGACCTGCCTCAGGAACGCGTCCGTCTGCATCAAGATGTAGAAATTGCTCTGTTCCGTGCGGTGCAGGAATCTCTCACGAACATACACAAGCACGCCAACAGTTCGTTGGTGGATATTCGCATGACTCAGGACTCGAAGCAGGTCCGATTGGAGATTCAGGATAATGGGCAAGGAATACCGAAAGACCGTTTGAAGCGCCTGCTAGAAGGTTCGGCTGAGGTAGGCGTTGGGATTGCGGGAATGTGCGAGCGTTTTCGCGAATTGGGCGGATCGCTGGAACTCCGATCCACTCGAAAAGGGACGACAGTCATTGTGACTGCTCCCGTGCCTCAAGGTGCAGCAGTTGGCTCAGCGGAAGACCGCGACTTCACCCGCAGCGTCTCCACCGTGTAGACATCATCACCCACCCCTCTGATGAGATAACCGCAGAGTATGCCCGCCTAAAGAGCGTAGTGGCACGTTCCAACATGCATCAAGAAGGAGGTATTTAACAGTGTTTTGTTGCCATCCTTCGGCTGCGCCCCGCCTTGATCCGCGCCTCCCGCGTGCCACAGACTATCAGGAAGAGGAGTACATGCTTGTTGGGATGGCAATCAAGTACGCTGGTCTGCGTGGGAAGGAAGTGCGCGTCGTCGGAAAAACTCGAAGCACGTTCAGCGAAGAAGACAAAACCCAGTAACCGAAACACAAGGATGTCAGCCACCGCCCGAAGGAAGATTGCCGCAGCGCAACGAGTGCGATGTGCGAGGTGAGGGCCGCCGAGAAGAAGTCGGCGTGAGTGACTGGGACTGGTGGCACCGAAGAACCTCCCACAGCAACTCCGTGTGTTCAAACGGCGGGGCACGGTGCACAGGTGGTGCACGGATTTTGTACTACAACGTACTCGATTCGTTCCGCATCGTCCGTTAAGATTGAACAACATGGACGAGGCTACCCACCAAACGTCGTACTTTAACTACTTCACCGAGATCGAAGATCACTTTCGGCAGTGTCGCGGGACGACCCTGCTGCTTTCCACTCTCGATTGGGTGTTGATGGATGTGTGGAAACAAGCAGGTGTTCCCCTGGAAGCGGTATTACGGGGCATCGATGTCACTTTTGCGCGCTTCGCCGAGCGGCGATCGAAAAACCGCAAGGTCAATGGATTGGGATTTTGCACCCAAGAGGTGCTGGCCGCAGCCGAGGAGATGAAACAAGCCGCCGTCGGTGCGGGAAAGCTGGCGCGGGACGACCCGGGGGAATCCGCTTTCCCGGTTTCCGAGATTGTGCGTTTTCTGCGGCAAAACGCCGAAGCCCTGGAGGGCGCCCAACTGCCCGAGACCAAAGAACTCTCGCCTCGGCCACTGGCCAAGGAGACGGCGAAGACGCTGCGAGCGATGGCCGGACAACTGGAGGAAGGCGCCCTTCCGGCGCTCGAAGATCTCGAACGAAGGCTTACCGTGGCCGAGGAGAAGCTCCTGGCGGTTTTGCTGGCGGTGATTCCGGATGACGAGATCGTCGCCGCACGGGCCGAGGCCGACCACGCATTGGCGCCCTATGCGAGGAAAATGCCGGCGGCGCAGATCGAACAGCTGCAGAAGCAATATGTCCGCAAGCGCTTTCTCGACCAATATGGGTTGCCGAGGCTGAGTTTGTTCTATCTGTGATCTTCGGAGGCCCCCCTGCCGCTCCCCACGGAGAACTTCCTCGTCCAGAAAGAATCGATCGAGCCCGAAAAGGAGAACCGGGTTCTACCCGGTCTGAGGATCCGTTTTTCCCATGGCCCAGCGCCGCCCGATAAAATCATGGCTTGCTTTTCACGATCGAAAAACTTGTTTATGGCGGGGACGGTTTGGCGCGGCTGCCTTCGGAGGAGCCCGGGCACGGGAAAGCGGTATTCCTGCCGTTCGTGCTCGAGGGAGAAAGCGTTGAGGGCTCTGTGCTCGAGGAAAGACCCGGATTTGCCCGGGCCCATGCCGATCACATACGGCAAGCTTCCCCGTATCGCATCGAGCCCCAGTGCCCTTATTTCGGCGCCTGCGGGGGATGCCACTATCAGCATGCAAGCTACGAACATCAACTCGAAATTAAAGCCGCCATTCTGAAAGAAACCCTTCGTCGCATTGCGAAAATGGAACTTGGCGTCAATCTCGCAATTCATCCCTCGCCTGCCTGGAACTATCGCAACCGTGCCCGCTTGAGAATCGAAGCCAAGCCCGAGTTCGCGCTCGGCTATTACCGGTCGAACTCGCAGGATCTCCTGCCTATCGAGCAATGCCCGATCAGCTCGCCCTTGATCAATCGGGCGATCGCAACGTTTTGGAATATGGGCAGGGCAGGGAACCTGCCGACGGAACTCGATGAGGTGGAAATCTTCGCCAATGCCGAGGATGACCGGCTTCTCGTCGAGCTCTACGGCAACTTTGCCCGGAAGGTGGAGTCTGCCACGGCGGTCGGGGAAGCCTTACAAAGCGCAATCCCGGAGGTAGCCGGGGTGGTTTCTTTCCCGCCCGGACACCGCACCGGACCTCGTTCCGAGGAACCGACCTCAACCGTCGGATCTCAACAACTCAGCTACCACACTCAAAATTTTTCTTACCAGGTCAGCGCCGGAGCATTCTTTCAAGGGAATCGCTACTTGACCGACGAACTCATCCGCATTGTGACCCATGAATGTTCCGGAACTTTGGCCTTGGACCTGTACGCAGGCGTTGGACTGTTTTCCGCAATACTCTCCCGGAGTTTCGCCGAAGTAGTGGCCGTTGAATCGTCTCCCGCTTCGTACGCTGATCTGGTGTCGAATGCACCGCCGAATGTGAAGGCGGTTCACAGCACGACCGAGCGATTCTTGGAAAGGGCACGCCGGTTGCGACCGGACCTGATCGTGGTCGACCCCCCGAGGAGCGGGTTGGGGAAAGCGGTGAGCCACAGCCTCGAAAAGTTGGCCGCCCGCTCGCTTCTCTACGTATCCTGTGATCCGGCGACGCTTTCCCGCGACCTCGCGAGTCTGATGAGAGCAGGCTACTCGATTCAGCAGGCCCATCTGGTGGATCTATTTCCTCAGACCTTTCACGTGGAAAGCGTATTCCGACTGGCCATGCCTTAGTCAGCGGACAAGACAGGAAAAACTTGACCCCTCAGCGCAGATCCGCTCTACCGTCTGGACGTGTCGTACGTTCGGAGCGTTGTTCGGCTCGGGTGGCCGCGGCGTTAGGCCTTGTCTGGGGAATCCTCAAACGCGGAGAGTTCGGCCGTTTCGGCCTCGTCCGGACTCCGTCGATATTCCTCAATCAGTCGCCGCGCCCGCTCAGCGTCCTCTTCCCGAACCAAGATGATTGTGCCACCGACCCCGGGCAGAATGTCTTGCGGAGCGTCGAGTGCAGTAACGTCGCAGTCGATGCCGGCCGACTCGAGGAGCCCGCTTACGACCATGGCTTCGGATTCTTGTTCGCTATCGAATACCCGAACCAGTTTTTCGTCGGGATTGGGACGGTCGGCTTCTTGAGAACGGAGTTGTACCATAGCTCCTCCCTCATCAGTACCCAGGTGTAAATTCTACTCTCCCAGAAGGTACGGCGGGAACTGATTCCAATCATTCGACTTCTTCGATGCGGCTTTCGGCCCGCCGCGGGTAACGAAAGTCCGACACTGTCGAGCCATTGTCTTCTCCCCAGATAACCACCACAATACGATGAGCAGGGGGCGCAACGCCTACGGGTCGTCGGACATCTAAACCTCAGGCAGGGCGGCACAAGGGAAGTGGGGAACGAATGAATGGTGTCGAACGGGCTGGGCAGTCGGGAAATCTAACCGAAAAGGAGCACGAAGCCCGGCAAATCCGCCGCTTGCAGCTCATGATCAGCATGGTCATGTCCGTGATCAGCCAGGATCCTAACCTTACGGTCGAAGAGGCCTCGGAATTAGTGGCCGGTGCGAAACGAGCCGCGCTGGCAATGTTCCCTGACAAGGAATTCGCCTACGATATCCTCTACAAGCCTCGCCTGCAGCGGCTGATGAACGAGCGCTTCCGCTTGCAGTAGAGATCGGCCGCCGGGAGTCCAATCCTTAGCTTTTTCAATCGCGTGGATGCGACCATCGATCGTTTGGTTGGCCAGCGACCATTGGTTCGCGCACCGGAAAAGGGGAGAAAAGGCTTTCCAGGCGGCAAGTTGACCATTTCTGCCCATCGGTACTAGACTCCGTGCTCAGCGAGGCCCTCGATGAAGAAAATTCTGGTCGTGCTCGTATTGTGTCTAGCCTGCGCGGCTCGAGCGACGGCAGACGACGAAACCCATCATCACGAGGACCTAACCTCAGAGCAGCTCGGAACAGTCCATTTCCCCACTTCCTGTACCGAGTCGGTTCAGAAAAGCTTCGAACGCGGCGTGGCCTTGCTGCATTCTTTCTGGTACGAGGAGGCTCTGAAACAGTTTCAGCAGGTCGCAGCCGACGATCCCCACTGCGCCATGGCCCACTGGGGAATCGCGATGAGCTATTGGCACCAGCTCTGGAATCATCCCGATAAGGCCACCCTTAAGAAAGGAAAGGCGGAAGTCAACCGGGCGAGAGCCCTGCATTCGCACGATGATCGGGAGTGGGGCTACATTTCCGCCGTGGAAGCTTTCTACGGGGGAAAACCGGATCGTGACTATCAGACTCGCGCCGTTGCCTATTCGAAGGCGATGGAAGTCGCATATCGACGTCATCCTGAGGACCTTGAGGCAGCCGCCTTCTACGCCTTGTCCCTGTTGGCGTCCGTCCCGGATCACGACACTACTTTCAGCAATCAGAAGAAGGCAGCGGCCATTCTCGAGAAGCTGTTTGTCGAAGAACCGGACCACCCGGGCGTCGCTCATTATTTGATTCA
>Ga0187783_10003796_pt1 | contig 11162 bp, 15 predicted proteins | sample 1015_SJ02_MP02_2_FD_132471 | JGI IMG/M metagenome (GOLD analysis project Ga0187783, IMG submission 132471) | Tropical peat soil microbial communities from peatlands in Department of Meta, Colombia - 1015_SJ02_MP02_20_MG | ecosystem: Environmental > Terrestrial > Soil > Wetlands > Peat | place...
AGGGAGGAGAGGCTTTACGAGATCTTTCACCTCGCTCGAATTTTCGCTCACCAGCCTTCCATGGCAAATGATAGTCGTGACCTTGTTCCCCTGCGAGTCAAGATCCGGGGACTTCGCAACTTCATTGAAACGAGCTAACTGTCGCCATCTAATTGCCTCCTTTGGGCAACTCTGCCGGAAAGCTCTCGATTCGAGAGCGCCCGGGTTAAAGGGTTACTCAGCACTGCGCTGTACGGGCCTCCGGATGCCGTCTCCGCCATTCTGCGCGGGCGTCACGAACTCCTTGCGTGGTGGCGCCCGAGATTAGCGTCGGGCGAACAAAGGTCTTCTCGAACGGCACGCTTCCCAATGCCGTAGATCTGGACATCAAAGGCTTCTTCGACAACATCGATCATGAGCTGATGAACCGAGCCGTCCGGAAGCACGCCAAGGAGAAGTGGACAGTTCTCTACATTGAGGGCGGTCAACTCATCCAGCGTGACAAAGGCACCCCTCAGGGTGCTGTGGTAAGTCCACTGCCTGGATCTGTTTCTGCATTGCGCTTTTGATCTGTGGATGCAACGGAACGCAACTACGGGTATCGGAAATCTGCTGGCTGAGATTTCATGCCGATGTTTTGGGAACCGCTACGGATGCTGTAAACAAACTGATGTGAGCCCATCATGTCGCCCTATCAGCTCGGCCCACTTAGATCCACGCTCCATGACCCAGGTTGGCCGATGGTGAGCTTTCGGTTGCCATGGGCAGTTGGCCGCACTTTGCATCGAAGCGAGCCGGGCGTCGCGGGTTTCCGAGAGGAGGAATAAGCTGGCAAGCGTCACTTGGACTTATCCCTCATCACTTTTAGACTCGCCTTCACAAGCTTCTTTACTAATGTCATCGATATCGCGCTGTCTGCTGGGAAGCTAACAATGGCCTTTGTTGTGGCACAACCTCGAAGTTCCTTTTTGTGGTCTTCTATTACTGGGGGTCGTAAATGTAGCCGTATATATGGCTTCTTAAAGCTGAACCAGGCAAACATCCCGTCGTAATCGTAGCCCTCGTAGGAATAGCCAGGCATTCGGAAGTAATCTGTGCGTTCAGTCGCGCCTGGTGCCGCCTGGTGTATCGCAGCCCTAATCTCCCTCAATTTGCCACGCACCTCTTTTGGGGTGTTTGCTATGTATTTGTCTACGCCACTCGCTCCTGGGCGGTTCAGGCTCACTTTTTTTGCCATAACACCCTCCTTACCTATTTTTCATCGGCGTCATGTTGAAATCAACGAAACCAACCTACTTTGAGATTCCTTCATCTACAGGCTCCTGGCGTGTCAGTGGAGCAACACTGTTCATGGTCCGCGTGTGAATGCAAGGAGCTTTCGAACGGAACAGATCACTTCGATCTTCTGGCCTTGCTCTTCCGTCTCTCCTTGGCTCCCGCACTAGCTTCTTATAGCCAGCACCGTCGCGCCTGTCCACTTCCAGCAGGTCACGACGCGAATCCACGACCTCGGTGACACGGACAATCACAGTCGATGCGATCTTTGAGGTTCACAAGCAATTATTTTAGCGACTCAGTGTGGCGCAGGCTCAGAAAGATGTGCTCAACACACAAAGTTGCTGGACCAATTGAGCGGCAACGACCTAACCGGACTTTTAAGGCGAATGTCAAATTAGCTGCGAAATACTTAAATTGAAACAAGAACAAGGCAAAAATATTTTAATCGGTGGTGTAACTATCCCTTCACAACTTATAAAGCTTGGTCTAGTTGATGAATATGATTTTGTCGTTCAGCCAATAGTTGTGGGAGAAGGGAGACGGTTGTTGGAAGGTATTAGCCTACAGGAGAGATTAGAACTTGTTGAGTCAAAGATTTTTTGAATCAGGATGTGTTGCGCTTCGCTACTTGAAACAGTGACAGAAACCAATTAGCCAAACTCGCGCCGCTCTGCCTCAATAATCCTCATTTCCTTTCGGCACGCTACTTTCCGATAGTGCCTGGTTAACGGGCTTCTCGTGAAGATGTAACCGCCGAGCGGAGACCCTTGACTATTCCAAATTGTCAGAAGGATTGCCCGCACCTCCTCGGTCACCGTGACGAAGCTGTTGTTCTGAGGAGTCTTGGTTGTTCCTTCAATCGCGTGCCACACCGAGCGCTTGACCGCGATCTGCTGGCGGGTCCCGGTTATATCGAATTACCTTGGTCCCGCGGCCGCCGGTCTCGGAGGCAAGGTTCCGCCTTCGGCAAGAATCTTCATGTTTTTGAGGCCGTTCATGAACACCGTCTTTCTCCTTGCCAAGTCGGCTTCCCGCGATGCGTCATCGGCGAGCATCGAGTTATCGAAAAGCAGCGTGTATACAAGCTTGGCAGTGGTGGCCGTGACTGGCCGGGCTTCAAGTGTGCCGTGATATAGGTTGTAAGGTTGACCTTCCCGAACCGGCTGAGTATACGTGTAAGAAAGCTCCGTTTTGCCTACCATGACTTCGTTGCCGATCGATCGAACGACGCCGACCTCTCCGTCTGTTCCCGAAAGAATCGTGCATGACAACTGAAACCATTCGCCGATGTCGCAAAATTTGCCCACGCGTTTCCAAACCTCTGGCGCCGGACGATCGACGCTGATTTCCATCTCAATCGACACATAGTGCGGATTCGGAATCGCAAGCGGCGCCGGCCCTGGGCGAGATGCACCCGGAGCTTGGGGCGGAATTTGATTCGCGGCTTGAGGTTGGCCTTGAGCTGAAGCCTGTCCGAGCGCGTCAAAGGAAAGGCAAATCAACAGAGCGGCGAATGTTGCGGTTACCAAGTGTTTCACAACTGGCTCCTTTCGGCGCAGATCGTTGCACACCCCGATCGGCCAATCAAGAGCATATGTGCCATATCGAAGACACCTGCCTGCTATCGAAGCAGCTCTTAGAGGTTCGCAGTTTGCCCAGTACAGAAGTGGTCGAGGAGCAAGTGGGCGGTTAGTCCGCTGATCGGACGCGTTAACTCGACCGGTTCAGCTTCACCTCCAGGCATCACTGGCAGCCCAGAAGGTCATGAATCCATAGTAAGCAAAGACGGGGATATTGGTCAGGACGCAAACTGCACTCGCGATTTTGCTGCCTTCGCGGAATGCAAAGACGCCGATCGCAATACCAATGCCCCCCATCTTGGCCAACAGGCAGACAACGACGGTAGCCGAAAGCATAAAGGCGGCCGGGAGATAGTCTGTGTAAAGGAAGAACAGCGCAAGCGGGGACAACGAGAGAAGTAATCCAGGCTGCCAAGGTAATGCGGGTTGTTGCCAGTCTCATGGAACGCAATACTGGCACGTTCCCTAGCGATTCGGTTCCCATCAAAGCGCTTGGGGAAAGAGGCTATTTCACCTGGCTCTCCGGTGGCGGCCACACTAGCGTCGTCAGAAGCGCAACCGCGATTCCCAGCGACACTTCCACGAAGCGGTGAGTAGCCACGATCCAGGGCCGGTGCTCATAAGCAACCAGCAAGACAATGCTGAGCGTAATCGCGGCAAAGCGGTATGCGGTATGAAGCCGCAACATTGCACTGAAGATGCCGCACACAAAAATGCCGATGCCATACACTACCCAATTCGCTTCAAAGTAGCTGGCGATCAGCGCGCCCAAAACTGCTCCCAATGCAGTCCCCACAAAGCGCTGCCAGGCCAGCGACAAGGGATTGATTGGCGAGAGCAGAATCACGATGGTCGAAATCGGGGCCCAATAAAACTGCGGCAGCTTCAAGCCACGCGCCAGCAGTAAAGACACAACCGTAGCCACGGCCGTCCTGAGAGAATGGATCAGAGCCTCACGGTGGAGCCCCAGCTTACTCGCCCAATCTCCCATAAGCAGGCCATTGTATCGTGGGGCTGCGGTGGCGACGTAGCGACAGCCTCCGCCGGCTATTCGGAGCCCCGCTCTGCAGTATGCCCGCATATCGGGGCCAATTTACAAACACTGGACGTAACGTGGCTCGTATAGATACTGTCCCAACTCTAGTTGGAGGGACCTATGGCCCTTCAGTCCGGCATCCACTTGGGCCCCTATGAAATCATCTCCGCTATCGGTGTGGGCGGGATGGGTGAAGTTTTCCCAAGCTTGGCCGCGACGTAGCCATCAAGGTCCTGCCGGAAGCGTTCGCAAAAAGGCGCTGACCGCATGGCGCGGTTCCAACGCGAAGCCAAAACTTACGATTTACGGACTCGAAGACTCCGCTAGCACTCGTGCGTTGTTAATGGAGTTGGTCGAAGGGGCGACACTTGCTGACCGCATCATTGGAAATGTCGATCGAGGACGGGTCGCCTTCCAGCGCACGGCGATCTGCTTGGCGATACGGATCGCCTCATCGACGGGAATGCGCCGAGCCTTCACCCACGATCAGCCCGATGGCAACGCAGCAGGGAGTGCTGCCAGGGACAGCAGTCTACATGTCACCGGAACAAGCCAAAGCCCCTGTCAAGCCCGTTTCCCGAGCAACTTTCGGTAGCGATCATGCGCGATATCAAACTTCCGGCCATCATGCGTTTAATATCCAGCGCCATCAGTCGTGGGCCTTAACCGGACCTTCGATTACGTCGGGCTTCTGGGTGAGGAGTTTCGACAGGCGTTCCTGCACGTAGTCAGCCGCTAAACGCACCGACTCATCGGCGCCGGCCTTATCGTGAAAGACACTCAATGACGCACCTTCACCCTTGCCCGTATCGAGCCAGTAGTACCGCACGAATCCCTTCGCCTTTTTGATAAGAGGCACAAAGGTCTCGCGGATTTGGCGGTCGATTTCGGCACCATTCTTCGGATCAAAATGGTAGCGGCGAATCACTGCAAACATACGGTCCTCCTTCGTGGATACGGCGTATAGTCTTAAGCCGCCTCAAAGGCGCAGCCCTCATACTTTGCCGGGGTGGCACCTGGTTGGAACAGAGTTGATAATTGTCAGCCTCATTTATGTGCATCCTTCCTCCTCAAACTGGGAATAACAGCGCCCAGCGGGAGAAAATAATCTTAGTTGGGAACCTCAGCTTTGGCACTGTCAGTTGTTACAGCGCGAGGTCCCGCCGTACGGCATGCGAGCCAGCTTCACCCCAGAGAAACCGCAACAACGGACTCCGTTGCTTCGTGACTCCACCGAGCCGCTGATGTTCTCCACCGGAGTATTCGCGCCCCCAGACTGATTGCGTAACGATGTAGAATGAAATCCATGACCAAGAAAGCGATCTCCCCTGGCGCGGTACACAGTGTACCGGCGGATCTACGAGAGGTTCTCATTTCTGACTCGATGGCGAGGGCAAAGTGGGAGGATATTACGCCACTCGCGCGCAATGAGTGGATCTGTTGGGTTATTTCCGTCAAGAAACCGGAAACCAGAAGGCAGCACATCGAGCGGGTACGCGCAGAACTTAAGGAAGGAATGCGCAGGCCTTGTTGCTGGCCAGGCTGTCCTCACCGCTGAGATAAGGACCGCGGACTTCTATTCACCCCACTGCCAGCGTAGCGGCTCCTGAACCGTCTTGCCCTTCTACGTGGCTGCGTGGTCAATATGGAAAGCGCACCGTTGGGCGAGAGGTTGGGACATTGCAGCGAGCCAATGTACCTTCTGATGAGTCCTGCAACACCTAAATGTGGAGCGCCGAATTATGAAGGTTGCCACAATTCGATGGGATTTCCCTCAGCGTCATGCAGACGAGCGAAGCGCCCGTTGGGATAAGATTGCGGGTCAGTCTTAACCTCAATTCCTGCCGTTCGTAGCTGGGCTACCATTTTGTCGAGGTCACGCACTCGAAAGTTCACCATCCAGACCTTGTGAGGATCCCCGAAGTAGCCGCTCGTTTCGGGAAAGGGACTGAAGACGGTTGGTCCGGCCTCTTGCTGCCAAACGGGTGCGTCGTAGCTCGTTGGCGTGAGCGAGATCCCCAAGTGTTGCAGGTACCAGCGCCCCAACGCATCGGGATCATGAGCTCGGAAGAACAACCCTCCGATTCCGGCTACTTTTTCCATTTCCGTTCCTCCCAATTCGTGTTTGGCAGCTGCCTTCGCAGGCGAAGCAGGACTCGCTGGTTGTGCGGAGTTCTGTGCCGCCATGGTGAATTTATTCCGGAGCAGAATGAAGCTCGACCCGAAAGCATATGACAGAATTTGAAGTAGTTGGCGCCTTTGAAAGCTCATCCCATCCTCCCTCCTGAGGTTTTGTGCGAGTTCATCGATGATACCCTGCGGATGGATCATGGCGTTTCTTCGGGCTAGCCGTTTTCGACGCGCGCCTTTGTGCTGCGGCGTTTGTGGCCGTTCCCGGTCTCAGTTTCACTTGGCGCATGAACTTGCCCAGATCTGGGGAAAACGATCTTCCAGCATCAGCTTGAGCAAGAGTTGAGCATCCATGGATCGGTCTTTTGCTTCCGCACACGACGGGCCTTGATTTCCGACGCACCATACTCGCCCGTGTCCTGATTACAAAAGCAATTTGCTGAAAGCTCGGGTGATAATCTACGCCTATAATCAGCGTTCGGCTCCTTTCTCCCGAGCCTTTGCTCGTCAAGCAACCACAGTTTACTCGGGTCGAGGGAGCCGACATTGTTATGCAATCAATTCAACGCCGCGAGGCGGTCAGGAAACAAGGCGTCAGGTCCTGCTAGCTTTGCCGTGGAGGCCGAGCGCATCCGCGGCGGCACGCATGGCACCGATGCAGAACGCGATGTGCTCTTCGAGCGGGATGCCTAATTCCTCTGCGCCCTTCCGCACGTCGTCGCGGTGGACGCCGCGTGCAAATGCCTTGTCCTTCAACTTGCGTTTCACCGAATCGGTCTCGACCTCAAAAATGCTCTGGCCAGGCTTGACCAGCGCACAGGCAGTGAGAAATCCGGCAAGCTCGTCGCACGCAAACAGCGTGTGCTCGAGTGGCGTTTCGCGCCGGACACCAGTGTAGTCGCCGTGAGACAGGATCGCGCGAATCATCTCTTCCGGGTAGCCGTGATCGCGCAGGATACGAGCACCGCCTCCGGGATGGCCTTCACTGGGATGGTGTTCTTCGTTCGGCCAGAGTTCATAGTCGAAGTCGTGCAGCAGCGCCGTGGTGCCCCATAGTTCTTGGTCAGCACCAACCTTTCGCGCATAGGCGCGCACGCAAGCTTCGACGGCCAGGGCGTGCTTTCGCAGGTTCTCGTTCTGAGTGTATTCGCAGAGTAGAATCCAGGCCTCGTCTCGGGTGGGCATCTTGCTGCCATTCTGCACCTAATCCAGAAGCAAGGCTAATCTGTGCAAACATGGCCATGCAAGATTCGCCTGGGCTTTCGTTCGTCATACATCTGTACAAGACGTGTCGGCGAGGAAATACAAGCCTTCTCCCGGCCTAACTCCCGATAACGCCGCCGGCCTAGACGGTCGACGCAACACTTGCTTGAAGTCTATTCGCAGGACTCGAATCCTAAGGTCTTTCTCGGACGTAGATTCACGCGAAGCGAGACTTGGTCGAGCTGCGCTTGAGAGATGGGGGAGGTCGGTTCTTCGCGGGAAGTATTGTCGTAGGAGCAGATTGCTGTTTTCGTTTGTAGCGCGCTGCCAGGGACTCTGTGGCTCGCAGAAATAGACTTTCGCATTGTGGCTACCGTAAAGTTCTTGTGTTTGGCCACTTCAATCCGTGGCCCCACGTCAACGAACGTCGCAGAGTAGCGGGGAGTTTGCGAACTCCGTGTCGTTGCTCGGTACTGGATCAGCATGGCAAAGCGTGAATGGCGCTCCGGAACTCAGCAATCGACGCAGTGCTGCAATGGCGATATAAGCCGACGTTCATGAATGGCGTGCCTGTCGAGGGTGGATACCGCGGTGGTGTTTCCCTCATTTGCGAAAGAAAGACCAAAATTGACGGCAGGAAATGAGGCGGCGTAGGCTCCGTAGTCGGAGTTCACTGGTGAGACTAAATCCGGCTCTTATTAGCCGAAGACGGTTCGCCCGCCAAACAGTGTTTGCTGCCGCGCTCTGCGGATGGCCGCTTAGGGCGATTGGTGAGTCGTGTCGGTTTTTCTATGCGGGCGAACAGAATGGGGCGGCGCTCGATGCAGCCTTGCTCCGAAGATTTGCTTCCGAAATCACCGGCCATGTCATCACGCCGAATAGCTCCGACTACGAAGCGGCACGCTTAATCTTCAACAGGGCATTCGATCGCCGTCCGGTCGTGATTGTGCGTTGCGCCGGCGCCTCCGACGTCGCTCGCTCGCTGGATTTCGCCCAGACGAACAATTTGCCGGTGGCCGTCCGTGGCGGAGGACATAGTCGCCTCGGCTACGGGATGTGCGATGGCGGCGTGGTAATCGACCTCTCAACAATGAAACGAGTCGAAGTAGACGCCGACAAACGCGTAGCCCGCGCGGAGGCAGGTGCGCTCGTGCGCGATTTGGACGAAGCAACGCAACGTTTTGGGCTTGCGACGACGTCAGGCGGCTGCCCGACGGTAGGCGTCGCCGGCCTGACGCTCGGTGGGGGAGAAGGTCGCCTGGACACCAAGTACGGCCTCGCGTGTGACAACCTGCTATCGGCGCAAGTAGTGACGGTGGATGGGAGGCGAATCGAGGCCAGCAACGAGTCCAGTCCAGATCTTTTTTGGGCGCTTCGCGGAGGAGGCGGTAACTTTGGTGTAGTGACGGCGCTGGAGTACCAGCTCCATCCGGTAGACAAAGTTGTGTCGGGAGCGCTGATATACCCCGCAGGACGTATTTCAGAGCTTCTTGAGACCTTTGCCAAGTTTCTGGACGGAGCCCCCGATGAAATGCACGCGTTTGCCCAGTTGATGCCTTCTGAGGGAGGGCCGAGGCTCCAAGTCGATGTTTTCTATTGCGGCGATGCACGAATGGGGAATGACTTGATCAGGCCCCTACGTGCGCTTAAACCGCAGGATGACAGCGTCAAAGTCTTGTCCTATCTGGAGGCGCAGGCGGCAGGTGGCTTTCTTCAAGCGCCGGTTGCGCACTTCCAAACTAACGTTATTCTTTGGAAACTCAGCGGGGCCACCATTGAAACGATTACGAGCGCAATTAACAGTGCGCCAGCACAATGCAAATCGATCATTGTGCCGCTGCGCGGGGCCATTAGCCGCGTAAATTCGCGCGATGTGGCGTTTGCTCTGCGGCAGCCCGGTTATGAGATAGACATGGCGGGTGTCTGGAGCACTCCCGCAGAGAAGGCTGAGATCGTGCGATGGGTCCAGACTACGCGCGACAATTTGCATCCCTTTGCGCATGGAGTGTACGTCAACCAGCTGGGCGATACGAGTGACCAACTTGTCCGCTCGGCTTACGGGGCCAACTTTGCTCGCCTCGTGGAGATCAAGAAAAAGTACGACCCAAAGAACGTGCTGCGGCTCAACCAAAACATCAGGCCGGATAGCCCTCAATCGAGGTTTTGAGCATTCAGGATACCTATTGGCATACACCGCAGGACACCTTGGATACAGTAGACCCTTGCAGTTTAGCCGTCGTCGGCCGCGTCCTCATTGAAAGTCTGCAGGCGTTGGAAATGAAGTTCCAAATAACAGGAAAGCTTTGAGCGCCCTCGCCACTGGCTCGGGCTTTCTTTTGGGCGAGTTTCGAAGAACTTCGGTCCATCCCTCTTTTCGGATCCGGCTCGAGCTAGTGAACAGGCGGTGTTAGCGTTTTGGGATTTTACAATAAAGCGAGTCGCTGCCGACGTCGAAGAGCCGGTTCGCGCGGGCCCGGGAATTCTCCTGTCCCGCCTGCGCCGCGAACTCAATCAGTTGTTCCTCGGAAAAATGTCTGCGAAGCTCGGCGTACAACTCATCGCTAACGTTGGCGGGCGTGTCGGCAAGGGCATCCGCCATGCGCAGCAGGGCCTGGTCCGGGGCTGGGAAGGCATCGAATTCACCGCGCAGGAGAGCGCTGATCTCCTCGTCGCTAAGCCCGTACATTCTGCCGCCGGCAGAATTGATGTCAATTCAAAACGGACACCCGACGCGCGCCGCTGTTCGCAATTGCACGATGGAGCGCTGCCGGAGGGGCACGCCAGCTTTCTGCCCTAGGAGCCACTCCGTGAGCGCGTTCACCCAGAAAACGCGCGGCACGCGCGCTACGATCTTCTGCGGCGTAAGGTCTTTCCCGGTTACTTTACGAACCTGCTTGAAGACGAATCGCATCAGGAACGGAGCTTTCCTCAGATCGATTCCTTCTACGCGTGTCATGCGTTCTCCTCTGCTTCGCGGTGGGCGAATGACTTGTATCAACGGTTCACTGTTGTTGGACGGCCTCCTAATCAGCGGGTTCCAAGTTGAGTCCTGGGCGGCTCACCACTCATCCCTACAATGTTTGGCCCCTCTGGTTCGCAAATAAAACGCCTGCTACTAGCTGTCGATTAGGATTCGCCCTACGAGAAGTTAGCCCCGAGCGTGGCATACGTCGTATATACTATGCCGATTCCAGAACTGGCGGAGACCGATGGCCATTCCGTCCGGCACCTCCTTGGGCCCCTACGAAATCGTCTCTGCTATTGGTGCGGGCGGGATGGGCGAAGTCTATCGTGCGCACGATTGCAAGCTTGGCCGCGACGTCGCCCTGAAGATTCCGCCGCAAAGATTCGCACGGGACGCTGATCGAATGGCTCGCCTTCAGCGTGAAGCCAAAGCTCTCGCCTCCTAAATCATCCCAACATTGCCTCGATCCACGGTCTGGAAAATTCCGGCGCCATGCGCGCCCTGCTGATGGAACTCGTGGAAGGGCCGCCTCTCGCCGACCGCATCCGCCAGGGCCCGGTTCCCGTGGTGGAGGCCATCCGCATCGCCAGACAAATCGCCGATGCTCTGGAATACGCGCACGAGCGTGGCATCGTGCACCGGGATCTCAAACCGTCCAACGTGAAGGCGAGCGCGGACGACACAGTGAAGGTTCTCGATTTCGGACTCGCCAAAGCTCCCCGAAGGGGATGCTGCGTTGATCGACACTTCCATCTCGCCAACGACCACTCGTATGGCGACGCAGGCTGGCATTCTGCTTGGCACAGCCGCCTACTGTCGCCCGAACAAGCAGAAGGCAAATCCGCAGATCGGCGCGCGGATCCGGGGTCCACGGTTAGATCAAGCTGGAGCGCCTAGCCCAGATTTCTCACCGGAAGTGAGCAACTGAAACAGATCAGAAGTAGAAAAAGGCCGCTTTCTCAGGCATAACTGCGTTGTCGAAGCGTAGTCG
>Ga0187783_10003797_pt1 | contig 11162 bp, 12 predicted proteins | sample 1015_SJ02_MP02_2_FD_132471 | JGI IMG/M metagenome (GOLD analysis project Ga0187783, IMG submission 132471) | Tropical peat soil microbial communities from peatlands in Department of Meta, Colombia - 1015_SJ02_MP02_20_MG | ecosystem: Environmental > Terrestrial > Soil > Wetlands > Peat | place...
CGATGACTGCTACCGGTTTTCCTCCATGATGATATTGCGTTCGGCGCCGCCCTCTCCGTTCGGCCGCAAGGTGCGGATCGCAGTGTCGCTTCTCGGCTTCGACGACGAAGTTAAGCTCGAGGCCGCCGATACCAGCGACCCCCGCGACAGCGTTCGCGAGCAGAATCCGCTTGGCAAGATCCCGGTGCTGATCGTCGAGGACGGCACTGCGTTCTACGATTCACGCGTGATACTTGAATATCTCGACGATCGGGCTGGCGGCGGCAAGATCATCCCGCGTGACGGCGTCACACGCTTGGCTGCTCTGCGTTTGCAGGCGCTGTGCGACGGCATACTCGATGCATCGATCCTGACCGTCTACGAGGCGCGCTGGCGCGCCAGCGAGCATCATGAGCTGAAATGGCTCGACCATCAGGCCGGCAAGGTGACCCGCGCGCTCGCCGTACTCGAAACCACCCCGCCGCCGTTTGCGGCAATCCCCCACGTTGGACTGATCGCGCTTGCTTGCGCCCTCGGATACCGCGATCTGCGCTTCGGAGGAACGTGGCGCAGCAACCACCCGCGCCTGGTGGCCTGGCTCGACGGCTTCGCTGCGCGCGTGCCCGCCTTTGCTGCAACCAAGCTGGCAGCGTAATTATGAATGTTTAGAAGCCCCGAGCGCTGAACATCGGGGTTTCTCTCTTTGACGCATCGAGCGCGTCGTATCGCTGCAACTAGAAACGGTAGTTGAGGCCGACGCGAAGGAGGTTCGTGGTAAAGGAGACGTTGTTGCTGACAAAGCCGCCGCAGCCGGCGCCGCAATTGAACTTGCCAAGGTCCACGTAGAGATATTCGGCCTTGCCGGTCCAATTGCCGATCAATGCGAATTCCAGACCGCCACCAATAGTCCAGCCGGGGTTGACAGTGCTGCCGCCGGCAAAACCGGGCTGGGAGGCGCGAATGTCGCCGAAGGCGGCACCGCCGGTGATGAACGGCATTAAACGGTCGGCCGCGTGGCCCAGCCGTCCGCGTGCGGTCGACAGCCACGTGTCGCTCGTCTGGCAGCCGGTCGGGCAGTTTGCGGTGGTCTTGCCGCTTATGTTCGCCCAGTCGATATCGCCTTCGACGCCGAAGACCGCCGGGCCCGCCTGATAATTGTACCCTATCGTGCCGCCGACGAGCCCGCCGGTGATGTTACGGCCACCGGTCGAATCCCAGGACGAAGTGCCCCAGGCACCGCCGCCGTTAACGCCGACGTAGAAGCCGCTCCAGGTGTAGGGCGGAGGGAGCAGTGGAGCCTTGTAATAGATTGGTGCGCGGGGCGGAAGGTCGGCTGCCGCCGCAACTCCCGCGAACGCCACCAACGCGACGCACGCAACTAACACACGCAGCATTTTCTGGTCCTCCTTTCGCGCAGGTCGTCGAACAGTATTTTCGCTGCGTTTTACGTCTAGTGCAGGAAGGACACAGCCCTATTCTAATTTTTGCCCATTTTGTGGCGAAATTAGACTGAAGTTTGCCAAAAATATATTGAATGTGGCGTTACCAAGACAAAGGGAATTAGCGGCAAGGGTGCCGTCCTCGCCGTTTCCAACACAAAAGGTACTTGTGACGATAGCGCCATCCGGCAGCGTTTGGCCGCTGCGGCGGGGCGATTCACGGGATTCAGAAACGGTAGTTGACGCCGAGGCGCATCAAATTGGCGTTGAGGCCGTTGTTTGCGCCGGTCACCGAGAAGCTTCGTTCCGCAAGATCGAGGTACAGCCACTCAGCTTTCGCCGACCAGTGCGGCGCGAAACCGAACTCGACGCCAAGTCCCGCAGTCCAGCCAACGCTGTCGTGCATTTCCGACAAATTGGCCGCTGAAGTTGCGGTCAGACTCCCGTAGGCCAGACCCGCCGTTCCGTAGACGAGGAAATTATTGATGGCGAGGCCAGCGCGGCCGCGCACTGTGCCGAACCAGTTATTGGAAAACTGCCACGGCATGGACGTGTTTTCGGCAGCGGACAATTGAAAATCCGCTTCTCCGCCGTACACAAAGGCACCTTGCTGCCAGTTGAAGCCTGCTTGTGCGCCGCCGGCGATGCCGGACGGGCGGGTCGGATTATTGTTGATCGTGCCCCATTCATAGCCAAGATTGCCGCCGATATACAGCCCGGCCCAGCTATACGCGAGCGGCGGAGGTGCCGCGTAGTAGTTGTTAGAAGGGAAATCGGCGGCGACAACCACGCCCGTCATCGCCAGCAGCAAAGCGGTGCCAACAAGTGTCCTCATACAGACCCATCCGCACGGCGTCGGTCGAATGTCAGAGAGGGAGCGGTGCGCGAAGAAAGCCCTAGCGTCTTAAAGGGACTCCTCTCGATCGGTGCAAATTTATCGCGATGTTGAAGTTAAGCGCTGGTGAATCGGTAAGTATTTCGGAGTCGTTATCGTTAAGAATATCTATGTAGACATTGCCCGGATGCTTGGGAAAACTAGCGAAGCGCGGCGCCAACGCGCGCCCTGCGTAAGCCACGATCGCAGCGGCGCTGGCAGGCGCGCTTTGGTCCTCACACGGAGATGGGCTTACTTTACCGCCGCGCCGGAAAGTCGCTGACATGGGAGTTAAGAGGACGGAAATCGCGCCGGAGGTTGGGGCGCCGGAACTCGACGACGACGACGAGGAGCAATCGCTGCCACGGGCGGATGCGAGCGATGCCGCAGCGGTTGGCCCGGATCGGGAGGAGGGATCGCTGGCTGACGGGCGTGCCGCGGTCCTCCGCTATGCCAAGCTCGCGCCGCCGCGGCCCGGCGTCTATCGCATGGTCGATGCGCGCGGCGACGTGCTCTATGTCGGCAAGGCGAAGAACGTCAGGAACCGCGTGCGGGCCTACGCGCGACCGACCGGCCATGACACCCGCATCGAGCGCATGATTGGCGCCACCCGCGCACTCGAATTCGTCGTTACACGCACCGAAACCGAGGCGCTGCTGCTCGAGGCCAACCTGATCAAGCGGCTGCGCCCACGCTTCAACGTGCTTTTGCGCGACGACAAATCGTTTCCTTACATCCTGATTACGTCCGACCATTGGGCGCCGCAGATTCTCAAGCATCGCGGCGCGCGCACGCGGCGAGGACATTACTACGGCCCGTTCGCGTCGGTCTGGGCGGTGAACCGCACAATCAACGCCCTGCAGCGCGCATTCCTGCTGCGCTCATGCAGCGACCCCTTCTTCGAGAGCCGCTCGAGACCTTGCCTCCTCTACCAAATCAAGCGCTGCTCGGCGCCGTGTACAAATGAGGTTGATTTCAGCGAGTACGCGGCACTCGTGCGCGAAGCCAATGCTTTCTTGTCCGGCCGCAGCAAGGCGGTGAAAGACGAACTCGCCGGCGAGATGGAGAAGGCCTCCGCCGCGCTCGATTTCGAGCGTGCCGCAGTCTACCGCGACCGCCTTGCGGCGCTCTCGGCCATCCAGGCGCACCAGGGCGTCAACCCGCGCGGCGTTGAGGAGGCCGACGTCTTCGCCCTGCATCAGCAGGGCGGTTTTGCCTGCGTCGAGGTGTTTTTCTTTCGCACCGGGCAGAACTGGGGCAATCGCGCCTATTTTCCGCGCGCCGACCGGTCGTTGTCGGCGGGCGAAATCCTCGGCGCGTTCGTTGCCCAGTTTTACGACGACAAGCCGTCTCCGCGCTTGATCCTCATTTCGCACGACATCGACGACCGCGAACTCCTGGCCGAAGCGCTGGGCAGCAAAAGCGGACGCCGGGTCGAAATCACCGCGCCACAGCGCGGCGAGAAGAAAGATTTGATCGAGCATGCGCTCGCCAACGCGCGCGAGGCGCTGGGCCGCAAACTCGCGGAATCCTCCTCGCAGGAGAAACTGCTGCGCCAGCTCGTCGTGGCGTTCGGTTTGCCGCGCGTGCCGCGGCGCATCGAGGTCTACGACAACAGCCACATTCAGGGCGCAAACGCGGTCGGCACGATGATCGTGGCCGGCCCGGACGGTTTTCGCAAGAAGGAGTACCGCAAGTACAATATCCGCTCGACCGAACTGACCCCGGGCGACGATTTCGCCATGATGCGAGAAGTGCTGGAACGCCGGTTCAAGCGGCTCATCGCCGAAGCGCCGCTTCCCTCCGTGGCCGGCGAGCTTGCTGCGGCGGCTGCCGTGACGACGCTTGAGGCGCCGCTGCCGCAGGAGGAGATAGAAATTTTGCAGTCCGACGAGGCCGGCGATGATGACGCAGACTCTCCCTCGCCCTGGCCGGACCTCGTGCTGATCGACGGCGGGCAGGGGCAACTCAATGCGGCGCGCGAGGTTTTGACTGCGCTCGGCGTCGATGTCCCGCTCGTCGCCATCGCCAAGGGGCCGGACCGCGATGCCGGCCGCGAGACTTTCTACGCTCCCGGCCGCGAGGCTTTCAAGCTGCCGCCGCGCGATCCGGTGCTCTATTTCGTCGAGCGGCTGCGCGACGAGGCGCATCGCTTCGCGGTCGGTTCGCACCGGGCGCGCCGCAAACGCGATCTGCGCGAAGCCGGCCTGCAGGAAATCGCCGGCATCGGTCCGACGCGCAAGCGCGCCTTGCTGCACCACTTCGGCACGCTCAAGGCCATCGAGTGCGCCGCTGTCACCGACCTGATGCAGGTCGACGGTATCAGCGCTGAAACTGCACGGCGAATCTACGATTTCTTCCACGAGGGAGCAGCATGAGTCACTGGGCGGTGCGGCCCGGCTCCTCCGGCGCGCGCACCGCCGCGCCGGCATGCGACGCAAAGGCCTGTCGGCACCCGCTGTGCGGCGTTATGTTGTAGGCATGAATTCAACCACCACGACGACTGGCAGCCGGCTGCGCGCCCACCCGCTGGCGCTTCCCAATATTCTCACTTATGGCCGCATCGCCGCCATCCCGATCGTTGTCGGCTGCATGTTCTGGCAGAGCATTCTCGACGGCCAGCTTTGGCTCCGTTGGGTAGCGCTGGCGTTCTTTATCGCTGCCGCCATCAGCGATTTCCTCGACGGCTATTTTGCCCGCGTCTGGGCGCAGCAATCGTCGCTCGGCCGCATGCTCGACCCGATCGCCGACAAGCTTCTGGTCGCCTCTTGCCTGTTGATGCTTGCCGCCGAGGACACCATTCACGGCTGGTCGCTGCTGGCCGCGATCGTCATCCTTTGCCGCGAAATCCTGGTCTCGGGCTTGCGCGAATATCTTGCCGAACTCCGCGTCAGTGTGCCGGTGACGCGGCTCGCCAAATGGAAGACGACGGTGCAGCTCATCGCCGTCGGCTTCCTCATTGCCGGCGAAGCCGGCGACGCGATCGTGCCGGTCGTTACCATGATCGGAATTATTCTGCTGTGGTTCTCCGCGCTGCTAACGCTCTATACCGGCTGGGATTACCTGCAGGCGGGACTGCATCATCTCACCCGGGAGGATGCGTGAAGCTTCGCTATTTTGCCTGGGTGCGCGAGCGCGTCGGCAAGGCGGAGGAGGAAATTGATCCGCCGGCGGCGATTGCGACCGTAGCGGAGCTGATGACTTGGCTGTCGCAGCGCGGGGAAGGGTACGGCTACGCTTTCGAGAATCCGAAGGTGATCCGTGCCGCGATCGACAAGAGCCACGTGCGCGCCGACGCGCGCATTACAGGCGCCCGCGAGATTGCCTTCTTTCCGCCGATGACCGGCGGATAGCGCCCATGCTCTCGTCGATCACGCGGCGCGAGTTCATGTTGCTACTTGGCGGTGCCCTAACCGCGTGGCCGCTTGCGGTGCGCGCTGCAGCGGACGGCGTGGGCTTAATCGACATCGCCATCGCGCCTGCGCTGCTTGCACCGCCGGCGAGTGATCGAGTGAGTGCTCTTTGCTTGCTGAAACGGTAGACTCCCCGGCCAATGGGCTCGACGTTTTCCCACGCGGCAGCGAGACTTTATGATTAGGCCATGAAAACGCTTATCCGCTTGCAGCGCGAAGCATTCGACGTCGCCGCCGAGGTGGTGGCGCTAATACGCGGTCGCACCGACATTGGCGCCGTGGTGACCTTCACCGGAATTTGCCGCGCCGACGAGAACGGCGAACCGATCGCAGCGCTGACGCTGGAGCATTATCCTGACATGGCCGAGGCGGAGATTGCCCGCCATGTCGAAGAAGCCAGCGCGCGCTGGCCGCTTCTCGGTGTGACCGTGATCCACCGCTATGGGCGTCTTGTGCCTGGCGAAGTCATCGTACTCGTGGTAACGGCATCGAGCCATCGCCAGGCGGCCTTCGCCGCGGCGGAGTTTCTTATGGACTATCTGAAAACGCGGGCGCCGTTCTGGAAGCACGTGGAACAGACCGGCAAAAAGGCCTGGATTGAAGCCAAGGCGGCCGACGACGCACTCGCCGAGCGCTGGTCGCCGCCAACGCCGCAGCGCGAAGGGGCGAAGTGAACGTGATTGGGGGGCGGTATTGACGGTCCGTTTGGGCGTCAGGCCGCCGCGGCTTTGCCCTTCGGCTGCACTGTGTGCGTGTAATCGCGCATCAATTGCGCGGTGATGCGGCCGGGCGTGAAGGTCCAGTTGGCGATCTCCGACACCGCTGTTACCTCGGCCGCTGTGCCGGTGATGAAGCACTCGGAGAACTCGCGCAACTCCTCGGGTATGATACGGCGCTCGATCACCTCGATATTGTCGCGGCGCGCAAGCTCGATCACGGTTGCGCGGGTAATGCCGGCGAGGAAGCAATCGGCGATCGGGGTGTGAATTTTGCCATCCTTGACGAAAAAGATGTTGGCGCCAGTGCATTCAGCGACGCGCCCCTGCCAGTCGAGCATCATGGCGTCCGCATAACCGCGCCGTTCGGCACGATGCTTGGAGATGGTGCAGATCATGTACAGGCCCGACGCTTTCGCCAGCGCCGGTATCGTCTTCGGATCGGGGCGCCGATATTCGGCGAGATCGAGCCGCAGGCCCTTGAGCCGCTGTGCCGGATCGAAATAGCTCGGCCATTCCCATGTAGCGATGGCAAGATGGATTTTGTTGTTCTGCGCCGAGACGCCGAGCTGCTCCGATCCGCGCCACGCGATCGGACGCACATAGGCGTCTTTCTGATTGTTTTTCTCGAGCACAAGCCGTTTCGCGGCGTCAATTTCGGCAACGCTGTTGGGAATCTCAAAATCCAGAAGCTGCGCCGACCGCTTCAGGCGCTCGGAGTGCTCGGTGCTGCGGAAAACCTCGCCGCCATAGGCGCGCTCGCCCTCGAACACGCAGCTTGCATAGTGCAGGCCGTGCGTGAGCAAGCTGATCTTGCACTCGGCGGTGGGGATGAGCTTGCCGTCAAACCAGATCAGGTCAGAACGTTGGTCGAACGGCAACGCCATGGCACCACCTCCCGGGCATCGTGGCCCCGTTTTAAGCCCGAGAATCTACCGCCCTGAGCGGCCGGGCCTTGGGCTTTTTGCGTCGGGAGCGAACTCCCGGTATGGTCGCCGCCACTCCAGAAGAGATGGCTTCGGCCCAGAGCAACGTTCGAGCCGGGACCAGCCAAGCACGAAGTTGCCATGACATTGTACTTTTTGAGGTATCAATCAAACCGAAATATGTCAATATAGCTGACATAATGAGCGATATCAGCGTCACATCACCGAGTAAGCCTCGTTCCGCGCCCGCGCCGGTCGAATCCGCGACGGAGACCGCTGAGCCCTGTTGGGACCTAATCGAGCTTCTGTTCTTTGCGTACCGCGATTTCGTCGGCGACCCGGACGAGGTGTTGGAGCGGCTCGGTTTCGGTCGCGCCCACCACCGCGTGCTTCACTTCGTCAACCGCAATCCGGGCATGAAGGTCGCCGACCTGCTCGACGTTCTCAAAATCACCAAGCAGTCGCTCGGCCGCGTGCTCAAGCAGCTGATCGACGAGGGCTACGTGGTGCAAAAGGAAGGCGCCAACGATCGCCGCCAGCGCCTCCTTTACGTCAGCCCGGCGGGTCAAGCGCTGGCGCTGAAGCTTGCCGGATTGCAGACCGCGCGCATCGGACGCGTGCTCGTCGAGCTGGGGCCGGCCGGTCGCGAGGCGGCACGACGGTTTCTCGTCGGCATGATCGACAACGAAGACCGCGAGCGCGTGCTGCGTCTGATTGGGCGTGGTCATAACGGACGGCCCAACGGGCGCGACGGCGGTCCATGACGGTGCCGACCGCGAATCCGGCGGATGACGCGCCTCACCTGCTCGTCGTCGATGACGATCGCCGTATCCGCGCACTGTTGTTGCGTTTCCTGCTCGCCGAAGGCTACCGCGTCACTACCGCCGAAACTGCGCACGAGGCGCGAGCGAAGCTCACGAGCCTCAAATTCGATCTTCTGATCCTTGACGTGATGATGCCGGGCGAGAACGGCTTTGATTTCGCGCGCGCCATCCGGCTTGGATCATCAGTGCCGATCCTGATGCTGACGGCCCGCGACGAGAAGGAGAGCCGGATTGCGGGCTTGGAAACCGGCGCCGACGATTATCTGACCAAGCCGTTCGAGCCGCGCGAGCTCTCGTTGCGCGTCGCCAATATTCTCAAGCGTGCTCGCCCGCCAAGCGCTCCGCGCGCAGAGTCGCTGCGCTTCGGCCCGTTTGTTTTCCATCTGGCGCGTGGCGAGTTGCGCCGTGGCGAAGAAGTGATCCGACTGACCGATCGCGAGCGCGAGATGCTGCGCGTGCTGGCGACGAGCGGCGGCGAAACCGTGCCTCGCCAGGCGCTTGCCGGTAACGGTGACAATGTCAGCGAGCGAACCGTCGACGTTCAGGTCAATCGGTTGCGCCGCAAGATCGAAAACGATCCGGCGAATCCGCTCATCGTGCAGACGGTGCGCGGCGTCGGCTACCGGCTGGTAGCGGTGCCGTGAGCGGCGCCATGAGCAATTTTGACGACAGCCTTGGCCGATTGCGCACCGCCGCCGGCCACCTGATGACCGCGGCGAGTGCAGCCGTCGCCGCCATTGCCTCTTCGTCCGGCTCGATCGAGCGTGCCTGGGATCGCTTTACGCGCTTGCTTAAATCGGTGATGCCGAAGGGACTTTATGCTCGCTCACTGCTCATCATCATCGTGCCAATGGTGGTGCTGCAATCCGTGGTCGCGTTTCTGTTCACCGACCGGCAATGGAGCCTGGTCACGCACTACCTGTCGTCGGCGGTGACGCAGGACATCGCCACCCTGATTGACGTCTACAAGTCGTCTCCGCAGGGCACCGATCGTGCGAAGCTGCGCCGCATCGCGCAGGACCGGCTTGGCCTCGTCGTCGACTTCCTCCCGGATACACAGCTGCCGCCGCCGGGTCCCAAGCCGTTCTTTTCACAACTCGATCAGACGCTGTCCGATGAAATCCGCAAGCAGATCGGCTCGCCGTTCTGGATCGACACCGTTGGTCGTTCATCGATCGTCGAAATCCGCATCAAGCTTCCCGACACGGTGATGCGCGTGTTCGCACGCCGCGCCGACGTCTACGATTCCAATTCGTGGATCTTCCTCGTCTGGATGGTGGCGACCTCGGTCGTGGTGCTGGCGATCGCCATTCTGTTCCTGCGCAACCAGATCCGCCCGATCGTTGGCCTTGCCGACGCCGCCGACGCGTTTGGCAAAGGCCGCGAAGCGCCGAATTTCCGGCCACGCGGCGCCCGCGAGGTGCGGCGCGCGGCGGCGGCGTTCCTGGAAATGAAAGGGCGCATCGAACGCGCCATCGAGCAGCGCACCACCATGCTCGCCGGCGTGTCGCACGATTTGCGCACCGTGCTCACGCGCTTCAAGCTCGAACTCGCGCTCAATGGTGATTCTCCCGAGACCGAAGCGATCAAGCGTGACGTGGACGAGATGGCCGCCATGCTCGAAGCCTATCTCGCCTTCGCGCGCGGCGACACCGGCGAACAATCGGCATCGAACGACATCGCTGGGCTCCTCGAGGAGCTCAAGCTCGACACCGAGCGTCACGGTCATCGCGCGACCGTTGCCTTCCATGGCAAGCCCGAAGTCACGGTGCGGCCAGCGGCGTTCAAGCGTTGTCTCGCCAACCTCGTCTCCAACGCGGCGCGCTTTGCTTCGACTGTCGCCATTGCCGGCCACCGCGATCATCGCTGGCTCACGGTGACGGTTGACGACGACGGGCCGGGCATTCCGCCGCAGCTGCGGGAGGACGTCTTCAAGCCGTTCCTGCGTCTCGACGATGCGCGCAATCAGGACGAAGGCGGCACCGGCCTTGGTCTTGCCATTGCCCGCGACATTGCCCGCTCGCACGGCGGTGACATAACGCTTGGCGACAGTCCGCTCGGCGGGTTGCGCGCGACCGTGAAAGTGCCGGTGTAGCCGCGTTCGGCCTTGGGGGCGCGCCGTTATTGCCGCCGCAACTCGGTTGCCGTCTTCGCAATGGCGTCGATGATCCGTCCTACGGCGTCACGGTCGTCCTTGAGCACATCGCGAACCGCTTGGGCCAAATCCTGGAACGCCCCATTGATAGAGCGCGGCAGGTCGTCGCGTCGCGAGGCGTCGTCTTCGCCGAAGCGGCGGCGAAAGCGCGCCACACGTTCGCCGACGGCGGCGAGCCGGCCAAGCACGGCATCGGCAAGATCGCGATGCTCGACGAGGTAAGTGCGGCCCTCGTCGGTGATGGTGTAGAGTTTTTTGGAGCCTTCGGCCGACGCCGTCACGTAGCCGGCTTCTTCGAGATAGGTCAGCGTCGGATAGACGATGCCGGGGCTCGGCGAATACCAGTCGGCTGTCTTCTCCTCGACCAGCTTGATGATTTCGTAGCCGTGCCGCGGCGCTTCGGCGATCAGCGCGAGCGCGATCAGGCGGAGGTCGCCCTGCGCCAGCATGCGTCCGGCGCGCAAATCGTCGGGGTCCATGCCGCCGCTTCCACCGAAGCCGTGCCGGCCGCCGAAACCGTAGCCACCGAAGCGTCCGCGGCGATGTCGTCCCGCGCCCCAACGGCCGCCGTAAGATTCACAATGTCCATGCATTTTGGTTCTCCTAGTAATGCAAGATATATCGTAAGATAGATCATTATGGGATGTAACACAAGATATATCTTTAGCGACCTCCAAGTGGCTGGGTTGCCTGAGATTTCGCCCCGCTCCATCATGCCGAACGATGTTCGCAACCTTCTTCCATGAGCTGAAACAAGCCGGCGTCCCGGTGACGCTGCGCGAATACCTCACACTGATGGAGGCGATGGAGAAGGGTGTCGCCGGGCGCCGCGTCGA
>Ga0187783_10003798_pt1 | contig 11161 bp, 7 predicted proteins | sample 1015_SJ02_MP02_2_FD_132471 | JGI IMG/M metagenome (GOLD analysis project Ga0187783, IMG submission 132471) | Tropical peat soil microbial communities from peatlands in Department of Meta, Colombia - 1015_SJ02_MP02_20_MG | ecosystem: Environmental > Terrestrial > Soil > Wetlands > Peat | place...
CCGGCGGAATCGGCTTCCGCGCTGGCAAGGGCGAGTTCGGCTGTCGCCTGATCAACTTCAGCGACATATTCGCGCGGATCGACCTGTACGAGAACGTCGCCCAGTTTCACCGGCGTATTGTCGTCCACATTGATCTTTACGACGTAGCCGGGAACCTGCGAAGCGATGGCAGTGATGTGGCAATCGACCTCTGCGTCATCTGTGGTGACGCGACCTGAAAAGTAAAACCACACGAGCGCGGCGGCGATCAGTACGCACAAGGCGAGAATCTTCCTGCGACTGAGATTGCGCAGTGAATCCAAGGGAGACTTCGCCGGCGCTGGCGGCGGAGGGGCAGGCTCCGTAGGCGGAGTCTCCGGTGATTTCGGCATTAGGGGATCGGCAGATGAGCTCAAGGTCCGGCAGGTCCTTTACTTCGAATAGGTGCTTTCAATTTCGCCCATCGCCACCGCCAAATTCGCGCGAGACTGATTGAATTGGTAGAGAGCTTCGATCTGGCTATCGCTCGCGCGCGCGAGCTCATCTTGTGCGGTGATGACTTCGATGTTCGTGGTAACACCGGCCTGGAAGCGACGCTGTGCCTGCGCGACTTCGTCGTTGGCAAGCTTGAGTCCGAGATTTGCAACGTCCACGGAATTTCGAGCCGCTTCGAGTTCATCGAGTGAGGATTTGACCTCGCGTACGATCCTATCTTCGAGAGCGCGGCGCTGTTCTGAGATGCGTTGCTCCTCAAGAGATGCGCGGGCCGTCTCGGCGTGGATGCGCCCGCCAGTGAATAGCGGGAACTGGAGCGAGATCTCGTAGGAGTACGCCGGTATCGCGCCGCTAAAATGTTCGCCCTGGTAGAACCATCCCCCTTTGAAACCGAGCGCCGGCAAGATCTGATCGCGCGCTTCTTTGTGGGATAGCGAGGCGATGCGTTGTTGAGATTCGATCGACCGTATTTCGGGCCGTTGATTGAGCGCCCGGCTTAACATGGACTCACGATCATAGACCGGGAGTTCGAAAAAAGAGAGGGGGTCGGCCGGCTCCGGCACCTGATTGGAAGGCAAATCCAAGAGTTCCGCCAAGCCGTATTTCGTGGTGCGGGTGTCGGTCTCGGTATCGATGAGCGTTTGCCGTTCATTCTGAAGCTCGACATTGGCACGAACCGTATCGATCGCGAGACCCACACCTGTCTTTTCGAGATTGGTCGCCTGTTCGAAGAGTCTTTCGGCGAGCGCAACACGCGCGCGGGCGGCTTCATATGCCGCCGTGGCGCGCAACACCAGCAAGTATTGCGTCACTACAAGCTGCGTGACCTGCTCACGGGCGGCGCTCTCGTCGGCGTTCGCTTCGCGCACGCCTTCCTTGCCGATCTGGTAGGCGCGAATCAGAGGCAGATTCAAGATCGTCTGCGAAAAGCCTGTACCTGCCTCCATGTATTGATACGGGCCCGCGGGCTCGCGCTTGGGAAGCTTTTCAACGATTTCCACGTTGTACTGGTCGAGGTCAGCGTCTGCCAGAAGGCTCGCCTGCGGCAAGAGAGCCGAAAGAGCGATTTGCCGGTTGCGATCGGATTCCTTCGCGACAATCTTCGCGATCAGTCGCTGCGGATTCTGTTTCATGGCGAGTTGAACCGCCTCCTGCAGAGTTAGGCGCAGCGTAGTGGCTTGACTTTGGGCGGGAGATTGAGCCGAACACGCGAAAGGAAACAGCCATACGGCGAAGGCAAGAGTGAGGCGCTGAAGACAGTCGGATCGCATGGACATTTGAACTAGGCTCCTAAGTCTGAGAAATGCAGAGCCTAGTGTATGCGGAGTCTGTTTTTGCGTCAGCTGATGACGTGAGCGAGCCGCAATGCGAACGCCAGATATCAAATCGCGCTGGGCTCGGCACACGAGGCACCGGGGACGAATGCAAAACTCATCGTAGCGTCACCCCACGGGTTAGATGTGGCCGTCAGCGCGAGATTTGCGCAGTTTGTCTTTGTCTTGTCCGGTGAGTTTCCATGTGTGGTGGGCGTCATCGGCGAGATGCATCACTTCGATCTCGTCGCCTTTGTTCAGCGCCTCCCAAAGTTCGTTTTCGCTGAGTAACGGCTTCGCTTCCACGGTCCTTTTGCACTTGTCGCAGACTGCTTGTACGGTCTTCATGCGATCTCCTTTCGTCTACACACTCAAAACCGGCACGGGCGAATCGCGGACAATTTGATACGCAAGATCGTGCTGGCCCTGTCTTCCGATCACGAACACGTCGCTGTCCGAATGCCGTATCGCTTCGACGAGGGCCTCTTTGACCGACGGACCGGCGGTGATCTCGAGGGGAGCGTTGGATCCAACCGCCCGCTGAAGATGTTCGGCGCGCCGCCGAGCGTCGCGAGCTTCCGAAAGGTCCAACTCATCGTCTCGGACCGGTTTCCCCCGGAGGCCGAGATGGCCTAACTGAATCGCGTGAATCAAGGAAAGCCGCGCACCGATGGCGTCCGCCGCTTCGGAAACGGTGCGAAGCACTCGCTCGGAATCGTCATTCAGACTAATCGCACAGAGCCACTTTCGATTTACGAGCGGTTTCGGAATCATGGTTTCGGCGTGTTCGCTCGTCAGTACCGGCCGGTCCGCATCGATGTGCACTTTCGCAGTCGTCGACCCGAGCAACATGTGGCGGAAGCGGCGTGCGTGAGTGGGCATGATGATCAGATCGAAGGCGCCCTCATTGGCTCTTCGCGTGATCTCGTCTGCCGCGTCGCCGAAGCCGACGAACCGATCCGACTCGGTGACGGGGAACTCGGCCAGCAAAAAGGCGTCCAGCCTATTTTGGGCGCGGCTGCGGTGATCCTCCTCAATTTCAGGAACAGGTCGCGCGTGAATATCGAATCCATCTTGTCCCGAGAGATTCGCCACATAAAGTAGTCCCACTCGAGCTCCGAAGTTTGCCGCAACCCTTCGGACGTAGTCCGCCATTGCCGTGCACGCAGGCGAGAAGTCCACGGGAAAGAGGATTTTCCTGATCATCGCTCCCATTCAGGACTTCGCGGCCACCGCATCCAATTCGCTCCGCCCGGACGCTCGCGAATCCCGCTGTCGATCTATGGAAAGCAGAGGGCGCAAGCTTTGCGCGAGACTTCGGCGGGCGCGCTGGAGACGAGACTTTAGTGCGCTGTTGTTAATACGAAGCAACTTGGTCGATTCGCGCGTCGTAAGTCCGTCGATGTCGCGAAGCAGCAATGCCGTCCGGTTCAAGGAAGGCAGTCGACCAATCTGCCGTTCGAGCAAATGGCGCATCTCCGCGTACCCGCACGACTCTTCCGGCGTGGGTTCATGGGCGACAGGTTGGGGAAGAAATCCTTCGTCGCCTGGCTCCCGGTGGAGTGAAACCTCTGAGAGTCGCTTGTTCCTGCGACGGATCATCAGAGCTGAATTGATCGTGATCCGCGTAAGCCAAGTGGAAATGGACGATCGACGCTCGAACGTGTGAAGCCTACTGTATGCCCTGCGCCAAGTGTCTTGTACGGCGTCTTCCGCATCTTCTTTGTTCCGTAGAACGTGAAGAGCCGCTCGATATAGTCTAGGTGTGTGCAGTTCGAAGAGTCGTGCCTGAGCCTCGGACTCCCCCGCAATTGCTCGCATAATCAACGCCAGATCGTCCGCGGCAGCGGCGCGACCGGGCTTCGTGTTCGCAGACTGAGGTTGGCAACGAGAGCTGAGCTTTCGAGCGCGGTTCTTCTTGGGCGCGAAAGGCCGGCCTGCCATCGCTTGATAGTCGGTGAAATGACGTAAGGCGCTCATTGATGCCGTACTCGCGCTGAACCAAAACACGTTCACAAGATGCAATCAAACTGCCGAATTGCGAATTCATTCTCTCCGCAAATACCCGTCCCGCAAGAGCTTCGCAAAACAGGAAGGCTGTCGAATTTATAGGCCGCCGCGTGGGTGTCAACAGGCTGGCACGTGCCAACCAACAGACAACCAGTTGCGGTAGCGGGATCAGAAGAGAATGTTGGATCGCTCAAACTTCTGGCGCAGCCTTCGATCAGGCTCCGACGCTTGCGTCCAGGCTTCGGGCGATGCCGAGCTTCTTCATCCGGAAGTAAAGGGTTGAACGGTTCAGGCCCAAGCGCGCGGCCGCACCACTCGGCCCGGAAAGTGTCCATCGAGTTTCCTTCAGCGTCTTGAGGATGTGATTGCGCTCGACTTCCTCAAGTGTCTGCGGGCGGGCGGCGGCGTCCCCCGACACAATGCGCGTGCTGAAATCGCGAGTTGAGATCCGCAGGACGGGGCCCGAGCTTAGAATTACCGCGCGCTCGATTACGTTTTCCAATTCTCGGATATTCCCGGGCCAGGGATAGCGCCCTAACGCCTCCATGGTGTCCGAACTGATCATCTCTATACTCTTTCCCGCTCTTTCCGCGAACTTCTGCGCGAAGTGCTGCACCAGCAACGGAATGTCTTCCGAGCGCCTGCGCAATGGCGGAAGGAAGATCGGCACAACATTCAAGCGATAGTAGAGGTCGCTCCGGAACTCCCTCTCGAGAATCATTCCCTCCAAGTCCCTATGTGTCGCAGCGATGACGCGGACGTCCACCCGCCTCGTTCGAGTACTGCCAAGACGTTCGAATTCCCGCTCTTGCAGTACGCGCAGGAGTTTTGGCTGAAGTTCGAGCGGAATATCGCCGATCTCATCTAGGAATAACGAGCCTTGATCGGCAAGCTCGACGCGCCCGACCTTCTGCGAGATCGCTCCGGTGAAGGCGCCACGTTCGTGGCCGAACAGTTCGCTCTCGAGCAGGCCGCTCGGAATGGCGGCGCAGTTCAGCTTCACAAAGCTCTGGTCTCTCCGATTGCTGCGATTGTGGATTGCACGGGCAACCAGCTCTTTGCCGGTGCCGGTCTCGCCGAGTAGGAGCACCGTCGAATCGCCGGGCGCAACGTGGTCGACCATTTCCAACACTTTGCGCAGCGCAGAACTCTGGCCGATAATCCCGCCAAACAGGTCCTCATTGGGAGCCGATTCGCCGACAACTTTCAGACTGGCTGTGCGGTTGGTGGAGCGAATTGATTGGTGACTGATATCCTCAAAAGCAAGACTGTGCAACGCCATGACAGCACCCCCATTTGCCGCCTTAGAATTTGTGCGAGAACGTTCTGGTATTACCTCTTGCGCGTAGATGTTCGGTTTCCATCGATCCAATCTCGAATATAGGTCGGGCAATTCTTGAGTGTGATCTTGTCAGCTTCGCACCTCCCGAGAAACTGCACGCCTTCGCGATCGACTAGAGTTACGTCCTTCAGGTCTAGGGCGAGTCGAGATGCGTTCTGCTCCGGCTCGATCAAGGATTTGAGTTCCGGGAGTTCTTCGTTACTCAATCGTCCGATCAACCTGAGAACGACTTCTCCGTTCGTGGTTCGAAGGACTCTGAACACGTATCAACAAGTGCAAGGCGATAGCCATGGTACCGAATTGACAAATGGTCACTTATGCGCGCGGGGATGGCGAGTCGTCGCCAATTGTCGAAAAGTCGCCAAACAGCACCGACATCTGGCTTCGGATCGGCATCGTATTCCGGGCCGGTTCTGAGTGGTCTATCTAAAGTGACAAAGGTCCGCATGCCACCGATCCCCGGTTCGGATTTCACCTAACGGCGAGCGGGCGCATGATGGAGGAGCGCGCGACCGGGCGCATCACGAGATCGAAGTTTTTTTCAGTACCCCGGAAGGCAGGAGCGGCGATACCCAAAGGGTGGTAGCTGAGAATTTTGCGGTCAGGACTTAAATCGATTCTTGTCGATCTTCAGGGACCGAATCTTCGATTCGAGGGTGGACCGCGGGACCCCCAACTTTGCTGCTGCGCCGGCGGGGCCGAAGACGCGCCCGCGACTTTCTTTCAGCGCAGCCTCGATCATGCCCCTCTGTTGCGCCACGAGTTTCAGCGGCAGCTGAACATGGTCTTTCGGTTCTGTCGAAGATGGCTGCTGGGGTAACCAGCTCTCGTCGATCGAGAAGCTTTCCGTTTCGCAAAGCAGCACCGAACGCTCAATGACGTTTTGAAGTTCGCGAATGTTTCCGGGCCAAGGATAGGACTGGAGCAATTCGAGAGTCTTCTTGCTGATCTCGCGTATCTTCTTACCGACCTTTCGAGCATAGCGATCGATGAAGTATTCAACGAGGAGTGCAATGTCCTCTCCTCGCTCTCGAAGAGGAGGAATCTCGATCGGGAAAACATGCAGACGATAAAACAAGTCACTGCGGAACGAACCTGCGCGGATGGCGGCTTGCAAGTCCCGGTTGGTCGCAGCGATTACGCGAACTTCTGCCCGGATTCGACGAGTTCCACCCACACGCTCGAACTCGTGCTCTTGCAAGACTCGGAGAAGGGCGATTTGAGTCTCAGCCGGGAGTTCTCCGACTTCATCTAGGAAGATCGTGCCGCCGTTTGCCAGTTCGAATCGACCCAAGCGCTGTTGAGTCGCGCCTGTGAACGCGCCCTTCTCGTGACCGAACAGTTCCGAAGCGATCAGATCATGAGGGACTGCAGCGCAGTTCACGCTAACAAATGCACGGGTTGCGCGGTTCGATCGCCGGTGGATGGCGCGGGCAACAAGCTCCTTGCCCGTTCCTGTTTCACCCGTAATCAAGACTGTAGAGTCGCTTCTGGCAACCTTGGAAATGCGTGAGAGAACGGCCTGCAAGGCTGGAGACGTGCCGACAATTTCCTCAAACATGGATGTTTTGTCGACTTCTTCGCGTAGGGCGACGTTTTCCTGTCGCAGCGTCTCCTCAGCTTTTTTCCTGTCTTCGATATCGGTACATGCAACATACCAACGCGTGATCCGTCCATCGTCATCACTCACCGGGTTGTAGCGAACAAGAAACCAACGATAGGTTCCGTCTCCCTTGCGCACGCGCAACTCGCATTCGAATCTCGATCCACTTGATGACCCGAGGTCGAAGCGGGCATTGAGCGATTCTGAGTCGTCCGGATGAATGTCAGAGTAAGTGTCTATCTGGCGCCACTCATCAAGACTCATGCCCAAATACTCGAGTGCGTTGCGATTTGCGTAAAGACGCTCGCGATTCGGCCCGAATACAGCCATAAGTTGCGGGGCGAGGTCCAGCATCTGCCGCAGCTCACTCTCCCGCGCACGGATTACGGCTTCCGCCCGGCGCTCCTCACTCACGTCAGTGATTGCTCCTACATACTCGAGGCTGCCCTCGCTGTCTCGTGACGGACGGGCAGTCACACGGACGTGCTTTGTGGAGCCATCGGGCATCAGCAGGCGACTTTCGAAATCGAAAGCCTCGTTGTGGCGTGCGGCTCGCTCGATTTGTCGCTGGATCGGTTCGCGGTCTTTCGGGTGAACCCGGCTGACAGCAAATTCCAGAGTCGGCTCTGTGTTTGGATCGCACTGGAAGATTCGAAAGGTCTCGTCAGACCACAGTATTTCCTCGCTGTCGACTTTCCACCCGAAGCTACCGGTGTGGCTCAGTCTTTGGGCTTCAGCCAAGTAGGCTTCGCGGCGTCGAAGCTCTTGGGTCAGGACCTCGTGTTCAGTGACGTCGATTGCGCTGCCGACGTACTTTTTGAGGCTGCCGCTGTCGACGAAAGGCACACCGACGCTACGAATGTAGCGGACCTCGCCGTCGGGTCGTACGATGCGCTTGGTGGCGTCGAACGGGATAGCTTCCTCAAGAATTCGTTTGATCAGGGTTGCCATCGAGTCGCGGTCTTGCGGATGGATGCAATCGAGGTATTCCTGAACACTAGGGGCCTTGCTCGCCGGAGGCAGGCCGTGAATTCGAAACAATTCAGGAGACCAGTAATCGAATCCGTCGGGGTCGAACGCCCAGCTACCCATATGGCCAAGCCGCTGCCCCTCGGCGAGATGAAACTCGTTTCGTCGCAGCACAGTGGCACTGTGGCGGAGCTTCTCCTCCGCAGTTCTGCGCTCCTCGATATCCAGGCTCGATCCATACCACTTGACGATGTTGCCGCGCTCATCCCGCAGCGGCACTTTGTGATGGAACATCCAGCGATATTGCCCATCCGCCCGGAGGACTCGAGTCTCGTATTCGAAGACTTCACCGGTGGCAAGGCAGTCCAACCACCGAGCGACAATTCCCTCGACGTCGTCGGGATGAACGAAAGCTTTCCAATTCCAGCCGCTCACTTGTTCCAGCGTGGCTCCCAAGTATTCCAGCCAAGGTCTGTTGAAGTAATCGAGGTAGCCATCGGGCCTGGCTGTGTGGATCAGGGCGGGAATGGAGTCGACAAGAAGCTGAATATTCAGCGACTCGGGCTGCTGTCGAGCTGAGGCCATGGCGGGCATTATATTCCCGTTCGATGTGTTTCCACCTCCAAAGGTGGCGGCGAACCCAGCCTGTTGGTATCTTGGCAGATGACGAAATACGAGCATCAGTGCGGCAGCCGGTATTCTCTCCGCGTGAGTAAGTCGGCTTTTTTCAGAAGTATCCGGGCTGAGTCAACTCGGCACGGGACGTGCGTTAGGGGCGGTGTGCCGTCAAGTGGATGGAGGTACGCCAACTATGGCCGCTGGTAGTGCACCGGCCCCGGCGACCGGCGCGGAGCAGAAACCGCAGGCGGAGCAAGCTACGCCTCGACTCAGCTCGAATCTGCGCAAGTACGGGACGCCCGCGCTGGTCGTGCTACTCGCGGTTTTGATTCTCGCCACGATTACTTGGAACTGGAACTCTTGGGAGGGCGGGCGAATCGAACAGGTTACCGACGACGCCTACGTTCGCGGCGACATCACCCCTCTCAGTACGAAGGTAGCTGGCCTAGTGAAGGAAGTCGCCGTCTCCGACTACCAATCGGTCCGGAAAGGAGACCTTATCGTTCAACTCGACGATGACGACTTCAGTGCTCAGGTAGCACAAGCGAGTGCCGCAGTAGAAGCAGCGAAGGCAGCGATCGAAGACAATCGACGACAACAGGAACTTGAAGACGCGCGCATCGATCGTGCCCTCGCTGGAGTCGACCAGGCGAATGCACAAATCGCGGCGGCCCAAGCCGGCAAAGATGCGGTTCAAGCGGATGTTGTGCGGACCAGCCTGGAACGGAAGCGACAAGAAGCACTTCTGGAAACAGGCTCGACCACAAAGCAGACGGTTGAGCAGGCCGTCGCCGACCAGGAACGGTTCAGTTCTGAGTTGGCGAGCAGTGACGCCAATGTGGCGCAAGCGAAAACGCTGCTCCGAAGCAACGAACTCGCAGTTGAAACCGAGCGCCGAAGCAAACGAGTGCTGGAATCGCAAGAAGGGCAGCTCGTCGCGGACCTGCATGCCAAGGAAGCTGCGCTCGTAAACGCAAAAGTAAATTTGGGATACACGCGCATCACAGCGCCCGGAGACGGCACCGTGGGCGAGAGGCAGGTCCGGCCCGGGCAATTGGTATCTCCCGGAACGCAAGTGATCTCGTTCGTCAGCCGAATCAAATGGGTGGTAGCAAACTACCGCGAAACACAGCTTACGAACATGAAGATCGGAGATCCCACCGAGATTCGCATCGACGAGTACCCCGCAAAAACCTTTAAGGGCAACGTACTTGAGATCGCCCCGGCGAGCGGATCGCAGTTCGCTTTACTGCCACCAGACAACGCAACCGGTAACTTCACGAAAGTCGTTCAGCGAATTCCCGTCAAGATCGCCTTTGATGATGAGAATGCTGCTGCCAGATTGCAGCCCGGACTTTCCGTGATCGCCACGGTGCGAACGAGGCACTGATGTCTGCTTTAGCCGCAGCCTTGCCTCAACCTACTCCGGCGCAGCTCGCCCGCGGAATTGCAGGAGCAGTTCCCGCCGAGCTCTCCAAAAGCCCGCTTCTCGGGATCCTCGGCGTCGTCATGGGCGCGGGAGTCGTGACCCTGACGAGCCGGATGATCTCGCTGGGCCTCGCCGACTTTAAAGGTCACCAAGGATTCGGGTACGACGAGAGCGCCTGGATCGGAACCGCTTTCGACGTCGGCCTGATGTTCATCGGGCCCTTCACTGTTTACCTTGGCGGGTTGATGGGCCCACGGCGGATTCTCTTAACATCCGCGGCGATGTTTACGCTCCTCATGATGTTCGTGCCGTTTATTCACAATTACGCGCTGGTCATCGTCGCTGTCGGCTTGGGTGGTCTCACCTCGGGTACCTTTTACCCGCTGACGCTCACCTTTGCGCTTCGCAATATTCCGATTCGGTATCTTCCCTTCACAATTGCTCTCTACGCTTCGTTCGTGGATGGCGCGGTCAATATTGCGCCGTCGCTTTACGGCTGGTACAGGGATCATCTCTCGTGGCAGTGGATGTTTTGGAACTCGGCGCTGATTACGCCGCTGATGATGTTATGCATCTACTTTGGAATTCCGAAGTCTCCTCCGGCAAAGGAGCATCACGAAGCGCCAAGCTTCGCCGGATTTCTCTACGCGAGCGCCGGTTTTGCACTGGTGTTGGCCGCATGCGAGCAGGGTGAGAGGCTCGATTGGTGGCGGTCCGGAGTATTCAACGCGCTGTTCGCCAGCGGCTCATTCTTACTGATCGCAGCGCTCGTTCGGCGCTTGCGAGGCGCGAATCCTCTCGTCGACATGCCGTACCTTCGCCAACGAAACACGATTCTGCTGGGCTGTGGTCTGTTCTTCTTTCGCTTTTTCTTGGTCACAACCATCATCCTGATTCCGCAAACACTGGCCCTTCACGGATTCGAACCGGATCAAATCGGGCCGGCAGTAGTTTGGACGGCCGTTTCCTTCGTGCCGCTCTCAATTGTTGCTGGCTTCCTACTCATTTCGAACGTAGACACGCGTCTGCTCCTGGCAACAGGTTTTGCAAGCATCGCATTCGCATCTATCCTGAACGCTCAAATGACCAGCGCCTGGGCGGCGCCAGACTACTACCGCACCGAATTTCTTTTGGGATTTGGCCAGTGCTTCGCGTTTATCGGTTTGGTCTCAGCGATCATATTGCAGGCGCTTTTTTCGGGAGCGCTTGTGAAGCCTCAACGCGTGCTGACGTTTTCTGCCTATTTTCATACGATTCGGCTGTTCGGAGGGACCCTCGGAGCGGTTTTAACGGGACGGTTCATTGCCGAGCGGGAAAAGTTTCACTCGAACCTGCTGGGTCTGCATGTCCAGCAGGGAAGTTGGATTACCGACGGGAATATCCGCCAACTGACCGCTGGCGCG